>Ga0073928_10004605_pt1 | contig 20225 bp, 16 predicted proteins | sample PaiPotPPA55metaG_FD_76969 | JGI IMG/M metagenome (GOLD analysis project Ga0073928, IMG submission 76969) | Iron sulfur acid spring bacterial and archeal communities from Banff, Canada, to study Microbial Dark Matter (Phase II) - Paint Pots PPA... ...
AATCGCCGATTGGGCGTACGCCGCGATCAAATCCGGTGACCTATATCAAGGCGTTTGACGGGATACGCGACCTATTTGCATCGACGCCTGAAGCTCAGAAGCGCGGATTTGCGGCGGGACATTTTTCATTCAACGTGCCGGGGGGGCGCTGCGAGACCTGCCAGGGAGACGGAGTGGTGGTGGTGGAAATGCAGTTTCTCGCGGACGTGGAGCTGGTGTGCGAAGAGTGCAAAGGACAACGCTTTAAGCCCGAAGTGTTGGAAGTCCGGTATCGCGGGAAGAATATCCACGAAGTGCTGCAAATGACGGTGCACGAAGCGATGCATCATTTTGCCAATTCGCCCAAGGTAGCGGACAAACTTAGAGTACTGGATGAAGTTGGGTTGGGATATTTGCGGCTGGGGCAATCGGCGACCACGCTCTCGGGCGGAGAGGCGCAACGGGTGAAGCTTGCGGCGCACTTGCAGCCAGCAGCCGCGGCGCGGGCGAAAGAGGCATCGCGACGGCGGCGCGTGCTCTATCTATTTGACGAGCCGACTACGGGGCTGCACTTCGACGACATCAGTAAACTATTGGCTGCGTTTCGCCGTCTAATTGAAGCAGGGGGCTCTATTCTGGTTATTGAGCATAATCTGGAAGTGATTAAGACCGCGGATTGGGTGATTGATGTGGGCCCGGAAGGCGGCGAACGTGGCGGATACATTGTGGGACAGGGGCCTCCGGAGAAAATTGCCGGGCTGGCAGATTCTTATACCGGCCAGTTTTTGGCCCGGGTGTTGGAAGAGAACGGAGTCTCGCGTTCCAATGGGCACAGATGAAGCGCGACCATAAGGCGATGAGTTGGCCACACCTCGGGCTGGCCCTGCGTCTGCCGTTGGTTGCATTTGCCGGAGCGGTTTCAATTGCGGCCTGGGCTCAGGACCACGCGACTGTCCGCCACCACCGGGTTGAAGAAACGGATCCCGCCGCCGTAAAACTTGCCGAGGCTGAAACCGATATTGATAAACAGGATTATGCCAGCGCCGAGCCGCTGCTGAAGGAGTATCTCGAAGACCATCGCGAAAATTATTCGGCGTGGTACGACTTGGGTTTTGTGTATCACGGTATGGGCAAGAGCGGCGAGGCGATCGCGGCCTACCGCAAGTCGGTTGCGGCCAAGCCCAACCTGTTTGAATCGAATCTCAACCTGGGGCTGGCGCTGGCGGCGGCGGGGCAGCCGGATGCGGAGCAATTTCTGCGCGCGGCAACAAACCTGAAGCCGGCATCGGGTTCCGCGCAGAGCAGTAAACGCGCCTGGATGGCTTTGGGAAGTCTTCTCGCCACCAGCAAACCCGGCGACGCGACGGAGGCTTTTCAGCAGGCGGCGCTCCTGGACGCAAAAGATCCCGAGCCGCACTTGCTCGCCGCTTCCCTGCTGGAGAAACAACAGCATCCGGTTGAGGCAGAGAAAGAATATCAGCAGGCATTGGCGGTCGCCCCCGAGTCAGCAGACGCCCTGGCGGCGCTGACCAACTTCTACATGGGGCAGAAAAGGTTTGGGGATGCTGAGGCTTTACTGCGCAAGCTGGTAGTGGTCCATCCTAATGATGCCAGCGCGCACCTGCAACTGGGACGTATGCTGGCCATTTCCGGGAAGAACGACGAGGCAGCGGCGGAGATAGAAGCGGGGTTAAAGCTTGATCCAGCCGACCGCAAGGCAGAGCGTGATCTTGCCGACTTGTATGCCGATTCCAAGAAGTACGATCAGGCGCAAAAACTTTACGGCGCCTTGCTGGCTTCGCATCCGAATGATGCGGACTTGCATTACGGGGTTGGGCGCATGCTGCTGAAGCAGAAACAATATGCGCAGGCGCAACAGGAATTATTGCGAACGGTGCAGCTTAAGCCTGACTTGGGGACGGCGTATGGAGACCTCGCAATTGCCGCAGATCAGAATAAAGACTATGCGCTGGCTATCCAGGCGGTGGACATGCGGGCAAAATATCTGCCGGAAATCCCGACCAGCTACTTCATGCGGGCCACGGCGTACGATCACCTGCAAGACGTGAAGCAGGCATCTAAGTATTATCATCTGTTTCTGAATGTTGCAGACGGAAAGTATCCAGACCAGGAGTGGCAGGCCAGACACCGGCTGATTGCGATTGAGCCGAAGAGGTGAGCGCGTGAGAAAGCTGGTTGGCACAATCGTGTTGTTTCTGCTGGCGGCTGCCACGGTTTCTCCTGGCAAGTCTGACGAGACGATTGAGCAGCTCATCGCCCGTGCAGACGCCGCCAGGCCCGATCAACAACCTGACCTCTATTTGCAGGTAGCGCAGCGGGAGTTGAAATCAGCGACCGAGTCGTACAAAGCCGATAAAACCGAAGAATTCCGCGCCGCGGTGCAGCAGATCGTGAAGTATTCCGACAGCGCGCACTCGGCGGCTTTACATTCCGGCAAACATCTTAAATCCGCAGAGATCAAGATCCGGGAGATAGCGATCCGGTTGCGCGATATCAAGCTGAATATTGAAGCCGACGAGCAGCCGCCGGTGCAGGCTGCGATTGACCGCCTGGAAGGTTTTCGCACCGAGTTGCTGCACAGCATGTTTGGGTCAAAGAGTAATGATTGACAGCCAATGACTAAATTGAGATTCGCGATTCCACTATTGCTGTTGCTAGCGGTGATCGCTGCGGCACAGCAGCACCACCGCGATCCGCTGAGCGATCTGGAAATTGATAAGTTGCGGGATGCAGCGCAACTTCCGGAAGTACGGCTGAAGCTGTATGTGGAGTTTGCGCGCGCCCGCCTGGAAAAGCTGCAGCAGGTGCGGGCTGACACCAAAGCCGCCGATCGCGAGCAACAAACCCGCGACGCGCTTCAGGATTTTCTGGATCTTTATGACGAACTGGACACCAATGTTGATACCTTTGCCGACCGCAAGGACGATCTGCGCAAGGCGCTGAAGCCGGTCATCGAGGCGGATACTGAATTTGGATCGAAGCTGCGCGTCTTCAAGTCCGCTTTGGCGAACAACCCAAAGGAAGCCGAGAGTTACGCGTTTCTCCTGGGGAGCGCGCTCGATACGGTGGACTCAGGCGCCAAAGATCATCGCGACCTGCTGGCGGAGCAGGAAGAAGCCTTCAAGCATAAAAAGAAGCAAGACCGCAAAGACGATTCACAGCGTCCGGAGTGACGGCTCGTGCTAGTCTGCTTTTCAGGTGCCGGCAGACATCAGCAAAGTCTTCGAGGAAACCTACCGCGAGTTGCGGCCGCGATCTGACGTGCCGGAATTGCGAGTCGAGTTCTTCGGCTTCGCCAACCTCAATAACACGATTCGGCTGCGGGAAGGCAAGCTGCTGGTTCGCGTTTCCGACTTACTGGAGGGCGCGCCGGATTACGTTCTGAAGGCGATCGCGCACATTCTACTGGCAAAAATGTACCGCCGTCCGGTTGACCGCGCACACGCCCTGCGTTATCGGCGCTATGTGTCGGCGCAACACATGTCGCGCAAGGCGCATCTGGTACGGCAGATGCGCGGGCGGAAGCGGATCCACTCGGCCCAGGGTCACACTTATGATCTGGACGCAATCTTCGAAGAGCTGAATACGAGATTTTTTCACGGACTGCTGGCGCGTCCGCGGATGACGTGGAGCGGTGAGCACGCGCGCAACCGGCTGGGACACTACGATCCGGCTCACAACGCGATTGTGGTAAGCCGAGTGTTCGATCACCCGAGAGTTCCGCGGTTGCTCGTCGAGTACATCGTTTATCACGAGATGCTGCACTTGAAGCATCCGGTCAGGATGCGGGGCAGCCGGCGGTGCGTGCATTCGGCAGAGTTTCAGGCGGAAGAGCAACTCTTCCCCCGACTAGATGAGGCTAAGCGGTTTTTGAGGTTGTTGTAGCCAGCGATTTGCCGATAGCCTAGAACCCGGCGAGCGAGCTCGCCGGGACAGCCGAGGGCGGCTGTCCCCGCATGCTTCCTTCAGTTCCCGACATCCTAGAAGTTTCGCGTGATATCCTTAGAACAGGTTGCTAGTTGCAACTCAGTTGCAATAGGTTGGCACAAGGACTTTCTTGCTTCAGGCATTCATCATAACTTTGCGCGAAGGGGTCGAGGCGGCGCTGATTGTTGGGATCACGCTTGCTTATCTGAATAAGATTCAGCGGCTTGATCTGCGCCGGGCTGTCTTTTTTGCACTGGGCTCGGCGTTTGCCGCCAGCATTGGCGTGGCCATACTGCTATCCCGCTTTCAGTTCAACCAAGATCTGTTCGAAGGGTGGGTGATGCTGGCGGCCGCCTTCTTCGTTGTCACCATGATTGTTTTCATGATGCGCACCGGCAAGAAACTGAAAGGCGAGATTGAAGGCAAAATTGGGTCGTTGGCCAGCCGCGGATCGCAGGCTGGGATCTTTCTGTTTGTTTTTCTGATGGTGCTGCGCGAAGGGGCTGAGACGGTGCTGATTCTGTCCGCCGTTTCCCTCAATTCCAGCGCGCTGATGAGTTTCCTGGGCACGCTGTTTGGAGTGCTGGCCGCCGTGATTTTTGGAGTGATGTTCGTGAAGGGCAGTGTGCGGATCAACTTGCAGAAATTTTTCCGCATAACCACGGTGATTCTTTTTTTCGTTGCCGCGCAGTTGCTGGTTTCAGGACTTCACGAACTTTCAGAGAATGGCGTCATCGGTTCGTCCAAGCAGGAAATGGCGCTAATCGGGCCGATCGTCCGCAACGACTTTTTCTTTTTTGTGACCATCCTGGCGCTGGCTGGTCTGATGGTGCTGTTCGAGGCGCGGCGCCGGCAGGCGTTAGCAGCGCCGGAATCAGGGGCTGAAAAGCGAAAAGCCTTGTGGACTGCAAACCGCGAGCGGCTTTGGATGGTGTCGGTCTACGCCACGTCTTTTCTTTTTATTATTTTGATCACGGCGGAGTTTATTTACGCAAAAGGTGCGAGCACGCTATCGGCCGCGACCCCGTTGAGTTTCACCAATGGCGCGGTCAGCATTCCTCTGGCACAGGTTTCCGATGGGGATCTGCACCGGTACGCCGTGACCATAGAGGGAACGCAGATGCGGTTCTTGCTTTATCAGAAGCCGGACGGCAAGGTTGCGGTGGTTTTCGATGCTTGTGAGATTTGCGGATCGGTGGGTTTTTTTAGGACCCAGAACGGTTTGGTGTGCAAGAACTGCGCTTCGCCTATCAACTCGCAATCGGTGGGGACACCGGGAGGGTGCAATCCGGTGCCACTGCGTTCGATTGTCAGTGACGGTGTCATTGTGATTCAGGAAGCTGATCTGGGGGCGGGGGCACGGCTGTTCAAGCGCTAGTGTTGGTGCGCCCAAGACCGGCCTGCGGCCTTGGGAAGTCGGCGATGATTGCCCGCCCCTCCACCAGCTCTTTTGGTTGAAACTATGTTTGTTCGACTGGTTTACGAATCATTTCGGCGGCAGACGCGGCGCAAGATGCTGGTTGCCGTCGCAGTGACTCTTGGAGCGGCAGTTTCAACCGCGATGATCGGGATCGCTACCGGCATCGGGGACAAGATCAGCCATGAGCTGCGGACTTACGGCGCGAATCTTGTGGTTACTCCTGAAGAAGATGATCTGGATGTGCAGATTGGCAGCGTGAATCTCAAACCTTCAGGAACCGGTGCGTATCTAGACGAGGGTGCCCTGCCGAAGATCAAAGGGATTTTCTGGCGCAACAATATTACAGCGTTCACGCCTGAGCTGCCGGTGAATGTTCAGGTGGGCGGCAACGAAGTCACATTCGTGGGAACGTATTTTTCTAAGCCGCTGAAGTTCGGGACGCAGGACTTCACCACCGGGGCGCGAACTGCTTTCCCGTGGTGGAAGGTGAGCGGTACTTGGCCGGCGGACGATTCCGAAGATGTTCTGGTTGGGGAAAAGCTGGCCACGAGATCGGCGATCCAGCCCGGCCAGGTCATGGATATCAACGGCAAGCCGCATCTGGTTTCAGGCGTTCTTTCCACGGGAGGCGCGGAGGATGATCAGATTATTGCGCCGTTGAGCCTGGCTCAGGCGCTTGCGGGAAAACCGGGCGCGGTACGCAAAGTGTTGGTCAGCGCGGTGACCAAGCCAGAAGACGCTTTCGCGCGGCGCAATCCGGATTCTCTCAGTGCGGCGGATCGCGACCGGTGGTATTGCTCGGCCTATCCGCAGTCCATCGCTTATCAGCTCAGCGAGGCGATTCCACATTCTCATGCGGAGCAGATTCGGCAGGTGGCGCAGAACGAAGGCAACGTGCTCTCGCGTATCAAGGGGCTGATGCTGTTGATCACGCTGGCGGCGCTGTTTACCTCGGGGCTGGCGGTTTCGGCGGCGATGGCGACCGCTATGTTTGAGCGGCGGACCGAAGTGGGATTGATGAAGGCACTGGGCGCGGGGCAATTTACCCTTTCGGCGATCTTTATCACGGAGGCGGTTCTGCTGGCGTGCGGGGGCGGACTGGTGGGTTTTGTGAGCGGCGGATGGCTGGCCCGAGGCCTCGGGCGAGCGATTTTCGGGTCGGCGATTGCGGTCGAGCCGGTATTGTTACCGGTGATTTTGGGGATTGCGATCGGGGTGACATCTATCGGCAGTGCGGCCGCCATTCGACGCGCAGTGAAGTATGACCCGGTGCGCGCGCTGCGGGGTGAGGCGTGATCCGGCATGGTTCGCGCAGCGCGATGTATTTCCGCATGTTGTTTCGGGCAGCAGCTCTGAGAAAAGGGCAAGCGGTGGCGGCATTGACAGCGATGATGGTCGCGGCGGCGGCGGCCACTGCTATGCTCAATCTCTTTGTGGATGTACAGGCTAAGTTGCGAAAAGAGTTTCGCAACTTTGGCGCGAACCTCGTGGTGGAGGCGAAGAGCGGGGGCTTAGCGCGGGAGGAAATCAGCGCGATTCAAGCGGCGGTTTCTGGCCACGGGCTGGCTGTGCCGTTCGCTTATGCCGTCGCTCGGGATGAAAAGGATCGTCCGATTGTGGTGGCGGGAACTGATTTTGAGCTGGTGCGCAGACTGAATCCGTGGTGGGCGGTTTCGTCTTGGCCACAGGTTTCGGGGCAGGTTTTGGTGGGTGTGCGGGCGGCTAGGCTTCTGACTTCGGGCAATGCTTCTTTCAGTTTGAATTTCCAAGGACACAACGTTCGCGTTTCGCCGATGGGCACGGTTCGCACGGGGGCTGGCGAAGACAGCCGGGTGTATATGTCGTTGCAGGACTTTCAGTCTTGGACGGGAATTGCGCCTTCTGTGGTGGAGATTGCGGCGAGTGGGCCGCCGGAAGAGGTGACTTCCCTGCTCCAACAGCTGCAAGCGAATCTGCCGAACACGGATGTACGAGCGGTGCGGCAGGTGACCGAAGGCGAGGCTAATGTCCTGGGCAAGACGCGGTCTACGCTGCTGTCGTCGGCGGCATTCATTGTGTGCACAGCGGCGTTGTGCGTTCTGGCGACGTTGATGGGATGGGTGTTTGACCGGCGGCGTGATTTTGCCATCATGAAGGCGCTGGGGGCGTCGGATAGCCTGATTGCGATGTTTGTGGCGGGAGAAGCGGCGGTGCTGGCGTTGGCGGGGGCGATTTTAGGATTCGCGTCGGGGAGCGGTATTGCCGCGTGGATTGGGCGGGCTAATTTTCACGCGCCGGTCGCACCACGGTTGAGTGTGTTTCCGCCGGTGCTGGCGGGATGCATGGTAGTCACGTTGCTGGCTACGCTGCTGCCTTTGCAATTGCTGCGCCGCATTCAGCCCGCTATGATTTTGAGGGGAGAGTAAATGATCCGGCTGAACCATGTCAGCAGGTTCTATCCAGCGAAGACGGAGGCGGCGGGTGGTGTGATTCGCGCGCTTGATGACTTCACGCTGCGTGTCGAGCCGGGAGAATGGATTGCGGTGATGGGCCCGTCGGGCTCGGGGAAATCCACGCTGGTCAATCTGATTGGGTGCCTGGATAGTCCCAGCATTGGCGAGATCTGGCTGGATGGCGAGAATGTGGCACGGCTCAATAGCAGCGAACTCACCCGGGTGCGCGCGGAAAAGGTCGGCTTCATTTTTCAGCAATTTCATTTGATTCCCTACCTCTCGGCAATCGAAAACATAATGCTGGCGCAATACTTTCACAGCATGGCTGACGAGCAGGAAGCGCTGGAGGCGTTGGCTGGTGTAGGACTGAAGGACCGCGCGGGGCACCTGCCGGCACAACTTTCTGGCGGCGAACAGCAGCGGGTGTGCATCGCACGGGCGCTGATTAACGATCCGAAAATTATTCTTGCCGATGAACCTACCGGAAACCTGGACGCGGCGAACGAAGAAATTGTGCTGCGGCTGCTGCGGGAACTGCACAGCCAGGGGCGAACGATTGTGATGGTAACCCACGATCCTGTGGTGGCGCGGCTTGGCGATCGCCGGATTGAACTGCATCATGGAACGATTGCCGCGCAGGAAGTGTTCTCCATGGCGGACGAGGAGCAGTTCGAGGAAGTCCTCGAAGAACTTTGGGTGATGGAGGAACAGGGCGAGATTGCCGAGATTGAGCACATGGAAGTGCACGGCGCACTGCCGGTGACCCTGGCGGTGGACAAGATGCGGGGGATGGGATTGGTCGAGACCGCGCCGCATCCGCCGGAGGCGCATAACCACAAGCCGTTTGTGAATCCTTGCCATGACGCGCTGAAACCGACAGGGGTTTCCGCGGGAGACGGAAGTGTGGTCGTGGAGCTGACGGCGCGTGGAAGGCAGCGGGCGGCGGATATCATTAGGCGGCATCGGCTGGCGGAGCGGCTGTTCACCGACAGTCTGGCGCTCGAAAGCGAGTCGGAGATCGAGCAGCAGGCTTGCAAGTTCGAGCATATTTTGTCTCCTGAGGCGACGGAGAAGATCTGCACGTTCCTGGGGCATCCGAGGACGTGTCCGCATGGAGCGCCGATACCACGAGGACGGTGTTGCGGTGCGCAGACAGGCACGCAACCACAGATTGAAAATAATGCACGTTTCGCCCGCTAAATGAAGGGATTGAGAATTTTCACGCCTTCAAGCTTGCGGCCATGCGGGAAGTCTTCGCTGTAGAGAATCTTGCACTCGCTTTCGATCGCCGCCGCGAGGATCAGCGCGTCGTACCAAGGGATTGAATGTTTCTCTCGAATTGAAATGGCCTGGAACACCAAGGCCTGCGAGAACGGTACTTTCAGCAATGGACGTAAAGGAGAGATGAAGTAGGTGTATGCGTCTGCGGCAGACATGGGGGGGCGGAATTTCCTGAATGCCACGTTAAAGAATTCCTGGGCGACCTGATAACTGATGACCCCCTTCCTAGTTCGAATGCCCGTTCGTATTAGGCGTTCAGATAACTGCGCCTTGGCGGCCGCAGCTTGATCGAACATGTAAGCGAAGATGTTCGTGTCCAGGAAAAATCTATCGCTCATTCATTTCATCCCGGGTGTAGGGACCGTGAGACACAACACGACCACGCAGCCGCTCCATTACGCGGTCGAAGGCAGCGAGGTCGCCGGATCTCTTTGCGTAGTCTTCTAGCCACTCCCGGAATGCCGCGTTCAGGGTGGTGTTTTGCGACTCGGCGGCTTTCCTGGCCTGCTCGATGAGGTCTTCGTCGGCGCTGAGAGTTATGTTTTTCATACTGAAACAGTGTACACTATTCCAGTGTGCAATACAACCATAGGCGTATTCGACTCCGGATTCGGCGGGCTGACCGTACTTAAAGCCTTACTTGAAGTTATCCCCGATGCCGAATATCTATACTTTGGCGATACTGCCCGTCTGCCCTACGGTTCAAAATCAGTGGAAACCGTGGCCCGGTATGCGTGCGAGGCGGCGCGGTTTCTGGAGCAGCAGGGGGCGGGATTATTGGTGATTGCTTGCAATACCGCGACCGCGCTGGCACTGGAACAGATCCGCCAGGCGGCCTCGGTGAACGTGCTGGGAGTGATTGAGCCGGGGGCGCAGCGAGCGGCGGCGGCGTCCCGATCGCGCCGAGTGATTGTAATCGGAACCGAGGCTACCATTTCGAGCCATGCCTACCGGGAGGCGCTTGCGGCATTGCAGATTGAATCCCGCGAGAAGGCGTGTCCGTTGTTGGTGCCGCTGGTCGAAGAAGGCTGGGTGGAGCACTCGGTTACCGAGCAAGTGGCGAAAATTTATCTGGGCGAGGCTTTCAGTGATGGCTTCCATTCGGCGGATGTGCTGTTGCTGGGGTGCACGCACTATCCGTTGCTGAAACCGATTCTGCACCGCGTGGTTCCGGAAAATATGACATTGGTAGATTCGGCTGAGTCCACGGCGCTGGCGGTGGGGAGTTTGTTGAACCCCGGGGCAGCAGGGATTCAAAGGAAAGAGGCCGGGTCAGCGAAAGTGCGGTTCTTCGTGACAGACTCGGCGGAGAAATTTCATCGGTTGGGAACATTGTTTTTGGGGCAGAAGATTAGGGACATCACACACGTGGATTTGAAGGAGTAGGCTTTAAGCGACATCCGCCGGTTCTTTCGCCCTTTCGGGGCTGACGTCTTTTGCGAGCCTACCCAGGGCTGGCGCCCTGGGCTGTATTCTTACGCCGCTTCGCGGCTAATTCCGTGAGGGAAAACAGCATCTCTGATTGTGCTGGTCATCGGACGTACGGTAACCCACTCCGCTTTAGTACAGATGGAACGCCACCTCGACGATAATCTGCACCGCCACCGGTTTGCCATCTTTCATAGCGGGATCAAACTTCCAGGTCTTGACGGTTTCGATGGCCTTTTCGTCAAGACCCAAGCCGACGCTGCGGGCAATCGCGATGTCGCGCGGCCGACCATCGGGACCCACAATTAGGCTGAGCGCGCAGGTGCCCATGAATTTGGCTTTGCGGGCCTCCTCTGAATATTCAGGATCAGGTCCATAGACCAAGCGAGGTTTGCTGACCCCGCCGCCGACTCTGAAAACGCCGCCACCTACTCCGCCGCCATGGCCCTCGCCGACGCCGGGGCCGCTGCCAACACCAATTCCGCCGCCACTACCGGAGCCGATTCCACTGCCGGAGCCGGTGCCGTTCGATGGCGGCCCGGAGGGCAGAGTCGCTGTGGGATTGCCTAAGTTCGGAGCATTGTAGGCCAGCTTGACTTGTGGCGGCACCACGACAGTCGGTTCAACCGCCAATTTGGGATGCAGGTTACGCACCACGATAGCCGGAGGCGTGATTTGCTCCATGGACTGTTTTGGAATTTTTCCTTTGGGCGCCTGGAACTTGTCGCGATCGCCGCCGCCGCCGCCGCCGCCCGATTGCGTCTTAGATGGTCTCATCACTGGAATCTCGGTGGGCGTGAAGGTAATGACCTCCACTTTCGGCTTCTCAATCACACGCCGGCCCAGATAGGCAGTACCGAAGATGAGTGCGGTAATTAGGATGATGTGGATGATGGTGGAAGCCGTTGCGCTTTGCTTCCGATATTCAGCGTAGAAGCCCCAAATATCCTTGACCGGAATCGGCTGCGAAGTCAGAATCAGAGGAGGAAGTTTCTTGGGAAAAAAGGTGTCCTTGACGTTCTGGGCGAGCGAACCCAAGAGCGACTTGTCAGAGCCCTGGGGCATCAGCAAATGAAGCTCAGGCTCAGATTCGACGGGTTGCGGAGGTTTGAAGTCCAAGGTCGCCATTTATGTTACCCGAGTTTCCGGTTTGCTGGCCAACTCTTTTGGCCCCATTCCTTAACTGATGAGCAGCCTGATTGCCAAGTTGCTTCCCGAACAATCCTGACTCATGAAACCTCTGGCCATCCTTCCTCTTCTCTTGCTGATGGCCAAACTCGTTGGTTCCACTAATCAGCTTAGATGCTTACACTCGGAAAACGTCACCTTAGGAAAATTGTACACTCGGGTGCGGCGGGTCGGGCAGCGGGATTCCAGGCGATTGTCACCAAAGTTTTACAGGCGGCTCTTGAGGACAAGCGGGCGAGTTCTGAAACCCGAGAGCCTAGAGCCAAGCACAGCCCTTAATAGACGTTGTTCCCATCGCTCCCTATAATGAAACAAATCAATTGCTTGGAGAATCCCGCTGGACTTCAAATCAACCTGCAACCTGCCTAAAACTAGCTTTTCCATGAAAGCCAACCTGCCCCAGAATGAGCCGAAAATTCTGGAGCGCTGGGAGCAATCGCGCCTTTATGACCGGATCCGCGAGGCCCGAAAGGGCAGCCCGGCCTATGTTTTGCACGATGGGCCTCCTTATGCCAATGGGCCGATCCACTTGGGGCACGCGCTCAATAAGTGCCTGAAAGACTTCGTGGTGAAGTCGAAAAACATGGCTGGGTTTGATGCGCCGTACATTCCGGGCTGGGACTGCCATGGTTTGCCGATTGAGATCAAGGTGGACCAAAAACTGGGTGGTAAGAAATTGCAGATGAAGGCGGTGGACGTTCGTCTGGAATGCAGAAAGTATGCACAAAAGTATCTCGACTTGCAGCGCCAGCAGTTCAAGCGCATTGGGGTTTTGGGACGATTCGAGAAACCGTATTCGACGATGACTCCGGAGTATGAGTCGGTGGTACTGGCCACGTTCTACAAGTTCTTCGAACAAGGTTTTGTGTACAAAGGACTGCGTCCGGTTTATTGGTGCATGCATGACCGAACTGCTTTGGCGGAAGCGGAAGTGGAGTATGAGAACGATACGACTCCGGCGGTGTGGGTGAAGTATGCGTTGAAGGATGATCCGGCAGGTTTGGATCCGGCACTGAAAGGGAAAAAAGTTTTTGCGGTTATCTGGACGACTACCCCGTGGACCTTGCCGGCTTCGAAGGCGGTGGCGTTCAACCCTGAGGACGAGTATGTGGCGGTGCATTCGAAGGCCTCGGACGAGGTCTACATCTACGCGGAAAAGTTGGCCGGAGATGTTCAGGCTAAAACCGAACTAGGAAAAGAGGGGTTCGCAGTTGTGGCGGCGTTCCCGGGCAAAAGGTTTGAGTACCTCAACTTTGCCCACCCATTCCTAGATCGAAACATCCTGGGGGTGCTGGCGGACTACGTCACCATGGACACCGGCACCGGTGTCGTCCACACCGCTCCTTCGCACGGAGCTGAGGACTTTGCGACTGGAGTGCGGTACAAGCTTGATCCTACCTGCGATGTGGACGCTGCTGGGCGCATTCACAACGGGTTGCCGGAGTATGAAGGCCTGCAGGTCTTCAAAGCTAACCAACCGATCATTGATTTGTTGAAGAGCCGCGGGGCCCTTCTGCATGAGGAGAAGCTGGAGCATTCCTATCCACATTGCTGGCGCTGCCACAATCCGGTGATCTTTCGGGCAACGGAGCAGTGGTTCATCTCGATGGAGACGCCGGTGGGAGACGGGACGTTTCGCAGCCTGGCACTGGCGGAGATTAAGAAGATCAAGTGGGACCCGCCGTGGGGAGAAGAGCGCATCTCGAATATGGTGGAGACGCGGCCGGATTGGTGCATTTCGCGGCAGCGGGTTTGGGGCGTGCCGATTGCGGTGTTTGTGTGCACGGCGTGCAACAAGCCGCTGAAAGATCCGGCGGTGAATCGCAAGGTGGTTGAACTATTTGCGAAGTCGGGGGCGGATGCCTGGTACATGCCGGAATCCGAGACGCTGGCTGCGGGGGCAAAGTGCGGCTGCGGGGACGCGTCTTTAAACGGCGGCGAGTCTTTTAAAAAAGAGGCGGACATTCTTGACGTGTGGTTTGAGTCGGGATGCAGCTATCTGGTCGAGACCGCGAACGAACCGAATTATCCCTGGCCTTCGGATTTGTATTTAGAGGGCGGCGACCAGTATCGCGGATGGTTCATGTCTTCCCTGCTCTGCTCGATTGGGGCGAAGGGGAGTTCGCCGTATAAGTCTTGCGCGACGCCGGGGTGGACGCTGGACGACCAAGGGCGGGCGATGTCGAAGTCGCGAGGGAACGATGTTGATCCGGTGGACATCGCGAACCGGCTGGGTGGAGAGATTGTGCGGATGTGGGTGGCGTCAGTGGATTTCCGGGAAGACGTGGTGGGATCGGAAAATCTGATGCAGCGAGTGGCGGAGAACTATCGCAAGATTCGCAATACGTTCCGCTACATCCTGAGTAACCTGTACGACTTTGATCCGGCGCGGGATGCGGTGGCGCATGAGGAGATGCGGTCGCTGGATCAGTTCATGCTGCGGCAGACAGCGACGCTCAATGGGCAGGTGACCGATTGGTACGCTGCCTTTGCTTTTCACCGAATTTACCATCGGATTACTGAGTTTTGTGTGGTCGATCTCAGCTCATTTTATTTCGACATCTTGAAAGACCGGCTGTACACCTTTGGCGCGAAATCGCATGAGCGGCGGGCGGCGCAAACTGCGCTGTGGACAGTTGGTGAAGCCCTCACGCGTCTGATGGCACCGATCATGAGCTTTACCTGCGATGAAATCTGGCAGCAAGTTCCGGTGGCGGCGGAGCGTCCGGAGAGCGTGCATCTGGATCAGTTTTGGAGTCGGGAGCAGATTGCGGGCAAGCTTTTTTCGGTAGCTGGCTGGGAGAGATTGGACGACGAGTGGAGCGCACTGCACGAGGTCCGCAGCGTGGTGCTGAAATCGCTCGAAGAAGCGCGGAATAATAAACTCATTGGCGGGAATCTGGAGGCGCAAGTGAACCTCAGCGCGCCGGAGTCGCAGTGTGCCCTGCTAGAGAAATATAAAGCTGAGCTTCGGTATCTCTTCATCGTTTCGCAGGTTGGTCTAGAGCATGCTTCGGGAGGCGAGCTAAGGGTCGAGGTTGCAAAGGCTGATGGCCTGAAATGCGAACGGTGCTGGAATTATTCCACTCGGGTTGGCGAGGACCCGAAGTATCCGACGGTGTGCGAGCGGTGCGCGCCGGTGTTGAGGCAGATGGAGGGCGGAGCGGCCACCGCGTAATTCTTGAGACTCTCAGTGACCAGCCACCGAATCATGCGCAGACTCTATTTTCTGATTGCTGTGGGTGTGTTGTTGCTGGACCGATTCAGCAAGCGACTGGTGGCGAAGGATATTTCGCTGCACGACAGCATTACGGTGATCAAGCGGGTTTTCTATATCACACATGTGGAGAACCGTGGGGCGGCGTTTGGTTTGTTCAACGACTCGCCTTCGCCATGGAAGATCGTCCTCCTGGTGCTGTTCTCGGTGGTTGCGCTGGTAATTGTTTCGGCATTGTTGTGGCGGAGCAGTCATGCCATGACGGCTACTGCGGTTGGCTTGTCGCTGATTCTTGGGGGCGCGCTGGGGAATCTGTGGGACCGGGTGCTCAGCGGGCGGGTGGTAGATTTTCTGCTGGTGTATATCGGGTCGTATCAGTGGCCGGCGTTTAATGTAGCGGACAGTGCGATTGTGGTGGGCGCGGGTTTGCTGGTGTATGAGATTTTGTTTGTGAAGACGCCTGAAAAAACTCCACTGTCATCCTGAGCGAAAGCCGTACTTCGCGAAACGCGAAGGGCGGCGGAGTCGAAGGGCCCCTATGGTGGCGATACCGAACTGGTCGCGTCGGGGAATTCTTTGTTGCTTCCGTGGTTCTCGACATCCCGACTAAGCCGCGTCGAGAGAATTCCCTACCACCCTGGTTTCATATAACCGGATAGGGGTCCTTCGACTGCGTTGTCGTTCGCTTCGCGAACGACAACTTCGCTCAGGATAACAGGGTTGGTTAGGCGCTCGGCTGACGGCCTCGGATGTTGTTTACGGGGCACCGTAGAGCTGGCGATAGACATTCGCGTTGCGCATTATCGCCTGGACGTATTCGCGGGTTTCGGTGAAGGGGATGGACTCGACGAATTCCTGGATGTCGCGGTATTTGCCGGCGGCTTGCCAGTCTTTTACCCGGTCGTCACCGGCGTTGTAGGCGGCGAGTGCATATTCGAAGCCTCCGAACTGGTCCACCATGGAGCGGAAGTAGCGGGTGCCAAGCTGCAGGTTAATCGCCGGCGTGAATAGTTGCTGGGGCGAGAAGTGCTTCAACTTTTCCTGTTTGGCTACGCCTTTGCCGACGCGCGGCAACAACTGCATCAGGCCTAGAGCGTTCTTGTTCGATACGGCGTTGGGATTAAATTCGGATTCCTGCCGGATTAGCGATGCGACCATGTAGGGATCGAGCGCGTTGTCGGACGAGAACTTTTTCAAGTCTGTCCAGTAGGGTTTGGGGAAGAGCGCCTCCCAGTAGGAACGCGGTAGCGCGGAAAGATCCACCGCAAAATAGCTGGGCACTGCGCGCTTCAGGGTTTCAACGGCGATGTCATATCGTCCCACGTCGATGTACATGCGGGCAATTTCGGCGGGCAGCCAGCTTCCCTTCTCTTCTTCCGCGGCGGCTTTTAGTTCACGCACGGCGAAATCGAGTAGGCCGCCGTTTTCGAGGAGGCGTGCTTTTTGCACGCGCAGGTTGTCTTCGGGCGCGGCGTCTTGGGTGATGGGGGCGGCGTTCAATGGCGGAACGCGATCCAGAATGGCATAGTGCGGCGGATCGGTCTTGGGCGGATCGTCAGCAGCTTTGAGTTTAGCGGCGCGCTCGCGGGCCGAAGGGCCGTAGTAATAGTTGCGGAAGCGGTCGATGATCTTCTGATAAAAGGCGCCGGCCATGATGGCGTCGCCATCCTCTTCGGCCAATCGGGCGCGCCAGTAGAGCGCGGCTACGACTTCATTAGACTCGGGATAGAGCGCGATCTGCTGTTCGAATAAAGTCTTGGCGTCGGCAGTGCGTCCCTGACGGAAGCTGAGCCATGCGGCCTTCCAGTGCGAATACGGAGAGCGCGGGCCATTGGGAAAACGCAGCTCGATTTCGCGGTAGGCGGCAATGGCTTTGTCGTAATCGTGGCGCAGGAGATAAATATTTCCGGCATAGAGCAGGGCCTGCTCGAGCCAGGGACTGGTGGGAGCAGCCTGGCGGATGTCGGCGACAGTCTGCAAAAATGCGTCATCCTGATTCGCAGCCCGCTGCATTTCTCCGAGGTCATAGAGTTTCTCGGCGGCGATTTCCGGTGAGGTGATCTGGACGCTATCGAGCAATTGCTTGGCATCCCGGTCATGGCCAGAGTGGTGCAAGGCCTCAGCCAAGGCGAGTTGGATTGAGGGCCTGTCCGGGGCTGCGGCATCTCGCAGCAGGTCGCGATAGGCGTCGGCGGCCTCGGCAAATTTCTTGGCATGGGCGAGAAGGTCGGCGCGAGATTTCTGTTCGGCGAACGCCGGCGGAGAAATTCCAGGAGTAGATGCCAGTTTCTGCAATTCGGCTTGCGCGACCGTGGCTTCAAAGCTCACCGGCATGGTGAAATACAGGTGCCTTAACACGGTGACGGCTTTCGCCGGTTCTCCGGCGGCAGCATAAGCGCGGCCTAGCAACAACTCCAGATCGGAGCGGATGGGCTCACGATCTTTTTCGAGGAGCGCGACAGCGTCTTTCGGACGATTGTCGGTCAACAAAGCGCTGGCATAGAGAACGTGGGCATCGCGAAGCATTAGCGACTGGGGGAAGGTTTCGTCGAAAGCGCTGAGCGCGGCGACGGCTTCCGGGGTACGTCCGCTTTGGAGATAGGAGGCGGCGAGATAATACGCGACGTAATCGCCGATGTCTCCGGCGTGGGGTTTGGCGCGGCTGAGCGGATCGACGGCTTTAGCGTAATCGCGATCGATAAAATGAGCGTATCCGAGGGCCAGCCAGGCGAGCGATCCAGCGTCTTCGGCGCTGTGTTTGCGCGCAAACGTCTCGACTCCGGTATAGGCCTGAGGAGTACGGTCTTGCAGGAGTTGGCGCGCCATCGGCTTTAGGGTGGCTGAGGCGACGAATGCCTGATGCATCCTGCGCAGGCGGGGCGAATTTCTGCGGGGCTTTGACGCTGTGCGCGTGGGCTTTTTTGCAGGCTTGGCTTGGGATGCGGCACGTGGTTTTCTTTTCGAAGGCTGAGAAGCTTCTCCGGCCGGTTTCCCCGAAGAGCGGGCAGATACAGGCGGCGTTCCCGGGGCTGAAGTTGGGGCGGCGGGCGCGGAGCCAGAGGTCTGCGCCGCGACAGGAGATAATCCCGCCGAGCACACTATTGCCGACATCAGCGCGAAGAGAGAGAACTTGCGAAGACCCACCACGACCCTTAATTATCGCCGAAAATTGCTGCCCAGGAGAGAAACGTCATCTTCCGCGAGACTGCGAATCAGCTCCTCATTGAAATAGTCTGCCCTGCCTGCCAGTGTGTTGCCATAGCGTTTGTGATAAGTAGTGCGACTTTTTTCGATATCTTCTTTCAGACGGTCGTACAAGTCTTTGTGCTTGCGTCCTTCGGAAACCTTGGCCTGATTGTAGAGCTTGATATCGTCCATGAGCAGGCGGGCGAAGCGTTGCGCCTTGCGATGAATTTCGCCGTCTGCCCCAGCGGGAATTTCTGGGGCGGAAACTGCGGCTGGCCCTCCCCAGGCAGCGGCGGCGGACATGGCGGCGGCAGGCGCGGCTTCGGCTCCATGTTGCGCTTTAGCAGTGTGGATGGGAGTGTGGGCGGCAAAAGGATCGTTAGTCGCGGGCGGCGCCGAACAATGCGCTACTTCGGACTCGGCGGTCTCCTCTTTGTGGGCTTGCTTGCGCTGCGAAATTACTTCGAGCCAGGCACTGGTGGCGCGGACCAGCACGTCGAGCGCAGCGTCGTCGAGGTTGCCACCGGCAGTTCCGGCGTCGGCATAGACCAGGGCAGAAATTTTGTCTTTCAGCAGAAGAGGGAGGAGGATCGCGCTGCCGTCGACTGGAGCGCCGAATTTTGCGATGAAGCGCTGATCGATCTCGGAGGCGCTGCCGCTCTCGGCGCTGCGTGATTGCATCACCCGCGCGGCCAGGCCGGAGCTAACGTCGAGCGAGAAGTCTTTGATGGATTCGTTATTTGAAAAAGAAGTCCCCTGCCAGCCGGTGGCGGCTCCGGCCTTGATTACGAACAGGGCGGCTCGTCCGCTGTAGAGCACAGTGTTATCGAGCAGAGCGCGCAGGATTTCCCTCTGGTTGGTCCCGGACTGGATTGCCAGGACCGCTTTCTGCAAGGTCGCAGAACTAGATTGTGAGTGGGCGCCTTTGCCTGCGGACCCAATCTCGCGCAGGACTTCCTGAACTACAGTTTCCCGCAGGGACACGAGCTGGCGTTCCAACGCCTGGTTCACTGCGCTACGTACGATCTCTTCAACCCTTGTGTTTTCAGGCATGTTCGGTCCGAAAAATAGTGGCAGACCAGCTTTTTTCCGATTATAGGCCGAGGTTAAAGGCAGAGGGAGGTCACTTTGGTCATGTGTCGTACAGGTCCGCGCAGGACCGGGCATGGGGAAAGGCGGACGAGAGCCTGCCCTGAGCGGAGTCGGAGGGGCGTCCGCCCCACGTGACTCGAGTTACGGGGACGTCTTCACCAAGGGGAGTTCGACAAAGCTGGCCTGCCCCGGCGTGTGATAGACGCGCTGCGTAGCCTTCTTGTAGTCGCCCGGTTTGGCCCAGAAGATCGAAGGCACGAAGGTCTGAGGGTTGCGGTCGTAGAGCGGGAACCAACTGGACTGGATTTGCACCATAATGCGGTGGCCGGGGAGGAAGACATGGTTGGCAGCGGGCAAGGCAAAGCGGTAGAGCAGAGGTTTATCGGGCGTGATGGCCTTCGGAGTCTCCCTACTCTCGCGATAGCGGCCGCGGAAAATGTCGGCTGAAATCATTAGTTGATAACCGCCCATGTGGGCATCGCCGGCGACTTCGTCGGGATACAGGTCGATGACTTTGACCACCCAGTCGGAGTCGGTGCCGCTGGTGGACGCGACGAGATTTGCAATCGGCTGGCCACTGATCTTCATGGGGTCTTTCAAGACGTCGCTGGAGAAAACCAGTACATCGGTGCGGCCGGACGCCTCGCGCTGATCGTCAACCAACCATTCGGACCAGGTGAGTCCGTCGCCGTAGCCCATCGGCTGGCTGGGTCGAGAGCGATAGGGGACGGGCTTGGCGGGATCGGACATATATTCTTCGAATACAGTCTCGGTAGCTTTGGGTGCGGTGAAACCTAGCTTTGATCCCGCGCTCAGGTAGAGAGGCGTGGGCGAAATGGAGCAGCCGCTGGGGCATCCTGCCGGCCATGCGGAAAGGCGTTCCCACTTGTTGGTCCCGGTTTCGAATGCGCTGACCAGAGCAACATCCGACTTGGGTGCATTGTCTTTGAGGTAGTGATCGAGAAATGGGCGCAGAATGTTCTGCCGGAAGTAAAAGCCAGGATCGCTGCCAAACTTCAATGCGCCGAGAGTATTGGAATCTTCGATTTCCTGC
>Ga0073928_10004606_pt1 | contig 20221 bp, 13 predicted proteins | sample PaiPotPPA55metaG_FD_76969 | JGI IMG/M metagenome (GOLD analysis project Ga0073928, IMG submission 76969) | Iron sulfur acid spring bacterial and archeal communities from Banff, Canada, to study Microbial Dark Matter (Phase II) - Paint Pots PPA... ...
GCGGCGCTTCTCATCTCGATTCTGTCGAGATTTCCGGCTCGAAGAAATTTAGTTCGCAACAAATTGCAGCGGCGATGGGCTTGCGTGCCGGCAACATTATCACTCGCGAGGATCTTCAGGGCGCTGCCGACAAGCTCGCCGCGCTCGGTCTTTTTTCCAACGTGCAATATCATTTCACCACCGTTCAATCAGGAGTACGCGCGTTCTACGAAGTGTCCGACGCGCCTGCGGTTGCCGTTACGTTCGATAATTTCCCCTGGTTCACCGATGACGAATTAACCGCTGCTCTCAAGCACGCCGTTCTCCTTTTCGATGGCAGCGCGCCGCAAGGTGGTGCCATCCTTAATACCATGGCCGGCACGCTCGAAAATTTGGTTCAAGCACGTGGCGTGTTCGGTACCGTCTCGCATGCGCTAATAAATTTCCCTTTGGGAGGCCAGCGCATGCAATTTCGCGTCGAAGGCACGGAAATTACAGTTAAGGGAGTCGAATTCTCCGACGCGCTCGCCACCAACGATCGTGCTGTGCAGCAGAGCGCCGCCGCGTTAATAGGCCGGCCATATTCCCGAAGCGCGGTTGAGCTATTCGAGCTTGAACAAGTGCGGCCGGTATACTTGACGCACGCATTTTTGCACGTGCAATTTGGCCGACCCGGCGCGCGAATCCCAAGCGAAGGGGCGCAACCTGGCTCGACCGCGGTCGTTGTGATGGTCTCGATCGCCCCGGGTCCGGCCTTCAAATGGGGGAGCATCGCGTGGGCCGGAAATTCTATCCTATCCTCCGGCGAGCTGGATGCAATCGTTACTTTGAAACCCGGTGACATAGCCGACGGAAATAAAATTGCCGCGCTGTGGGACGGTGTTCAGTCTCTTTACGGCCAACGCGGCTACCTCGATGTGAAGTTGGACGCGCAGACGCAATTTGACGATCAAGCCGGGCGCGTGATGTATAAGGTGACCATCACCGAAGGGCCTCAGTATCGCATGGGAAATTTGGTCCTCAGCGGTCTCTCGGTTGATGGCGAAAAACGAATTCATGCGGCCTGGAGCATTCCCGCGAACGCGGTCTTCAACGTGAAAACTTACGAAGACTTTCTCGATGACGGGATTAAAAAAGCCTTCGCAGGGACACCGGTTCATTACGAAAAAATCGGCCGTTTCCTTCAAGAAAATCCCGGTACCAACAAAGTCGACGTGCTTCTGGATTTTCAATAGATAGAATTAGGCTATACTCGAATCGAGATGAATACCGAGCCAGTTCCGGCCGTAACGATTGCGGTGCAATCGCTGGCGTTCGATCAGGCCTCGATCGAGAAGGAACAACGGCTGTTTGATTCCCTGCGATCCCTCGATTCTCTACTAGTTGCTTTTTCGGGTGGGGCGGACTCCGCCTATCTTGCATGGGCTGCGCATCGCGCGCTCGGTGATCGCGCTCTTTCCGTCACCGCTCTTTCCGCCAGTTTTTCCCGCCACGATCGCGAGCAAGCCGAAAGATTCGCGCGTGAAACCGGAATTCGCCATGAATTTATCGAGACCCGCGAATTCGAGAATGCTCTTTACCTTGCGAACAACGCGGACCGTTGCTACCACTGCAAGGACGAGCTCTTCGATCGCATGGAAGCACTGGCAAGCGCGCGCAATTTCAAGGCCATCGCTTACGGCATCAACGCTGACGACACTCACGACTTTCGCCCCGGACACCGCGCGGCCCACGAACATGGCGTGCTCGCCCCTCTCCTCGATGTCGCGTTGGCCAAAGCTGAAATCCGAGTGCTCTCGCAACGCGCCGGACTTACCACCTGGAATCGCCCCGCATCTGCTTGTCTCTCTTCCCGGGTGCCTTATGGAACCGCTGTGACGCCTGATTTGATGGAAAAGATCGACCGCGCCGAATCCGTTCTGCGCGATCTCGGTTTTCGACAATTTCGAGTCCGGGCCCACGGTGAGCTCGCGCGAATTGAACTCGCTCCGGAAGAAATGTCGCGCGGATTAGAACCCGCGATCACTCGCCAAATCCTTGCCGGTGTAAAACAAGCCGGCTTCTCTATCGTGACGATCGATCTGGAAGGATACCGGCAAGGTTCGCTCAATTCCCTTCTCAAAATTAAATGACCCGTGGGCTCCGCCTGCCTCGTTCGTGGTTTCCCTCCACGCGGTTGCCATGCACGGAACTTCCAGTTGCGCGTTCTCGTATAATCTTGATAGGAAGGATGGCTCGGCGCACGTTGTTCTCAGTACGCGGGAACCAATAAAAATGAAACGGGCTGACAAACGAGCATGGCTGACAACGGTTGCTCTCGCAGCCAGCGCTATCGCCGGCTGTGCTTCGCATTCAAAGCTAGAAGGCGCATTCGACCGCCAATTTACCGTCAACGGTCCGGTCACTTTGGAACTCATTAGCGGAAAAGGTGATGCGAATATTCAGAGTGGCCCGCCGGGCGAAGTTCGCATTCATGGTGAGGTACACATCAATTCGTGGTCCTCAGATGGTGGACGGCGCCGTTTGCAGCAACTCGAAGCGAATCCTCCAATCTCCCAGGAAGGCAGTTTGATTCGCATTGGCGGCGGCAAACAAGGCGGAAGCGACGTTGCGGTGGATTACACCATCGTGGTACCGCAGGATTCCCAACTCCACAGCGTGGCAGGCTCGGGAGATGTGGAGGTTGACGGGATCCAGGGTCCCGCGAATTTTACTTGCGGATCTGGAGAAGTAACCGCTTCAAACATTAATAGCGACGTGCAGATCGTCTGCGGCAGCGGTGATGTCGAGCTTTCTAAAATAAAAGGACATGTACAAGTCACCACGGGCTCTGGCGACATGGCCCTCGACACGATCGGCGGGCCGCTGCGCCTCCAAACGGGCTCTGGCACAATCGAGATATCGAACCCTGCGGACGCTCTGGAGGCTAGCACCGGAAGCGGCGATGTCAGCGTCAAGGGAGCATCCGCGGACATTCGCGTGCGCACTTCATCGGGTGATGTTGACGTCGAAGGAAATCCTGGCGCAACGAATTATTGGGATTTTCACACCGTCTCTGGCGAAGTCGTGCTCCACGTGCCGTCGAACGCCAGTTTTCGCCTTTACGCCCGTTCAAAGTCTGGTGATATCGATGCCGCCATTCCTATCATGATGGAAGGAACTGCCGCCAAGCACGAATTGCGCGCGCGCATCGGAGACGGTAAAGCGCGCGTCGAGATTCAAACTTCTTCCGGCGACATTTCTCTCCGCTAGGTTCCGGCTATTGCAAATCGAACACTTCTTGCGTTCTTTCGCGCTAGAATGCAGCAGAATGCGCTGGCTTTCCGTCATTTCTACCTTCGCCATCCTCCTGGCCCTGGCGCCTCGCGCGTTTTCCCAAAAGCCTGCTTCCAACGCCCAGCAATCCAAAGACTCAGCCGCAGGAATTTCGAAGCAAGACGCCGACTCCGAAATGCAATTGCAGAAGGCTATTGGCGATGCGGGGAACGATAAAGCAGCTCTCGTACGCAACTTGAAGAATTACCTTCTTCGATTTCCTGATGCGCCGCGAAAAGCCGGCGTTTATCGCGCGCTTGTGGAATCTTGCCAGCAACTTCAGGACCCTGCGTGCGCGCTTGATTATGCCGAACGGCTTGTAGCCGTTCATCCGGATGATTCTGAAATGATGCTTCTCGCTATCGGTCTGTTACAGCAGGAAGGAAGCGAGGCGAGCCTCACCCGAGCGACCGGCTACGCAACACGCGTGATTGATCGCATCGAGAAAACTCCGCCGGAGGAAAAGCCGGCGCGCGTGTCCCTCAAAGATTGGCAAGCGCAACAAGACCGTTTTCGAGCGGCGCTCTACAGCCTGCGAGGCCAAATCGAAAAATCGCAGTCGCACTACGAACTGGCTGCCAAGGATTTTCAACAGAGTTATTCGCTGCGCCCCAATGCCATCGCCGCCGAACACCTTGGCGAGATCGCCGAAATGAAAAACGACTACCCCAAAGCGATTGAAGAATATTCGCTGGCCTTCGCCCTTCCGGAAGATGGACCGGCGGGGAAAGTGGACCGGCGTGAAGTTCGCATGAAACTGGGAAATGTTTGGCGGCGAGTGCACCGCAGTGAACAAGGCCTCGGCGAACAAATTCTCACTACCTATGACCGGCTGGGCGCACTTCCGGTAACCGCCGGGCCCTGGATGCGAAACAAAGACGCAAAAGACCTATTCACTTTTGTCCTGCGCAATATGGACGGCTCGCCTCTTCCTCTTTCGCCGCTGAAAGGCAAAGTTATCGTCTTGAGTTTTTGGGCCACTTGGTGCGGACCATGCCGAGAACTCGAGCCCGAATTCGTGCAAATTGCCAAAAATTACACGGGCAACACGAACCTCGCGTTCTATGCCGTCAATACGGACGCGGACGAAAGCCTGGTTCCCGGATTTTTAGCGAAACAAAAATGGGATGTGCCGGTGGTTTTTGCCGATGGTCTGGACGACTCTATGAAGGTGAATTCTTTGCCAACCGTAGTAGTTCTCGACCGCACCGGTAAGATTTCGTTTCGTATGGATGGATTTTCACCCGAAGGCTTTACGGAATCTTTGACTACAGCTATCCAACAGGCTCTCGACCCCGAAAAGCTAAATTCTGCAAAATAGAAAGGTGCCTACGCTCCTGTTATCGCGCGTTTCACATCCCGCTGCGCCGCTGCGCGAGCGGCTAAGATTGTGTTCACGTGAATCTGCACGGTATCCTCCACGCGTCGCGCGTACCCTCCCGCCAGCGTAATCGCTACCGGGACCTTGTTCCGGCGGGCATAGTCGAACACCAGCGCATCGCGCCGCGCGAGCCCCTCCATCGAAAGAGCCAAGCCGCCTAATTGATCCTCGCAATACGGATCGGCACCGGCAATATAAAAAAGTATCTGCGGAGTGAAATGCCGGAAAGCTTCCCGCAAATTCCTCTCAAGGATGATCAGATAGTCCTCGTCGCCAATTCCATCAGGTAGATCGACGTCCACGGTCGAAGGCGGCTTGGGATACGGATAATTGTGTTTCTGGTGAAGCGAAAGTGTGAACACATCTCCGTCTCCACCGAAAATCGATGCAGTACCATTTCCCTGATGTACGTCGGTATCCACTACCGTCACCGTCTGAATCGCGCGATCAAATTGCAGGCGGCGGATTGCGACAGCCACATCATGGATTACGCAAAATCCTTCGCCATGATCGGCATACGCATGGTGGAAGCCGCCGCCGATGTTCGCTGACCACCCATCGGCAAGGGCTTGCTGAGCCGCCAGGATTGAGCCTCCTGCCGCCAGCCAGCAGGCACGCACGAGTTCCTTCGAGTAAGGTACTTCCATGCGAAGAATCTCAGTGGGCGTCAGCGATCCGTTCTTGAGCTTATACACATAATCCTGCGAATGAACTCGCAAAACGTCTGCGTCCGAAGCCGGCGCTGGAGCGAGAAAATCGCCCTGTTCTGCAATTCCATGGGCCAGCAGCTTGTCGTGAACCAATCGGTACTTCTGCGACGGAAAAACGTGCGCACCCAAATTCAGATCGTATCCAGGGTGGTAAACAAGCTTGAATGGCAGCATGATTCGCCAAGACTACCGCGAAGTTTTTTGAAACTCAAATGCTTGAATGCAGTCTGTACGAAACGCAAAGTGTCTTGTGTGCTCCTTGTTCGCCGCGCTATCATGACTACTCGCCATGCGCCGCGCTCAAGCCATTCTCGTTATCCTCGCGCTGCTCGCTACCCCGCTAGCCTTGCTAGCCCGCAGCACGGCCGGAAGTATGTCGGGCTGCGCAGGAATGTGCTGCCCGACTCACGGAACGCATGCTGCTCGTGTCCTTCACGAGAAAATGCTGTGCCACCACGGGGAGCTCGGGCATGTGTTTAAATGCACGATGACGTCCGGCCATCACGGCGTCGATTATGGTCTCATTGTTCCTGTAGCGCCCACTGCACCCTCGGCGATTGCATCGGTCGGAATCCCCGGTGTAGGTCGTGCGGTCACCGCACAGTTCCACGAAGCTGCAGCCTCTGGTTTTCTTTCTACTCCTTTTCAACCTCCGCGACTCTAGCGTTCGTTTTTCATTCGTAATTCAAGAATCTAGTTTCGACGGAGGATTTTCATGCGGAAGCTTGCATTTTTGCTGTTTGTCGTGGCCTGCCTTTTTTCAGATCTAAGCACTTACGCGACTATTTTTGGCAAGGTTCAAGGAATTGTTCACGACCCACAACATCGCCCGATTGCGAACGCGTCAGTAAACCTCCAGGCTGTAACATCGGACTGGAACAAAACAACACAAACAGATCAAAACGGCGAATTTTCATACCCAGCCGTGCCCATCGGAGACTATATAGTTACCGTTACCCAATCCGGATTCGAAACTTCAAGACAAAGTTTCACGGTTACTTCCGGCGCCACTCCCGTACTTCACTTCCAGCTCAATATCGCTAGCGTGAATCAGACAACGGTCGTGTCGGCCGAAAACCAGGAAACTGTGAACGCTGATTCCGTCACGCCCACTGCTCTCATTGGTCGCCAAGATATTGCCAGAACCCCGGGCGCGGATCGAACAAACAGCCTGCAAATGATTACCGATTTCGTTCCCGGCGCGTATTACACGCACGATCAGTTACACATTCGCGGAGGACACCAAGTAAGCTGGCTCATAGACGGCGTACCCATACCCAACACCAACATCGCGAGTAATCTTGGCCCGCAAATTGATCCGAAAGACATCGATTACCTGGAAGTCCAGCGCGGAAGCTATGACGCAGCCTATGGAGACCGCACGTACGGAATCTTCAATATCGTACCGCGGTCAGGTTTCGAACGTGATAATGAAGCCGAACTCGTCACCAGCTTTGGAAATTGGTATCAAATGAACGATCAATTGAGCTTTGGCGGTCACACACAGCGTTTCGCGTATTTTGCGAGCCTGAATGGAAATCGAAGCAACCTTGGTCTGCAAACTCCGATCGGGCAGGTCTTTCATGACGCCGAAAATGGCTATGGCGGTTTCGGGACTTTCATCTATAACCTGAACCCGAAAGACCAATTTCGCCTGGTGACGTCGCTGCGAGCGGATTATTATCAGGTTCCGTACGATCCAAATCCGAGTTCTCCGTTCGATCGCAGCGGCCTGCGGGACGGCCAACACGAAAATGATGGTTACGCATCATTCTCCTGGGTCCGCACCATCAACCCAAATATGCTCCTTACGGTTTCACCGTTCTTTCATCACAACACCGCGAACTATCAGGGCGCACCCGGTGACACGCCCCAGAGTGCGACGGATAATCGCACCTCGAACTATGGCGGCTTGCAAACAACCCTCACGGCAAATGTTGCGCGGAATAACATTGAGGCCGGTGTCTACGGTTTCGGACAACATGACCAAGAGTTTTTTGGACTTATTTTCAATGACGGGAGTGGTAACCCTTCCATCCTGAGTCCGGAGACGGCAACTGGCGGTCTAGTAGCGGGATTCGTTAGTGACAGTTTCAAACCAACATCCTGGCTAACTCTGATCGCCGGCATGCGGCCCACGCATTTTTCGAGTTCCGGTTCAAATGCGCAAGCGGGTGTTTCGGAGAACACAATCAACCCGCGATTTGGAATCGCACTCCAAGTTCCTCATTTGAACTGGGTCTTTCGTGCCTTCTACGGCCACTACTACCAGGCGCCCCCGTTGACTACTATTTCCGGGCCCTTACTGGAATTCATTCAAAGCGGGTCGCAGTTGTCGTTTGCCTCTCTGCACGGTGAACGCGACGAGGAACATCAGTTTGGCGTCACCATCCCGTTTCGCGGCTGGGTGCTTGATGCCGACAATTTCCAAACGCGCGCCAATAATTTCTTTGATCACAACAATGTGGGTGAGTCGAATATCTTTATTCCAGTTACCATCGATGGTGCTCTGATCCGCGGTTGGGAGCTCACGCTTCGCTCTCCGCGCCTCTGGAATCGTGGGCAAGTGCACCTGGCCTATTCCAATCAGGTAGCACAAGCGCGCGGAGCGATTACCGGAGGCTTGATTTGCTTCCCTCCGGCAAGCCCCCTGTGTCAACCAGCGCCTGGTTATGGGCCTCTCGATCACGACCAGCGAAACACGCTGAATGTTGGTTTTAACGCGAATCTCCCGTGGCACGCTTTCGCCTCATCCAATGTGTATTACGGCTCGGGCTTTACGAACGGAATGCCGAACGCGCAGTTTCCTGGTCCTTACTTGCCGGGGCACACGACGTTCGACGTTTCACTGGGAAAAAGTTTCGGTGAAAAATATACGGTGTCGCTAACGGCGTTGAACGTGGCGAACCGGCGAGTCTTGCTCGACAACAGTCTGACGTTCGGCGGATTCCACTTTAACGATCCGCGCGAAATCTACGTCGAGTTTCGCTGGCGCTTTCATTACTAGACCGCAGCAGCAGCGGACGCGTGGGACGAAGTCAGCCGTGGTCGAAACATCACCGCCGCGTCAACCCAGCTGCGGAGCGCAAAGCCGGTGATTGTCGCAGGATCATCGCTGCCGCGAGCCAATAGCGTCCCGAAAGAAAACCATGCTGAGCGGTCATGGGTTGTAGCGTTTCAACCAATCTCCCAGCTCCGTTACGACGTCGCGGCGCTGTTCGGCCAGCTGCGGAAAATGAGGGGAACCGGGATAGGTGACCATGCGTACGGTCTTCCCTCGCTCGGCCAGCAATACGTAGAATTCGCGGCCTTGAAAGGTGGGGACGCGCGCGTCCGCCTCGCCATGCAAAATCAACAGCGGAGTGATGACCCGGTCCACATGCATCACCGCGGAAAATTGAAGTATTGGCGTAGGATCTTTTTCTTGCAGCCGGGCGTCATAGTCAACTTGCCACATGTCGCTGGTGGGAATAAAGCTGAGCCAGTCGGTAATCCCCGCGCCTTCGATCGCTGCTTTGTAGCGATTTGTTTGCGTGACAGTCCATGAAGTCATGAAACCGCCGGCACTCCAGCCAAAAATTGCGAGGCGGTTGGGGTCCGCCCATCCCTGAGCAATCGCAAAATCCGTGGCGCTGTCCACGTCGCTGTACGCGCGGTCGCCGAAATGCTGATAAATCGCCGCTAGAAAATCCGCCCCATATCCGGTGGATCCGCGATATTGCGGCTGCAGAACGATGTAACCCATCCCCGAGATAGAGCGAAGGAGGAAATCAAAGGCCAGGACGTCATTCGCTTCAGGGCCGCCATGCGGCATAACGAGAAACGGATATTTCTTGCCAGCCACATAGTCCGCAGGGAACGTGGCGATCCCTTCCAGCTTAATTCCATCTTTCGAGGTCCAATGCACCGCTTTAACTTCGCCGAGATTTACATTGGCCAGCGCGTCGTCGCCTTCATGGGTGATTTTTTGAACCTGCCCGTCGCGAAGCACGGCGATATTCGTGGTGTGCGACGGATCATCGACGTTGAATGCCAACACGTCGGACCCGGACGAAAGATTCGAGTAAACCGGCAGGCCTTCGATGATTCCGTCCGGCCAGCGATAGGCCGGCTCAAGTTTTCCATCGCGATAGGAATACGTCTCGGTGACGACGCCTTTGTGCATCTCAACCCATATTTTGCCGTGCGGATCACCGGCCAAAGTTACGGCCGTGAAGGCGAGGTCAGGAGTCCGATCGACAGGCTGCCCGCCGCTCACCGCTACGGTCCATATGTGCTCCGGGGTTAAAGTTGGCGTGGAGGTCGCAGCAAACGCTAGTTCTTTAGCACCCGAGGCCCACGCGAGACCGCTCGTTGCGTCTGGGATTTCCGCGAGGCGACGGGGGCCGGCGGCGCTGCACACATCCACAAACGAATGCAGTTCGTGATGTAGCAGTTTGGACCACTGCGAAATAACAGCAATTTGCGAACCGTTGGGCGACCAGGCGACATCGGTGATGTCCACAAGCGTGGGGCACCACCAGCCGGCATCCGTGCCATTCACTCCAACAACGTACAAGCTTGTCTCATCAGGCGCAGCAACGGTACGTACCACCGCAAGTGGATCTGGCTTGCGCGGATCTGCAAGCACCGCGAAGCGGCTGCCGTCCGGCGAGATGGTCGCCGAACGAATCCCAGACGGCAGCGACAAAATTTGAATTAGCTTGCCTTCGCCAATCGGCACGATGGCAAGCTGGCCAAATTTACCCACGGGATAAATTCCGTAAAGCGCTCCATCCTTTGTGAATCCAGAAGGCTCGAAGTGTTCCGGCAGGTCGAGTTTTCGCGAGTTGTCACCAGAAACATCAATTAAGCGCCATTCGTGTTTGTTCACGGGACCGGAGGTGCCGTCGTAGGACACGCGGTACAGAATGGTTTTTCCATCGGGCGAGATCGAAACAGCGCGCGCCGAGTGAAGCGCGGAATAGTCGTCAACATTGAAGGGATGTTTATCGGCGGCGAAGGCGGGTGGGACCGTTGCAATCGCGAATGTTGTCGCTGCAACTAGCGTTAGCAGAAATCCGGCAGCGTAATTCTTCATCTCAGTTTTGAGTTACGGCTGCGATTGCCATCGTTGTAAAGTCCCCCACTGTTTTGCTTGGAGGCGGTGGACAGAACGGAGGCAGGCACGCTTCTGGGCTTTTGGTCAAGTGTTCTGTAATTTTCTATTTTAATCACGCCGAACGGTAGCATGTGATTCTGTGAATTTCAAGGACCTACGCGTGGACGGGCTAGTACCGCAGCGCAGGAGCTTCCGTTTTGGGAATGGAATTCGCGCAGCGAGCGACTCGTATGAGCCGAGCCGTCTTGGATTATGCGGACTTGACGGGTAATGTTCGATCGGGACCTTTCGGCTATTTCTGTTTGGGCTTCTTCTTCCCGCCATCGCAGGGTTTTAGGGTGACCCACTGCTGAGGATTTACCGGGACGCCGTTCACGTACACGACCCAGTGAAGGTGCGGGCCATTGGCGCGGCCGGTGGCTCCTACGTAGCCGATTACGTCACCTTTGCTCACACGAGCGCCCGCTTCTACGTTTAATTTTGACATGTGCAGATACATCGTCTGCAGGCCCTGGCCGTGATCGATTGCGACGGTGCCGCCCAGAACGTTGAACGGCTGCACAATTTTCACCACGCCGGCGGCCACCGCGAGAATGGGCGTTCCCTCGGCGCCACGCTGGTCAATGCCCATGTGAAACTCACCGGTAGCTTTTCCGTTGTGAAGTCTTTTCACGCCGAAGGGGGATATCACGCAGCCGGGAAGTGGAGCGACGAGCGGGTCTTGCCAATACTTGATGTCCGATACGGAATTGCGAAAGGCGGTCAGAGTTTGCATTTCTTCTGTCGTGGAATGGAGCGCTTCGATTTGCGGCGCAAGCGTAACATTTTGCGATGGGAAGATGGTTTTGCGAATGGTTAGGTTTACGGAAGCGAGCGTGGTTCCGTCTTCAGCGAGAAAGTCGATCGGATAGGTACCGGGTGCGTCGGCTACGGCTACCGGCATCAGGCCTTGCCAGTCACCACTTTCCTGCTTGAAGAGACGCACCGTGCGGCCATTCAAGCGGGCGGTTGCTGACGGGATTTCGCAACGGAGTCGGACTGTTTGGCCTAGCGGTATTGTTGCGGGTTTTACCGTGCATTGTTGCGCGCTCGCTGTAGAAGCGAATATTGCCACAAAAAAGGTCGCTAACAGAACAGCCAGAATGTCAGGCGGCCGAGTGCGTTGTTTCAGACATTTCATCCACACTTAATTTACACGCTTGGACCTCCCACTTATAACGTTCCTAGTTAAAAACGTTCCTGGAGGTCACGGGGCGTAAACGTTTGACATTTTATCTGCGTTCTTGAAAAGAAAGCTTCTCGAAGTGTGTGCCGTACAGACAAGTTCCGGGATATTTCATTCAAGATAGAACTGCTGATCGGGGTTCGAAGAATTGCATCGGTTCTGACGAATGGTTCCTCCTCTGCCGGGATCTTCAAGACAAAGGCCGCTGCTCTTAACACGGATTTGCATCCGGTTTCCACCTCGATCCACAATTTGAAAGAGCTCGTTCGCGTAGAACGGCTCCCCGCCGCAAGTCCACTGAATCAAATTGCCCGGCCCGCCAAGTTTTTTCCCATCGCCAGGAGAAGCGGGAGCATCGGCGATATTCAAGCATAGGCTATTCAAGCCATTGACTGTCTGAATGGAATAAAAGCCATCTCCCCGATCGACAAAATTAAACTCCATGTTGCTTAGCGCGCTGCACGGATACGGGATGATTGCGTCTCCGCTCTGTGTGGAATTGCGAATGATGTTCATACACAGTTTTGTTCCCTGCGAAACGATCTGATGAGTTCCCTCAATGCCGTGGGACTCGGCAGAACCAGATAGTGGAGAGACGCCATCAATCACGTAGGTTGTGATTGAGCGCACCGGCAGCTCGTCGACGATATGCTTTTTCAAGGAAAGCTGGAGGCTTCCCTCTTTGAGATTCACGCTCTCGTCCGCTGTCGTGCGATAGACCCCGGCCGACGACGGAATTCCGCCAAACGCGCTCAGGTCGAGATCGTTCAGCGTCACCGTATCCCAATTCGTCGTGACCAGCACCAGCCGTTTCATCGAATGCGAGTAGGCCGCGAGTGTGTGGTAGGCGCCGCCCGCCGAAATGATCTGGAAGCCCGGGCGAATGAAGCGCGAGTATTGCGCGATGGCATAAAACTGTTTTTTCAGTTGTGGCGCCCCACCGTTTGGATCAAACAGAATTACACCCCAGTCCGGCTGCCAAAGCACCCAATTCTCGGCACCGAGATCGCGCAAATCCATGCGCATCGTGTCGGCCGTAAACAGCGCGCCCCACATCTCGGTGCCGTCGCCCTGAGTTTTGAAGCAACACCCGACCTCGCTCATCCACACGGGCTTGTGAGCCTTTTGGGCCAGCGATTTGTACTTCGCCATTTTCGCCGGATCTGCCGCGCCAGAATGGTAGTCGTGCGTGTTCATCCGGCCAAGCGCGGAAAACGCGGCGGGGCTTAGCTTGGCAACAGCGCCGACCGCATCGTTCACATTGTTCATGTCCACACCGGAGACAAAAGTGTCCAGTCCGTCGCGTTTCAATCGAGTTGCCAGCATTGGAATCAGCGCGTTCTGTGAAGGCAACGAAGCGCTGTTCCCTTCTTGGCGGCCGCGAGCGGTCCAACCGATGTCCGGCTCGTTGAACGCTTCCAAACTTTCGAAGCGAACGCCTTCCGCGTCTTGAAAATGTTTGGCCACGGTGGCGAGGTAATTCACAAAATTCTCGTACATTTCGGGACGCAGGTTATCTTGATGCGCTACGATTGCGCCGGAGGAGCAGCCGCTAACGGTCATCCAGTAAGGAGGAGAGTTCGAGAAGGCTTCAAAAATATTCGCGCCGCGTTTTTTTGCTTCCTGCAACATGCGGCGCTGCGAAGCGTCGCGCGTCCAGTCAAAGGATGCGTTTGCGCTGTCTTCGAAGCCGTCCATCTGAGCGTCGGCCCGCATATGCTTGTGGGTCGGGTCGTCGCCTCCGCCAATGTTGTAGCGGGCAACAGTAAATCCAAGTGTGAAACGAGTTGCCGGATCACCGTAGAGCAGGTCCATGTACTGGCTCTGGATTTTGGGGTCTTTTATTTGCGCGGGCTGGCGCCCGCCGCCGTAAAGATCGTTGGCCTCCCAAGCCAAGGACATGCCCCAGCCCCGAAAAGTTTGCGCGGGACGCGGATCTATTCGGCCTGTATCCGCCAAAATTATCGATAGTGGGAACAGAAAAAGACCGAGGACACAGACTGCTGTTGAGCGCCAGAGCCTCGGCTTTCTCGTCACAGGGGGTTACGTTCTAGGTGCCTTCGGACCAGGAGGCAAGGTACTGCTCTTGATCTGGCGTGAGCTTGTCGACCTGGATGCCCATGGAGTCGAGCTTGAGTTTGGCAATGTGGCGGTCGATATTTTCGGGCACGGAGTAAACCTGGTGCTTCAGAGAACTGGCGTTCTTGACCAAGTATTCGGAGGCGAGCGCCTGGTTGGCGAAGCTCATGTCCATTACCGAAGCAGGGTGGCCTTCGGCGGCAGCGAGGTTGATGAGACGGCCTTCGCCAAGCAGGTAAAGCTTGCGGCCATCTTTCATAACATATTCATCGACGAATGGGCGGACCGGCCTCTTCGAGCTGGAAAGTTTTTCGAGCGCTGGAATATCGATCTCGACGTTAAAGTGGCCGGAATTCGAAATGACTGCGCCGTCTTTCATTCTTTCGAAGTGATCATGAGTGAGAATGGATTTGTTGCCGGTGACGGTGATGAAGATGTCGCCGATTTTTGCGGCTTCCGGCATGGGCATCACGCGGAAACCATCCATTACGGCTTCGAGCGCGCGCACGGGATTAATCTCGGTGATGATTACGTCGGCACCGTGGCCTTTGGCGCGCATGGCCACTCCTTTGCCGCACCAGCCGTAACCGGAAACAACCACCCGCAATCCCGCAATCAGAAGATTTGTGGCGCGAAGAACACCGTCAATCGAGGATTGGCCTGTGCCGTAGCGATTGTCGAAGAGGTGCTTGGTGAGCGCGTCGTTCACCGCCACGATGGGATATTTCAGCGTGCCGTCTTTGGCCATAGCGCGAAGGCGAATCACCCCGGTGGTGGTTTCTTCCGTGCCACCGATGATGTCCTTGACGAGATCGGGGCGCTTGGTCAGCAGGATGGTGACGAGGTCGGCGCCATCGTCCATGGTGATCTGCGGTTTGTGGTCGAGCGCAGCGTTGATGTGGGCGTAATAGGTGGCGTTGTCTTCGCCCTTAATGGCGAAAGTGGGGATGTTGTAATCCTTCACCAGAGATGCCGCGACTTCGTCCTGGGTGGAGAGCGGATTCGACGCGCACAGAACAACGTCAGCGCCGCCATCGCGAAGAGTAATGGCCAGATTGGCCGTCTCGCTGGTCACATGCAGGCAGGCGGACATGCGCACGCCCTTGAGCGGCTGGTCTTTGATAAATTGCTTGCGGATAAGTTGCAAAACGGGCATGTGCTGATTGGCCCATTCGATTTTGCGCTTGCCTTTTTCTGCGAGGGCCAGGTCCTTCACATCGCCGGTCAGTTTCGGTGCAGTCGTTTCCACGAGAACTCCCTTTAATTTTTAGTTGTGCGGAGAATCCAAGAAAAAGATGCCGTGCTGAAGCCGGCCGCTACAAAAAACCTGGAAGCCCTTGCTTCGTCAGGGCAAGCCGGCGCTACGAAAACTAAACAACAAAAACTAGACGCGGAAAATTTAGCTGCGCGAAGCCACTACAACTCCGCGCGAACCTGCTTCTTTCTGGATGGCCGCGGCCTTATCCGTTTTCTCCCAGGTGAAGCCCGGTCCGGTGCGGCCGAAATGGCCGTAAGAAGCGGTTGGACGATAAATCGGGCGGCGGAGATCGAGCGTTTCAATAATTCCCTTGGGGTTGAGCTTAAAGAACGCGCGAATCAGCTCGGTGATTTGAGAATTCGGGATCGTTCCGGTGCCAAACGTGTCGGCCATCACGGAAACCGGCTCGGCCACGCCAATGGCGTAAGCGAGCTGAACTTCCACTTTGGTAGCAAGGCCAGCGGCTACGATATTTTTTGCCACGTAGCGGGCCATGTAGCAAGCCGAGCGGTCCACTTTGGTAGCATCTTTCCCGGAAAGGGCCCCGCCACCGTGACGGCTGTATCCGCCATAAGTGTCGACGATGATCTTGCGACCCGTGAGACCTGCGTCACCCATGGGACCGCCGGTAACGAACCGGCCAGTCGGATTGATGTGATATTTGGTCTTCTTATCCACCATGGATTCAGGAAGGACGGCTTTGATGACGTGCTGCATAACCGCGTCTTCCAGATCGCGGTGAGAGACTTTGTCACTGTGCTGGGTGGAGATTACGACGGTGTCAACGCGCGCTGGACGGCCATCGATATATTCGATTGTCACTTGGGATTTTCCGTCAGGCCGCAGGAAATTAACAGTTCCCTTCTTGCGGACTTCTGCGAGCTTATGCGTGAGGCTGTGAGCGAGTTGGATGGGCATAGGCATCAACTCGGGCGTTTCGTCGCAAGCGAAGCCGAACATCAAGCCTTGGTCGCCCGCGCCGCCGGTGTCCACGCCCATAGCGATGTCGGGAGACTGTTTCTTGATGGCGCAGATAACCCCACAGGTTTCCGCGTCAAAGCCAAATTTCGCGCGCGTGTAGCCGACGTCGCGAATCACTTCGCGAGCAAGATCGGAAAAATCCACGTAAGTGGTGGTGGTAATTTCGCCGGCAACGACGACAAGTCCGGTAGTGACCAGGGTTTCACAGGCCACGCGGCCCATGGGGTCGTCGGTTAGGACGGCGTCGAGTACAGCGTCGGAAATCTGGTCAGCAATTTTATCGGGATGACCCTCAGTTACAGACTCAGAGGTAAACAAGTATTTTTCGTCAGCGTGCGCCAAAAAAGTATCCTCCAGCGGATTGTAAAGCAATTGCGGGGCCAAATCGCGCTACGTGCAGTTTGGGCCGACTTCCGACCGTAGCATAGGGGTATAGGGCTGTCAATCTTATGCACTGAAAGGTCTTAAGCGGGGCTCGAAGTGCGATTTCGGGAAGTAAAGTGTCTTCGCGCCGGTCTCCCGATGCTCGTGGTCCGCGACCGATAGGCAACAATTTTCCTCTCTCTTACCTGCCCGCCGACGCTGCGCCGCCACTTTGGTTGTCTCGCCGGTAAAGAAGATAGGCGCGGATGAAAGGATCCAGATCACCGTTCATGACTTTGTCCACATCGCCGCGTTCCACTTTTGTGCGGTGATCTTTAATGAGCTGGTAGGGCTGCATAGTGTAGGAGCGGATCTGACTGCCGAAGCTAATTTCGGGCTTGGAGGCGTCGAGCTTATGCAGAGCTTCACTGCGCTTTTCGAGTTCGAGCTCGTAAAGCTGCGAGCGCAGAACTTTCATCGCCCATTCGCGATTTTTGTGTTGGCTGCGTTCGTTCTGGCATTGCACGACAATTCCGGAGGGGAGATGCGTGATGCGAACCGCAGACTCCACTTTGTTGACGTTTTGGCCGCCGTGGCCGCCGGCGCGAAAAGTGTCGATGCGAAGGTCATCGGGTTTCACCACAATGTCGATTTTGTCGTCAATCTCAGGAATGACGAAAACGGAGGCGAAGGATGTGTGGCGGCGAGCGGCTTGGTCGAAAGGCGAAATGCGGACCAATCGGTGCACACCGCTCTCGCCGGCGAGCATGCCGTAAGCGTTCTCTCCAGCGATCTGCACCGTGGCGGTCTTGATTCCAGCTTCTTCACCGGGAGTTGAATCGATCACCGTGGCGTTGAATCCTTTTTGTTCGGCCCAGCGAAGATACATGCGCAGAAGCATTTCCGCCCAGTCCTGCGATTCGGTGCCGCCAGCGCCGGGCTTGATGGTGACGATCGCGTTCAGGCGATCGTTTTCACCGGCAAGAAGGGTTTTTGTTTCCAGCTCGGATAAATAGGTGTCGGTGGAAGCGATCTCTTTGCTGACATCTTCAAGCAGAGAAGCGCGTTGCGCGTCGTCGGCCTCTTCCCGAGCGAGATTGAAATAGGTTTCGATGTCGCTGGATTTAGTTTCGAGGAGCTTTTCCGCGTTGGCGCGGTCTTCCACTTGCTTGCGCTGTTGCAAGACGGCTTGCGCCTTTTCCTGATCCTGCCAAAAATTTGGATCGCTTACTTTTTCTTCAAATGCGGCGAGTTGGTTCCGAGCAGAGTCCGCGTCAAAGAAAGCTCCGCACGAGCTCAATACGTTTCTTAAGCTCGGCGTAACGCTGCTGCAAATCTTCAATATGTTCGGCCATGAGGGGATTTTAACCGCGAAACGTGGAATGGAACACTCGAAATTGAAGGCGTTACTGGTTGTAGCGTTATGCGGGAGGTTTTTGGCTGCGGGAATCAAACCGTTTGGACATTTCCGGCGTATATGATGTTACGGATATTTCGAGACCTTCTGGGAGGAGTGCATGGATATCTTTTCGCGAGACGCGCGCTTGGTATCCGGTAAGCCGAGCAAAAATCTGGCCGCGAAGCTTGGCGCCCTTTGCTTGACGACGATCTCCATTCTTCCCTGGACACCTCCATCACACTCCGGGCAGAACGCAACTGCCAGCGCGGACGTTCCTTATGAAACCAAAGACTTGGCTTTCGACAGTTCCGCCGTGGTTTTGTCAGGGCGGCTGTTTATGCCACCGCATGCTGGGAAGTTTCCCGTGATTATCTACGTTACGGGATCGGGTGATGATGATGTAACGGATGCTTTTTATCCCCGAATGCTCGCCAATGCCTTTGCTCCGTCAGGAATTGGAATATTTGTTTACAACAAGCGCGGAGTTGGAAAGTCACAAGGAACATACTCGCAAACGAGGTTCGACCTGAGGGCCCAGGATACTGTCGCGGCTTTCCGTTTCGTCAAGAGCTTGCCCGAAGTGGATTCCAGGCACGTTGGAATGTGGGGCATCAGCCAAGGAGGCTGGATAATCGCGATGGCGGTTGGCCAAGAAAAGCAAACGGACTTCGTCATTCTCGTCAGCCCCGGCGGCGTAAATCCAAAACGACAAATGGAGTTTTATCTGCAGAACGAATGGCGGCGAGTGGGGATGAACGAGGACGAAATCAACAAGGCTTCCGCTCTACACGAGATTCTTTATGATTATTTTGCCGAGAGCAAAAATTACCAGCAGGCACAATCGGCGGTGAACGAAGCGGTGAAACAAGGGTGGCTGGACAAGTATCGCCAGGCCAATTTCCGTAAAGAGGTGCCCGCAACCAATCGATTACCAAATCCGGCACAGTTAGCCGCGCTGGTAAAAAAAGATCCCAGCGAGCTTGAATTTTACCGTAGCCCTTACTCTGCCGCGGACTATGAACGTTATTACCGGGATCTGACGATGCCGACTCTGGTCATTTATGGAGGCAAAGATTCGATCGTGCCGATCTCCGAATCCAGGGAGGCGTTCAAGGCGGCATTTGCGAAAAACCGGAATGCAGAAATCAAAGTATTCGAGGACGGCGATCATGGGATTTTTCCGCCCGCAGGGAGCGCAGCCGTTCCCGGTTATCTGGAGTTCATGCGCGATTGGATATTGAACGCGATAGAAAAACCGAAAAGCTCACATCACTGAGCGTGCTCTTGCCGCGATCGGACGAAAAGTTCAGGCAGGCCCCGGCGCGTTTGCGAGATGAAACTCCGACTCCCTAGAAAATCGCCTTCCTTGCTAGCGCCAGGTACAACAGCACGAGAGTGGCGATGACGCAGAGCCAGGCGAACCAATCACCAAAACGGACGTAGAGAGTAAGGTTACTCTTAAAATCGTACGGAGCATCGAGCTCGCCGCGAATGTCAGTCGGCATTTCCGCAACTACGCGGCCATACGGATCGACTGATGCGGTAAAGCCGTTATTCGTATCGCGCAGCAGCCAGCGCCGACTTTCCACCGCGCGCACTCGCGCCATCATCAGATGCTGCACCGGCGCTGAAGAACGCCCGAACCAACCATCATTCGAAACGGTAATGAGCAATTGCGCGCCAGCAGCGGCAAATCTACGCACTTCGCCCGGAAAAATCGCCTCGTAACAAATGAAAGTTCCGAATTTGCCGCCGGGAATTTCTCCGACGCGATAAACCGTCCCGGGGGTGAAGTCGGAAATATCGGCGGTCAGGCGTCCCGCGAAAGTGAGCCATTGACGCAATGGAACGTACTCGCCGAACGGAACCAGGTGAATTTTATCATAGGTATAAATTCGCCGGCCCAGAGGGTCGAGGAGCACGGCGCTATTGGAGGCAACCCAGTTTTTTTGCGCGCCTTGTTTCCAGTCCACTACACCAACCAGAAAATCAGTGCCTGCTTCCCGCGCGATGCCCACAGCGCGAGCGGCAAAAGCTGGATCTTGCAAGCTGAATGGCGCGGGCACTTCCGGCCAAACGATCAACTCCGGGCCCGCGGAATTTTTCTTCGCGGCGGCGACACTGATACGCGCGAGCTCATCCAGTTCCCCAGCATGAATTTGAAGCCAATCGGCGGGGTAATGCTCCGACTGCGGAAAATTTGTCTGCACCAGATGCGCGGTGAATCGCGGAGTCTCTTTCGGCACTAGATAATTGCCCCCTACCGCGATAAGAATCAGCCCAGCCGTGCTGATGGCAGTTAGTTGCCACGCCCGCCGCGTACTTGTCAGGATCGCAAGCGCGACGAGCGAGCCATAAGCCGCTATAAGAAACGAAAGCCCGTAAATTCCGGTGACCGTAGTTATTTGGAGCAGGGCAAGACTTTTGATA
>Ga0073928_10004608_pt1 | contig 20217 bp, 17 predicted proteins | sample PaiPotPPA55metaG_FD_76969 | JGI IMG/M metagenome (GOLD analysis project Ga0073928, IMG submission 76969) | Iron sulfur acid spring bacterial and archeal communities from Banff, Canada, to study Microbial Dark Matter (Phase II) - Paint Pots PPA... ...
GCGCGTCGTCTATGATATCGAGTCGGCTTTGCGGTCGCCGGCGGCGCAGCCAGCCCAGGAAGAGCCGGTCACCCCGCCGCCGGCGCGCACGCCACAGCAAAAATCCCAGGACGATTCGCATACCGGCCGGAGCACGAATTGGCGTGCCTCGCAAATGGCTGGCATCTTTTTTGCGGCTGGATCAAGGAGCCCTCAATGAAGTGTGCTGTCCATGCGGAAGTGGAGGCCACCGGGTATTGCCGCAACTGCGGCAAGGCCATGTGCCCGGCGTGCACGCGTGAAGTGAAAGGCGCGCTGTACTGCGAGGAGTGTCTCGCGGGCCTGGTCGCCTCGCCGGCGAAGACCGGGATGGGCAATCCCAGCGCCGCGCTCGTATTGGGTTTCATCCCCGGACTGGGCGCCGTCTACAACGGCGAATATACGAAAGCCCTGGTGCACCTGGTCATCTGGGGCGGGCTCTTTGCGCTGGGGATGAGCAGCAGGATCGGCGACCTTGATGTTCTCGCCTGGATCGCCTTCGGACTCTTTCCCCTCTACATGGCGATTGACTCCTACCGCACCGCCGTCGCTCGGCGGCACGGGGAGGCCGCGCCCGGCATGCTCATGGAAGGCCCGGGAGCGCGCCCCGTGGGTGGCATCGTTCTCATTGGCCTGGGCGTGCTCTTTCTTCTGGGAGAGTTCGGCTGGCTCGATTGGGAATGGGTCGGACGCTTCTGGCCGGTGGCCCTCATCGTCCTGGGCGTCTGGATTATCTATAAGCAGCGCGGCAGCAACTAGGAGAACGAGCGATGGCGGACCAAATCAGATGCAGATGCGCGCGATGCCGCATGGCCGGCCTGACGTGGCCGGCGGTCTTGATTACCGTCGGCGTGTTGTTCCTGGTGCAGCAGTACAGCGGCAGGTATGGCTTTGTCGAACTCTGGCCGGTAATCCTGATCGTCGTCGGGATAGTAAAAGTCGCCGAGGCGCTGACCTCGAACGACGGGCACGTGGCGTCCTGAGAAGCGCATGAGCAACGGCACCGGGCAACGGCGCTCCATCTTCGGCGGTGTCCTCCTCATCGTTATCGGGGCGCTGTTTCTGGCGCACCAGTTTCTTCCCGCACTGGGAATCGGCCACCTGCTCCGGCTCTACTGGCCGGTGCTGCTGATCATCTGGGGCCTGACGAAACTCTGGGACAACTTCGCGGCCCAGCGCACCGGAGAGAAAAGGCCTCCGTTCCTCACCGGCGGCGAAGTGGCGCTGCTTTTTTTCCTGGGCATCATCGTTGCCGGCATGGTCGGGCTCGACTGGTTGCATCAGCGCAATCCGGATATCCACATCCCCACAGACCTCTTCGATCATTCCTACGTCTCAAGCGAAGTCCTGCCCGCACATCCGGTCAAGCCCGGCGCTCCGGTGATGATCTCCCTGGAGCGCGGCGACATCACCGTGCACACCGGAACCAGCCCCGAAATTCAGGTGACGGTCCACAAGACGGCCGAGGCTTCGAACGACCGCGAGGCGGCCGAGCAAGCGAAAGAAGTGGCGGTCTCCATTGCTGCTGCATCGGGGGGGATTGCGGTTCAATCGCAGACCCGAAACGATGCCGGCAGCGGCGTCCGCGTGGATCTCGAAATCCTCTTGCCTCCGCAGTGCAGCGTGACCGCGCGCACGAACCACGGGAACATCCTTATCTCCGGCGTCGCGGGCAAGATCAGCGCCACCTCCGAGAACGGAGACCTCGAAATCCATGACGCCGGCGCCGACGTCGCCGCCGAAATGCATGGCGGCGATGCCCGCATCAACGGTGTGCACGGCAATCTCCGGCTCACCGGCAACGGCAAAGAAATCGAGTTGTCCGACGTCACCGGCGACGCCACCCTCGAAGGCGATTTCTACGGGCCAATCCGCGTGCGCAACGTCACCAAGACAACGCATCTCACGTCCTCGAAAACCGACCTCACCGTCGTCCAGCTTTCCGGCCGCATGGAGACCGATTCCGGGCGCCTGGAGATCTCCGACGTCCCGGGAAGCGTCAGCGTGATCACCAAGGACAAGGACGTTGCGCTCGACAACATCGGCGGCCGCATTCATATCGAGAACCAGAATGGCGACATCGATGTCCGCTTCGAGCAGCCTCCGCGCGAAGAGATCAACATTGCCAACAACTCCGGCGGAGTCGACCTCAGCCTGCCCGAGAAGGCCAGCTTTGAAATCACGGCCGCTTCGAAGTCCGGCGAAATAGACAGCGATTTCGACGACTCGGCTCTGAAAGTCGTCGCGGGCGACGACAACAGCCGTCTGGACGGCAAGCTGGGAACGCACGGACCACAGATCCGTATCAGCACGAGCTACGGCACGATCCATCTGCGCAAGACCTAGGCGCAGAAAGCCCCCGCATCCGAATTCCGATTTGCTTTTATCGCTCGAGGACCCGCTCGAGCGCAGGAAAGAACTCCGGGAAGGAAACGCCTACGCAGCCCGCGTCGCGGAGCACGCTTGGGCCCTCGGCGCCGAGGGCGGCAACGGCCAGCGCCATGGCAATGCGATGGTCGCCGCGCGGGTCGAGCGTCGCGCCGCGCAGTTTCCCCGCCGCGCGTCCGGCCACGCGCAATCCATCCGCAAATTCTTCCACTTGCGCTCCCATGCGGCGGAGCCCCTCGGCAAGCGCGGCGATGCGGTCGCTCTCTTTTACGCGCAACTCCTGCGCGTTGCGAATCTCGATTCCCTGCTCCGTGTACGGCCCCAGCGCCGCCAACATGGGTAGCTCGTCAATCATCAACGCAACTGCCTCGCCGGAAATCACGCCGCCGGTAAGCGGGGCGTGGCGGACGGCAAGGTCGCCGACCAGTTCGCCGTCTCGCATGCGCACCGAAGCCAGATGGAGTGGCGCGCCCATCGAAATCAGAAGGTCGAGCACCGCCGTGCGCGTCGGGTTCAGCCCCACGTCGTGCAGCAGCAGGCTCGATCCCGGAAGGATCAGAGCGGCGCCGAGAAAAAAGACGGCCGCGGAAAGGTCGCCGGGAACTTCGAGGCCCCGGCCCTCGAGCCGCGCGCCGCCCTGCACTCCGACCGAACCCTCCGCGCGCCGGATTTCGGCGCCAAATTCCCGCAGCGCCAGCTCCAGATGGTCGCGCGTTCGCACCGGTTCGCGCACCGTAGTCCAGCCGGGAGCGTAGAGGCCCGCGAGCAGAATCGCGGACTTCACCTGCGCGCTTGCCACCGGCATCTCATATTCGATTGCCTTGAGCGCGCCGCCGCGAATCTCAAATGGCGCGAACTCTCCCTCACGCGCGTGGATCTCCGCGCCCATGCGGAGCAGCGGCTCAAAGACGCGGCGCATCGGCCGGCACCGCAGGGAACTGTCTCCGCTCAGCTTGGACGAAAAAGCCTGCCCGGCCAGGACGCCCGCCAGCAGCCGCATCGACGTTCCCGAATTGCCCGCGTCAAGCGTCCGGCGCGATGCTTTTAGGCCAGCAAGCCCAACCCCCCGGATGCGCGCCACGTTCCCGCGCAACTCCGCCTCGACGCCCAGGCGCCGCAAGCAATCGAGCGTGCTCCGGCAGTCCGCCGCAGAGGAATAATTCCGAATCTCGCTCGGCCCCGTGGCCAGCGCGGCAAGAATCGCATAGCGGTGGGAAATGGATTTGTCGCCGGGAAACTCGACCGTGCCGGCGATGGTTCGGGCCGGCGCAATGGCCTTTTTCGCCATCGAAGGATTCTAGCATGCCGCTAGGAAACCATCTGGGACCCGGCATTTGCTTCCCGGCGATGCAGCAGGTATCATGGTCTTTCGCGATGCTTCACGGCCTTCGGAAAACTTTTTTGCAATTCGGCGCAGCGGCTATCCTGGCTGCGGCCCTCCCCTCATTGAGCCAGGACAAAGTCCCGACCATTCCTCTCAGCGAGATTCATGCGGGCATGGAAGGCGTGGCCTATACCATCTTTGCCGGGGACGAGATCGAGAAGATGAATCTCAAGGTCCTCGGCGTGCTCCCCAACGCCATGGGACCCGGCGCAAGCATCATTCTGGTTCAGCTGGAAGGCCCGAAGGTTGAGCACAGCGGCGTTGTCGCCGGGATGAGCGGCAGCCCGGTCTACTTTGACGGCCGGCTGGCCGGGGCCATCGCTCTGAAGATGGGAATCTTCTCAAAAGAAGCCATCGCCGGTGTAACGCCGATCGAAAACATGCTCGACGTTTCACGCGCCGAGCCTGCGGCGAAGAGCGCCTCGCTCGCGCTTCCCGCGCCAATGCCAGGCCGCGTCGACATCCCCGCGGGGCTCGCGCAGACCATGCGGCTGAGCCCGGGAAATTTCCTGACGCCCATCCAGACGCCGCTTGTCTTCAGCGGCGCTTACCCGGAGACGCTCGCACGTTTTGCGGACCAGCTCGGCGCCTATGGGATGGCGGCCGTGCAGGGAGGCACGGCGGCGCCGCGGCCCGATGATGCGCATATCCAGCCGGGCGATATGGTCAGCATGATGCTCTTGCAGGGTGACATGACCGTGGCGGCGGGCTGCACGGTGACTGCGATTGTGGGCGACCGCGTGTTCATCTGCGGCCATCCCGTTTTCGGCTTCGGGTCGGTCGAGATGCCTATGGTGCGGTCGCGCACCGTGACCACGCTCAATTCCGAGCTCGAGTCCTTCAAGATTCTCACCAACGGAAGCGTCATCGGCACCGTGACCCAGGACCGCGTGACGGCGGTGATGGGCCATCTCGGCGCCGGCCCGCGGATGATTCCGGTCGAAGTCTCGCTCGTGACGCCGGCACAGGAGAAAGTATTTCACTTCGAGGTTATCGATAACCCGAAGCTGACTCCGCTGCTCGTGGGCCTGGCCGCGTACAATGGCATCGTTTCCAACACCGCCTACAGTGAGGGCCAGACGCTTCAACTCAGCGAGACAATCGAGATCCAGGGGCATGCGCCGGTGAAGGTCGAGAATCTCTTCTCCCCCTCCGATACGCCGGCCCCCGACGGCTTTTTTCTCGCCTCGCAGGTCCAGGGCGATTTTTCACGTATCTATACCAATCCGTATGAGCCGCCTCGCGTGGAGAAAGTGCGCCTGCAAGTGACCAGCCTCCCCGAGCGGCGCTCGGCGATCATTGACGATGCGTGGAGCGAAAAGAGCGAGGTAAAGCCCGGCGAGACGCTGGGAATCAAGGTCATGCTGCATCCCTACCGCGGCGCTCCCATTCTGCGCGAGGTCTCCATCACCATCCCCCCGCAGGCGGCTCGAGGCCCGTTACGCGTGTTGGTAAGCGATTCGGGCGTCCTCAACCGCAAAGCAGCTCTTTCTACTGGGGCGGACCAGCTCCCCGGCCTGGAACAATTGATCGCCGTGCTCAATCGCGAGCGGCGCAACGACCGGCTGTACGTTACCGTGCTGCAGCCCACCCCTACCCTTCTTGTCGAAGACAAGGAGATGCCCAACGCGCCGGTTTCCGAGATCAACATCCTGGACCACTGGCGCAATCCCGGCGCCGCGACGCTGCTCGGGGAATCGACGGTCGGGGAATGGTCGGTGGAGATGAACCAGGTGATTACCGGCCAACGCTATTTGACGCTGACGGTGAAGTAAGAATCCGAAAGGAGTGTCCACCCTTGACCTGGCGAGCCATGCTTGTATGTTCCCTCGCGGCAGCCCTCCTCGTTGCCGCGGCGCCGGCCGAGCACACGCGCACCTGGCGGCAATCCGATTACTCGGAGTTCGAGCGGGGCACGGCAAATGGTGTGGCGTTGCGCAGCGACGGAAAGCTCGTGGCTGCCCCCCGCTTGGAGCCGTTCGCCGATCCCGACCTGGCGTACCTCCGCGCGCTGAAGATGGACGCCCACGGCCGGGTGTACGGAGCGGGCGGTTCGAATGCCCGCGTGGTTCGATTCGACGAAAGCGGCAAAATTACAAAAGTCTTCGAGTCGCAGGAGCTTGAGACTCAGGCGCTGGCCTTCGATGCGCGCGACAACGTCTACGCCGGCACGTCGCCCGACGGCAAGGTCTACAAGATTACTCCCGAGGGAAAGAGCTCCGTCTTCTTTGAGCCGAAAACAAAATACATCTGGGCGCTCGTCATGGACGGTGACGGCAACCTCTTCGGCGCCACCGGTGACAAGGGCGAGATCTTCGTCGTCGGACCCGACGGCAAGGGCGCCGTCTTTTACAAAAGTGAAGAGCACCACGCGCGGTCGCTCGCCCTCGATGCGAAAGGCCGTCTGTTGGTGGGCACCGAGCCCAGCGGTCTTATCGAACGCGTCGAGATAATTCGCAAAGGCGGCGGCTTGCCCCAGGCCGGAGCGGCCTTCGTTGTCTACGAGACCGAGAAAAAAGAAGTCACCGCTCTGCTCACCGACGTCTCCGGCAATATCTACGCCGCGGCCGTCGGGGAAAAGCCGCGCAGCACGCCGGCGATTCCGCTGGCCCCTCTGCCTGCGGAGCCCGTCGGGCCGCTGCCGCAGGAATCGCGAACCACTCCCGAACCCCCCGCGCAGATCCCGATCAGCCTGCCGTCGTTCCCTTCCGCCACCGGTGGAAGCGAAGTCTACCGCATTGCCTCAGACGGCTCGCCCGAGGTTCTTTGGAAGTCGCGCGAGGACCTCGTCTACGCGCTGGGCTTTGGCGCCTCGGGAAAGCTGCTGCTCGGCACGGGGAACCACGGCGCGGTGATCGAGCTCGACGGCAACGACGTATTCGTCAGCCTGGTAAAGACGGCATCGGCGCAAGTCACATCCTTCGCCGCAGGGCCGGGTGGCCGGCTCTATGTGGCCACTGCCAATCCGGGGAAAGTCTTCGAGCTGGGCCCGGGTTACGCCTCGGAAGGAACGTTCGAGTCTGAGGCGTTTGACGCGCGGATTTTTTCACAGTGGGGCAGGTTGACCTGGTGGGGAGAGAAGGGCGGAGCAAAGGAACCCGTCGCATTTTACGTTCGCTCGGGCAACACGTCGAATCCGGAAAAGAACTGGAGTCCCTGGGCAGGGCCCTACACGAACTCCGCAGGAGAAACGGCCGGGTGTCCGCCGGCTCGTTTCGTGCAATGGAAGGCGGTATTCCCGCGCGAAGTCACCGGCGAGCCACCCAGCGTTACCTGGGTCAGCCTGGCCTACCAGCCGAAGAACGTCGCGCCCGTGATTGACGGCATCATGCTCCAGGACCCTGGCGTGCGCGTGCAGGGCTTCCCCGCCCCGCCCACCGGGCTTGCATCGTCTCCGCCGGTTCCCCTGCGCATGCCCCCGAACGCCGCGACCGGAGCCGGAGCAACGCCGGGCGCGGAGAATCGTCCCCGGCCGAAGACCGAGATCCCGCCGCAGGGCTTCGCTCAGAAAGGCTACCAGAGCGTGCTCTGGAGCGCCCACGACGACAATGACGACGATCTGGTTTTTTCGCTCTATTACCGCGGCGAAGGTGAAAAGAATTGGAAGCTGCTGAAAGACAACCTCGACCAGCGATTTTTTAGCTGGGACGCTGCGGCTCTGCCAGACGGCGCTTATTATCTGAAGGTGGTGGCCTCGGATTCTCCTTCGAATCCTCCGGAGGAAGCCTTGACCGCGGAGCGGGAAAGCGAACGCTTCGAAGTGGACAACACGCCGCCCGCCATCGAGAATCTGCGCGTGGAATCCGCAAAGGATGGATTGCGCGCTCGCTTCACGGCGCGCGATTCGGCCAGCGCCATTGACCGGGCCGAATACAGCCTCGACGCCGGCGAATGGACGATCGTCTTTCCCGTCGGCCGTCTCAGCGACTCACTCGAGGAAAAATACGAGATCCTCCTGCGCGGGCCGATGAGCGCCGGCGAGCACACACTGGCCGTGCGCGTCTCGGACCGCTTCGGCAACACCACGAGCGGCGAGGTCACCTTCACGAGCCCCGTGCGTTAGCCACGCCGGCGCACGGGTAGCGCGCGAAGGCGCGGGCCTGGCGCGTCGCCGGGCGCCGCCGCAGGTCAAGAGCCACTTGCTAGCTGGGCCATCTGCTCCCGCCCGCGCGATCCCATCTTTCGATGAGTGCCCCAATGCCTGTCCGGCCATTCTTCGCCGCGGGCGGATTCACGTGCACCACGCGCCCCGCGCACTGCACATTTTCCGCATTGCGCCCGGATAGTTCACGCGGGATCGTGAACGACATCTCGAGGCGGTCTCCCACGTTTAGCGGTCGTGTGGTGGTGAAATCAAGTCCCCGGTCGGAATAATTCACCGTCTCTCCAGTCAAGCTGTCAGAGCCGGTGCCCGGCACGGCAACGCGTAGCTGCACGGGGACACTGAGGTTCTTGCGAGGCGCCAAGCGACGCTCTTCCACGGAACGGGAAGAAGGCATGTTTCCTCCTAGTCAGATTGCTCTATGGATTCACAATTCAGGAAGGGGTGAACGAATTATGGTCCTGCGCTACGGTCGCGTCAAGCGCTCGCTGCGCAGCCTTCTCTCCGCAGCCGCGCGCTGTGCCATAATGACGCACCCTGGAAAGGCTCGGACCTCGGAGGAGAAATGAACGCCGGCCCTGATTTGCACGCCATTCGCGAAGCGCACCGCCGCATTGCGCCGCATGTTCATCGCACGCCCGTGCTTACTTCAGCCTCCCTCGATGAGCGCGCCGGCGCCCGCCTTTTTTTCAAGTGCGAGAACCTGCAGCGGACCGGCTCGTTCAAGATGCGTGGCGCAACCAACGCCGTCTTCTCCCTCTCGGACGCGGAAGCGGCCCGCGGCGTCCTGACGCACTCCTCCGGCAACCATGCGGCGGCCATTGCGCTGGCAGCGCGACGTCGCGGCATCCCCGCATGGATCGTCATGCCTTCCAACGCGCCGCGCACGAAACGCCGCGCGGTTGAGGACTACGGAGGACGCGTCAGCGAATGCGAGCCTAACCTTGCATCCCGCGAAGCGGTGGCTGCGGCGCTCCAGAAGAAGACCGGGGCGCGGATGATCCATCCTTATAATGATGATGCGGTGATCGCCGGGCAAGCCACCGCGGCTCTCGAGTTGCTCGAAGAAATTCCCGATCTGGATCTGATTGTCGCGCCCCTCAGCGGTGGCGGCCTGCTGAGCGGAACAGCGATCGCTGCGCGGAGCCTGAAGCCAGGCATCCGCGTCATCGGCGCCGAGCCGGCAAACGCCGACGACGCCTACCGCTCGCTCGCTGCCGGACGCCTGGAGCCTGCCGCAACAACGGAAACGATCGCGGACGGCCTGCGCGCCACGCTTTGCCCCTTGACCTTCGCCATCCTTCGCGATCGCAATGTCCAGGTTGCGCTCGTCGCCGAAGACGAAATCCTGCCGGCCATGCGTTTTATCTGGGAGCGTTTGAAGCTGGTGATCGAGCCTTCCTCCGCCGTCGCAGTTGTGCCGGCGCTGGAAAACAAATTGAATGCCGCCGGCCAAAAGGTCGGAATCATACTTTCGGGTGGCAATCTCGATCTGGGGAAGCTGCCGTTTGCGTAAAGCGGGGCGGGTTTCAGTCTTCGCGCTTCCAGTCAACCGGCGGGAAAGCGACCTGCCAAAACCCAGGCGACGGCTTGTCGAATTCCACTGGGACGTAGAATCCTTCCGGTGAGCTGCGCGGTGCGCGCGTGATGTGGCAGCCTTGGCGCTCCCGGGTGCCGTTATGCTCAAGCTCGAGACGCGCATTTTCCGCAAGAGGTTCCGGCGAGATGAGCATCGCGCCCTGCGCGTTCACGTCCCGCGTATAGGCTTTAATGGGGTCGCCCTTTTTTCCTCCGACCGACGCATGCAGCGTGACGCCCACGCGTATCTGCACGCGCTGGCTGCGGCGCCGGTCGTCGGCCGGCATCGGACGCCAGTTGCGTTCCCCCTGCGCCTGTTCGGAACTCAAAGCTCCAGCCCCCAGAATTCCATGTCGGGATCCACAAGCTCGAAGCCCAGCTCCCACCCTTCCGCGCGCTCTTTTCCCTTCCACACCACGATGGCAACCACGCTGCGGCCATTGGCGAGGTTCGTGAGGCGCAGCCGCTGCTCATCTTCGATTTCGTGCTGCACCACCGCCAGACACCCGTAGAAGTTCACCACCCGCGTGTGGCCTGCCGCGCGCTGCATCTGCCCGTCCCCGTCCTCCCACTCCAGGGCAATGGGAACGCGCGAATTCATGCGCTCTCCGCGGCGGCTCGCTCGCGTCTTCACTTCCGGTATTTCCCTGCGAAACGCCATACAAGTTGGACCTGGCTGACGCCCTTATTTCGGCCAGCAGGGGGAGGGGGGACCCGGCACAGATAGCCCTGAGCGTCTGAGCGCAATGCTACGGGGCCGTTGCGTCAGGGTCAATAGTACGGCGAAGACTAAGCGGCGTTTCTGGCAATCCAGTCACCGCCCCAGCCCGGCAGCCGCAGCCCGGTCGAGGAACCAGACCACGCGCCCCTGCGGCTGGACGTGCGCCGCCGGATAGCGCTTGGCCGCGAGCTCCGGCTCCTTTGCGAGTGACGCAATCACCTCGCTCTTCCCCGCCCCGCTGACAAGAAAAAAAACGTTGCGGGCACAGTTGAGGACGGGAGGCGTGAGCGTCAGCCGCAGATGCGGCTCCACCGGCACATCCACCGCCGCAACCCATCGGTTCTTCTCGGTAAGCGCTGGTGAGCCGGGAAACAGCGAGGCGGTGTGTCCCTCGCCTCCCAGGCCAAGCAAAATCAAATCGAAAGCTGGCGGGCCGGAGGCAAAGAATTCGCGCAGCGTATGCTCATAGACTGACGCCGCATCCTCCGGCTTCGGGAAACCGGTGGGCATGGGGTGAACGTTTTCGGCCGGGATTGCAACGCGATTGAGAAGCGCTTCCTTGAACATGCGAAAGTTGCTGTGCGGATCGTCCGGCGGGACGTAGCGCTCGTCGCCCCAGAAGAAATGCGCTTGCTTCCATGGCAGCGGAAAGTCGCTCGCCCAGAGTGAATAGGTGCGCTCGGGCGTATACCCTCCAGCCAGGGCGATGGCGCAGCGCCCGCGCGCCGCAACCGCACCTAAAGCCAACTCCCGCGACGCTTGCGCCGCCGCGCGGCTCAATGCGTCCAGATCGTCAAAGATCTGCGCATTCATGCTCAGGGGTTGGTGTTGGTCCATGAGCGTCCCAGCCCCTGCAAGAGGCGGCTCGATTCGTCGGGCCCCCAGGACCCCGCGGCATAAGGCAAAACCGCCGGGCGCTGCCGCAGCACCGGTGTGTACAGCTCCCAGGAGGCCTCCGTCCAGTCGTCGCGCACGAAGAGGGTCGCATCGCCCTGCAGCACATCCTTGAGCAGCGTTTCATAAGCCTCGGGCAGCTGCGCGAAGGCCTCCGAGTAGCGGAAATGAAGATTCCGGCTTTGCAGTTGGATTCCCTCCCCCGGGACCTTGATTTCAAACCGAAGATCGAAACCTTCATCCGGCTGGATGGAAATCACCAGCGTGTTGGCATGGATGGGGGTGGAATCAAACGGCTGAAAGATGGAAACCGGCGGGCAACGGAAACTCACTACAATTTCGCTGATGCGCTGGGCCAGCCGCTTGCCCGTCCGCAGAAAAAATGGAACGCCGTGCCAGCGCCAGTTCGCGATCTCCAGGCGCAGCGCTGCAAACGTTTCCACGTTGGAATTGGCGGCCACTCCCGCTTCCTCGCGGTAGCCCGCCACTTCCTTTCCATCAATCGTCCCGCGGGCGTATTGCCCGAAGACCACATCCTCGGCGCGGATGGGAACCACCGACCGCAAAACTTTCGCCTTCTCGTGGCGAATGGCCTCGGCTTCAAACGCCGCGGGCACTTCCATGGCCGCGAGCGTAAGCAGCTGCGTCATGTGGTTCTGCACCATGTCGCGCATCGCGCCGGCGGTTTCGTAATAGCGGGCGCGGTGCTCGATGCCCAGCGTCTCGGCAACGGTTATCTCCACGCTTTCGATGCGATCGCGGTTCCACAGCGGCTCGAACAGCGAATTCGCGAAGCGGAAGACCAGGATATTCTGCACCGTCTCTTTGCCGAGGTAATGGTCGATCCGGAAAACCTGCGATTCATCGAAGTGCTGGTGCAGCAGCTCGTTCAGTTTCTCGGCGGAATCAAGATCGCGTCCGAACGGCTTCTCGATCACGAGGCGCGTCCAGCCGGGGCTCTTGTTCAGCCCCGCCTCTCCCAGTTGCGTAATCGCCGTTGGAAAAACGTCCGGAGGCAGCGCCAAATAAAGGACGCGGTTCCCGGGGAGCTGCTGTTCCTTTTCAAGCGTTGCGATCCGCGAAGCAAGCAGCCGGTAATCGTCCGCGTCACCTTTGGCCAGCGGCTGATAGAAAAGACTCTCGCGGCAGAATCGTTCCGCATCGCTGGCCGAGCAAACTTTGAAGGCAGCGAGGTCTTCGCGGCTCTGCGCGCGAAAGGCGTCGTCGGTAAGATTAGGCCCCACGCCCGTGCCGAGAATGCGGCTTCGCGGGCCCAGCGCGCCGCGCGACGACAGGCGGCAAAGCGCCGGCAAAAGCTTCCGCTGCGTCAGGTCGCCCGTCGCTCCCAGAATGACGAACAGATGTGGCTCAATCGCAGCGCCGGGCGGACTCAAATTCCCCTCCTTGAACGGAGATTCCATTCCTGACGAACGGCTACCTCTTGGCCGCCTGCTTCACGGCGTGCCCGCCGAACTCATGGCGCATCATGGCCAGCAGCTTGTTCGCGAAAGGCTCGGGATCCTGCGAGCGGAACCGCTGGTCGAGCGCCGCGGAAATCACCGGCAGCGGAACGCCGAGTTGAATGCCCTCCGTCACCGTCCAGCGGCCTTCGCCGGAATCAGTCACGAAAGCAGCCACGCCGTCGAGTTTCGGATTCTGCGACAGCGCGTCGCCCGTCAGGTCGAGCAGCCACGAGCGAATCACGCTGCCAAAGCGCCAGATCTGCACGATCTGCGTGAGATCGAGTTGAAATTCCGTCTTGTGCCGCATCAAGTCGAGGCCCTCCGCATACGCCTGCATCAGTCCATACTCGATGCCGTTGTGCACCATCTTCACAAAATGGCCCGAGCCCGCCGGCCCCACGCGGCCCCAGCCCTTGTCCGGCGCCGGCGCCAGCGTCTTGAAGATGGGCGCGAGCCGCTCGACCACCGCCGCGTCTCCGCCAACCATCATGCTGTAGCCTTCCGTCAGGCCCCACACGCCGCCGCTCGTGCCCACGTCCACATAATTAAGCTTCTTCGTCTGCAAATCCGCGGCGCGCCGCATCGTATCCTTATAATTGGAATTTCCGCCGTCCAGAATCACGTCGCCCGCCGCCAGCAGCGGCACCAGCGCCGCAATCGTCTGGTCCACCGGATCGCCTGCCGGAACCATCAGCCAGATGGCGCGCGGCGCGCGCAGCTGGCCGACCAGCGCCGCCAAAGAATCCGCGCCGCCCGCGCCTTTTTCGACCACCCTCGCCACGCCGGCCGGATCGCGGTCGTAGCCGACCACGCGATGCCCTCCGCGCACCAGCCGCTCCGTCATGTACGCGCCCATTTTCCCCAGCCCGACCATTCCCAGTTCCATAATGCCTCCTGAATTATTGCCCGTCGAAAATCACCCCGGCGCTTCCGAGATCTTTTCTCAGCTGCGCCGCATTCTGGAAAAGTATCGTGCGCATCCCCAGCTCGCGCGCGCATTCCAGATTCAGCGAACGGTCGTCGATGAACACACATTCTTCCGCCGGCCGCTGGCTGATCCGCAGCGCCAGCCGGTAGATGCCCAGGTCCGGCTTCCGCACTCCGAGAAAGCACGAGCTGAAGAACGCTCTAAAATAATCCCGCAGGCCGAACCGCGCGATCCGGTATTCATTCATCTCCAGCGACTCGTTGTTCAGCGCCGCGAGAAAATATTTCTTCGTGCGCGCCACCTCTTCGAGCACCGCCATACCCTCCGGACACGCCTGCGACTGCTCCTGCATGAACTTCCTGAATTCCCCCGGGGTGAACGGTCGCGGGCGGTAAAAGACGGTGCGTTCGAGATATTTCTCCAGGCTGGCATGGCCCGTCTCGAAAGCATCCAGCATCAGCTCATGCCGGTCCTCGAAGTCGTCGGGGTCGAGCTGGAACTTTTCAATCGCGCGGCGGCGCTCCGTGCGGTCCCACGCATTCGTCAGGAACACGCCGCCCATATCCCAGAAAACCGTGGTCACCTCAGCCATTCAGCACCCGAAGAACGTTTTCCAGGCCCCGCCGCGCGTCCCGCCCCAGTTGCACGCGCAGCACGCGCCGCCCTCGCTGTTCGAGCGCCGTAAAATCGCCCAGCGCCTGCGCCTGGATCAGCTTGCCAAATGTGTAATCGGTCTCCGGCACGGCGACGTCTTCCGAGGGCTCGTCCATTAGCTGCAGAAACAGTCCCGTGTTCGGACCGCCCTTGTGAAGCTGCCCGGTGGAGTGCAGAAAACGCGGGCCGTAGCCGAACATTGTCGCGAGCCGCGTGCGGCTCCCCAGCGTCGCACGCAGCCGCGCGAGCGCCTCCGCCGTCTCCGCCACCGGCGCGATATACGCATCGATCCCGATGTAATCTCCCGGCCGCGCGCCGCTCAGCCAGCCTTCGAGCGCCTTGCGCAGTCCCTGCTCGTCTCCGGCGTCAACCGGCTTCGACGCGGCGCTCCCGCTCCCCGCCGCGGCCGGGCTCTTCATCGCCTGCCGCGCCAGGTCTTTCGCAAGCTGCACGTCGGGCTGATTGAACGGCTGGATCCCGATGACGGCGCCCGCCGCCGCGATCGCAATTTCCCAGCGGAAAAACTCTTGTCCAATGTCGGCCAGCCCCTGAAGATGGATCCGCACGATCGGATGGCCCGCCGCTTCGAGCGCGCGCAACAGCTCCTCGTCGTTTCCGGCGCCCTCGGAGCCAAGCTGGATCTGCACGAACACGCGATCGCGCCCGTAGCTCTCCAGCTTTCCGCTCGCCTCGTTCGCCACCGGGACGATGCCCTTCCCGTCCTTGCCCGTGCTTTCGGCAATCAGTTGTTCGAGCCAGGTCGGGAAGCTGCGCAGCGACGGCGACGCGAAAAACGTCACCTTGTCGCGGCCCGCCAGCGCCGCTTCTCCCAGGATTGCCCCCAGCACGAGCCCGGGATCATCCGCCGCGGGCACGCACGAAGCGCACGCTTCCTCCATCGTCCAGGCGCGGTCGAGCAAACGGTGCAGATCCACTCCGATGACGCCTGCCGGCACCAGACCGAAGTGCGTGAGCGCGGAGTAGCGCCCGCCCACGTCCGGCGTGGCCGAAAATGTTTTTCGGAAGCCGCGCTCCTTCGCCAGCTTTTCGAGCGGCGTGCCGGGATCGGTGATAGCCGCGAATTGCCTGCCCGGCGTTTTCGAAAGCCCGCTCACGCGCTGCCAGAAATAATAGAAGAACGAAAGCATCTCCGTCGTCGTACCGGACTTGCTCGAAAGAAAAAAGAGCGTGTGCGCGAGGTCCACTTTTGATTCCACGTCCTTCACCGCGGCCGGATGCGTGCTGTCGAGCACGCGCAGCACGGGACATCCCGGCGCGCTGCCAAATGTTTTCTGAAACACTTCCGGCGCCAGGCTCGAGCCTCCCATTCCCAGCAGGACGGCATGAGTAAACCCGTCGCGCTTGATTTCTTCGCGAAAGGCGACGAGCGCATCCACTTGCTCGTGCATCGTCTCCGGCAAATGCAGCCAGCCGAGGCGGTCCGTGATCTCCGGCACAAGTTTCGGCGACCACAGCGTGAAATCTTTCGCCCACAGCCGCCGGCTGAATTCCGCCGCCTGCCAGGATGCCAGGCGCTGCTTCACGGCATCTTCGATCCCCGGCAGCGTCTGGCTGCCGGCGTCGAGCTCTCCGCGCAAGATCGCCCGGCGCTTGGTATCAATCGCGGCAAGCAGCGTTTCGAACGAAGTAGAAAAAGAAGAAACGCCGTCCGCCTGCAGCTTTTCCGTGACGGCATCGAGACTGACGCCAAATGTTTTGAGCGCCGCCAGATCCGCCAGCGCCGCTGGAACGCCCTCCGCGATTGTGTTTCCGCGCACCTGCCCGTGGTTGCGGAATGCATCGATCGTTGCCGGCGGCACGGTGTTCACCGTATCGGGGCCTATCAGCTCCTCGATATACATCACGTCGCGATAAGCGGGGTTTTTCGTGCTGGTGCTGGCCCACAGCACGCGCTGTATCCGCGCTCCTTTCGCGCGCAGCGGCGCAAACGCATCGCCCTCGAAGATTTCGCGGAAGCGCTTGTAAACCGCACGCGAATTCGCGATTCCCGCCTTCCCGCGAAGCGCCAGCGCGCCCGCGGAACCGTTCGCATCCAGCAGCGCATCCACAACGCTGTCCACGCGGCTGACGAAGAACGAGGCAACCGAAGCCACTCGCTCCGGCCGCGCGCAGCGCGCGATGCCACTCAAATACGCCTGCGCGACTTTTTCGTAATGCGCCAGCGAGAACATCAGCGTGATGTTGACGTTGATGCCCTCCGCGATCAGCGCTTCGATCGCCGGGATTCCTTCCGCCGTCGCCGGAACCTTGATCATCAGGTTCGGCCGGTCCACTTTCTTCCACAGCCGGCGGGCCTCGCTCTGCGTCCCCTGCGTATCGTGGGCCAGCGTCGGCGAGACTTCCAGGCTCACAAATCCGTCGGCGCCCTGCGTCCGGTCGTAGACTGGCCGCAAAATATCCGCGGCAGCGCGTATGTCGTCAACCGCCAGACCCTCGAATAGCACCGCGCTCGATTGTTCCGCTTCGCGGCTGAGCGAATCGCGCAGCCCCGCGTCGTAATCCGTGCTTCCCGCAATCGCCTTTTCGAAAATCGTGGGATTGCTGGTGACGCCGGAAAGCCCGTCCTCCTCAACCAGGCGCTTCAGCCCGCCGCTGGTGAGAAGATTGCGCCGGATGTAGTCGAGCCAGACCGCCTGGCCCTGTGCTTCAAGGATTCGCAGGGGATTACCGGAAGCGGCCGGAGAAGAATTACGCTCCGGTTGTCTTTGCGTTTGCATAACGCTCCTCCAGGAGTCGGATCTTTTCGAGCCGCCGCACGTGGCGCTCCTCGCCGGAAAAAACGGCGTGGAGAAACGTGGCCGCGAGCTCCTTCGCCAGCGCCCCGCCAATGACGCGCGCGCCCAGCACCAGCACATTCATGTCGTCGTGTTCGACGCCCTGATGCGCCGAGTACGTGTCGTGGCAGACGGCGGCGCGAATTCCCGGCAGCTTGTTCGCCGCCACCGAAGCGCCCACGCCGCTTCCGCAAATCAGGATGCCCCGCTCCGCCCGCCCTTCGCGCACCGCGAGGCCCACCGCTTCCGAGTAGTCGGGATAATCCACCGGTTCGGCGCTGTGCGTGCCGAGGTCCAGCGGAGAATGTCCATGGCTTTCAAGAAACGGGATCAGGTACTGCTTCAGGGAAAAGCCGGCGTGGTCCGCACCGAGCGCGATGAGCATGAGGATGGGCCTCCGAGACAATACTCTGCCACATTTCACTCGCGGCGGCTACCCGGGGCGGCCGCGCGCACTTCCGTCTTTTTTTCGCGCTCCGCCGGAGGTACGCTTGATTGGATGAGCGGTGTCTCAAAAAGTCGCAAATCTCGCAAGCTGCCGGTGCTGACCATCGGCCACTCGACGCGCTCGCTTGAGGAGTTCCTCGCGCTGCTCGCGGCTCATGGCGTTGCACGCGTGGTGGACGTGCGCACCATTCCGCGCTCGCGCCACAATCCTCAGTTCAACCGCGACACCCTTTCAAAAGACCTCCGCCGCTCGGGGATCGGTTACTTGCACATGAAGAAGCTGGGCGGGCTGCGCCACGCGCGCCCCGATTCGCCGAACCGGGGCTGGCGCAATGCAAGCTTTCGCGGCTTCGCCGATTACATGCAGACCCCGGAATTCGGAATCGCGCTGGCGCGGCTGGAAAATCTTGTTGCGAAGAAACGCTGCGCGCTACTGTGTGCCGAGGCCGTGCCCTGGCGCTGCCATCGTTCGTTGATCGCCGATGCGCTCGCCGTTCACGGCTTCCCCGTCGAGCACATCCTCAGCCCCACCCGCCGCCAGCGTCACAAACGCACTCCGTTCCTGCGCGTCCGCCGCGGGCAGCTCACCTATCCGGAAGAAACTCCTCCGAAGACGAATCCCACCACTTGATAGCGTTGCCCTTGCTTACTCTGGCCGGCTCTCGCTTGGCGCCTTCGCGAGTTTCACATCGATGGGAGGCAGGTTCGCCTGCTGAAGCTGCGCGTTCATGCTCGCGAGGTCTTTACTTTTGAGTGCGGTCCATTTCGCGAGCGCTGTGGTCATGATCTTCTGCGCGCCGGCAAACGCCTGCATGGCGCCTTCGGTCGGCGCCGCATCGGCACCTTGCACGCTTCGCAACACTTCGCCGAGCTCGTCATCCACAAAACGCAGGCTCGAAAAATCGGAGGAAGGCGCGCCTTCTCCGCTGAAATCGAAGCCGCCCGCGGACGCCGCGCCTCCGATCTCCTCCGCCTTCTTGTCCAGCGCATCGAGCGCGGAGACCAGCTCGCTGTTGTTCGCGACTTTCGCGCGCAGCGAGTGAATCTGGTCGCGCAGATTCTTTACCTCACCATTCGCGCGGCGGACTTTCGCTTGTTTCGCGGCGATCTCCTGCGAGGTCGTGAACTGCCGCTGCAGGTCCGCGAGCGGCACTTTCACTCGCGGGTCCATCTTGACGACAAGGTGCAGCGTGGAGCTCCACCCGTCCGCGGATAGCTTCACGGTATACCTGCCAGGCGCTGCCCACAGCCCGCCGCCAAAGCCAAAGAGCGCGGCGAGTCCGCCTCCGCCGGCATCCGTGCTCGCGTAACGGAGATCCCAGACCCAGCGATGCATTCCCGCAGTGGTCGCGAGCGTTGCGGGCGTGTGAATCCAGTACGCCGGAATGGGCAGCATATTGGGATTCATTTTCGGCGCCTTGTCCTCGCTCGAATATTTCCGCACCGGCTTTCCGGCGCTGTCAAGAATCTCCAACGTCACCGGCCCGGACGCATCCGATTTCAAATAGTAGTTGAGGATCGCGCCCGTCGGCGGGTTCTCCGCCACTGGAGTACCGTAAGGCAGCGGCGTGCCGTCAAAACCGTTCGGGCGCGTGCGGATGGCCGTTTGCGGCAAGAAAAGGACCAAATTTCTGCCGGCGGTGTCCGCCGTTACTTGGCGGAGTGGCGTGATGTCATCGAGAATCCAGAATCCCCGGCCGTGCGTGGCGACGATCAGGTCGTCACCGTGAATCGCAAAGTCCCGCGCGGAAGTAACCGGCAGGTTCAGCTGCAGCGGCTGCCAGTGATCGCCGTCGTCAAACGAAACATAGACTCCCAGCTCCGTTCCGGCGAAGAGCAGCCCTCGGAGCACGGGGTCTTCCTTGACCGCGTTGACGTAGCTGCCATCCGGAATGCCGTTCGAAATTTCTTTCCATGTCTTGCCGCCGTCGCGCGTCCGGTAGATGTACGGCTTGTAATCTTCGAGGCGGTGCCGGTCCACCGCGGCGTAGGCTGCCGCTGCATCGAAATGCGACGCATCCATTAGCGCCACCTTGCTCCACGGCGTCAACTCAGGCGGCGTGACGTTCTTCCAGGTCTTGCCGCCGTCGAGCGTCACGTGAATCAGCCCGTCATCGGTTCCGGCCCAGATCGTCCCGGCTGACAGCGGTGAAGGCGCGAGCGTGTAGACCACGCCGTGCCGCGGCCCGCCCGCCGCGCCGTCCGCAGCGGTCACCGGATCGAGATTCGCGGGCACGCCGGGATTTTCTCGCGTGAGGTCGTCGCTGATGCGCTGCCAGCTCGCTCCGCCGTTCACCGTCTTCCAGACATATTGATTGCTGAAATAAAATGCGTGCGGGCCGGCGGCGGAGGCGACCAGCGGCAGAGACCATGTATGCCGGAAAGGCCCCAGGTTCGCAAAGCCCAGCGTCGGCGTCACGCTTTGCCCGTGATCCCTCTGCATATCGCAGCGCGAGACTCCGTCGCCAAACAGCGTATTCGAATCTTCCGGGTCCACCGCGATGAATCCGCTTTCGCCGCCCGCGCAAAGCGGAACCCAATCGCGAAACGTGATCGCGCCATAAAGGCCGCGCGACGCGACGCCCACCGCGCCGCTATCCTGCTGCGCGCCGTACACCCAATACGGATAACGATTATCGGCGACCACGTGATAGATCTGCGCCGTCGGCTGGTTGTACCAGGAGCTCCACGTTTTCGCGCCGTCCACGCTGACGACCGTGCCCTGGTCGCTCGAGAGAACCATCCGCTCTCCGTCGTCCGGATAAATCCAGAGCTGGTGGTAATCGTCGCCGCCCGGCGCGCCCTTGATCGCCGAAAAAGTTTTCCCGCCGTCGGTGGAACGATA
>Ga0073928_10004609_pt1 | contig 20216 bp, 17 predicted proteins | sample PaiPotPPA55metaG_FD_76969 | JGI IMG/M metagenome (GOLD analysis project Ga0073928, IMG submission 76969) | Iron sulfur acid spring bacterial and archeal communities from Banff, Canada, to study Microbial Dark Matter (Phase II) - Paint Pots PPA... ...
GGGTGGAGCAGGTGGCGGCGGCGGCGATGAAACTGGGAGGGGCGGGGCAGTCGTGGATCAGCCATTTCGTGATTGCGCCGCCATTGGTGATCTCGGCGGGGGAGATCGACGAGGGGGTAGCGGCGCTGGATGAGTGTTTACAAATTGCCGACGCGATGGCTGCGTAGGCCGGCTTAGAACGTGCCATAATGGGGCTAGTCATGCGGGGAGGTGCTCCGTGCTTGGAACGTTTAGCAAGCGCAGTATGGATGGAGCCGGACCGGTCGCAAACGACGGTGGTTCGGTAGAAGGCCGCCGTTGGCGGTTGTGGGTCGCGGCAAGTTTGGGGGTCGCGATATTCATTTCGCCGGGCATGGCCCAGCGCGGCGGGGGTGGCGTAGGAACTCCGGCCCGAGGCAGCGCGGGAACCGTTGGTCCGCCGAACACGTCGTCCAATCCCGATTTGCCGAGCCGTGGCATTTACCTCTCCGGCAAGGTCATGATCGAGGGTGGTGCGCTGCCCCAGGAACCCATCACGATCGAGCGGGTTTGCAATGGGGTGACGCGCGTGCAGGCTTATACAGACACCAGAGGCCATTTCAGCTTCCTGTTGGGCCAGTCGGCCGGCGTGGTGCCGGACGCCAGCGAGCAAGGCACCACGGCTACGGAGATGCGGCGCTCAACGGACCCTTTGAGCAGCACGGTATACAGCACCAGGGGCAGCGGGCAGGCCGGCACTTCGAGCTCCTACAATATGCTGGGTAACTGCGAGCTGCGAGCTGTTTTGCCGGGTTACCGTTCCGACATGGTGAACCTGGCCAGCCGGCAGATGATGGACAATCCGGATGTGGGGACGATCATGTTGCATCGGCTGGGGGAGGTGGAAGGCAGCGTGATCAGCATGACCAGTCTGGAAGCGCCCAAGGATGCCAAGAAAGCCTACGACCACGCGCGCGATGCCCTCAAGAAAGACAAGCTGGCCGAGGCCGAGAAGGACCTGCGAAAAGCCGTGGAGATTTATCCGAGGTACGCCGTGGCTTGGTACGAGCTGGGGCGGATCCAGCAGCGCAACAAGCAGACCGAACAGGCGCGCCAATCTTACGCGCAAGCCCTGGCGGCGGATGCGAAGTACACCAGCCCTTACATGCAGCTTGCCGAGCTGGCAGGCGGCGAGCAGAATTGGGCTGATCTCGCCGATGTCAGCGGGCGGCTGCTGAAGCTCGATCCGGTGGACTATCCTGGAGCGTTTCTGTACAACGCGGTGGCCAATTTCAACCTGGGCAAGATCGACGCAGCGGAGAGGAGCGCGCGGGCCGGGCAGAAGCTGGACGTCTCGCATCAATTTCCGAAGCTGGACCGGGTGATGGCCATGGTGCTGGCGCGGAAGAAGGACTATGCGGGAGCGGCGGACCAGATGCGGAGCTACTTGCAGTATGCGCCGGCGGGCGAGGACATGGTTGCGATCAAGAGGCAACTGGGGCAGTTCGAGGCGCTGGCGGGTACGAATCAGCAGGCGGCCGCCAAGACGGAGCCCGCTGCGAGCAGCCCTCCGCCGCCTCCGCACTAGCCCCCCGGCAGGATCGCCTTGACTTTCGGTATCTAGGTAATTTATTCTAGCCCTTCGTTTTGGCCCTGCGCCGTGGGCCGTGCCTATGGGAAACAACTCGCGCGGCGATGCGGAAACCGTGGAGCGGTTTCTGGAGTCGACCTTGGAAAGCGTAGACAACGCCGAAGAACTGGCTCTCAAGGAAGCGGAGAAGGCCGGTGTCCCGGAAGACGATCTGCATAAGATCGCCATGGCGGTGCGGGAGTCCATGGTGAATGCGGTAGTGCATGGAAACCGGTACAACGCCCACAAGAAGGTGCACCTGTCGGTTTCCAAAGGGCCGCGCGCGTTCGTGGTGAAGATCGCGGATGAAGGAGAAGGTTTTGATTACGAGAATCTGCCGGATCCGTTGGCGGAAGGGAACCTGTTGCGGCATTCCGGGCGGGGCATCTTTTTGATCAAGGCCTTCATGGACGAGTTTCAGGTGCGGCGTTTGAACACCGGTACGGAAGTAACTTTAGTGAAGTATCTGGTGTCGAACTGAAGGGTTTTACAAGGCTCGGTTACGAGCGAGGAGGCATATTTCGTGAGTGTAAAGCTAAGCACGAGACAAGTGGGTGACGTGAGCGTGGTGGACGTGGCCGGCCGGATCACGTTAGGCGAGGGCTCCAGCGCATTGCGCGACACCCTGCGCGACATGGTGGGCAAGGACCACAAGAAGATCCTGTTGAACCTGGGAGAGGTTTCCTACATCGACAGCTCGGGGATCGGGGAGCTGGTTTCCGGCTTCACCACGGTGACGAACCAGGGCGGGCAGCTCAAGCTGCTGAACCTGACCAAGCGGGTGAAGGACCTGCTGCAGATCACCAAGCTGTACACCGTGTTCGACGTGCACGACGACGAGGCGCAGGCCGTTCGCAGCTTCACGTAAGAATGGCCGCGAATGAACGCGGATGGACGCGAATGATCTGGAATCACGGATGGACACGGATGCACACAGATAAAGTGGGTGAGCGAGTGTGCTGTTTTTATCTGGGTTCATCTGGGTTCATCTGTGGTTGCGTAGGGTCTGAGCTGGTCCGCGACGAGGCGCAAGCGATTCGCAGCTTTACGTAGCAGAAAGGCAACCGCCGATTAGACGCCGATGGACGCCGATCATCTGTAACCCACAGATGGACACAGATGCACACAGATAAATCATCGGCGTGAATCTGCGTGCAATTCTGGTTGCTTTGTTCTTATCTGTGTTTATCTGTGGTTTCGTAAAGGTCTGACCTCGCCTGCCTTAACGCGGCGAGGCGCTCCCTGTTTTCCCGAGCGTCCTCCCCTTGCACTCCGGGAATGTCCTTCAGGACTCGCTGGGCCGCCAACAGCAAGGGTCCAGCCTCGTCGTATCCCCCAAGCGCCGTTAGGACGGCGCCGAGCAGGCTCTCGGCTGACGCGGTTCGCCAGTTGCCTTCACCCAACACGCGCCTGCGGATGGCGACCGCTCGGCGGGCCAACGGCTCGGCCGCCGCTGCCTGCCCTTGCGCAAAATACACGCGGGCGAGATTTGTCATGCAATCAGCGATGAGTGGGTGTTCGCCTCCGAATGCCGCCCCCGCGATCGCGAGTGCCTCATGCAGCAATGCTTCCGCCTCCTGGTACTTGCCTTGTTTTCGCAAGAGATTGGCCAGCCTATTCAGCGCCTTGCTGATATCGGGATGGTTCTTGTCCAACACCCTGCGGCGAATCGCCAGTGATTGGCGATATAAGGATTCGGCCTCGGCGACGTCGCCCATTTGTTCTGTGACCACACCCAAGTTGTCCATCACTCTGGCAGTCCCGGCGTGCTCATCGCCAAATACCTTGCGGTGAACCGCCAACGACTGCCGAAGTAGCGCCGCAGCCTCGGGGAGTTTGCCTTGGTCCAAGAGCAACAATGCGAGGTCGTTCTCGGTCGTGGCGGTTTCGGTGTGCTCTTCGCCGAAGATCTTGCGCCGGATGCGGAGGGTTTCCAGCAGGAGCGCCTCCGCGCGTTCACCATCTCCCAGATCCCGGAAGGCACGGCTGAGCTCCGACGCTGTTACCGCAACATCCACGTGGTCGTTTCCCAGCAGCTTGCGCCGTATGGCGAGTGCTTCCCCAAGCAACCGGGCGGCGGCCGGAGAGTCGCCCTTGATCCTCCGCAGCACTCCCAGATCGTTGAGGGTCTGGGCCAGAGCTTCGTTTTCCGGCCCGCGGCGGTCGATGGCCAAAGCCTCTTCGAGTAGGGCTTGCGCCTTGTCATTCATGCCCAGCCTCTCATAAACCCTGCCGATGACCGTCAGCATCTCAGCTTGCAGTTCGGGCTGGCCGGCAAGCTCTTTGTGAACGCGAGCGGCGCCGGCATCCAGGAGTCCCCGGACAGTCGGCTCCTTGCCTTGTGGACTTGAGAACGGATCCGAGGCGGTAAGCAGGCCGGCCAGCAGGTCGCTCACTTTCGCAGCTTTAGCGGCTTCCAAACGGGCGTGGTTCCGCTCCGCGGCGAGCCGCGCGGTATAAAAGCCGGCCAGCACTATCATGAGCAGCATGGCGCACGCCGCGGCAGTTACGGGGCGCCATCGGCGGCGCAGGAACTTCGACGTACGGTAGCCCAGGGTATCGGGCCGCCCGGCAATCGGCTCGTGATTGAGGTAATGGCGCAAATCCTCGGCCAAGGCGGAGGCGGAGGCGTAGCGCTCGGCTGGGTCTCGCTTCAGCGCCTTGGCGACGATCGTGGCCAAATCGGCGCTCACGGCCGGAAGCCGCGGAAATTCGGCTTCGACCAGCTTTCGCATGATCTCCGCGGGTGAGCCGGTGCGGCGCTGGCCGCCCAGCAACACAAAAAGCAAAATGCCTGCCGAGTAGACATCGGTGGCGGTTGTGATCGCACCGCCCGTGACCTGCTCGGGCGCGGCGAATTCGGGTGTGAGGGCCAAGCCGCCTTCGCGCGACAAAGCCGTCGCCTCCGCGGATTCCCCGCCGTCTTCGAGTAGTTTGGCGATCCCGAAATCCAGCAGTTTGACGCACCCCTCCCGCGTGACTAGCACATTGGAGGCCTTGATATCCCGATGCACGATTAGGTTGGCGTGCGCGTGGGCGACCGCGTCCAGCGCCTCCAGGAAGAGGCGAATGCGCGCCTCCGGTCCCAAACCATGGGTGTCGCAGTAACGATCGATGTGTTCGCCGTCCACGTATTCCAGCACCAGATACGGCTGGCCGAAGGGAGAAACCCCGGCATCGATCAGCCGCGCGATGTGGGGATGAGTGAGGCGGGCCAGCAGGGTGCCTTCCCGCCGGAACCGTTCCCCACCGGCTCGGCCCACCAGGGCGACGTTCAGAAATTTCACGGCGGCTCGTCCCTCGAATCGGCCGTCGCTTCGCTGCGCCAGCCAGACGGTCCCCATCCCACCCTGGCCGATCGGAGATACCAGGGTATAAGATCCGACGGTCTGGCCTGCGAGGGAAGCTTCGCGTAGCGGTTCTCCATTTGTCTGAACGACTGCTTCCGCCGCGTGGCCGATACAGCCGGTCAGGGAATGGTCTTGCTTAGAATCGAAAGCCAACAGAGATTCGACTTCGGACCGCAGTTCGGACGGTACATTACGGGCCGCGAAGATGCTCTCCCGCGCCGCCTGAGGCAAATCGGCCATTTCGCGGAATAGATCGGATACCTGCTTGTCCACGATTACCTCTCAGCAGAAGCCCAGGATACTCACTCTACAATAAACCGCCCTTTTGCTGAATGCAAACAGCCTACCCGCCGAGTTCCCGGCGCAGCCAGGCCCGCGCCAGCCGAATATCATGGCGCACGGCATCAGAAGAGCGGTGCACTACAGCCGCCACTTCTTCCGCTGTCATTCCGCCGAAGTAGTGCATTTCGATGATCTGCGCCAGATCAGCGTTTTCTCGCGACAGCGCGTGCAACGCACGGTCCACATCGATTACCTCGAGTTCACCGAAGCCTTCTCCGGCGAACTCCACCGTGGCCGCCAAAGGAACACGCTGCTGTCTTCCCCACCGCTTATCAGCGTTCGTGCCGCGGGCGTGATCAACCAGCACCTGGCGCATGACGCGCGACATGACGGCCAGAAAGTGCGCCCGGTCGGTGATTTCCGGTTCGGCGCTGTGAAACAGCTTCACCCAGGCCTCATGGACCAACGCGGTGGGCTGAAGCGTATGTCCGGGTTGGTTCTGCATGAGGCTCCGGGCGATGCGCCGCAGTTCATCATAGACCAGCGGCGTCAGGCGGTTGAGGGCCGTGTCGTCCCCCTGACGCCAGCATTCGAACAGACGTGTCACTTCACTCGCCATGCCCGTTCAGGTAATTGTCTCATACGTGGGGACGGGCAGTATCCCGAGTTTCCCCGCCAAAAGTTCCGCTGGATTCCGTTATTAAGAGTAGGCGGCTTGACAGGCTGAAGCCCGCCCCACCGAACGGGAGGTGCTGCTGTGATTAATCGATCTTCAACTCATCACGCGTGGCTGCTGGTAGCATTGGCGGCCGGGCTAGTGGGACCCGCGCAGGCGCAAACTCGCGCGCCGCGCAATTCGTCCAGTGCGGGCGGAAAGGCTGTGCAGCCGGCGGTTCACGCCGCCTTTAATCCGGGGATGACCGACGCCCAAGGTCACGTCCTGCCGGCGACACCGGAGCAGCGCCTGGGCGAGGACGCCGGTCCCGGCATGACCGAAAAAGGCAAGGCTGACAAAGCTCTGGCCGAGCAGCATAAGGGTCCGATCCTGCACAAGCCGGCGCCCCGCCTCATTGGGCCCGGCGGATCGGGGACAGCCGGCGCAGCCGCGAACAACACGTGGAAGATGGCCGAGGGGAAACAGGCATCTTCACAGAGCGATTTCTTCGAGGGCGTCGGCGATACCGGCAGCGAACCTCCGGATGTCGCCATGGCCGTCGGCCCGAACCAGATCGTGGCGGCCGCCAACTCCGTCGTGAATACTTGGGATAAGACCGGCACCATGCTCGGCTCGCAGACTTTCTCTTCCTTTTTCTCGCCGCTCGGCAGCTTCTCAGGCTGGTTCCTCTTCGATCCGGTAGTCACCTACGACGATTACATCAGCCGCTTCTGGGTGTCGGTTACCGCGCGCAACGACACCAGCAACCAGTCCGTGGTCCTGATTGGGCTCTCGTCGGCACAGGATCCCACCGCGGGGTGGGAATTATGGTCGGTGGACTTTACTGTAGACGGCAGCAACCACACCAGCAACTGGTGCGATTATCCGCACATGGGGTACGATTCGCAAGCCATCTACATCACTTGCAACCAGTTCAATTTTCCGGCTTCCACGGGCACGTTTCAGTACGCCAAGATCCGCCTGATGAACAAGAGCCAGTTTCTGAACAATACCTGCTGCTCCTGGTTTGACCAATGGAACCTGAAGGAAGGATTCCTCAACTTGTCGACTTCGTTCACAGTGCAGCCGGCGGTGATGCGGAATGCCGCCAATTCCGACGGCGAGTTTCTGGTCGATGCGCAGGGCGGGGGCGGGTCCAACAGTACGCTTCAGGTCTGGCACTTCCCCGATCCCATCGGTAATCCCGGCCAGTTGGACAGTTCCAGTATTAACGTCACCCAGTACGGGCCCGCACCGGCGGCCCAGCAACCCAACAGCGTCACCGGCATCGACACCGGCGATGCGCGCCTGCTGTTCGCCAACTGGCAAGCCGGGCACCTCTCCACGGGCCAGACCACCAGCTGCAACAACCGCAGTTGCGCCGCGTTCTACGAACTGGATGTCTCCGGCTTTTCGAATCTTGCCATCGTGAACGACTGGGCGTTGCAGAACAGCAGCAAGGATTATTACTATCCTTCGGTGGATCAGAACAACAACTCCGACAAAAGCATGGTGTACAGCCGTTCCAGCACCACCGAAGACGCGGGGGCGGACGTTATCGCGATTCCCCGGAGCAGCAGTTGCACTGCCTGTTCCAGTTCAGAGGTTTCGCTGGCCGCCGGGACATCCACCTACAGCCGGGTCGCCAATGGCAGGAACCGCTGGGGAGACTACTTCTCGGCTTCCGCCGATCCCGACGGTCTGGGCATCTGGATCTCGGGAGAATTCGTCAGCGCTATGAACGTCTGGGCCACCGAGATTGGCTCGAGCTACAATACCTATCAACCCATCAACCAGACTATTCCGACCACCGTGAATTTCGGCAACCAGGCGGTGGGGTCGAGCGCACAACAACTCGTCTTCGTCTTTAATAATGGCAACGCCGACCTCGAGGTCAGCTCGGTCTCGCTCACCGGCACCGATTTTTCTCAAACCAACACTTGCACGGCGGGTCCCATCGAACCGACGTTCGACTGCGTGGTGACGGTCGTGTTTTCGCCCACGGCAGCAGTTGCCCGCACGGGCACCCTGTCCGTCTTCGATAATGCCGCGGGTAGCCCCCACCAGGTCTCCTTGAGCGGTACGGGCGTCTTCGCCACGGTCAGCGTTACTCCCACGAGCCTGAAATTCGTCAACACCCCGGTTCACCTGAGCAGCACGGCCCAGACGGTCACGGTCAATAACACGGGGAGCGTGGCGTTGACCATCAGCAGTATTACAATTACGACCGGCTTCACCCAGACCAACACCTGTGTCGGTACCCTGGGGATGGGCTCGTCCTGCACCGTGTCGGTGAAATTCGCGCCCCTCAAAGCGGGGGCGCAAACGGGCACGCTGACCATCCACGACAATGCATTGCCGGCCACCCAGACCGTAGCGCTGTCCGGCACAGGCACCGACTTCGGGATCTCGATTTCGCCCTCCGCCATCACGCTGACACCAGGCCATTCGGGGATGGTTACAGTTACCGTAACACCCCTCGACAACTTTGCCGGAATCGTGAAGCTGGCGTGCAGTGTTCCGGCCGGTAAATCCCTGACTTGCGCGATGAACCCCACCTCGCTAGCCATCAAGGGCAGCGCCCTGACTTCCGCATTGGCCATCAGCGCCGGAACCTTTACGCTCGGCGGCACCTTTCAGGTCGCGGTTAACGGGGCCGACGGCGCGCTCAATCACACGGCTACCGTGAGCGTAACGGTGAAGTAGGCCGCCGTGCGTGGTGGGGGAACCTTCGGCAATTGTCGCGTGACCGGCGGCTCGCGGTTGACGGCCTGGTGGCAGCGCTGCGCGCCGTGCCGGAATCCGAATCGGTACTTTGCGTGAGGTTACGGCAGCCTGCATAAGGTCCAGTGGCCCTACTTCTCGCGGAAATAGGTGAGTCCAAAATGCGCCGCACTGAGGTACGGCCGTCTGTAACTGGCGGGCGATTTCGGATTTGCTGATGCCGGCGTGGTGCAGCTTGCGGACTTCGCCGGCATGCAGCGCCGCCGGGGCGGGCCTGCCCAGCCGTTGGCCGTTCTGCCGGGCGTGCGCCAAGCCAGCCTTGGTTCGTTCCCGTAGGATCTCTCTTTCGGAACTCCGCGAAGATCGCCGGCAGACCGGCCATGGCGCGGCCGGCCGGCGTGGTCAGATCCAGCGCCTCCGTCAGGGATACGAAACCGACGCCGAGATGCTCCAGTTCCTGCAGCGTGGCCGGCAGGTCTGTCAACGAGCGGCCCCAGCGATCCAGGCGCCAGACCAGCACCAAGTCGACGTCTCGACGGCGGGCCGCTTCTATGATTCTCTCGCCGCCTTCCCGTCGCACCGCTCCGGAGTTCCACCTCGCGGACTTGCAAAATGATCATCCAGCCGGGCAGGACGCAAATGATTTCGAACCACAGATGCACACAGATAAATCATCGGCGTGAATCTGCGTGCATCGGCGGTTGCGTTATTCTTATCTGTGTTTATCTGTGTTCATCCGTGGTTTCGTAAGGCTTAAGTTGGTCCGCGATTTTGGATTGGTCGCCTACCACGACCATAGTCATTTTCGACGGCACAATGTAGGTTTCGGCGACGCTTTGCACGTCTGACGGCTTCACGTCCATGACCTTCTGCACGTAGGTGGACAGGTAGGAGCGATCGAGGCCCTGGGAGTCCACGAACTGGAGTTGGCTGATGACGCCGTCGGGGCTGATGGTGTTGAGCAGGACGAACAGACCCGCGAGATAGTTTTGGATGCCTTCGAGTTCCGTGGTTGACGGCGGGTCCTTGCGCAGGCGGTCGATCTCGTAGAAGATTTCCTTTAGCGACGGGCCGGTGACGTTGGTGGTCACAGCGGCCGATTGGACCCAATAAGCCAGATGCGCGCGCGTCGCGATCTGGCTGATGGGTGAATACGTATAGCCCTTCTGCTCGCGAATGTTGCTGGTAATGCGGGAGGCGAAGGAGCCGCCCAGCAGCGCGTTCATCACTTCGAGCTTGATGTAATCGGGGCCGGTGGGGGGGGGCAGGGGCAGGCCGAGCAATAGGTTGGATTGCGCCGCGCCGGGGCGGTCAAGACTGCCGAGCGAGCGCGTGTTGGCCATGCGGGCGGACCGCTCGGGCGCCGCCGCGCCTTTGGGCCAGGAGGCGAACGATTCTTCGACGGCGTGCCGCAGATCGCCTTCGAGCTTGCCGGCGATGTACAGATGCGTGCGCGACGGCGAGAAGTTGCCGCGATAAAAGGCCTGCACGTTGTCGATGGTGTATCCGGCCAGATCGCTCTCGGAGGGCATCATGCGGCCGTAAGGGTGATCGGGGAAAAGCGTCTTCAGGAAGAGTTCCTCGGCCAGCGTTCCGGGTTCGGTTTTATCAATAGCGAACTGGCGGGCGAGATCCGCCTTGAGGCGGGCGATCTCGGTGGCGGGCAGCGACGCGTTGGCGAGCACGTCTGCCACGAGCGCAATGAACTGCGGGCCGAAATCGGAGAGCACCACGCCACCGACGGTCGTGTAGTCAGAGCCGGCGTTGATTTCGAGCTGGCCGCCCATGTTGGCGGCATCGCGCGCGACCTGCTCGCTGGAGCGCGTGCGGGTGCCTTCCTTCATCAGCATGGCCGTCAGCTTCGAGAGCCAAACTTGATTGGCCGACTCGTCGATGGCGCCGGCGTTCACGTAGGCGCGCACGGCGAGCTTGGGCACGACGCCGTAGGGCACGATGGTCACTTGCATGCCGTTGGGCAAGGCGAAATCGGTGGTGGGAGACAGGTGGAACGGCTTGGGAGGCCCGCCGGGGGGGGGCGTCCCAAGCCGTTCCACCTTATACCATGCCGGACAGGACGGAAAGCATAATTACGCTCCTAGCGAGTTTCATTGGCCGTTCTCCTTGTGCTCGGGCGCAGCGGCGCCGGGCTTGATCAGCAGCACGGTGCGATTGGTCTTGCGGAGATAGTCGCGCGCGGTGCGCGCGATCAGGGCCGGGGTCACTTTGCGGAAGTCGGATTCGAGCGAATTGATCCTGGCGGGGTCGTCATCGAACAACGCATAGGAGGACATCAGGTCGGCGCGGCCGAAGCCTCCGAACTGCGTCAATGTGTCGTAGAGGCTCGACCGCATTTTCGTGATGCTCCGGTCCACGAGGCTCCGCTCAATGGGCTTTTCATGGAGGCCGTCCATGACCTGGTCGACGGCAGCCAGGATTTGCTCAGGCTTCACGGTGGTGTCATGGAAGAGAGATGCCGTCCACAGCATGGGGCCGTCGGAATTGAACATATTGCCGAGCTCGTTGATGCCGCCGGAGACGTCGCCGGTGAAGCCGTGCTTTTTGACCAGCTCGATGTGTAAGAGGCTGTCATCGCCCTGCACGAGCATTTGGTCGAGCAGGCCCATGGCGAAGTATTCAGGCGAATTGCGCTTCGGCATGTGATAGGAGAACGCCAGCGCCGGGCGGTTGGCCAGCTTGTCCTCGCGCGTGGCGATCTTCTCCTTTTCCTGGCGCGGCTCGGTGAGGTCGGGGAGGGGCGGGACTTTGGCGGGGGCGATGCCGCCGAAATATTTGGCGATCATGGCCTTGGCCTGCTCGGGATCGAAGTCGCCTACCACGGCGAGGGCCGCGTTGTTGGGCGCGTAGTAGGTCTTGAAAAACGCCTGCACGTCGCTGAGCGTGGCGGCTTCGATGTCTTTCAGCTCGCCGTAGAAGTTATGCGCGTTGTACCAGTTTTCGTTGGCGTATTGCGGCATCCAAAGCCAGGGGAATCCGCCGTAGGGTTGATTTAGGACGTTGACCTTGACTTCGTTGCCGACCACGCCCTGCTGATTCTTCAGGTTCTCGTCGGTGATGGCCAAGCCCTTCATGCGATCGGCTTCGGCCCACAGCGCGGTTTCGAGCTTGTTGGAAGGCAGCAACTCGAAGTAGTTGGTGAAATCGAAGCGCGTGGAGCCGTTGAGGACGCCGCCGTTGGCCTGCACCAGGCGGATGAACTCCATTTTGCCGAGGTTCTGCGAGCCTTGAAACATCATGTGCTCGAACAGGTGAGCGAAGCCGGTGCGGTCGCGCGGCTCGATGCGGAAACCGATGCGGTAATAGACGGCGGTGACGACGGTCGGCGCGGTGTTATCGGGCGAGAGGATGACGCGCAGGCCGTTGGGCAATTTGTAGTAGGTAATGGGCACGGTAAAGCCTTCCTTGGCATGGAGCGGCGGGAGCGCGGCGAGCGCGGCCAGAACGATGGGAGCGAACTTCAAACGCATAGGCATAGGACGTTCCAACTTGGCCCACGGTAGCACGAGGCGCGCGTGCTAACCGCCGCCAACGAAGTGGACGATTTCGAGCGTCGCGCCATCGGCCAGCGCGGTGGCGGGCCAGTCTTTGGGCTTGACGATGCGCCGGTCGAGCTCGACCGCGACGCGCGCGGGATCGATCTCGAGGGATTCGAGAAATTCGAGGATGCTTTGCCCGCCGCGGGCGACGCGGCTTTCTCCATTGACGACGACGCGGATGGATTCGCTGGTTGACACTTTCGCTCGCAACCATTATAGTCAAATTGAACCGCATGCCCCAAACTTACGCGGAGACGTATTGGCCGGTACTGCTGCAGGCGCTGATCGCGATGGCGGTCGCCATCGGGATGCTGGGGATTTCCTACCTGCTGGGCAAGAAGGTGCGCAACCGCGTGAAGGATATGCCGTATGAATGCGGCATCACCCCCACCGGCACAGCGCGCGAACGCTTCAGCGTGAAGTTCTACCTGGTGGGGATGCTGTTCATCCTGTTCGATATCGAGGCGATTTTTCTGTACCCGTGGGCCGTGGTGTACCGGGAGCTGAAGCTGTTCGCCTTCTTCGAGATGTTGATTTTCATTGTGCTGATCCTGGCCGGGTTTTTCTATATCTGGAAGAAGGGGGCGCTGGACTGGTCGGGGGAAGACGGTTCGCGGAAGCGGTAGGCGATGGCAGCCGGTGTTGAAATAGGGAGCTTGATCGACCGCGACCCGAATATCCGCGACCCTGGCCCAGGTGCACGCCGCTTTAGCCTACTACCACCCGAATGCGCCTGAAATCGAGGCGGACTTGGCCGACGAAGACGCCTTCGCGGAACGAGTAGGAGACGCCCGGTAGTTGCCGCAGGGCCTTGGCTCAGTCTAATTCATCGCCCGGAACTGGGGGGCGACCTCGGCCCGCGCGCTTCAGGACGCGCTTCGCCTTGTTGAGATTGGCGCGCTCGGCGCGCTCACGGAAATAGTCTTCGGTACGGAGGGCTGATAGTTTCTCGGCGACAGCAACATTGATGAACTGGTTGAGCGCCACGCCTTCGGCTTGCGAGACGCGGCGCGTCTCATCCAGCAATGATGCTTGCAGCCGCAGGGCCACGTTACTCCTTCTCATGCCGTTTCGTCCTGGAATCAATGATATCGTACGCAATAGCATCGAGGTTAGCGGCGGCTCAGTAACTGTTGCGGACACGGGTGAGACTGTTGCAGACGTGCGGCGGGTTGCATGTTATAGTCAGGTGTACCGTACGGAGGAACGGACGCGTCAACGTTATCCGTCGCATGCTGCCTGAGAATTTGCACGAAAACAAAATCGCCGCGGCCGTGGAAGCTTTTGATTCCAGCGCGCTCGTGACGGCGAAGTTTGACCGCGGGGAACTCACGCTCGAAATCGCGCGCGATAAGATCGTGAGCGTGTGCCGGTTTTTGAAAGAGCAGCAACAGTTCGTGCGATTGAGCACGGTGACCGGAGTAGATTGGTATCCGACGGAGCCGCGTTTTGAGGTGGTGTATCATCTGCACTCCACGGAGCGCAACGACCGGGTGCGGTTGAAGTGCCGGTTGGCGGGCAACGATGCGGAGATCGATTCGGTGACCGGAGTGTGGCGCAGCGCTAACTGGTTCGAGCGGGAAACGTTCGATTTGTTCGGCGTGCGCTTCCGCAACCATCCCGATTTGCGCCGCATCATGCTACCGGACGATTGGGAAGGTCATCCACTGCGCAAGGATTATCCGGTGACGGGAGACAGGGTGTGAGCGATACGGTCATTCCACCGCCGCCGGTAGAGGATGAAAACACGAGCGTCAAGCCGCGCAGCTTGACGCTGAACATGGGGCCACAGCATCCGTCGACGCACGGCGTGCTGCGGCTGCTGATGGAACTGGATGGCGAAACCATCATCAAGTGCCAGCCCGATATCGGCTATCTGCACACGGGCATCGAGAAGGAATTTGAGGTCAAGACGTACCAGCAAGGCGTGACGCTGACGGACCGCATCGACTACCTTGCGCCGCTCTCGAATAATTTGTGCTACTGCCTGGCAGTCGAGAAGTTGCTGGGGCTGGACATCCCACCACTCGCACAGTGGACGCGTGTGATGCTGACCGAACTGACGCGGCTGAACAGCCACCTGGTTTGGCTCGGCACTCACGCCATCGACATAGGCGCGATGAGCGTGTTTCTATACTGCTTCCGCGAGCGCGAAGACATTCTGCGCATCTTCGAAATGTACTCGGGGCAGCGCATGATGACCAGCTATTTCCGCATCGGCGGACTGGCGCTGGAGCCGCCGCGCGGATGGCAGCAGCGCGTGCGCACGTTCATCGACGCGTTTCCGAGCAAGGTAGACGAATACGAGAACCTGCTGACGAACAATCGCATCTGGATCGGGCGGACGCGCGGCATAGGCTGGATGTCGATGGAGGACATGCTGGACCTGGGCGTGACGGGACCAATGCTGCGCGCGGCGGGGCTGAAGTGGGATGCGCGCAAGGACCAGCCGTATACAAGCTACGAGAAGTTTGATTTCGAAGTGCCCACGCGGACGGAAGGCGATGTGTACGCACGCTACCTGGTCCGGATCGAGGAGATGCGGCAAAGCGCGCGGATCGTCAAGCAGGCGCTCGAAGGCATGCCCGGCGGGCGCTGGACGGCGGATGCGCCGCACGTGGTGTTGCCGGATCGCGAAAAGATGAAGACGCAGATGGAAGCGCTCATCTATCATTTCAAGATCGTGACAGAAGGGTTCCGGGTGCCGGCGGGCGAGGTGTATCAGGTGATCGAGTCGCCGCGCGGTGAAGTAGGATATTACGTGGTGAGCGACGGCACGGCGCATCCGTACCGGGTGCATATACGCGCGCCAAGCTTCGCGAATTTGCAGGCGACGCCGAAGATGGTGGAAGGAACGCTAATCGCAGACGTGATCGCGTCGATCGGGAGCATGGATTTCGTGCTGGGGGATTGTGACAGATAGCCGCGAATGAACGCAAATATACGCGAATAAGAGTATGACGTTTTCGCCGGAGTTAGAAGCGCGGTTCGATAAGGTGCTGAGTAGGGAGATTGCGACAGATAAAGGCAACCACAGATACACACAGATGGACACAGATAAGCCATTTCATCTGCGTGAATCTGTGTTCATCTGTGGTTCCAATGGTTTTTTGAATGACGTTTTCTGCTGAGTTGGAAGCGCGGTTTGATAAGCTGCTGAAGAGGGAGTGCGACAGATAAGGGCAACCACAGATACACACAGATGGGCACAGATAAACCATTTCATCTGTGTGAATCTGTGTTCATCTGTGGTTCCAATGGTTTTTTGAATGACGTTTTCTGCTGAGTTGGAAGCGCGGTTTGACAAGCTGCTGAAGAGGGAGTGCTACAGATAAGGGCAACCACAGATACACACAGATGGACACAGATAAGCCATTTCATCTGTGTGAATCTGTGTTCATCTGTGGTTCCAATTGGTTTTTTGAATGACGTTTTCTGCTGAGTTGGAAGCGCGGTTTGATAAGCTGCTGAAGAGCTACCCGCCGGGGCGGCAGCGGTCGGCGGTGGTGCCGATGCTGCTGTACGCGCAGGACGAGGTGGGGTCCATCACGCAAGAGCTGATCGAAGAAGTCGCGCGGCGGACGGGCGTTGCGCCGCTGCAAGTGGACGAGGTGATCGGCTATTACTCGATGCTGCACCGCAAGCCGCTGGGCAAGTATCACGTGCAGGTGTGCACCAACATCAGTTGCCTGCTGCGCGGCGGCATGGAGCTTTGGGAGCACGCCTGCAGCAGGGTTGGCGTGGGCCACAAGGAAGTGACGACCGACGGGCAGATCTCGCTCGAAGAAGTGGAGTGCATGGGGGCCTGCTCGTGGGCGCCGGCGGTGCAGGTGAATTACGACTTCCACCATTTCGTGTCGCCGGAAGAATTCGACAAGCTGATCGATGGTCTGAGGAAGATTCAGTAGCGATGCTGTACAACGAACCACATCCACTGGAAACCAGGGTTTTGACGCGCCGTTTCGGGCTGCCGAATTCGGCGTCCATCGATACATATCTGGCGACGGAAGGCTACCAGGCCTTTCAAAAGGCCGCCGGGATGAAGCCGGAGCAGATTATCGAGGAAGTCAAGATTTCGAATCTGCGCGGCCGGGGGGGGGCAGGCTTTCCGACAGGCATGAAATGGAGCTTCGTGCCGCGTAACTCGCCCAAGCCGAAGTACATCGTGGTGAACGCGGACGAGAGCGAGCCGGGCACTTGCAAGGACCGCGTGTTGATGGAAAACGATCCGCACCAGTTGATCGAAGGCGCGATGATCGCGGGGCTGGCGGTGGATGCGCACGCAGGCTATATCTACATACGCGGCGAGTACCGCTATCTGATCGAAGTGATGGAGAAGGCCATCGCGGAGGCCTACGCGCACGGTTATCTGGGCAAGAACATCCGCGGCACGGGATTCGATTTCGATTTGTACACGCACACAGGCGCGGGCGCGTATGAATGCGGCGAGGAGTCGGCGCTGCTGGAATCGCTCGAAGGCAAGCGCGGGATACCGCGCATCCGGCCTCCGTTTCCGGCGGTCGTGGGCGCGTTCCAGTGCCCAACGGTATTGAACAATGTCGAGAGCTACTGCGCGGTGCCCGCGATCATTCGCGATGGCGGGGCGGCTTTCGCGGCGCTAGGAGTGCCCAAAGCGGGCGGGACGAAGATGACCTGCTTGACTGGACACGTCAACCGCCCCGGCGTTTACGAATTGAAGGTGGGCTTTCCGGTGAAGACGATGATCGAGGAAGTCGGGGGGGGGATGCTGGGCGGCAAGAAACTGAAGGCCCTAATCCCAGGCGGATCGTCGTGTCCGGTATTGACCGGTGCGGAGTGCGAAGGGCTGACCATGGATTATGACTCCATGGCGAAGGCCAAGAGCATGCTAGGATCGGGCGGCGTGATCATCATGCACGAAGACACGTGCATGGTGAAAGCGGCGCTGCGGATCATGCGGTTTTACGCACACGAAAGCTGCGGCTGGTGCATTCCGTGCCGCGAGGGCACGACGTGGATTCGCAAGCTTCTGCAGCGTTTTCACGATGGGCACGGCAAACGCAGCGACATCACACTGATCGGCGATCTGGCGAAAAATATGCTGGGCAAGACATTCTGCCCGCTGGGCGATGCGGCGGCGTTGCCGACGATTTCGATTGTGGAGAAATTCGCGAACGAATTTGAAGATCACTTGAACGGGAAGCCCTGTCCGTATGAGGAGGTCAGCCTGCTGGCGCCGGCGTAATCATGCCAGACATGGTCAATTTCACGGTCGACGGGCGGGCGCTGCAGGCGCCGGCGGGGACGCTGTTGATCGAAGCCGTCAAGCGCGCAGGCATCGAAGTGCCCGCGTTCTGTTACTACGAAGGGCTGTCGCTGGCGGCGGCCTGCCGCATGTGCCTGGTGGAAATCGAGAAGATGCCCAAGCTCATGACGGCATGCACGCAACCGGTCGCCGAGGGCATGGTGGTGCGCACGGACACGCCGCAAGTGGCGGGGGCGCGCAAGCAGATGCTCGAATTTCTGCTGAGCAACCATCCGCTGGATTGCCCGGTGTGCGATAAGGGCGGCGAGTGCGAGTTGCAGGACATGACGTTCCGCTACGGAGCGGGCGAGAGCCGCTTCACCGAGATGAAGATACACGTCGACGAGAAGCAGTTTTCGCCGGTGGTGTTCTTCGATAATCCGCGCTGCATCTTGTGCTACCGCTGCGTGCGGATCTGCAATGAAGGCATGGGCGTCGGCGCGCTGGGCGTCATCAACCGCGGCGTAATTTCGGAGATCGCGCCGAACAAGGGCGATCACCTGGAGTGCGATGAATGCGGCATGTGCATCGACATTTGCCCCGTGGGCGCGCTGACCAGCGGCGCCTATCGCTATCACACGCGGCCGTGGGAGATGCAGCACGTCGGGACGATTTGCACACACTGCTCGAACGGTTGCAAGACTACGCTGGGCGTGCGAAACGACGAGATCATCCGCGGCAACAATCGCGACCACTCGGGCATCAACGGCGAGTTTCTGTGCATCAAGGGGCGCTACGCGTTCGACTTCTACAACCATCCGGATCGGCTGCTGGCGCCGCTGGTGCGGACCAACGGCAAGCTGGAAGAGGTGTCGTGGTCGAAGGCGCTGCAGACGGTGGCCGCGCGGTTTAGCGAGGTACGCGGGAGGCAGGGCAAGTTCGGCGTGATCGGATCGACGCACACCACGAACGAAGAGAATTACTATCTGCAGAAGTTCGCGCGCCAAGTGCTGGGGACGGGGAATATCGACCATCACCGCTCGGGCGACGTGCTGACGCTGCTGGACGCGCTCAGCGGCAAGAACGGGAAGCTGGCTACTACGGAAGATCTGTATCAGAAGAAAGCAGTGCTGGTGGTGGGCGCGGACCTGGCGCTAGAGCAGCCGTTCCTAGCTTTTCAGATGCGGGCGAATTGGCGGCATCACCAGGGGCGCGTGTATGCGGTCACGACGGAGCCGGTGCGCGAGGATAAGTATGCGGTGGCGAGCGTGCGGTGCGCGCCGGGTGGCGAACTGGAGGGCGTGGAATCGCTGCGCGGACGGCTGGCGGCAGAGCCCGAGCTGGTAATCGTGTTCGGCGACTCCATCAAGGGAGACGGCGTGCGCAAGCTGGTGGAGTTCGGCGAATCGCTCGGCACTCCGGTGAGCTACGTGTGCCTGGTGGATTACGCGAATTCGCGCGGCGCGGTGGATATGGGTCTGCTGCCGGACGCCGCGGCTTTGGCACTTCCGGAGATGCTGGCGGCGAATGATCTGGATGTGCTGTGGGTGGTTGGAGGTAACCCGCTTCGCGGGGGGGGGCAGGAGGCCGGGGGCGGGGGGCGGTTCTTGGTGGTCCACGATCTGTTCCTCACCGAGACCGCGCAGTCCGCTGACGTGGTCTTTCCGGCGGCCTGCGCCTACGAAAAGAACGGCACGGTGACCAACGTTTGCGGCGAAGTGCAGAAGCTGTACAAGGCCGTAAATATGATGGGCGCGAAGCCGGACCTGGAGATCATGGGATTGCTGGCGCGCGAGATGGGCGTGGCGGCGGAACTCGGTCCGTGGATTCCGGACACCGTATTCGAAGAGATTCGCAAAAACGTGCGCGGTTACAATGTCCCGCTGCCGGTGCTGGCGACCGGGGGTGCGGCGCAGACGGCGGCCGTGAACGGGCGCGTGCAGCTTGACGGCCGGCCCGAGTTGATCCGCTCGGCGCACGACAATCTATTCACGTCGGGGACCCTGGGGCGTTATTCTAAGGTACTGAACTCAGTTGTAGAGAGACACGGCTACCGATAAATGAACTTCTTCCTGCTGAGCCTGATCAAGGCGGTAGTGGTGGCGTTCGTGCTACTCACCACGCTAGCCTATCTGCAGTGGGTGGAGCGCAAGGTGATTGCGCACATCCAGGTGCGGATGGGACCCTCGCGCGTGGGTCCGCACGGGCTGCTGCAGCCGCTGGCGGACGTAATCAAGCTGATCACCAAGGAAGATCTGATTCCGCCCTACGTGAACAAGTTTCTCTATCTGGGCGCGCCGTTCCTGGCGATCACTATGTCATTGCTGTCGATTTCGGTGATTCCGTTTGGCGCGGCGGTCACCGTATTCGGCGATCCAACCTGGATGCAGTTGACGGATTTGAATATCGGGCTGCTGTTCGTGCTGGCGGTTTCCTCGATGGGGGTGTATGGCATCGCGCTGGCAGGGTGGGCGTCGAACAACAAGTACGCCTTGATCGGCGGGCTACGCAGCTCGGCGCAGATGATCAGCTACGAATTGCCGCTGAGCCTGGCGCTGGCGGCGCCGCTGCTGCTCTCGAACACGCTGAGCTTGCGGCAACTGGCGGAGCAGCAGTCGGGCTATTATCTGGGCATCATTCCGGCGTGGAATGTTTTTCAATTGCCGATACCGCAGATTTTCAGCTTCCTGATTTTCATGGTGGCAGCATTTGCGGAAACCTATCGCGTGCCGTTCGATCTACCAGAAGCGGAGAACTAACTGGTGGCGGGCTTCCACACGGAATACAGCAGCATGAAGTTCGCGGCCTTCTTCATGGCGGAGTACGCCAACATGATCAC
>Ga0073928_10004610_pt1 | contig 20216 bp, 19 predicted proteins | sample PaiPotPPA55metaG_FD_76969 | JGI IMG/M metagenome (GOLD analysis project Ga0073928, IMG submission 76969) | Iron sulfur acid spring bacterial and archeal communities from Banff, Canada, to study Microbial Dark Matter (Phase II) - Paint Pots PPA... ...
AATCCGTCGCGCATTCAGCAGAAGGAGGTCCGGACAGTAGAAGTCGCTTGAACTTGGTTGCAGGTAGGCTTACAGTGCCGAACATCGAGAGTCGCTGCAATCAACTAAAACTCGGACATCCTCCTGGTGATCTTGAAGTTCCCTTCACTGTGTGTGGGGTAGAGCGTGCCGCGATTAGCCTGCAAACGGTCTAATGTCCGGACCAATCTCGAAACTTGCCGGCTTGTTCCCACCAAAGTCTGCAACGCGATATTTGCGGTTCGACATCTTCTTCTTTCCATTCGCGAGGCAATGTACAAGCGTCTTCATGAGTGATGTTCTTGAGACCGTCCAAAGAATCATACCGGGCATAGCGGTCTGGGTCTGATAGATGAGCTGCTAGATTTGGCACCGCGCGTGGATCTTTCAACTTCTCGCCTAAAGCAATCAGAACGCGGCTGCGAGTCAACTCACTCGGAGCACTTTCAAGAATCGCGATCAGATCGGGGACGGCACCGGGATCGGTAACGGATTGCAGTTGCAATGCGATCGCCGATTCAGGTAGTGCACGGTCGCCCGTGGCAAGCAATCGCTTGACTCTGGGTAACACGGAAGCATCTCCAGTGCGAAGCGCAGCATACACAGCCCACTTCGATTCAGCATCGCCACCATTCTCTATCACGCCGTGAAGGGCATCTCGCGACGAAGGCAATTTCAACCCGCCGAGTCTCTGGATACTGGCCAGACGTGCCGCGGAGTCCTGATCGTCAAGTCCAGCAAGGAAATCCGCTTCCATTTGCGCTAGCCAATCCGTGGTTCCGAAGTCGCGGCCAAGGAGCGGGGATATCGTCAAAGCACCCTCACAGTCATCGCTCAACTCCAGTTTTCCACGCCCTTCGTTAGCAAAAACAACCCAATACGTTTCAGGACGAAAATCAATGCAATCGTGCCCATTGCTTGCGAAACTGCCGTATGTGAATTGCAGCGTTTCTTCCGTTGGTCCCTTTCCCCGATACCAACGGTCAACCTGGATCTTCGCCATGTATCGATTCCCAGCTCCAGGTTCCGCGTTGGACGTAACCGGAATAACTGCGAGAACGTGTCCGCGAAAAACTAATGCCGCTTTCCCCACCAACTCGCGCACGTCAGCCATCGACGGAGGCAACATCAGGCGAGCCCATAGTCGGGCCGTAAACAAGAATAGAGAAGAGCTCGCCAAAACGATGGCTAACCAAACTCGGCGCATATTCGATTTCCACACGGCCTCAGGACTCCTCAGAGATCTACTTAACGTTAGTCTACTCTGGTGAGATGACGAGGTCATAAAAATCAATCTTGGACCTTGACCCGATCCAATGGAATCGCCATTGTCCGTCCGTAGGCCTTAGTGCTTGATTGACGCCGGTTACCGAAGAGCGAAACTGCCCCTTCATCTCCGTGTCCCGCTACGCGACTTGCCGTCCACTCTGGGAGAGGACTTGGAATCGCCTGTTTTCTCATTGGCCTCCAATAGCCACACCGGTGGTACCCTTTACGAACTATCGCTGATGGATGAGGTGGAGCGATGTCCTTTCGAGATCTGGCATTCGCAGGCCGAACACTTCGGAAGAGTCCTGTCTTTGCGCTCACTGCCGCGCTAACCATCGCCCTGGGCGTTGGCGCGAGCACGGCCATCTTCAGTGTCACGAATGCCGTGCTCCTGCGTCCGCTTCCATATAAAAATCCCGATCAGCTCGTCATCATCCCCAGCGACATGCGCAATCGCGGCGTCAAGGACTTTCCCTTCTCCAACGCAGATTTTATCGATTTGCGCGAAGGAACTAAGGGCGAATTCCAGGGCCTCGCGGGGGTGTTCACATTCCCGGTCACGTTGACTGGCGAGGACGGCATGCCAGAACAAGTCCACATGGGTTTTGTGACCACCAACTATTTCCAGCTTGTAGGGGCGGGAATCGCGCTCGGACGCGATTTCTCCGACGAGGACGGCCAGCCGCAACCGCCCCCGCCCGCGCCAGGTACCCAACCGGCAACGCCGCCGCAGCGCCTGCCGATTATGGCCATCATTAGTTACGAATATTTCCAGCGCCGGTTCGGCTCGAACCTCGCTGTACTCGGACAATCCTTAAACAAAGGGAAACCACCCTTCAGTCCGCGAATCGTCGGAGTCCTCGCGCCGCATTTTCAGATCTATTTCCCGCCCTCGTCAGATTTGGAAGCCGCGCCCGACATCTGGATTGCCAATCGCCTCGGTTACGACGCCGCGCAACGAAATGGTGTATCGATGCGCGTGATCGGCAGATTGCGGCCAGGCGTGACCATCGGACGAGCACAATCTGCCGCCGATCAGGTAGCCGCAGAGGCGCGCAAAAATTTCATGATCGAAAATACCGCGGGCTACGCCATCCGCGTCGAGCCGATGCGGCAGCATCTCGTCTCCGAAGTCCGCCCGGCAATTCTCGCGCTGATGGGCGCTGTGATTTTTCTTTTGCTCATTGCCTGCGCTAACGTGGCCAACCTTTTGTTGGTGCGCGGTTCTTTGCGCGAACGCGAACTGGCCATTCGTTCCGCCATCGGCGCCAGCCGGTGGGATCTTGCCCGGCAGATCCTATCCGAGGCATTGCTGCTCGCGACCATCGGCGCCTTAGGCGGCCTGGGCATTGCCTGGCTCGGAATTCACGAACTGCTGGCTATCGCTCCGGCATATCTCCCGCGACTCGATACGATCCGAATTGATTCGACCGTGCTAATTTTCACGGTAATCTCGAGCCTGGTCGCCGCTGCAATCTTTGGCCTGGCGCCGGCATGGCGCGCCGCTCGGCCAGACGTAATGATCGTTCTGCGCGGCACGAGCCGCAGCGAAGGCCTCGCCCGCGGCGGTCTCTCGCGCAAAATCGTTGTCTGCCTCGAGGTCGCTCTTGCTTATGTACTCCTCATCGGCTCGGGACTTATGGTCCGCAGCTTTCGCGAATTGCAGCGCATCGATCCCGGGTTCAATCCTCATGGCCTGCTCACTTTTCAGGTGCAGACCGATCGATTTTTACCAAAGCCCGAAGAACGCGCTGTCGCTACTCGCCAGCTTGAAGATCATCTGCGCGCTATCCCCGGCGTTCAAAGCGTAACCGCGGCAAGTCCATTTCCGCTGACTGGCGGTTTCAGTCCGATTCGTTGGGGCCTTGAAGAAGCGCTCACCGACGCGACCAAATACAGGGCAGTCGATCCACTCATCGTGCTTCCCGGCTACTTCGAAACTATGCACACGTCTCTGCTCGAGGGCCGCACATTCACCGACGAAGACAACCAGCCGGGCCACACCGATGTTGTCGTCGATAAAATGCTGGCCGATCTTGCGTATCCAAATAAATCGGCCGTTGGCAAGCGCATTCTTATCCGCATCCAAACGCCCGAACCCGTGTGGGTCCAGATCATTGGCGTCGTCGCCCACGAGCGCGGGGTATCGTTGAGCGAGCCCGGACGCGAGCAGGTGTATCTTACCGACGCGTACAGCGGCTCCGGCGCCACCGATCACTGGGCCCTGCGAACCGGCACCGATCCATCGAAATATGCGAACGACGTTCGCGCTGCGATCAAGGCTTTCGATCCACACCTCTTGATCACCGACATGCAGCCCATGGATGCTGTGATCGAAAAGGCACAAGCCGGCACGCGATTTTCGTTACTCCTCATTGGATCCTTCGCGGTCATCGCGGCGCTGCTTGCGGGCGTTGGACTCTACGGCGTGCTTGCGAGCGTCGTGCGGCAGCGCACTGCGGAAATCGGCATTCGCATGGCCTTGGGTGCTCAGTCCGGCAACATTTTCCAGCTCGTTGTGGGCCAAGGACTTCGCCTCACGGGCATCGGGGTCGCCGCCGGCCTGTTTGCCGCCTTTGCCATCACCCGCGAGATGGCTTCGATGCTAGTCGGAATTAAGGCCACCGACCCTTTGACTTTCTTCACAATGGCGGTCGTGTTCTTCTTGATCGCCGCTACTTCTTCGTGGCTGCCCGCGTGGCGGGCCGCGAGCCTCGACCCTAACGTGGCTCTTCGCGAGGAATGAAATTCAAAGACGGCGCTCTTTAGGTCAGCCTTTTGGGGCGTAATAGCCTTTGCGGGCCAGGACTTTTAGGTCGTGGTTGGCCATGTCAATCTTGATTTTGCGGAATTTGCCGTCGCGTGAGGAGTTCGTTGGATAGTAGCCGAGGGTGTACTGGCTGCGGAGCTCTTCGGAGATTTGGTCGAAGGCTTCCTGCAGATGCTTTTCGGAATTGACGACGATCATGCGTCCGCCGGTTTCGTCGGTGATTTTTTTGGCGACGCTGGCGTTGGCCCCGTAGTGCGGGTCGTAGACGAGCAGGATGTGGACGACCGTATCGGTCCGTTGGGCGGCTTCGATGGCTTCTTCGACGCGGACTTTGCTGCCGTTGTCTTCGGCGTCGGTGAGGACGACGACCGCTTTGCGGCCTGCTTCGGTGGAAAGCTTTTCGTTACAGGCGAGATACAGGGCGTCGTAAAAATTTGTGCCTTTGGAGCCCGATTGCGGGATCGTTCCGGGCGTGACGGGGCCCCCTCCACCGCCGGTGTTAATTTGCGCTTTGTGTATGGCGCGGTTGAGCTGAGAGCGGTCATCGGTGAAGTCGGAGAGAAGGTCCACGTCCAGGTCGAAGGTCATCACCATGGCTTCGTCGCCCTTGCGCATAACGCGGTTCAAGAAGCTGCTAGCTCCGTCCTGGATCGCGCCCAACATCTCTTGTTCGCTGCCGGAGGTGTCCATGAGCAACCCGAGAGTGATGGGGAGCGTCACTTCTTTAGAGAAGAAGGCGATCTTCTGGTCCTGATTATCTTCGGCGACCTTGAAGTCGTCTTGCTTGAGGTCAGTGACGATGCGCTTGCTTTTGTCTCGGACGGTCACGAAGAGGTTGACCAGGTTTACGCTGGTCTTGATAGTGGGACCCTGAATCGTCGGCTCTTGCGGCAAGGCAGGCAAGGCGAGCGCAGCCGCGAGAACCGGGGTCACGCACAGGGCTGCGAGTTTCTTAAGAGAAGGCATGTATACTTTCCTTGACGAGAGATGCCCGGCAGGAAGTTGTCCGCAGGGGTTGTTCCACCTCGTTAAGATGCTATTAAGCGGTGCGATGGATGCGTCGCCCAGAGAGCTGGCGGCGGTGCCAGCACTGACTTCGAGAGGAAGTTTGGCCTTAGGCATATGAAAAGTCTACGAAAAATCGCGGGTATGACCTGTGTTTTGTTTTTCGCGGCGCCGGTTTTGTGGCTTGGATTTGCGGCGCGCACACATCAGGAAGCGCCTCCTGCCGCTCAGGAACCTGCCCCGCCACCGCAGGATAACGCGCGGCTGAGCGAGGCGCGAGCGAAGATTACGGTGAACGCCAATTTGGTGGTGCTACCCGTAACGGTAAAAGACAGAGGGGGGCGGCTGGTGCCCGATCTTGGCAAGGACGAATTTCGAATATTTGAAGACAATGTGGAACAGAGAATCGACGTGTTCACGGCGGAGGCTTTTCCCCTGTCGATGGTCATACTGATCGACAATGATTTGAAAAAAGGGGACGCGAAGGAAGTGCAGGACAGTCTGGACGCGATTGTCGGCGGGATGAGCGATCTGGATGAGGCTTTTGTATGCCGGTTCGACGAGTTTTTTCATCCGGGCAAGGGCTTTACAAGTAATCAGGAAACGCTGCTTACGGAGCTTAGGAGGACCAAGCTGGATAGTCATAGCTCGGTGATGCCTCCTGGTGGACCATTCAATGGGCCAAGTGTCAACGGCCACGCTCCCGACGGTTCACCCCAGATACCCGAATCCACCCGGATCATCCTTGCGCAGCCGACCAAGGCCTTGGACGATGCCGTGTTCGGGGCGGCGGAGCTTTTGAAGGACCGGCCGCGCAACCGGCGAAAGATAATCTTTATTGTGAGCGATGGCGTGAATGGGGGAAAGAAGTACAACACCAATACTTACGACAATACCGTAAAGGAAGTGCTGGGCCACAGCATCTCCGTGTTTGCAGTGGGAGTGGGAAGCGCGTTTTACGACCGCCGGTTTGAGCGGCTCTCCGAATACGCGCATGCCACCGGTGGCGATGTGTATTACGCGGCGAAGAAGGAGTCGCTGCAGGATCTTTACTCGCGGATAACAGAAGAGGCGAGGAACGAGTACACCTTGGCGTATGTGCCGCGGGAGACGAATCGGGCGAAGGACTACCACGACGTGGAAGTGCGGGTGAAGCGGGAAGGGCTGACGATCCTCACGCGCAATCGGTACTACACCGGCGGAATCGCCCAATAGAATAAAAGATTGTCTGAAGGATGGAATTTTCTTGACAGTGGCGCGCCGCGCTCGTATATGGAGCGTGAAGGCATGGCGAGCAGCGCACACCATGACCTTGGAAATGCGACAGACTGCGGCCCACGGGGACTGCGCCTAAAAGGAGCTTAACGATGAAGAAAAAGGGAAAGAAGGACGAGACTAAGGGACCGAAAAAAGGGAAGTAGCACGTTTTTCAGAAGATTCGATTGGTTGGGGCGCTGCCCGGTAAGTGGCGCCCTTTTTTATTGCTGGGGAGCGCATCGCCTGCACAAGCGTCGAACTGGCAGGACTCTTTGAAGCTCAACCGCTAAGTGCTTCTTCGTGGGCGGGACAAATTGGTTTGTACGCGCAACTGCGGCAGACGAAACCAGGATTTGGAGGGAATTGGCCGGCGCGGATGTCCGAGGCGGCTTCGAGGACAATCTTTTGGGCTTCATCGAGTTGCTTGGCATCGCGCGTGGTTACCTGGATCTGGTTGTTTTGGAGGTAGTGGAAGACCAGGCGGACGGGGTTCCATTCGAAGATTTCTTTGGCGGCCAGAGCGTAGAGGCTGAGTTGCAAATCTTTTTTGGCGTCGGCGTCTTTTTTTGGCTTGCCGGTTTTGTAGTCGATGATTTCGACGTCTTTGCCACCGAGAGAATTCACCTGGTCCATTCGTCCGATGATGGTCACATTGTTTTCCAGCGGAAGCTCGAAGGCTTTTTCTAGTTCGAGCACTTGCGAAGGGGACGCGAGGATCGAAGTGTAAAAGACGCGCAACTGCTCGAGACCTTCTTGTTTGTAGCCTTGCTCCTGATAATCGTCTTCAAATCCTGCCGACGTCCATTCAGTATCGAAAATTCGCGCGACTTCTTCGAACGGGAGCTTTACGCCTTTGCGAAGCTGGTCAACGAAGCGCTTGATGGTGGTGTGCATCACGCTGCCAAAGCTGAGCACAGCCTTCGGGCCTTCCCTGAGACTCCATGATCGGCGGAAGAGATATTGTTGCGGGCAACTGCGATATCCGCTGACCGCCGAAGGACTCAGAGTGAGTGGCTCCGGAGTGAGCGGGTGGAATTCGAGGGCCCAGTCCGCGATGCGAGAGAAAATTTTTGGCGGTTCGGCGGAGAGCGGAAAGAGCGATGGTTCGCCGGCGAATGAGGATTGTTGTTTCGTGACGAAAGGAGCCTCTGGCAGTTTTGGTTTCATCTGGTAGATATCGCGGCGCTTGGTCGCGGGATCCATCAGGAGGTCCTCAATGAACACGGGGACTTTGCCTTTTTTTTCGGTGAGCGTGGTGAGCGTAAGGCGGTTCTCCGCGCGCGTTAGTGCGACGTAGAACAGGCGGCGCTCCTCCTGAATGTGAAATTGCTCGGCGGGTTCGCCTTCTTTCATTAGAGCGGCGGGGAATTCGAAGACTCGAGTGCGTTCGGTGGCTGGGAATTTTTTGTTGTTGATGCGGAGCAGGAAGACGTGAGGAAATTCGAGGCCTTTGGCTCCGTGGACGGTCATTAATTGGACCGCGTCGCCGGGGAGATCGTCTTCGAGACTGATGGTGCCGCCAGCTTGCGAGTAATAGTCGAGATATTCGACAAATTCCGCGAGGCTTTGCGTTTCGCTCTTGGGCTCCCACTCCTTCGCGAATTCGGAGAGGCGCCTGACGTACTTGCGGTCTTGCGGGCTGGCGCGTTGCGGCACTTCCAACCATTCGAGGAGATCGGCGAGGATTCCGCGCGCGGTGCGGCGGCGGAGCGTTTTGCGCTGCTCGGAGAGGAACTCGACGAGGCGGCCCAACGCGGCGTGTGAGGCGTCGAACGCGAACTGCCCTTGCGGGACTTGCAGCATGTCGTAGAGAGCTTTTTTTTCTTTTCTGGCGCGCTCGGCGAGGCGCACGAGGTCGACGGGTTCCAGGGACCACGCGGGAGCGGCGAGAACTCGGGCGCAGGCGATGTCGTCGGAGGGCGTGTCCATCAAGCGCAAGTAGGCGAGAACATCTTTGACGAGCGGATGATCGAGGATAGAGAGCTTGCTGATCACGAAAGGGATTTTGTGGCGGCAAAGCTCTTCGACAAGTTCGTGGCGGTGGGCATGCTGACGGTAGAGAATGGCGAAATCGCGCCACTTGCGTCCGGCGGCGCGGAGGCGCAGCAGTTCGCTGACGATCCAGCGGGCTTCATCGTGTTCGGTTTCCAGTTCGACAATGCGGATTTTTTCGCTTTCTTCTTTATTGGCGCTGAGCACTTTTTTGGGGAAGTCGGCGCTTACGGTGTTTTGGGCGATGACTTGCGTGGCTACGCGCAGAATGTTGGGCGTGGAGCGGTAATTTTCGACTAGCGATACGCGGAATTTTGTGGAGTCCTGGCCTTCGCGCCAGCCGGCGAAGCGCTCAAGGAATAGTTTGAAGCTGCCGAAAGAAGCGCCGCGGAAGCGGTAGATAGCCTGGTCGTTATCGCCGACGGCGATGATGCTTTTTTTATCGCCCGCCAGCAGTTCGAGGAGCCGGAGCTGCGCGATGTTGGTGTCCTGGAATTCATCAACGAGGATGTAACGGTATTTTTCCTGGAGCGTTCGGCGGAGTTCGGCGTCGGTTTCGAGAAGCTCGACGGCGCCTGTGATGAGCGATCCGAACGAGACGCGCTTTTTCTCACGCATCAATTCGTCGCTGGCGCGGTACGCTCGGGCTATCTCTCGTTGCAGCGCGACTTCTTCGGCGTGTTCTTTGCAAGTGTCCTCATCAAGGATGGCGCGTTCGGTTTCGAGTTGAGCGGCGAGTCCGTCGGAGTAGCGTTTATAGTCTTCGCACGAGACAAGCTCATCTTGGCAGCGGGAGAAAAAATCGACAAAGTCGTTGAGGAATTGGCCGGGATCAGCGAGACGGCGATACTTTTCGAGTTTGAGGCGCTCCAAATTGCGCCGCAGAAGAATCCAGTGATCGACTTTGTCGAGCATCAGGCGTTCCGGAGCTGCTTTTTTTAGGAGGCTCTCGCAAAAGGCGTGGAAGGTCGCAAGCATTACATTTTTTCCGCGCTCGCCTGTAGCGCGCACGACGCGGGCTTTCATCTCGCCGGCCGCTTTGTTGGTGAAGGTGAGGCCAAGAATATTTTCGCCGGAGAGTGCGTCGTCGGATTGGAGGAGGTGCCGGATGCGCTCGGTGATGACGCGGGTTTTGCCCGTGCCGGCGCCTGCGATGACGAGCAGAGGGCCTTCGCCGTGAGTGATAGCGCGCCTCTGCGCCTCGTTTAGTTGAACGCCGACTTGAGCCAGCGGCTCAAGATCGAAAAGTGTAGCCATCACTCAAGAAGGGTAGCGGAAATTTGAGGGAACAGGAAACACAGTTCGGAACTCAGTCGATCGATTCCAGAATCTCTTCGCGACTAACGCTTTTATGAGCGGCAACAGCCCGCAGAATACTGGTCAGTGTCCCGATATTGACCCACTTGTGATCAGGAATAGAAACGCGTTGATGAGTTGGAGTTTCCGTTTCCAAGACGATGTGACTTCCTACTTGATGCGTTTGCCGATAATCCCATCGCCGGCATAGGCCTGCCGCAAGTCGTCGGCCGCTCAGGTCGCGCGGTACTTTCATTCCATGACTAGAACTTCATTTCTAACCAGATGAAGGCGGATATATTGAGGTTTTGGTCCGTCGTAAAAGTAGGCTTCTGTAGCTTCCTTCACATTCGCGCGAAGTTCTTCCCAGGTGTTGCCCTGGGTAAAAATATTCTCGGTGAGGCATTCAGCGGAATATCCGCCCTCGGCCTCTTCTGTAACTTCAAAGACAAGCTCGCTGATGTGGGGTCCACTCATCTCATATCCTTTGGGAAATATTATCACACCATATAGTCAGCAACAATGAATTTGGCCCTAAGTATGTGAGGAATCTTGCAGCTGCGGTAGATCTAGATTGAAAACGAAGACAGGATTCAGTTCCTTTTCGACGAGAAGAGAGTCTCCTGCGCTGACAATTTTCCAGCGGCAACTTTGGCGTTTATCTCTGCGGATTTGCCGCGTGGGACGCTGAGTGATTCCCACTTGCCGGTCTTGGTGAACGTAAGATGCTTGGCGAGGAACAAAATCTGGCCGACGTGATGCGCGTAATGGGCGATCTGGCGGTTGATGGCTTGCATGACGGAGTGTGGCTCGGAACGAATCGTCACTGTTCGCGTGAGGTCCGCCTCCGTGAGTGGTTCGAGAGCATCGAAAACATATTCCCAGCCGCGCTCCCACTGTTCGTTTAGTTGGGCGCGTGTGCTTGCCGGACTCTCGAATTCCGTGTCGCGGTTGCGATCGGGTTTCTCGCCATCCGTGGTCAAAAAATCGAGCCAGCGCGAGCGCATGTTGCCAGACATGTGCTTCACAATGATGGCGATGGAATTTGATTCCGCATCGAGTGTGATGAAGAGGGCTTCGTCCGGACATTGCGCCATCGCACGCTCGCCCAACTTTTTGTAATAGTGGAAGAGCCCGACGGAATCTTGCAAATAGTTCGTATTGAGCTGGTGTGGCATGCGGATATTTTCTACCGTGCGAAGCGCTTGTCAACGGGCATTCGTGGAATTTCCTTCATCAGAACGGTGAATGCGGGGAATATTCAAATGATTGGATCGGCGGAAAATAAAGCTTGACATTTCGCTTTTCGTTCGCCTATGATTTTCGGCGCTGGGTGGAGACTTTTCACGGGAGGACGAGATGACCATTGGACAATCGATGCTGCCGGAATTTGACGAAGAGATGAAGAACACACGCAAGGTACTGGAGCGTGTGCCTGATGATAAGTGGGGCTGGAAGCCGCACGAGAAATCCGGCACGGTGGGCTGGCTTGCCTCGCACATTGGCACAGTCCCGGGATGGATCACGATGACCATCAATACGGACGAACTGGATTACGCGCCGTTAGACGGGCCGGGCTACGAGCCGCCGAAGATCACGAACAGGAAAGAACTTCTTGCTGCGTTTGACAAAGAGAGTGCCGAAGCGCGGGCCGCGCTCGCCGGCGTCAGCGATGCAGATATGATGAAAGGCTGGAAGCTTCTCGCGGGTGGCAAGGAGATCTTTACCCTGCCGAAAATTGCCTGCATTCGCGGCATGTGCATGAACCACATGATTCATCACCGCGCGCAGATGACGGTCTGTTTCCGATTGGTTGGCGTGCCCGTTCCGGGTTTGTACGGACCGAGCGCTGACGAAGGGCAGGATTCGACAGCGGCAGCCGCTAACTAGAAATGCTACTCGGAAAGGCGGACTCCTGTCCGCCTTTCCGTTCCTTCATTTCCTGCCGTTCATTTCGTTCCTTTTCTTTCTCGTACTTTTGCCTTGTCGCTTCTTACCTCCGCGACTGCTCTGACGCAACGCTGTATAATGGTGTGTGTTACTCCTCCGGAGGTTGACCACGCACATGGATAATCCCGTCATTCTCTCTGCAGTTCGCACGCCTATCGGAAAATTTCAAGGCGGACTTGCCGGATTTTCGGCTGTCGACCTCGGCGGCAAAATTGTCGCGGAAACCATCCGTCGCGCGGGGATCGATCCGAAGGAAGTGGATGAGGCGATCCTCGGCAATGTGGTGCAAGCGGGACTGGGGCAAAACCCTGCGCGGCAGGCGGCGCTCAAAGGCGGCTGCGCGCCTCGCGTTGCGGCTATGACAATCAATAAAGTTTGCGGCTCCGGCCTGAAAGCGGTAGCGCTGGCCGCGCAAGCTGTACGGCTTGGTGAATCGGAGACGGTTGTGGCCGGCGGGATGGAGTCTATGTCCAACTGCCCCTATCTGTTGCCGCAGGCGCGGACTGGCTACCGCATCGGGGATGGCAAGCTCGTGGACTCGATGATCCACGATGGCTTGTGGGATGCGTACGAAGATTTTCATATGGGGATGACCGGCGAGCTGGTAGCCGAGAAATACGGCATTACGCGGGAAGAGCAGGACCGGTTTGCGGTGGAGAGCCACCAGAAGGCAGTCCGGGCGCGGAAGTCTTGCTTTTTTGAAGGGCAGATTCTGCCGATCGAAGTGCCGCAGAAGAAGGGCGAGCCGGTCGTCGTCAAGTATGATGAATCGCCGCGCGAAGATACGTCGATGGAAGCGCTGGCCAAATTGAAGCCGGCGTTCAAGAAAGATGGAACCGTGACCGCGGGGAACGCTCCCGGCACGAATGATGGAGCGGCGGCGCTGATAGTCACGAGCGAGCGGAACGCTGCGCGCTTGGGTAAGACACCCATCGCCCGGATTGTTGCGCAGACGGTCAGCGGCGTGGAGCCCAAGTGGGTGATGATGGCGCCGGTGGACGCGGTGGAAAAACTGCTCACCAAGACTGGTTGGGATCGCGACAAAGACGTGGACCTCATTGAACTAAACGAAGCGTTCGCGGTTGCGGCGATTGCGGTGACGCGGCAACTGCGGCTCAATCCGGAGAAAGTGAACGTGAACGGCGGCGCGGTCGCACTGGGCCATCCGATTGGGGCGAGCGGCGCACGTATTTTGGTTACACTTCTGTATGAATTGCAGCGCCGCAACCTGAAACGCGGCATCGCTGCGCTGTGCCTCGGCGGCGGCAATGCCGTCGCCCTCGCCGTGGAACGTTATTAGGATGAAATACTGCCCGCTATGTGGCGCGGAGTACCGTCCGGGTCACGACGCATGCGCAAATTGTACGGCCCCCCTTGTAGACTCACTCGAAGCTGGAGAGGTCCGCACCAACCCTGCACGCCTTTTTTGGATCGGCAAGGACGCTCAAGAGTTTGATTTGGTAGCCGCTGCGCTTCGCGGAGGCGGAATTCCTGCTAACGCTGTTGAGGGCCTCGGGGGATTTGTCGGCTTCCTGCTCAAATCCGAGTCCAAGATTTACGTATTGCAGGGAGATTTGGACCGAGCGCTGGCGGTCGCCACATCAGCGATCGCCGGTCGGCCTAGCGGTTTCGGCAGCATCCAGACCTGTCATGCTTGCGGCGCCGATTGCTCTGCATCGCTGACCGCCTGTCCAAGTTGCAAATCCATCCTTTTCATCGAGCCGAGGAAAGACGCCATTGACGGTACAGCGCAGGAGTCGCCCGGACAGAGCCCCATGAAGTACTGTCCGCTATGCGACGCGGAATACAGCGCCAGCCGCACACACTGCACGGTTTGCGGCGTGGAACTTGTTCGCGAAGAGCTGCGCGGACGTCCGCTAGACGAGCGTCAACAGAAGGAAGGCATTGTGATGGTCTGGCGAGGAGGCGATCCGTTGGCCGTAAGCGAGGTAATCAACCGGCTGCGCGAAGCTGGAATCCGCCATCACGTCCAGGCGACCAACGATCATCTGGTTTTTGAGCTCGGAATGCCGCGTCCAAAGTATGCCGTCCGCGTTTTCGCATCTGACGTTGCTGCGGCGACCGAGTTGCTCGCCAACATCCGGGAAAGTCTTCCGTTTGGACTTAGTTTCACGCCCGTTCCGGAAGAAGAGCCAACGGGGTTGCCAGCACGATCCAGCCAGCCCTGGAATCCTGCAGCGGCCACGGTGGAAATATGGCACGGTGAAGACGCGTCGCTCGGTGAACTGCTGGAGGCGTGCTTGCGTGAAAATCTTATCGGTGTTCGCAGGGCCGGACGCGAACCCGGCACGCTCAGATTGTTCGTGACGGCTCGCGACGAAACAGCTGCCCTTGAAATCATCCGCGAAGTCCGCGAAGCTACGCCGCCTGCCTAAACGGATTGATAGCAATTGCGGGAACGCGCCAAGCTCCGACACACATTTTTAGGTTGAGATTTTTATAGTTGGCTCTATCTCTTTTGTGGCACCTAGTTCGTTCGCGCAGTAGGGGCAGAACTTGTCGGTTTCCGCGACTTCGCGTTTGCAATTGGGGCAGGACGGATGCAGGTTGCATTTGCAGTTAGGGCAGAAGTTGAAACGAGCGCCGACCAACGTTGAACATTGCGGACAGGGATAGGGCAGCGGTTCGCGCATTAGGAAGTAGACCATGAAGCCGAGTACCAGGTAGCCGGGTAGAAGGATCAGTACAAGAAATGTCCAGAGCGCGGAACTCATGCCGCGGCGCTTGGCATCGCGGTTCACATAAGCGATGAGAAAGATCACTGTGGCCAGGCACAAAGAAACAGCGGTGACGATACCAGCGAGCGCCAAGGACGCGAGGGCCGGATTATCTCGCAGTTCGTAGGGAAACATCACATTTCCGTACGGCTCATACCTTGCCGCCAGGTTCACATAAAGCGCGACGCCTTGCGCGATTAGGAAGAGAACGATCACACTGACTACGAGCCAGCGCGGGATGATGCGAAATTCGTCCCAGAAGCGGAGCTTCTCCTTTCTCCGGCGGAGACGGTTGAGCCGCTTCCTTTCGCTGAACGAACCGCTTACTTTTTGTTGGTAGTCCGACATGATTTCCTCTCTCAAAACTCTTGGCTCGGCACTTTCATTCGGGCTGATTGTTCTCGTGCGCCAATCTTAGGTTTTCCATCAACACAACCGCCGCGGCGATCAGCGCGGGAATCGTCCACCACAGACCGAATCCCATTTCCCAGACGAGCCGGGGAACGCCGATGCGTTCGCCAGCCCACTCGAAGGCGCGCCAGACGTAGGGCGCGGTGGCGATGCCGAGCGCCCAAGACATCGCGCACATGACCCAGAGAAGGCGGCGCTTGGGCTCGCGTTCGCGCAACTCTTGCGCGCGCAACTGCACGCGGAACTGTGTGCGCGCGGCGAGTCCGCGAGGGAGCGGAATGGCCATGCCGCGCAATGCGCGGAGGGCTTCATTCGTTTGCTGCGCCATTTGGGCGCAGTTTGGACATTCGCGCAGATGCGCGGCGAGCCAGTAGCGATCGGATTGGGAAATTCCTTCGACGCGCTCCTGGGCAATGAGCTTTTCCGCTCGGGGGTGCACATTTTCGTTCATGCCGCGCCTCCTTGCATCGCACCACGGAGCGCTTCGAGTCCGCGATAGAGGCGCGACTTAACCGTGGAGAGTGGCGCGGCCAGGACGCCGGCGATTTCCTCGAGGCCCAGCTCCTCTTGAAAACGGAGAACCAGAACTTCGCGATAGACGGGTGGAATGCGGTCGAGCGATGCGTGGACGCCGGTTTTTTCTTCGGCGGTCAGAACCAGATGCAATGGCGAAGGTTGATTCTGCGCCGCAAACTCTATTGGCGCGCCTTCTTCCGGGTCGGTTAGGGCGTCGAGGCTTTGCATTTTTTTCTGGCGTTGCCAGTCGATGACAAGATTGCGTGCGATGCGGAAAAGCCAGGCTTCAAACTTGTATTTGCCGTCGTATTGATGACCGCGCTCGAGAACGCGAATCCACGTTTCCTGGAAAAAATCCTCGGCGCGCTCGCGGCTGGAGGTCAGGTAGAGCAAATAGCGGAACAAGCGGTATTGATATTGCTCGATTAGATGATCGAGGAGATCGGGGTCGCGGCGCTTTAGCCCTTGGGCGAGGGCCTTGTTGTCTTCGGCCATCTGTATGGAGAAGAGAAGAATCGACCTCGACGGTGCCGCGGTCAGGGTTGTAAATGTCGCGCTCATTCTACAGGGTATACGCCAGGGCAGGCCAAAAAGACGCAAACCAAGCCAGGTGGTCTGACTGGATGGAATCTCAGATGGTATGGTTAAGAACTCTTTCCGATTAACCGCCTCCCCCGGCTTTTCTTGTAAGTGTTGCTGATAAAGGACTTACGTTTTGCGTAAGTGCCGTGGCATCTTACAGTTGCGGAGGCCGCTGTAAGTGTTGATTTTGCTGGTGTTGCGGTTGAGCCCAGAGTGCACGGGCTAAAGTCGGGCGTTTGAGATTCTAGAATGGATTGCCGTCGGTGCGGAGGCGGTAGTGGTGGTCGAAGTGAACGGCATAGGGGTCGCGGTTTGGTGTAGATGGCCGGGGTTGCGGGCTTGGTGGCACGGAGGGAGTTGCGGCGTTGGGTGGTTGGGTTGCGTGGCGGTTGGTGGGTGCGGCTGGTGGCGGTTGCGGCGTTCCGGCACCGGTTTGTTGCGGGCACGACGGTATTTGAGTTGGGTGGGCGGGCTGGGTGGGCGAAGCGGGCCGGGCAAGCCTGGCCCCTACGGAGGCTGGGAACGTCGGTTGGGCAGGCCGTGGCTCGGTGTGTTCAGGCTTGGGGGTGGTGGGAAAGCGGTAGTCGTAGTTGGAGTTGACGGAGGTGCGGATGGCTTTGCGCCAGCCGTCGGTGCCGAAGGCGCTGGTGTATTCATGCTGGGAGAGATGGATGGCCTGCAACTGGGTTTGGAACATGTAGGCGACGGTGCGGGCGAGTGTAGGTTTTATGTCGCCGCGGACCACAGCGGGGATGAGGCGAGCCATGGCGGTGCTGAGATCGCAGGCGGAAAGGTAGTCGCCGGAGAAGAAGCAGGCGAGGTCTTTGGCGAGTGCTTCCGCGGTGCGAGCGCGGGCCTCTTTTTGGGCGTGGTAGAAGCAGAAGAGAGGATGGTTGCCGGTGCGTGGGGTGCGGCAGCGGCGGCCATCGGTGAAACTGAAAAGACAGAGGGATACGCGGTCCTTTGGACTGAGCGAAGGCATACAAGTCTCCTTAGATTGAGTTTTGGGATTTGCGGGAAAAGAACACAGGCTGAAGCCTGTGGCACTAAAAGCAGAAAACGCCAATCAGGAGATTGGCGTTCCCGGGCGCAAGGCGCACTATTACCCGAAATGTATTATGCATGAGGGGTATCCGATTGTCAAGCAAGGGCAGGAATTTACAGAGAAGGAGGTACGCTACGCAGAGAATCCGGCTCCTGGCGCGGATTCGGGCTGCTGCCAGCGCGTTCCCCTTTAGGACCGTATGCGAACGCTCGAGCGGCTAACGCATTGTAGTAGACTCGAATTCGCTATCACTATGTTCTGTCCTGTTTGCAAAGCCGAGTATCGGCAAGGGTTTTCGCGGTGCGCGGACTGCGACGTCGAGCTCGCCTATGAACTGCCTGCTGCGGCAATTGTTCCGATCGAATCCGTTGCGCGCGACGACGCGGAAGAAGATCCTTTCTGCTCTTTTTGGAAGGGGGACGATCCGCGAGTTCATGCCGAACTCTGCGAATTGCTTAGCGAGCAGGGTATCCCCTATAAGACCGTTCGGCGGCAGGACCATCTTTTTAATTGGAAAACGAAGAGCGCATTCGAGATTGGCGTCCCGTTTTCGCAGTTCGACAAGTCGGAAGCCGCAATCAAAGACGCCTATGGTGATGAAAACGAGCCAGCCCCGGAAGAGGTCGCCGTGCCCCTGGAACTTCCGGAATCCATCAAACCAAGCGAGTCGCGTGCGGCTTGGGACCCCGAACATTGGTATGAGGATGATGCTACGGTGGAGATTTGGGAGGGCGATCAGCCGGAGATGGGAGAGTTGTTGGCGGCGTCGCTCAGCGAGAATCAAATTCATTCACGTGTGGCGAATCTTGCAGGGGTGCAGAGGCTCTTTGTCTTGCCGGGAGATGAAACGCGCGCGCGAGAGATCGTGCGAGAAGTTGTGGACGGCGTTCCGCCGGCCTGAACCGGATTCTCTCGAGTTTCGAAATACCGCATTCCGGCGCGGGTGGGAGTACACTTGAAGCTGCTTAGGCATTTTTTTTCGAATCGCGGCTGTGAATGTTATTTGCGGGCAGTCATCGACGTTGATGCATGGTTGGTTTTGTGGAGGAGCAGATGGCTTCAGGTCCAGGACCCCAGGGGTCTCTTGTTATGTTGTGGGCGGGGGAGGATCCGGCGCTGCACTCCTCGCTGATTGAAAAATTGCAATCCGCGGGCATACCGTTTATCGATAAGCCGACCGGTGACGACAAAACGGTTCCGTCGGCTGACATCCTTCCCATTGATTGGAAGGCACGATTTGGCTTCGAAGTGGCTGTGCCGTCGTCGAATCTGGATGTGGCTAAGAAGATTCTCGAAAAGCTGCTGGATCAAGAGCCCGTGGATATGGAGATTGCGGCGAATGACTCTCCGGAGCCGGCAGAGGTGAAACTATCGCACTTGAGCGCGGCTACTTGCGCGGTGTGGTCTGGCTCCGATGAAGCGCGCGCAGGTTTTCTGGTGCAGGCATTGAAGGAAAACGAAATTCCGGCGCGGGTCGAGACCCAGGGGAGCGAAGCAACCGTTTACGTTCCGCGGGAAGAGGAAACGCTGGCGCGCGAAATTATCCGCGAAATCGTCGAGGGCGCTCCGCCGGAGTGAGGCGGTGGTCTGCTCTCTCTGCCTGGATTTCGCTACGGATTTAATCGGTGCATCCTTTACTTCCTTGACTTCTCGTTTACTCATGCAAATGCGGAGGCTGTGACCTTGTCAATCGACGCAATCAAGACTGTGGCTGTGCTGGGCGCGGGGACGATGGGGAACGGGATTGCGCATGTGTTTGCGCGGGCGGGGTATCGCGTGATTTTGCGGGATGTGGAGCAGCGATTTTTGGAGCGTGGGATCGAGACGATTGGGAAGAATCTGGACCGGGAGATTAAGAAGGGGAAGATTGCTGAGGCGGAGAAGGGAATGGTGCTGGGGCGGTTGCATCCCGTGACTGACATGGCGGCGATTGGCGCGGCGGATTTCGTTGTGGAAGCTGTGCCCGAGAAAATCGAGATCAAGAGAGCGGTGCTGACCGAAGCGGATGGGATTTTGCGGCCGGACGTGATTCTTGCGAGCAATACGTCTTCGATTGCGATGACTAGGCTGGCGGCGTTGACGAAGCGGGCGGACCGGTTTGTGGGCATGCACTTTATGAATCCTGTGCCGGTGATGGTGCTGGTCGAAGTGATTCGTGCGCTGCAGACGAGCGATGCGACGTTTTCCACGACGATGGAGTTGGCGAAGAAGCTGGGGAAGACGCCGGTGGCGGTGAATGATGCGCCGGGGTTTGTGTCTAACCGGGTGCTGATGCCGCTGATCAATGAGGCGGTTTATTGCGTGATGGAGGGCGTGGCGACGCCGGAAGCGGTGGATGCCGTGATGAAGCTGGGGATGAACCATCCTATGGGACCGCTGGAGCTGGCGGATTTTATTGGGTTGGATGTGTGCGTGGATATTATGCATGTGTTGCACGAGGGGCTCGGCGATCCGAAGTACCGGGCGTGTCCGCTGTTGAAGAAATATGTGGCGGCGGGGTGGCTGGGGCGGAAGTCGGGGCGGGGGTTTTACGCGTATTCTGCTTAGCCTCCCAACGGCCAATACTGCCGAAGCTGTCGGAGCTGTCGGAGCTGTCGGAGCCGCGCTTCCGTAAGATTCCTTGCTGATTTCTTAAGCCATGAGATAATTTGATTTGAGTTGCAGTGCGAACCTTGGCTGCAGCTCACCCCGACGTTCTCAAAATGAAATCCTACGTTTTTAAAGTGGTCGTTGAGCCGGACAAATTCGAGGACGGTCGCGATGCCTGGCACGCCTTCTGTCCCGCCTTGAAGGGTTGCCATACCTGGGGCCACACCCATGAGGAAGCGCTCGCGAAAATTCGCGAAGCCATTGACCTCTACGTTCAGGACCTCTTGGAAGCCGGCCAGACGATTCCGGTGGACCAAGGAACTATCGAGCTGCCGGAACCCGCCGTTGTTGTCAATGTATGACGCGAACCCCGCGAGGGTTGCCCGCTCGTCGTTTCATCCGTGCGTTGGGAGCAGACGGATTTGCACTTCAGCGAGTTCGATGTAGTCATCGCATTTACCGCCGCGCCGACGGGCGTCGTGTTGTCGTTGCCTTTCATTCCTTAAGCGAAACATTTCCTATCGGCACGCTGCGCGCCATGATCGAAGACGCGGGCTGGCAGGATGAAGATCTGCGCCGACTTGGGCTCAACGATTGAATTCCAGCATCATCGTTTTTGTTTTTGGCAGCCTCTACAACGGCGAAAGCAAGGCAAAAGGTAGCGTAACGTCTTTTGTGTAAATTCCGGTTTTGAGAAGAAAAGAAAAGGGCGTACTTTCCTTTGGAGCGCGAACTCACAGAGGAGGTACACCCTAATGCGAGAACTGGAAGTCCTCGT
>Ga0073928_10004613_pt1 | contig 20200 bp, 17 predicted proteins | sample PaiPotPPA55metaG_FD_76969 | JGI IMG/M metagenome (GOLD analysis project Ga0073928, IMG submission 76969) | Iron sulfur acid spring bacterial and archeal communities from Banff, Canada, to study Microbial Dark Matter (Phase II) - Paint Pots PPA... ...
AGGCGCTGTGCAAATCGAGCCGCGGATGCAGCAGATAAAGCAGACGAAAGATGCGCTCCAGTTCCTGCTGCATCGACTCCTTCAACGCTCGCGCGAGCGGATCGACGCCGTCTCCCGTGGCCCCGATGGTGGCCAAAATCTGGTTTGACCGATAGTGCCCCAGAATCTCGGCCGCCAATACGGTCTCCAGCATCTGGACGTCCAGCACGATCTCGGGATTCATCCGGCAAAGTTTATTGAGAGCGTCGATCGTGCGAAAGCGCAACATCGTATCGCCTTGCAAGAGGTTGTCCAGCAGTACGCTTGCGGCGCTTGTCGTTCCCAGAGCCACCAGCACGCTAGGAATTTCTCGGCGTGCTTGAATCGGAACGGTGGAGTCAGAGAGGTGATCGCGTAGGCCTCCTACAATGGAATCCCCGAATGTGCCCAGTGCCTGCGCAGCCGCCGGAGCTAGTCTGTGATCTGCTAGCTTGTCTAGTACATCTGGAACCAGCCGCCGCTTGCGCAGTAGTCCGACGGAACGGATGGCCTCGCAAACCACTTGAGTGTCGGAATCGGCAAGCAGCCTGGAGAGCAAGGGATCGAAACTATCCGGCAACCCACCGAGCAGCCGCGCCGCTTCCACCCGGTGACGCAGCCCTTCTTCTCCCGCTTCGTTGACCATAGAGTCCAGGATATTCCGCGCGGCATCGTAGTTCTGTGCCTCGCCGGGCTGCGCCAGGAAGGCGACGACTGCCGATCGCACCGAGAAGTCAGGGAAATCACCAAGTTGCTCTATGGCCGTCAGCGGATCGATATGCGCATGGTGGCTCAGAAAAAGCAGGGCTTCGGTGCGCACACTCAGCTCCGGGTCGCGCAGTAGTCGCTGTACTTCTGGAACGGCGCCTTTGTCGCCCGCCGCCGAAAGAATGGCGATAGCCTTCTGCCTCACTTCTGGTGCGGAATGACTCAGCAAAGCCCGTACCGCCGGATGCGCGGCAATCTGTTGTCCCACCTCAAAAAGGGACAGCGCGTAAAGAATTTCCTTGGGATCGGACGCAGAGAGATTTAGCGCCAGAAGATCCGTAGTCGACCGGTCCAGGACTGGCGCGCTGGCTTGTTCCACATCGAGGCGATGCTGGCTAATGGATTCCTTTAGAGCAGCGATGTAGTGCCTGCCGGCGATGGACACGGATACGAACCATGCGCCGACGAGGAGCAGAGCAGCCCAACTGATGTGGCGCGCGCCCACATGCAGATAGGTCGCAAGAATAAGGACGGTCACCCCGGCCAAACCGTCACCCAATCGCCAGATCACCGTGTCGATAAACCATTTGGCCCGCAACTTCACACTGTGAGGTAGCGGTAGATACAACAATTCGACGGCAGACTTGTCCAGCGAATAGCGGAGTACTTGATCGCTGCCTTTCAGCACGAGAGCGGATGCGAGGGTGCCCCAAATCAGCAGTCCAGCCGAGCCCACCATGACGGCAGTGGGAAGCACAAAGAGCATCGTGCCTATCCCGAATCGGCGGAGCAATCGCGTTGTCAGCAGCAACTGAACCAGAAGCCCCAATATCCCCGCGTACAAATAGAAGTTTCCAAACAAAATAGCCAATGAGTCTTTGCTCACCAGAAACTGCTTGGCAACAGCTTTAAATTGCCAACCGGTAAGCGTAGTGACGAACGAAGCAAGGCAAATAACCGCGGCTATGGCTCGTAAATACGGAGAGGAAAGAACCAAACGCATGCTGCCTTGTAGGTCCCTTTGTATGATTCCCTTTTCTCCAGCGGCCCTCTCACTTGAATCTGCAAGCCGGGACTTCCAGCTATGCCACATCGTTCCCATCAACACCGTACAAATCAAGAGAAGAGACGCCATTCCAAGCAGAAGACTTTCCGTGCCGAATGCCTTGGCGACGGTCTTCGAGAAATAGCCGGCGAAAATCGCTCCCAGGATGGCTCCGCCACCCACCATTCCGAAAATTCTTTTCGCTTCTCTCGTCGTCAGAAGATAATTCGCCAAGGTCCAGACCTGGGTGGGAGCGAGCACCCCGAAGAGGCCCACCCAGACGTAGAATGCGGGATAAAGCCAGACCGGATGGTAATAGTGGGCCAGTGCCCAAAAGAGTATGCAGTTTGTTGCGAAGAAGAACTGGCTGCCCACTAGAAGGTTACGAAGGGAGGTCATCTGCCCGAGACGAACGTAGCCGACTACTACGATTCCGACTAAAACCGCGCTCGCGATGTCCGCGTAGGGCAGCTGCACTGCTTGGAACCGTGCAAGAAACAAGGCATCACGCGCAACTCTTCCAGTTACATAGCTGCTCATGATGAGAAACAGGCAAGCGCACAAGAGGATGCCGCGACCCAGATCTCCGGGTTGGACGTTCAGGACCCGCTCAGTCCACCGCTTCATCCGGACTACCTTCCTTCGTAACTACTCTGTCCTATAGCCGCCCGGCTGTCGCTGCGGAACATATACGGTCGGCCGGCGCAACTGTTGCCTTGTCCGAAGCCGTTGCCCCGTTTCCTACGCCTGAGTGTTCCCCAGGCGCTGCATCATGAGGCGAAGTCCCGGCGGGATCGAGTAGCACGACCTGCTGGTCCAGATACACAGCGATGAATTTGCCATCTTCACAGATTTCGAGAGCGGACGCCCTACCCCCAGGGTAGTAGCTGTTGAGCATGCCGGTATCGATCAGAAACACTTTGCTGCCAAAGCGAGGCCGCATGCGGCCACCCTTCTGCACCGTGTGGCCTACCACAATGTGTGTCGCCTTGTAACTCTCCAAGACCTTGCTCGCCTGCGGTTCACCCTCTGCATCGCTCCACCGGTCGTAACCACGAAACCACAGCGGACCATCAACTCGCACGCTGAGCCAATCTCCATGTTTCAAGAATTCCTGGATCTTAGCTCTGCGCTCATCGTTGCCGGAGGCATGCGACTTGAGCTCCGCGATAACTTCTGCCTGAAGCACATTATTGATCTCCTGCAAATTAAAAAATGGCAGAATCACTTTTTCGTTTTGCAGGTACTGTTTTAAGGCGTCAAATTCCCTGATCTCATCGTGGATCCGGTTATTTATCGCATCGAGGTTCGTCTTGGCCACATCAGGATGAATTCCCCCGTGCAAGAAAATGATTCCTTCGATTTCGGCAACAGCGGCATGTCCTCGCAACCACTGGCCATATTCTCCCTTTTGACCAAGCGCTTCGCGCTGCTCAACGAAACCTGCCGGATGCCGTGCCACCCACTCTGCCTCAGTCAACTCCATGGGCTGCGGAAGCTCGGCCAGTAGCGATGCATGACTGCCTCTCCATTTCACGTACTCTTCATACGCCGCTTTCTGCCGCTGCTCCGAATTGCCGTCGGCAAAACTGGCATAGTTCATGGGAATGACGTAACGCAGGTCGCCCATGATATTCATCATTTCGTGGTTACCGAGCAGGCTGACAACTCGGCCGCCCGCTTGTGCCGCTTCTTTCTCCAACGCCATCATCAGGTTCATGACCTCGCGCGGCTTGGGGCCGCGATCCAAGAGGTCTCCGACCTGGACGAAAGTTGTCTTACCACCTGCCCAGTGGTTCTGCTGGTCTATAAGTCCGGTATGCCGGAGAATTCCGATGAAGTCGTCGAAGTCGTTGTGGACGTCGCCGATGGCGACTATGGATTCAGGCGGTTTCACTGGCGCTTTTGCTTGTCCCGCCCACGCTAGCACCGCGGACACCAGCACCAAGAGAACGGAAATGGAAATGCGATGGGGAAAAAGACAGATCGGAGGGGGGACCGTTTTCCTGCGTCCGAAAGTCAAAGAGCCGCAGATTTTTAGCGAAAACATTGGTTCCGCAGGGCGTCCTTATATTGCGGTGCATCTTAGGCTGCGAGAGTTCCACAAGTCAACAAGCCGAGTATATGCGTCGGAACCTACAATAAGTAGCAAAGGTCGGCCCACGGTTCTCCTGCACCAAGACTTTCACCCAAAGGCAAAATCGCGGAGCCTTCATCTGAAGGCTCCGCGATCTGTTTACTGAGCGAACCTTGATGCGTACACGAGATCGGCGCGCTTAACCTTGCGTTACAAGACCGAACTCATCTAGTTGGAGTGCGAGAGCCGCTTGGAGATTACACTTGCGTGGACTACGCCGCCCTTGTCCGCGGTGCCCTTGCAAATCACATAGTCCCCGTCCTTAACTTGGCTGGCGTCAATGTCGTTAACCTTCTTGTCGGCATGATACTGGCTAACCCATTTCGTCGAGCTGTCGTAGACACAGGTCTTCTCTGCGCTCCCACCAGCTTTACGAACCGTCAGGCTGGACTGCTCCTTACTGCTTCGTTCAACTCTACCCTCCCAGCGCGTCTCCTTCGATTTCGCCGGCGGGTCTTGCGCGAACACCGCCACCGCGATCGGGAAGGTAAGTACCAACGCTAACAGCAGACCGAGTTGTTTCTTCACCATGTTTTCTCTCCTTATTCACCGGGATCACCGGCAAAAGTGTAACGCGTAGCAGAACACTAGACCCAGGGGACCCAAAAGAGCAAGCTGCTTTGAATCAGACGGCAGCTTAGTTCAGCGGCGAGACAATTCAGTACAGCACTTCGTTCTCACCTTTTTGCGCGATCATCGTCTGGAACTGCGCCACGATTTTGTCCCGTCGCGCCATCACCGCTTTCACTTCGTCCTTGGTGAGATAGCGTTTGGTTTTTTCCATAAGCGCGTTCCCGTCCAGTGTCTTCAGTTTCTCCAGCAATTGCCGATCGCAGCGTACCAGGTCTTTAGGGCTTTTCACGTCCTTGTTCGGTCGAAATGCGCGGCTAAAATCAATCCTCCAAATCTGCCAATTCTCACCGATTAGCACATTGGTCAGATTGGGGTCCGCATCGGACACTAATTGGTCGAACACGCGAATCTTGTACATCTGATTGTTCCAGGCGTCCGGATCTGGCGCCGTTATTTTCTGCCTGTAGCGCTCCGCTTCATCCATCTTTACCGGCAACCACCAACTCAGCGAGCCTGTATTCCCTTCCCATTTGCGCTCGACATACACCGGCACAATGTCGCCCATGCCAAGCAACTCAGCCAACTCATAGGCAGCGATATTGTACTTATAGGAATCCACGAAGTTCAGCTCAGTGGTGCCGTTGGCAAGCTTCATCTCGCGTTTATGTTCATCAATGGCTTGAAAAGAGGCGTCATGGGTAACAGTCCCGTCGGAAAGCGTAAGGCGCACCGTATGAGTGACGCCTTTCTTGGAATCGTGACTCTTCACCACTTTGGCGGTGAGAAGAAACTGCTTGATCTGCTCATTCGTCAGGTTCGGCTCGTCGGCGGCCACCGCGAGGAGTCCGCAAGTCAGACACGCCACCGCAACCAGAATCAAACGCCGTCGCAAATGAAGTGGGTTCATGGGGTACCTCCACAGATTTGGTCGGACTCTACTCCTTTACGCCCCAATGGACAACACTAAAAAAAGCTGGAAGGTTCGTCCCCTGACACCCACGCAAAGCGCGTCGTGCGCTTGCGAAGCCAATGGCCCAAAACTTTCTCAACTAGTCCGAGATCGGCGCTAAAGCCCGCAAGTGCGCCAAGAACGCCCGGTGCAGTCGCGTAAGCGAACGCCCCCTCAATACCACCGCTCCTATCGTCCGCGACGCCTCCGCATCCTCAATACGAACAAACCGGCAGCCCGATCTCTTCTCCACCGCCATCGCCGGCACAATCGAAACACCCATCCCCGCGCTCACCATACTCAAAATGCTGCTGAACTGTCCGCTCTCAAAAACAATTTGCGGATGTAACCGCGCCCGATCGCAAGCGGCCACTGCTGTGTCGCGAAAACAATGACCGTCCCGCAGCAGTAAAAAAGCCTCCGTTCGCAAGTCCTTCAATGAAATCAACGTGCGGTTGGCAAATTTGTGCTTCCTCGGCAGCGCCGCAAATAAATGCTCCGTCAGCAGCGCGAACGTCTCGAACTCGTGCCCGCGAATCGGCAGCGCCAAAATCGCCACGTCCACCACGCTCGCGCGCAACCGCTCCAGCAACACGGGTGTGATCTCTTCCACCACCGTGACCCGTGCCTGCGGAAATCGCCGCGACAAAAATGTAAGTTGCGCCGGCAAAAAATACGGCGCGATTGTCGGAATCACACCGACACAAATCGCCCCGCCCACCGAATCTTTCCGCTCCACCACGTCCCCGCGTGCCGCCTCCAACTCGCGCAGCACCGCTCGCGCTCGCGGCAGGAACGTCCTCCCCACGTCCGTAAGGCGCACCGAACGCCCCAGCCGATCAAAGAGCCGGGCGCCAAGCTCATCCTCCAGCTTGAGAATTTGCTGCGACAGCGACGGCTGCGAAACGTGCGACTGCTCCGCGGCCCGGCTAAACGACCCGCTCTCCGCCACCGCGCAAAAATATCGAAGTTGATGTAGTTCCACAGCGCTCACCTATAGGCTATGCCTATCTCATGTATCCAATCTATATATTGGAAGTATACCCTCGCTCGGCCTACAGTGTTTCCTTGCAGCACCTCAGGAGGATCAATGGCAGACGAAAAAAAGAACATCATGACCACGGATGCTGGGCGTCCGGTAGGCGATAACCAGAATTCCCTCACGGTTGGCCCCCGCGGCCCCGTGGTTTTCGAAGATTTCCTGCTTTTTGAAAAAATGGCTCATTTCAATCGCGAGCGCATTCCCGAACGTGTCGTCCATGCAAAAGGCTCCGGCGCTCACGGCTATTTTGTGTGCACCAACCCCGACATGCCTAAGTACACCACCGCTAAGCTTTTCAACTCCGTCAGTAAGAAAACTCCCACCTTCATCCGCTTCTCCACCGTCGGCGGCGAAAAAGGCTCGGCCGACACCGAGCGCGACCCCCGCGGGTTCGCGCTCAAGTTCTACACCGAAGAAGGCAACTGGGACATGACCGGCAACAACACGCCCGTCTTCTTCATTCGCGATCCGCTGAAGTTCGGCGATTTCATTCACACGCAGAAGCGCGACCCTGAAACCAATCTCAAATCTCCCACCATGATGTGGGATTTCTGGTCCCTCTCTCCCGAATCCCTTCACCAAGTCACTATCCTCTTCTCCGACCGCGGCACTCCACACGGTTATCGCCACATGGATGGCTTTAGCAGCCACACCTACAGCCTCATCAACGACAAAAATGAGCTTTTTTACGTGAAGTGGCATTTCAAAAACAAGCAGGGCATCAAGAATTTCACTCGCGAGTCTGCCGATGAGATGCGCGGCAAAGATCCCGACTATGCCCAGCGCGATCTATTCAACGCCATCAAGGATGGCAACTACCCCAAGTGGCGCGTCTCAGTCCAGATCATGCCGGAAAAGCAAGCCGAGACCTATCACCTCAATCCGTTCGATCTCACGAAAGTCTGGCCGCACAAGGACTATCCCTTAATTGAAGTAGGCGAACTCGTACTCGACCGCAATCCCGAAAATTATTTCGCCGAAGTCGAGCAAGCCGCCTTCGAACCTCGCAATATCGTCCCGGGCATGGGCTTCTCGCCCGACAAGATGCTCCAGGCGCGTCTGATTTCCTATCCTGACGCGCACCGCTACCGCCTCGGCGTCAACTATGACGGCCTGCCGATCAACAAGCCTCAATGCCCGATGCACACCTACAATCGCGACGGCGCGATGCGCTTCGACGGCAATTACGGTGCGCAACCCAACTACGAGCCCAACAGCTTCGGCGGCCCGAAAGAAAATCCGCAATATCGCGAGCGCCCCAAAGAAGTCGCCGGTACCGTTGATCGTCACAATCACCGGCTCGACAGTGACTACTACACGCAACCCGGCAATCTCTTCCGCCTGATGGCCGCCGACGCCAAACAGCGTCTGATCGGGAACATCGTTGCCAGCATGAGCAGCGTCCCCCGCCGCATCCAGGAGCTGCAAATCCAACATTTCTACAAAGCGGATTCAGCCTACGGCACCGGCGTAGCCCAAGGTCTTGGTCTGCAAATCGACGAAATCGTAAAGCAAAAACAGGAAACCGCGGCCACCGCTGCCGACTAAAGCGAAAGTGGCACAGGGAATTCTGCCTGTGCCCGATGTCAGCCAAAGCATTGCCCAGTCCGCCAAGAGGCCCGCAGGGGCGCAGCTTATCCCGAGCAAAGACGAGGGAATCGCTGCGCCCCACCTCGGCACGATTTGTCTCTAATAAATCGCTGTCTCGGCGCTCCTTAGCGCTCTCAGCATCGAGTGCGAAGGGTGCGTTAGATTTTTCTTTGGGCATTCTCTCTTTCGTACGTTCCACAATTCCCGTGCGTTGGCCGAGCCCTCCTAGTCTGTAAAATGAAATCCCTATGCCCAAACTCACCTTCCTCGGCGCCGCCGGCACCGTCACCGGATCCAAATATCTAGTCGAAGCCGCTAACAAACGCCTCCTGGTCGATTGCGGCATCTTCCAAGGCACTCCAGAGCTAAGCGATCGCAACTACAAACCTCTCCCCATCGATCCAAAATCCTTCGACCACCTCGTCCTAACTCACGCGCACCTCGACCACACCGGTCTGCTCCCGCGCCTCGTCAAGGACGGCTACACCGGATCGATTTTCGCCAATCCCGCCACCATCGATCTCACAACCCTTTTGCTAAAAGACTCCGCACATCTCCAAGAAGAAGACGCCGAGCGCGCCCGAACCAAAGGCTACAGCCGCCATACAAACCCGGAGCCCCTGTACACCTCCGAAGAAGTCGATCCCGTTTTGCGCGCGTTGAAACCTATGCCTCGCAAGGGCGGCTTCGACATCAGCTCGGAATTTCACATCGACTCTTACGATGCCGGCCACATCCTCGGCTCCTCGAGCCTAGTGCTCACCATTACAGAAAATGGCAAGAAAACGGTCGTGGTCTTCTCAGGCGACATTGGCCGCTACAATCAGCCAATCCTCAACGATCCAACGACGCCGCCAGCAAACGCCGACGTCCTCGTCTGCGAATCCACCTACGGCGATCGCGATCACGAACCGGGCGATCCCGCCGAACTCCTCGCTGCTGTAGTAAATCGCGTGGCCAAGCGCGGCGGCTCCATCGTCATTCCCGCCTTCGCCATCGGCCGCGCGCAAACCTTTATGTATTACCTGCGCCAGCTCGAAGATCAGCAGCGCATCCCGCAGCTCCCTGTCTACGTCGACAGCCCAATGGCCCTCGACGCCACCGAGTTGTACTTAAAATATCGCGAAGATCACGACCTCGAGTTCAATCGAGAAGACAACGATGGCAAAGGCGATCCACTCGACGTTCACAAATTTCATCTCACGCGCACCGCGGACGAATCCAAGCAAATCAACAATGTGACGACGCCCTGCATCATCATCTCCGCAAGCGGCATGGTCACCGGCGGCCGCGTGATGCATCACTTGGTGCAGCGTCTGCCTGACCCGCGCAACGCCGTCATCCTCGCTGGCTTTCAAGCCCAAGGCACACGCGGCCGCGCATTACAAGAAGGCGCGAAAACTCTTCGTCTCTTCGGCCAGGACGTCCCCGTCAACGCAGAAATTGTCGAGCTAAAGCAATTCTCCGCGCACGCCGGCAAAAGCGAACTCCTTCGCTGGCTAACTGGTCTCCCCGCGCCGCCAAAGCAAACCTACTTGGTCCACGGCGAACCCTCCGCCGCCCAATCACTACAATCCGCCATTCGCGACAAATTCAAATGGAACGCTTCCGTAGCCCGCTACCTAGACACAATCGACCTTTCCACCTCGTCGTAAGTTGTAGGGGCGCTCTTTAGAGCGTCCCCGCGAGCGAAAGCGAGGCCTTTCTCTTCGCCTGTAGCGGCCAGTCTTCAGACTGACGAGCCGCAGCATCCAATTTGCCCGCGCGGGGCCGACGCGCGTCAAAATCCCGACGCGAACCACCAAAAAATTCTTTCGTTTTCCAGGAAACTAATTCCCTCCTGCCTTCGTCTATACCTGCAAGACCACTCGCGGGGTAGGGGGCTAACCACCACAGGGCAACCGACCGTCAGTTCCCTACCCCAAATCAAATTCCTAATGTTTTCAATAGCTTAAGGCGCGGAACGAATCCTGTAGATGCGGGCGCCTCAGGATCCTCGACGTGCCCGAACCGTTATTTTTCCAGATCCGGCTTGTTCTCTTGAATCGCCTGCTTCAACCATTTCTGCAGCACCGCCAAGAAGTAGGGCTTTACATCACGAAACGCGAGGCTCAATCCCATGTTGGGCTGCGAAAAAACCACACTCCCATTTGCTTCGAAGAAATCTGACCCGGCGAAAATCTTCACGACTACGTGTGTTCCTTTTGGAAGCGGCGCGAATTCCAAATAGCATCCATGCAAACTAATCTCTCTGACCTTTGTCAGTATGCGGCTGGCGTTTTCCGGATATAGCTCAGCGCGCGCTTCAAACGGCCATCGGATGACGCTTGGTTTTTTCTCCACCGCCGCCTTTCCTCGCCGGCACTATCCTAAACAAGCAAACGGTTTCGAACATCGTGCCGACCCAGTAGATTGGAATAGAGATTTCGCAAACAGCCTTAGCGCGTCTGGCTAACGTCTTGAAAAATTCGGCGCCGAGCGAACATGCTTTACTTTCGAGATCTCCTGATACACGCGCTTCGTCGCCGCCGGCGCATTCTCTGTGCGCACCATGCTAAATCTCGCCATCCACCCCCCTTCGGTCGCGAATTCTGAGTTGGGGCCCGTGAAGAATTGGCTCTCGGCTTTTCCAAACGGCCTGTATCACGCACCGGTGCCCGGGAGTCCCCTGCAAAGTCATTGGCTTTAGTGCTGGAAAGAGAACCACAAATCGGAATTTTTGTCTGTTCGACGCCGTACACGAGTATCGGGAGCCCGCCATTCCACGGCGCAGCGGCGGATGCGATCTCGCCGTACCACAAAAACCAAGTTGGCTACCCTAGTTTTGAGCGAGGAGGGCGTCGAAATAGGCGCGCATATCTGGCGAGTCCCATTCCTGAGGGCCGATTACTTTGCGGGCGATTTTGCCGTGCCGGTCGATGATGTAGGCTTCGGGAATCACAGACGTGCCGTAAGAAAGGGCAATGGGGGAGCCGCGCTCTTTGGTGGCGGGATCGCGGTAGGTGGGGAAGGTGACGCCCTGGTCGATGATGAACTTGGAGAAAGCATACGGGTCTTCGTCTGCAGCGACGCCGAGAACAAGGGCGTTACGGGACTCGATATACTTTTCCAGGCGATTAAGCGACGGCGCTTCGTGAACACAGGGAGGACACCAACTAGCCCAGAAGTCGAGAACGACGATTTTGCCGCGCAAATCCGACAAATGAAGGGGCTTACCAGCCAACTCCAGTGAGAAATCCTTGGCCACGGTTCCGTTGAGGGAAGCTTCGCCCTGGCGGTAGCTGGGCATGGCGAAGATCACGATCATCCCAATTCCGAAGGCTAAAGCGCCCCAAGCTCCGAGTCTTTGGCTCTTTCCCATGAATGGTATACTAGCGTAACTGCCTCGAAACTAGAACGTCGGTCCGACCACACTATGCCGACTCCTTCCGCGAAGAACGAAGCTTACTGTACTGTTGATGGCCGCGCGCCTGGAAAGGTTATTACCGCGATCGTGCCGGCGCGCAACGAAGAAGCGGTTATCGAGGTGTGCGTGAGATCGCTGGCGCGGCAGGCGGAGATCGCTGAAATCCTTGTGGTGGATGATCAATCGACGGATCGGACCCCGGAGATTGTGCGCGGACTCATGCCGGAGATTCGGAATTTGCAGTTGCTCGAGTCGCGCGAGATTCCGGCTGGGTGGCTTGGTAAGAATCACGCAGTGTGGGAAGGAGCAAAACACGCCAGCAGCCGATGGCTCTTGTTCACGGATGCAGACGCGGAGCTGCTGGACGGAGCTGCCGCGCAGGCGTTGCGAATTGCGGAGGAGAAGAGCGCGATGCTGGTGTCGTTCTCGCCCGAGCAGGTAACCAAGGCTTGGTATGAAAAGGCGCTGATTCCGTTTGTGTATAGCCGGCTGGCAAAATATTTTCCATACGACGCGGTGAATGATGAAAAGTTGGACGCGGCTGCGGCGAACGGTCAATTCCTAATGATACGCCGGGATGTTTACGATGCGATTGGCGGACATGAAGCGGTCGCTGCGGAAGTTTTGGAGGACGTTGCGTTGGCGAAGCGTGCAAAGGTAATGGGATATCGGATTTGGTTTGGTTCCGGAGTCGGCGTGGTGCGGGTGCGGATGTACCGATCGTTTCAAGCGATGTGGGAAGGTTGGAAGAAGAACTTGTACCTGCTGATTGGAGGAACGCCTGGCGCGGTATATCAGGAATTGTTTTCGGTGGTGCCTTGGATTCCGTTTGCGCTGATGATTCTCGGATTGAAAGCGCCAATTGCGTTTGTGGCCGGGTTGGGGCTCTTGGTAGCGCGGCACGCGGTGTATGCGAGCACGCTCTTGCGTAACCAATTCAGTGGGAAACACATCCTGTATTACATACCCGCCGTGGTGTTGTACGCGGGTGTGCTTTGGTCGTCGTACCGGGCGCATACGCGGGGAGTTGTGGAGTGGAAGGGCCGACGAATCTCATTGAAAGCTGCGGCCTAGCGAGAGCGACATGGTGCTGATCACGCGGAAGATTGAGTTTTCGGCTTCGCATCTTTACCACAATCCGGCGCTTTCCCCAGAGGAGAACCGGCGCGTCTTCGGGAAGTGCAACAATCCGCATGGTCATGGACACAACTACACCTTGGAAGTGACGGTGGCGGGAGAACCGGACCCGGTTACGGGAATGGTGCTGGATTTGAAGGCGCTGAAGGACATTCTGGAGCGCGAAGTGATGCAGCGGATGGATCATCGATTCTTGAATTATGAGGTCGCCGAACTGAAGGGGCAGATTCCGACTTGCGAGAATATTGCACGGGTGATTTGGGAATTGCTGGAGCCGAAGATTACGCAGGGCCAACTGCATCGCGTGCGGCTGTATGAGTCGGCAGATTTGTTTGCAGATTGTTACCGGAACGGTGAGGGGAGTTAATGGGACTGAAGATTGGACTAGGGCGGCGGTACCGGTTTGCGGCTTCGCACCGGTTGCACACGGACCAATTGAGCGAGGAGGAGAATGCGCGAGTGTTTGGGAAATGCGCGAATCCTTACGGGCACGGACATAACTATCTGCTGGAGATCAGCGTTTCGGGAGACGTCGATCCGGCAACGGGCATGATTGCGAATTTGGCTGAGTTGGATAGCTTTGTGGAGCGCGAGGTCATAGAAGTGTTTGATTGCCGTTCAATGAATGAGGATGTGGCGGCGTTCCAGAAAACTGTGCCGACGACGGAGAATTTATGTATTGAGATTTTTGAGCGCTTGAAGAGTTTTCCTAAGGCGAAGCTGGAGCGGGTGCGGGTGCAGGAGACTACGAACAACAGCTTTGAATATGCGGGGCAATAAGAAGGGAAACACATGGTGACAAAACCAACGGAAGAAATTTTGCTGCATGATAAAGAGGAAGCAAAGCCGGAGAGCGTGGCGTCCCTCGTGCGTAAGATGATCGCGCTGATCGGGGAGGATCCGGACCGCGAAGGGTTGAAGAAGACGCCGGAGCGTTACGAGAAGGCGCTGAAATTCTTAACCAGCGGGTATCACCAGAACGTGGATCATCTGCTGAATGGGGCGACGTTCAGCGTGTGCTATGACGAGATGGTGGTTGTAAAGGACATTGAGTTTTTCAGTTTGTGCGAGCATCACTTGCTGCCGTTTTTTGGCAAAGCCCACGTTGCGTACTTGCCCAGCAAAAAGGTAATCGGACTGAGCAAGGTGGCGCGGCTTGTAAACATGTTCGCGCGGCGACTGCAGATTCAGGAGCGGATGACCAGCCAGATTGCGAAAGCACTCGAGGAGAAGATCGCGCCACAGGGAGTGGGAGTGATTATTGAGGCACGGCATTTGTGCATGCGGATGCGCGGCGTGGAAAAGCAGCACGGGCAGGCAGTGACCAGCGCGATGTTGGGGGCGTTCCGAGAGAATAAGCAGACGCGGGATGAGTTTTTGGCCTTAGTGGGGAAGAAAGCCTGAGCGGCCACGTAGCATTTAAAACATTCGAAATTTGAAAGGGCATCTGCATTGGCCCCCCCATGCCACCATTCTCTTAGGCTATGAGGTTTTGGATGAAACACGCTGAATGGAAGATACTGAGAACCTTCTTGCTTGCAGGATTTCTCGTTCCCTGTTTGCTGTTTTCGGCAATTCTGATCGGTGATGTGAAAGTCGGAGGGAACCTAGCCTGGGCACTTCTGATCGCGTGGCCGGCAAGCCCCCTGCTCATGTCAGCGGAGGCGGGCGGCGGCGCCAGGGGCGAGATTCTAGCGTTTCTTGTTTCTACTTTGGCGAACACCTTGTTGTATGCCGCAGTCGGCGGCGTTGTGGCTGTCACCTATCGGCGATTCTTCCTTCGAAAATCTCCATAAGCCCAGCCCAAACGCGAGCCGAATCCAGAGTCAATTATTCTGGATCTTGTGGCTACTTGATATCGACGGACGCGCGTGTGTTCTCCCACTCCATGCGCATGGTGCAGCCGTTTCCGGTTTGATCGAAGGCGATCGTGAAATTCTCTACAGGCGCTGAAGTCTTCGAGACTTTCATATCAACACGGGCGAGATCGTTGTCGGGACCAGGATACGCAGTGCCCCACTCACCGGATTTCTTGCTGATGACCAGAGTCCATTTATCTTCGCCGGGGACCGCGAAGATGGTGTACTTGCCGGCGGGAACAGTTTTACCTCCGACGTTGATGTCACCGTTAGTGACGAAAGTGGTCGCTTCATTGGCTCCAGCGCGCCAAACTTGCCCATACGGAACCAATCCGCCGAAAATTTTCCGTCCCTTAGCGCGCGGGCTGGAGTAATCGACAGTGACGGTCTTACCGTTGGCGAGCTTGCACTCGGCCTTGGCGGGAGGGCTGGGCCGAGCTCCTTTGTCTTGTTGAGCGAGAAGTACTACACCGGCGACGGTGAGAGTTGCAACCAAAGCGCTGGCGATGATGACTGGCTTGCGCATGTCAGATCCTCCGAGGGGGGAACTTTATCACGGCCTGAACAGATTGCGGCGGTGAAGAAATCGGGCGACGCCTCCGGCTTAGACGCACGAACTTAAGTTTGTAGAGGTGCTGCGGCTCAGAGGTTCGCTGTCAGGCGAGTATTCTCATTGCTTTACAGTTTTGTTTGTATTGTGTTAGCCTGAATTGGTCGAAGAGAAGAGGAAAATTCAGGGGACGACGGAGAGGGGCACTTGAGCGAAGCCAAGGCAGTGTTGATCGAACAGTTCCGAGCTCATATCAAGGACACAGGCTCACCAGAAGTGCAGATCGCGCTTCTGAGCGAGCGGATCAACTACCTGACGACGCACCTCAAGTCCCACGTAAAGGACCACGCATCCCGCCGCGGGTTGATCATGATGGTAAACAAACGTCGGCGTCTGCTGGACTATCTCAACCGCCGGGACCCGGATCGGTACCGCGAGATTGTTGAACGCCTTAGCCTGCGCAAGTAGCCGCCTCGGTGGGCGGCATCCACTAGTGGAAAATCAGAGTGGAAGTGTGTCGGCGGAGGTTTGGCCGGCAGGGTAGTGAAGAGCGACCGACTGTACTTGGTTGGCGTTTTTCGTGGTGTAATCCGGCATTAACGTTAGCGCTTGCAACCCCTCCATCTCTTCTTTCAATTTACAAATGAGCGAAGGCAGAGTCTTCGCAGAAGTGCTCCGCTGCGGAGCCAAAGGAAAAATGAGTTATGTCTGAAAAGAATGTTACGCCTGCTCCACATCAAGTCACGGTAGACGTCGGCGGACGTCCGCTGATTCTGGAGACGGGCAAGATCGCCAAGCAGGCGAATGGCGCCATTGTGGCGCGGTACGGGGATACGGTGGTGTTGACCACGGCTTGCATGGCGCCGACGGCGAATGACCGCGATTTTCTGCCCTTGACGGTGGACTATCGCGAGAACACCTATTCAGCGGGAAAAATTCCCGGAGGATTTTTCAAGCGTGAAGGACGGCCCTCGGAAAAAGAGATTTTAACTTCGCGACTGATTGACCGGCCGATGCGGCCGTTGTTCCCCGAATCATGGCGCAATGAAACACAGATCGTAAGCATGGTGCTGTCCGCGGATAGCGACAACGATCCGGATGTGATCGCGGTTACGGGAGCTTCGGCAGCGTGCTATGTCTCGGACCTGCCGTTCGAGAAGCCGATTGCTGCCGTGCGCGTTGGTTTGCTGGATGGCCAATTGGTGGCGAATCCCACCGTGGCGGACCAGAAGAAAAGCTTGCTCAACATTGTGATCGCGGGTACGGAAGACGCGATCGTGATGGTGGAGTCAGGCGCGCTCGAAGTTTCCGAAGAAGCGGTGGTGGACGCGCTGGAGTTTGGCCACGCGCAGATCAAGAAGATCGTCGGCGCGATTAAGGAATTGTTTAAGAAAATTAATCCGACGAAGGTGAAAGTCGAGCCGCTGCCTTTTGATGAGGGATTGTACAAAGAAATTTCCAAGAAATATGGCGAGCGGCTGCACGATGCGTTGGATACGCAGAAGCATCCGAAGAAGGAAAGCTATCACCTGGTGGATGCGCTGAAGGATGAGATTCTCAAGGCCATTCCTGAGGATGACGAAGAGAAGCGCACGCTGGCGAAACGCGCTTTTGAGCGCTTGCGCGAGGAATTTTTCCGCGACGACATTTTGAACAAACGGCGCCGTCCGGATGGACGCGCCTTTGATCAGATTCGCCAGATTACTTGCGAAGTCGGATTGCTGCCACGCGTGCATGGCTCGGCGCTCTTTACGCGCGGAGAAACGCAGGCGTTGGCGACGCTAACATTGGGTACTAAAGAGGACATGCAGCGGCTGGACCTGCTATTCGAGCACGACCAGTTCAAGCGCTTCATGCTGCACTACAATTTTCCGCCTTTCAGCGTGGGCGAAGTAAAGTTTTTGCGCGGTCCCGGACGTCGCGAAATTGGACACGGCGCGCTGGCGGAACGCGCGCTGGTGAATTTGCTGCCGCCGGAAGCGGAATTCCCCTACGCGATGCGGCTTGTATCCGATATTTTGGAATCGAACGGCTCGTCGTCGATGGCCACCGTCTGCGGAGGTTCGCTGGCGTTGATGGATGCTGGCGTACCGATGAAGGCGCCTTGCGCGGGCATCGCCATGGGCTTAGTGGTCGCCGATGAGAAGAAGTATTCGATCTTGACGGACATTGCCGGAGCGGAAGATCACTACGGCGACATGGACTTCAAAGTGGCTGGAACGCGCGCGGGTGTCACCGCGTTGCAGATGGACATCAAGGTCCTCGGGATCAGCATCGGGATGATGCGCGAGGCTCTGGCGCAGGCCAAGAAGGCCCGGCTGGAGATTCTCGATACGATGGATAAGGCGCTGCCGGAAGCGCGCACTCAGATTTCGGCGTACGCTCCGCGGCTCTACAAGCTGCACATTCCTACGGACAAGATCCGCGATTTGATCGGTCCGGGGGGGAAGAAGATCAAGTCCATCATCGAAGCCACCGGCGTGAAGATCGACGTGCTGGAAGACGGCACGGTGCACATTTTCTCGACCAGCGGCTCCGGAGGAGATTCGGCGCTGCAGATGGTGCGCGAAGTGACGGCATCGGCGGAAATCGGGAAGACGTATCTTGGGAAGGTTGTAAGGCTGGCGGAGTTTGGTGCTTTCGTCGAGCTTTTCCCGGGAACCGATGGGTTGCTGCACATCAGCGAGATTTCGGAACATCGCATTCGCGATGTTCGCGATGAGCTGAAGCTTGGCGACCAGGTCCTGGTGAAAGTGCTATCGATTGAGGGCAACAAAGTGCGGCTATCGCGCAAAGCATTGATTCGCGAAGCGCGCGAAAAGCAGCAGAAGAAAGAAGCAGCTGGTACCGGCGGCGGCGGAAGCACCGGCGGCGCAGCCAGCAGCGCTGCAGAGTAACGCGAGCATAATTCGCCGAGACTCGCAGGAAAACTGAAAGGCCCGGCAAAAGTTTGTCGGGCCTTTTTTTGTTTTCAAGATTTAGCGGTCTTCAGTCGGACAGCCATTTCTGGCTCTCCTCCTGTTAACAAAAATTAGGGCCGCCCTTCCTGAACTAGTTGCGGGTGTGGTGGACTGCGTCTAGGGCGCCCCATAGGGCGGCTAGCGCTTCGTTGGCGGTGGCTACTACTTCATCGTTGCTGCCGGCATCAGAATGCTCGCTTAACCACGCGCGCCAAGCTTCGCGATGAGCCTTGTCGGCTTCTTCGTGAATGGCAAAGTAGGCGAGGGCGGCGGGCTTTTCGATCCCGTAAAATTTGCGGAGTCCATCAATCTTAGTGCTGGCGATTTCGGGGACTTGTCCTTCGTAAGCATAAAGTGCGCCGACGGCTTCGGCTACCGGGCGGTCGCCGCAAATTTCACGGAAAGTTGCAACCACGGTTTGCGTTCCGGGCAGCGCGGGGCAGCAGGTGATGTCGTCTTCGCCGACTCCGACCGCGGCGGCGAAATCGCGCCAGAGTTTTGGGTGCGGCGCGTTGGGGTTTTCTTCTTCGGCAAGATTTTCCAGCACAGTGTTGCGCAGGGAGCCCTCCGTGCGCGCGGCTAAAACCCGAAGGTGCTTGGGAAAGGCTTCAACGTGGCGGTAATACTGCGCGGCGTACAACTGAAGATCTTGGCGGCTGAGCTTGCCGGCTTGCCAGTCCTGATAGAACGGATGCTTCAGCAGATTTTTCTCGGCGATTGCGGCGTCCAGCCGGGCGAGCAATTCGGTGTTGGCCATGAGTACCTCCAGCCACGCGGACAGCGCAGCCACAGTCGAGCCGCGAATTGTAGCAGATTCGCGCTGACTTTGCTGGCGCGCGTTGTCACGATTCTGGACGCGCCCACAATAATGGCGAGGCTAGACCTGCGCTGGTTAGCTCCGAAGAAACTAGGCGCTGGGCGCATGGATGCGCGTGATGTCGCCGCCGACGCCGCTAAGTTTTTCTACGATGCCTTCGTAGCCGCGGTCTATGTGATAGACGCGGTCGATTACGGTTTCGCCGTTGGCGACCAGGCCGGCCAGGACCAGGCCGGCGCTGGCGCGGAGGTCGGAGGCTTGCACCGTCGTCCCGGAGAGTTGCGCGGGGCCGCGTACCACAGCGCGGCGGCCGTCGACGGAAATGTTCGCGCCCATGCGAACCATTTCGCTGGCGTGAAGGTAGCGGTTCTCAAAGATGGTTTCGGTGATGACGGAAGTGCTTTCGGCTTGGGTCGCGAGAGCCATGTATTGAGCCTGCATGTCAGTGGCGAAGCCGGGATATTCTTCTGTCGTGACGTCAGCGGCGACGAGTTTTCTCGCCGGCCGGACACGCAGCGTGGATTTATCCACTACTTGGGTGTCGACTCCCGCCTGGTGCAGCTTGGCGATGACCGCGCCCAGGTGCTCGGGGGCACAGTTAGCGACGGTCAAGTCGCCACCGGTGATAGCGCCGGCGATGAGGAAAGTTCCGGCTTCGATGCGATCGGGAATTACAGTGTGCTCGGTACCGTGAAGCTCTTTCACGCCGCGGATGCGCAGCGTGGAGGTGCCGTCTCCTGTGATGCATGCGCCCATCTTGCGAAGCATGGCGATGAGGTCGGTGATTTCCGGCTCGCGGGCGGCGTTTTCGAGAATCGATTCGCCGTCGGCGAGAACCGCGGCCATCAAAATATTTTCAGTGCCGGTCACGGTGATTTTGTCAAAGATGATGTCCGCGCCTTTGAGCCGGCCGCGGTTCGGCACTTTTGCTTCGATATAGCCATGCGAAATAGTGATTTCAACGCCCATTTTTTCAAGAGCGGCGAGATGCAGATCGATGGGGCGGGCACCGATGGCGCAACCTCCGGGGAGCGAAACGTGCGCGATGCCGAGGCGTGCCATCAGCGGGCCGAGAGTGAGGATGGACGCCCGCATGGTTTTCACAAGCTCGTAGGGGGCTTCCGCGTGATTCAGCGTCGGAGCGGAGATGGTGTAATCGCTGGCGGGGATTTCGGTGATAGACACGCTGGCGCCCATGAAGGCGAGGAGCTTACTCATGGTGATAAGGTCGCGCACTTTGGGAATGTTGTGCACGGTCACTTGGTCCGCGGTCAGCAGAGTGGCGGCCATTACCGGCAGCGCGGAATTTTTCGCGCCGCTGACGCTCACAGTGCCACGCAGCGGGTTGCCGCCTTTGATTAGAAATTTGTCCATAGGACCCGAGACCGAGAAAAGGATAACGCTGAGGC
>Ga0073928_10004614_pt1 | contig 20190 bp, 15 predicted proteins | sample PaiPotPPA55metaG_FD_76969 | JGI IMG/M metagenome (GOLD analysis project Ga0073928, IMG submission 76969) | Iron sulfur acid spring bacterial and archeal communities from Banff, Canada, to study Microbial Dark Matter (Phase II) - Paint Pots PPA... ...
CTCGATCATCTACACTATTGTAGAAGTTCTACACCACTGTAGATTCGATCAATCGCGAACCATCGAGGGACCCTGCACAGTGAGCACAATCGACGACAGCTGGTATCGCGACGTCACCGGATTCGCTCAGGACACGCGCTGGCTCAACGGGACCATGAGCCTGCTGACGGTGCTGCTCGTCGTCGCGCTCGCGCTGCTGGTCGCGTACGCGGGCTGGCGGGCGTGGCGGAAGTCAGAGCGCGTACAGTTCGCCGCCGCGGTGTGGACGGTGATCGGCAGCGGGATCAGCGTGGGCTGCGGCTTGGCTCTCAAGCAGGTCTTCCGCGAGACGCGGCCCTGCCTCGCACTTCCGCATGTGACAACAGTTCAGGCCTGCCCGGGCCCCACCGACTACTCTTTCCCGTCCGACCACGCGACCGTGGCCGCCGCGCTCGCGGCCGGGCTGTGGCTGATCGATCGGCGGCTCGGTGCGATCGGCACGGCGTTGGCGCTGCTTGAGGGGTTTTCACGGGTCTACCTCGGCCAGCACTACCCGCACGACGTGCTCGCCGCGTTCGTTCTCAGTAGCCTGATCATCTTCGGCGGCTGGCCCGTCGTACGCGGGCGAATCAAGCCGCGCTCCGCCCCGCCGGTGAACGGAAATGGCGCAATTCCTGACGCGGTGCGATCGGCACGCTAGCGTGGAGTGAACTCGGATCCGCACAGCCGAGTATCCGACACAGTCGAGGATCCACCACAGGCGAGGAACGGCGAGCACTGAGGAGTACAGCGATGACCGACCTGCAGCATGACCGGATGCCCGGCGGCACCGCGGTCCCGATGTTCCGCGAGACCGCTTCCGGGCCGATGCCCGACACGGAGGTCTGGGCCGCCATCAAGCAGGGCTCGGTCCGCCACGCCAAGACGCTCCCCGGCATCGGCTCGGCCAGGTTCATCGCCTACCAGGCCAACGGCGAGCACCGGTACGCCGTGATCCGCGTCCTCGACTCGAACTTCCGGCCGCCCGCGCAGCACCAGCGCTTCATCATCGAGGCCTTTCCCAACTACGAGGCCGCGACGACGGCGATGGGGATGGCCGTGAGCTGGCTGCTGCAACTCGCCGAGCTTTACGGTGGCCCGGCCCCGGTGGACGAGGACCTGGCCTGGCTGCTCGAACCGCATGGCGAGCAGCCAGGCCAGGACGCCGACTAGGTCGGCTCAATCAGTAGACTCAGTCAGCTAGAAATCAGCTCACGTTCAACGCGGTGTCGTCGATGACGAAGGACGTCTTCGTCGAGCCCGCCTGCACGCCGGTGAACTTCAGCGTGACGGCCTGGCCCGCGTAGGACGCGACGCTGAACGAATACTGGGTGTAGCCGCTCGCCGCGTTCAGGTTCGAGTACGTGGCGAGCGTCGTGAGCACGGTGCCCGAGCTGTTGAGCAGCTGGACTTTCAGGGTGTCGACGGCCTTGGTGGTCGTCGTCTCGTTGGTGTCGATGTGCAGCCAGAAGCTCAGCGCGTAGGTGCTGCAACTGCTCGGCAGGGTGACGGTCTGGGCGAGTGTGTCCGTGGTCGCCTTGGTGTAGCCGTCGAGCCACGCGTCCCAGGTACCGCTGTGCGGGGGCTCCTCGGAGTGGTCGCTGATCACGCCCGACGTGGCGGTCCACGGCGCGGCGGTTCCGGTTTCGAAGCCGGGGTTGCCGAGCAGTTGCGCTGCCGTGCAGGTCGAGGCCGCGTTGACGGTCCAGGTGAACGACGCCGAGCCACTCGCGCCGGTCGTGTCCGTGGCCGTCACGGTCACCGAGTACGTACCGGCGGCCGAGGGCGTACCCGAAATCAGACCGCTGCTGGAACTGATCGACAGGCCAGTGGGCAGGCCCGACGCCGAGTACGTCAGCGTCTGACCGGAAGCCGAGTCAGCAGCCGAAATCTGCAGACTGGCCGCCGTCCCGACAGTCGAACTCTGCGAACCAGGACCCGTCACAGTGACGGTGTTGCCCTGCGTCGCCGAGCTCACGGTCCAGGTGAAGCTCGCGCTGCCGCTCGCGCCGGTGGTGTCCTTCGCCGTGACGGTCACGGAGTAGGTCCCCGCAGCCGACGGCGTACCGGAGATCAGACCACTGCTGGAACTGATCGACAGGCCAGTGGGCAGGCCCGACGCCGAGTACGTCAGCGTCTGACCGGAAGCCGAGTCAGCGGCCGAAATCTGCAGACTGGCCGCCGTCCCGACAGTCGAACTCTGCGAACCAGGACCCGTCACGGTCACCGTGTTGCCCTGGGTCGAGGAACCCACGGTCCAGGTGAACGACGTCGCGCCGGTCGGTCCGGTCGAGTCCGTCGCGGTGACGCTCACGGAGTAGGTCCCCGCGGCCGACGGCGTGCCCGAGATCAGACCGGTGCTCGCGTTGATCGAGAGGCCGGTCGGCAGGCCGGTGGCCGAGTACGCCAGCGTGCCCCCGGCGGTGTCCGCCGCCGAGATCTGCAGGTTGGCCGCGGTGCCTACGGTAGAGGTCTGCGATCCGGGGTTGGTGACCGAGACGACGCCGCTGGCGGTCTTGCTGAAGTCCGCGTTGAAGGTGGATTCGACGCCGGTGAGCACGCCCGAATCGCTGATGATCAGGCCGAGCTCGCGGTTGTCGTTGAGCGAGTTGTCGCTCATGTTCTCCGAGCCGAGGAAGACCTTCGCGGTGGAGGTGCCGTAGTCCGCGACGATGTCCTTGGCGTGGATGTAGAAACCGGTGGACGAGGTGTACGTGGTCACCTTGCCGCCGGCCGCCGTGACCTCGCTGATCTCGGAGGCGTAGGTGTTGCTCTCGTTCTCGAGCACGCAGCGCACGGTCACGCCGCGCTTGGCGTCGGCGACGATCGCGTTGACGAGGGTCGTGTCGCTGAACTCCTCCTCCTGCACGTCCAGCGTGTGCTGCGCGCCCTCGATCAGGCTCAGCAGGTGGGACTGCGAGTCGGTGGGCGACCAGACCAGGTCGTCGCCGTCGCCAGGGGTGATCGAGGTGTGGGCGTAGTCGGCGTTGAACGTGGCCACGATCGCGGCCACGTCGTTCGCGTCGGTGTCGAAGACCCCGTAGTCGCGGGAGGTCGCGTAGTAGGTGGTGTCCAGGTTGCCGGTGGTGATGTACGACTCCTTATTGTCCACCGTGATCGTCTTCTGATGCGTGTAGGTGAACGCGGTGGACGACCAGACGACGCTGACACCGCCGGCGACGAGCGCCTTGTAAGCGGCCGCGTCGTAGGACTGGTGCTGGGTGTCCAGGACGACGCGGACGTCCACGCCGGCCTTCTCGCGCGCGACCATGTCGTTGACGAGGGTCGTGTCGATGAGCTCGTACATCGTCATGTCGATGGAGCTGGTGGCGGTGTTGACGAAGTTGTAGATCTGCGTCTCGCCCTGGTCGGGCAGGACGAGCAGCGAGTACGTTCCGGCCGCGTGGGCAGCGGTCGCGGGGACGAGGGCGAGGGCCGCGGCGGTGGTGCCCGCGGCTATCAACGCGCCCAGTCTGCGTCTGACTTCGTGGGTCATGGATCAGACTCCTACAAGGAGGGGACTGGAGACAGCATGGGTGCGTCTGCCCTGGAAGGGCAGAACTTTCATTAATTCCCGATGACAGCCTCATGATGCGTTCAGGAAAGTCACGAACGCATACCGTCTCCAGCCCTTCCCTCGCAGTGATCAGCATCAGTCGATGCGCGGTGCGAGATCAGCCCTCTACCAGCGATTAAAGGGTTCGAACTGGTGGCTGAACTCCCAGGTGGACTGGGCCACGCCCGAGCAGTTGTCGCTGCCCGCGGTGCCGACGCAGCCGCCGTTGTCGCGCTCCAGCGCCCAGAAGGAGAGTTCGGCGATCCCGGTCTTGGCGGCCCAGTTCTCGACGTAGGTGCCGTCGGCCGTCGTGAAGACCTCGGGCGGGCCGTAGTCGTCGATGCCGACCATCTCGGTGATGCCGAGCATGTGCCACAGCTGCTCGGTGGTCTTGTGCGGATAAATCGTCTTGAGCTGGTTGATCACGGCGGTGGCCGCGGTGACGGTGTCCTTGCCCATCTCGTGCGGCTGGCCGTCATAGTAATCGAACGTCATGATGTTGACGATGTCGATGCGCGCGTCGTGGGCCACCGCGCTCTGCAGCACGTATTCGCCCTGCGGAACATCGAGGCCTGTCATATTCGTGCCGAGCGTGTAGACGAACTGCACGGTCCGGTGGTGGCACGCCGCCCACTGCTCGACCAGCGCGATCGCCTCGTTGCGCCGGTCGATGCCCGCGATGTCGTTCTCGGAGTTGCCCTCCACGTCGAAGTCGAGGCGGCTGACGTTGTAGGTGGTGAGGACCTCCTCGTAGTCGGCGGCGATCTTCGCGACGTCGGTGCAGCTGTCGGCGATCTCCTCACTGCTGCCATCGGCGCCGGCGCCGCCGAAGGACGGGATGACGTCGCCGCCGTGCGCCTGGATCTCGGCGATCGACTTGCCGTATGTCGAGTAGCCGATCGGGGTGGTGGCTTTGCCGTTCCAGTCGATGGTGCACGAGCCGGCCGCCGGGGTCTGAATGAAAGCCAGGGTCAGGTACTTGTCGCCGGACTCGGCCGAGAGCACGGCCGGGTCGTCGGTGGAGTAGCCCTCGAAGTAGGGGGCGAAGATGTGAGCGGGTAGGGGGCGGGGCTGCGGGCCGCCGCCGTGGGCTGGAGTGGCCGCGGCGGCAGCCATAGCGGGCCCGGTGGCCGCGAGGATGGCGGCGGCCAGTACCGCGCCCGTGGTGCGGAGTCGGTTCACGGAACTCCTTTTGCGGCAGATCACGAGGTTAGGAAGGTTTCCTTACGTATGCCGGGGACTCTAAGATCCGGGTCCTGAGGTGTCAAGGGTGTGGTCGCGGGGTGGACGCGGGCGCGGGAACTCAGTCGTCGAGCTGCGCGAGGATCCGGTCCACTACGGCGTCCGGCGTCGTCTCGTTGGATTCCACGGCCACGTGCAGCACGTGCTCGTCGAGGTCGGGCGCCTCGAGGTCGCGATACTGACTCGCCAGCAGATCCGCCGGGAAGAAGTGGCCGTGCCGTGCCCGCAGCCGCTCGCTCACGACGTCGATCGGGACGTCGAGGAAGACTAGCCGCACGTTCGGGCGCCCGGCGCGCAACTGGTCGCGGTACGCGCGCTTGAGGGCGGAGCAGGTGACGACGGCGGGACGACCGGCGGACGTCGTCTCGTCGATGTACGCGCCGATGGCCGCGAGCCAGGGCGCGCGGTCGGCGTCGTCGAGGGGATGGCCCGCGGCCATCTTGGCGACGTTCGCCGCGGGGTGGAACGCGTCGGCCTCGGCGTACTCCCAGCCGAGCCGCTTCGCGAGCAGCGTGCCGATCGTCGTCTTGCCGCTGCCGGACACGCCGCACACGAGCAGCACCGGGACCGTGCTCACGTCCATGCCCCCTCTTATCGATACTGACGAGCGGGTTCACTCTAGCGAGGGGCACGACATCGAAATGAGTTTGCCCCGTCCCCACCGCACCGCCTACCCTCGTCTCAACGCGCTGACGGAGACGAGTAGCCGACCGGACCAGGCAGGTAAGAGAGAGCGGCCCCCAGGCTGAAAGGGCCCGCACCTGCCCCGGACTGCGAAGACCCTCCCGAGTGCGGGGAGAAACGGCTCACCCTGCGGTAAGCCCGATGCCCCGCCGGCCGGCCCCCGTCATCGGGCCGTTTCGAGGCCGCCGCCGAGGGCTTTATCCCCCGGGGCGGCGGCGAAAGTGCGGTGGCACCGCGAGTCCCCTTCTCGCCCGCACTCCCAAGGGATCACCACACACGGGAAGAGCCTGTGCTGATGATCTCCATCGAGCGAACCACCCCCGTCACCCGCATCCTCGCGGCCGAGCTCCCCGCACACGCGGGCGAGCCGGTGACCGTCGAGGGCTGGCTGCATCGGCGGCGAGTGCTTAAGTCCGTCACCTTCCTGGTCCTGCGCGACCGCACCGGCCTGATCCAGGCCGTGCTCACGACTCCCGAGCAACTCGCCGCCGTCGAAGGCACGAGCGAGGAGACCGTGCTGCGGGTGAGCGGGATCGCGACGCCGAACGAGCAGGCGCCGGGCGGCGTCGAGCTGACCGAGCCGAGCGTCACCATCCTCTCCAGCCTCGCCGCGCCGTCACCCTTCGACCTTTACCGGCCAACGGTTCCGGCAACGCTGCCGACGATCCTGGACCACTCCCCCGTTGCCCTGCGCCACCCGCGGTTGCGCGCGCCGCACCAGATCGCGGCGGCCTCCGTCGCCGGGTATCGCGCGGCGTTGGACGGGCTCGGATTCACCGAGATCCACACTCCGAAGATCGTGGGCTCGGCGACCGAGTCAGGGGCGAACGTCTTCGAGATCGACTACTTCGGCTCGCGCGCGTACCTGGCGCAGTCCCCGCAGTTCTTCAAGCAGATGATGGTCGGTGTCTTCGAACGCGTATACGAGACCGGGCCCGTCTTCCGGGCCGAGCCGCACGACACGGCGCGTCACCTCGCGCAATACACCTCCCTGGACGCGGAATTCGGCTTCATCGAGGACCACCACGACGTAATGGCCGTATTGCGCGAGGCACTGGTCGGAATGCTCGGCGCGGTACGGGAGCGGGCGGGCGCGGCGTGCGAAGTGCTGGGCATCGAGCAACTGCCCGAGGTTCCGTCGCAGATCCCGGAGATCCATTTCGCGGACGCGCAGGAACTGCTGGCCGCGCACACGGACGAGGACCCGCGTGGCGAGCCGGACCTTGCTCCGGCGCACGAGCGGTGGTTGAGCGAGTGGGCGTCGCGGGAGCACGGGAGCGAGTTCCTGGCCGTGACCGGATACCCGATGCGCAAGAGGCCGTTCTACACGCATCCGCAGCCGGGGAGGCCGGAGTACTCGAACAGCTTCGACCTGCTCTTCCGCGGGCTGGAGCTCGTGACCGGCGGTCAGCGACTGCATAAGTACGAGGACTACGTCGCGGCGCTCGCGGCACGCGGCGAAGGGACCGAGGAGTATGCCGGGTACCTGCAGGCCTTCCAGCACGGGATGCCGCCGCACGGCGGGTTCGCGCTGGGTCTGGAACGCTGGGTGGCCAAGCTGATCGGCGCCGAGAACGTGCGGCTGGCGACGCTCTTCCCGCGCGACCTCACCCGATTGAGTCCTTGATCAATCACACTCTTGATCAACTGGAAATGAATAACGAATTGAATACAGTGCCGGGCCGTCTCACGTCAGGACGGCCCGGCCTGGGCACGACCGCTGTAGCCGTGTGCACCACCAGCCCCGACGTGATCACCAGACCCAGGGTACGGAGCATCCGCTCACAGCGAGTTTTCACCATGCACAACCCATTTCTCATGAAATCTAGACGCTACATTATGTACTGGTATAGTCACACGGGCACGAGACCCCAACATGGAGTGAAAATCTGATCTCGCTGTGCTTGGGAGGCTGATCCGCCTTGTCCCACATCGAGGACCGAGCTTTGCGCCGGATCATCCGGTACGCGATCTGCCTCACAGCGCTCCTGCTCGCCGGGGCGTTCTCACCGACCGCGCGCGTCGCGGTCTGGCCCGCCGCGGCCGTGCTGGCGCTGGCGGCCGTCTGCGTGGGCCCGACCGTCAACCGCTCGGCCCGGCGCTGGGCCTGGTGGTCCGCGACCGGCCTGCTGGCGATCAACGCCGTGGTGATCATCGCCTCCCTTACTCTGCACGACGGCCGAGCCCCCGCCCTGGCCGGCGCGTTCGCGACCGAGAAGGTCGTGATCACCTACCTGCTCACCGCGGTCGCCGCGATGCTCACCGTCTCCGGACGGGTACGCCGCTCGACCTGGCTCGGCGAGGTCGACCTGCTGGTCCTGGTCGTCACGCTGACCGCGCTGATCTGGACGCTGCTCGCCCTGCTGCTCGCGCACGACTCGGCCGACGCCGGTTCCTGGGCCGCGCTGCTCACCGCGTACGGACTGTTCGACGTGGTCGTGCTCGCCTCGCTGGCCCGCGAGTTCCGCCGCGACCGGCCCGCGCTGCCGGGCAGGATCTGGCTGCTCGCGGCGGGCGCGCAACTGCTGCTGATCGCCGTCATCGGGTTCCTGGTCGCGCACGAGACCGGCGGCCGGCTGCCGCACGGCTGGCTCACCGCGATGCGGCTGATCTGGCTGAGCGGGCTGGCCCTGCTCGGCGGATTCACGATCCTGCCCGTGCAGCCGCCGCAGGACGAGGTGGTCGAGCGCGCGGTCCCCGAGCCGGCGCCCGCGTGGTCCGTGCCGACCGGCTCGGCCCCGCTGCGCCGCCCGACGCTGTCGACCACGACCCTGCTGGCCATCGCGCTGCTGGGGCCGCCGCTGGAGATCGCGCGGCCGGACTTTGCGAACCTCGTGATGATCTTCCTGGTCGCGACGGTCTGCCTGCTGCTGCGCGACGCCTGGCGCCGCTTCAAGGCGGACGAGGCGATCCGCTCGATCACCGTCGCGCTCGCCGGGGCTCCGGACACCGCGCGGGTGCTGTCTTCCACGGTGGCGGCGGTCGACTCGTGCACCACGACCCGGCACGGCGGCATCGTCGTCTGCGCGAACGGTCCGGAGGGCCCGAGCGCGTCGGCCACCTTCGCCACCGACAAGGAGGCCGCCGAGCGCGCCGTGGACGACGCGCGGCCGTCCGCCCGGGTGGACCGGGTGCTGCACGGCAAGCCGCACCTGACGGTCGTCGCCCCGGGCCAGTCCGCGGATACGGCGCAGATCGCGCTGGGAATCGTCGGCGACGAGTCCGATCTCGCGGCCAACCGGGGCCCGCTGGAACTGCTCGCCGCGCAGGCCGGGCACGCCCTCGACCGAGTGCGGCTGGCCGCGGAGCGTTCGCGGCGGGCCAGCGAGGCGCACTTCCAGACCCTGGTGCGCAACGCCGCCGACGTCATCATGATCGTCTCGGGCTGCGGCGCGGTCCGCTTCACCAGCCCGTCGGCACGCGCGCTGCTCGGCGAGCGCGACTACTCGCACGTCACGGCCGACGAGGTGTTCGGCACGGTGAACGCGCAGGCGGTGCGCGGACGGCTGGCGCTGCCGTACGACGCGCTGGAGGACCGGATTCCGGAGTACTGGACCGTCCAGCGCGGGCAGGAACTGCTGGAGCTCGAGGTGCGCTTCGCCGACCTGCGCACGGACCCGACCGTGGGCGGGCTCGTGCTGACGATACGCGACGTGACGGAACAGAAGCGGCTGCAACGGGAACTGACGCACCTGGCGTTCCACGACGCGCAGACCGACCTCGGCAACAGCCACCGCTTCATCGCGCAGATCGAGGCTGCGCTGATCGAGCCCTTCGGCTCGCAGCCGGGAACGACACCGGTCGTGGCGCTGCTGCAGATCAACAATCTCTGGGACATCAATAATCTGCGAGGGCTGCGCACGCTGGACCGGGTGACGGTCGCGCTGGCCCGGCGGCTCGAGACGCTCGCGGACGACGCGGCGCGGGTGACGGGCGCGGTCTTCGGCGCGCTGGCCATCCCCGCGGACTACGGCTGCCACGATGCCGCGGCCCTGGCCAGGCGGCTTCAGGTGGAGCTGTCCGGACCCTTCGACCTCGGCACGGAGCTGGTGACCGCGGACGTGATCGTCGGCGCGGTGCCGCTGGCCGGGGTGGCGAACGCGCACGACGCGATCAGCCGGGCCGGGCTCGCGATGGCCGAGGCGAAGAACGACCGGCGCAGGCCGTGGCGGGTGTATCAGCCCACGATGCTCAAGGCCGCGCTCAGCCGGGTGGCACTGCGCGAGGACCTGTCGGCGGCGCTGTCCGGCAACGGCCTGAACCTGCACTACCAGCCGGTCGTGGACCTGCGTGACGGCACGGTCGTGGGCTTCGAGGCGCTCAGCCGCTGGCAGCACCCTGACCAGGGCGCGATCCCGCCGGACCGCTTCGTGCCGCTGGCCGAGGAGACCGGCCTGATCGTGCCGCTCGGCTCGTGGGCGCTGCGTCAGGCGGTGATCGACCTCGCGCATCTCAGGAGAATGATGGCGCCGGACCGGCCGCTGCGGGTCGCGGTGAACGTCTCGGCGCTGCAATTGGCCGAGCCGGACTTCACTGCCGAGGTCGCGTCGGTGCTCGACGAGATCGGCGTCCCGGCCGAGGCGCTGTGCCTGGAGATCACCGAGAGCTCGATCCTCGGCGAGAGCGGCCGCATGCTGGACACCCTGCGCGAGCTCAAGGCGATGGGCCTCTCGCTGGCGATCGACGACTTCGGCACCGGCCACTCGGCGCTGAGCTACCTGCCCGACCTGCCCTTCGACGTGCTGAAGGTGGACAGGTCCTTCATCACGACGATGGACTCCTCGCCGGCCCGCGCCGAGGTCGTGCGCGGCATCATCCAGATCGCCAAAGCGGTCGGGATGCGCGTCGTGGCCGAGGGAATCGAGGAGGCCCGGCAGGAACAGCTGCTCGTGGAGGCGTCCTGCCACTTCGGCCAGGGGTACCTCTACTCGCGGCCGGTGCCGCTGGTCAACGCGATCAAGCTGCTGGACCGCGCGATGCCACCGCAGGCCACCCGGCCCCCGGGACCGCCCACGCCGCCCAGGTTCCGGACGGACGCCCCGACGAAGGTGCACAAGGTCATCCCGACCGTGGGCCTGGCCTGACCTACGTACTCTTATTCCATCTGGAAGTCGATCCGCATCACCACGCGCCGCTTCGTCGGCCTGCTCACCTCGCGGAAGCCGGCCGCCGCGAACACGCTGCGCTTGCCGACGAACATCTCCCCCCAGCTGATCTCCTGCCCCGGCTCGGCAGTTACCATCGGATACCCCTCCAGCGCCCGCGCCCCGCGTTCCCGCGCGAAATCAACGGCTGCCGCCGCGAGCGCATACGTCACCCCGCGCCGCCGATACCCGGCACGCACCGAAAAGCAGGTCACCGCCCACACACTCGCGTCGTTCTTGTCCTCGCTCCGCCCTGGCCACGGGATCCGGGTCGTGCGCAGCCGGGGAAACGCGGTGCGCGGCTCGACGTTGCACCAGCCGACCGGCTCGCCCTCGAGATAGGCGACCAACCCAGTCGTCGAGCTCGCATCCGGCTGCCCGCACTCGGTCTCCTCGCGAAGCACCTGCGCCCGAACCTCGCGCGGCTCCGGCGCGTAGCTCGAGTTGCCCATCTTGTACCGCTGGCACTGGCACGCGTGCGCATCGCCCCGGTCGCCGAATACCGTCTGCAGGTCATCCCACGAAGCCTCGTTCGCGGGCACGACGGTGATCTCGGTCCCGGGCCCTGCACTTGTCCGATGCGCCATGTCTTGATTTTTACCAGGAGCCACTGACAGAAGTCGGGCCACTCAGGCCGCGATGGGCTCGCGTTCCTCAGCGACGACGAGCTCCTCCACGTCGTCTGCCCCCGCACCATGCCGACGCTCGACGAGCGTGGCCACGATGGCGAGGCCGAGGCCGATGGCGACCAGGACCGCGGCGACGAGGTTGGGCGAGCTGTATCCATAGCCTGCGGTGATGGCCAGGCCCGCGAGGTACGCGCCGATGGAGTTGGCTATGTTGAACGCCGCCTGGATCGAGGCCGCGGCCAGGTTCGGGGCGCCGCCGGCCAGGGCGATGATGCGGCCCTGGAGGGTGGGGAGACCGGCCAGGGCGGTGAGCGGGAACAGGAAGATGCCGATCGCGGCCGAGATCTTGTTGTGGTCGGCGCCGAGGAAGGCCGCCGCGACGACGATCTCCGCGACCAGCGACCACAGCAGCGTGCGCGCGGGGAAGCGGTCGGACATGCGTGCGCCGGCGAGGTTGCCGACGGTCATGCCTAGGCCGAACAGGACCAGCAGCCAGGTGATGCTCGAGTCGGCGTAGTGGGTCACGTTCGTCATCATCGGCGTGATGTAGCTGAAGGTCGCGAACAGGCCGCCGCCGCCGAGCATCGCGATGCCGAGGACGAGCCAGACTTCGGGCTTCGCGAAGGCGCGCAGCTCGTGCACGATCGAGACCTGGGCCGCGGGCACGTCTCCGGCATTCTTCTTCTCACCGGGGACGGCGAAGGCTATCGCCGCGACGGCCAATAGTCCGATCAGTCCGACGATCGCGTAGACCGAGCGCCAGCCGGTGTGCTGGCCGAGGACCGTGGTGAGCGGGACGCCGACGATGTTGGCGATGGTCAGGCCGGCGAACATCACGGCCATCGCGCTGTTGGCGCGGTTGCGCTCGACCAGCCCGCCGGCCACGACCGCGCCCGCGCCGAAGAAGGCGCCGTGCGGCAGGCCGGAGGCGAAGCGGGCGAGCATCACGAGGCCGAAGGTGGGGGCGATCGCGGAGAGCAGGTTGGCCGCGGCGAACCAGCTCATCAGGACCAGCAGCACGGTCTTGCGCGGGAAGCGGACGGAGGCGGCGGTCAGCAGCGGGGCGCCGACGACGACGCCGAGCGCGTAGACCGAGATCAGCTCGCCCGCGCGGGGAATGGAGACGGACAGGTCGGAGGCCACCTGGGGCAGCAGCCCCATCATCACGAACTCTCCCGTGCCGATGGCGAATCCGCCGACGGCTAGGGCGAGCAGGGCACGGCGGGCAGCGCCGGAAGGCATTACGCGGGCCAACTTTCGCAGGTAGATACGAGTCGGACGGCGACGGCGCTGTCACCCGGAGGTCACACGGGCTTGAACACGGCAGCGGCGCGCGTATTCCCGGTCGGGGACCCTCCATGGGATGTCAGACGGATCCCGGGGCGAACGCGGGGACCCGTCTGGATCCAATTCTACGTGGTGCTACGCGGCGTCCAGCCGGGTGAGCTCCTCGGCGGTGAGCTCAAGGTGCTCGGCGGCGACCGAGTCGCGGATCGTCTCAGGGCGCGTAGACCCGGGGATCGGGATGACGACCGGCGCCTTGGCCAGCATCCAGGCCAGGCAGACCTGCTGCGGGCTCACCCCGTGCGCCGCGCCGATCTCGGCGTACGCGGCGAAGCGGTCGCCGAGTGCTGAGGCGTTGGTGATGCCGCCGAGCGGGCTCCAGGGCAGGAACGCCAGGCCCAGCTCGTTGCACAGGTAGAGCTCGGCCTCGCTCGAACGGAAGGTCGGCGAGAACTGGTTCTGCACGCTGACCAGGCTCGGGCCGAGGATCTCGCGGGCCGCGCGGATCTGCGCCGGGTTCGCGTTGGAGATGCCCGCGCGCAGGATCTTGCCCTCGGCGAGCAGTTCGCGCAGCGCGCCGATCGAGTCCGCGTAGGGCACCCGCGGGTCGGGCCGGTGGAACTGGTAGAGGCCGATGGCGTCCACGCCGAGCCGCTTGAGCGAGCCTTCGCAGGCCTGCTTGACGTAGTCGGGCGCGCCGTTCTGGGTCCACGAGCCGTCGCCCGGCCGCAGGTGGCCGCCCTTGGTCGCGACGAGCACATCCGAGGTGTCGCCGCCGTAGCTCGCCAGGGCGCGGGCGATCAGGCTCTCGTTGTGCCCGACCTCGTTGGCGTCCCGGTGGTACGAGTCGGCGGTGTCGATCAGGGTGACTCCGGCGTCGAGCGCGGCGTGGATCGTGGCCACCGACCGCGCCTCGTCCGGCCGTCCCTCGATGGACATCGGCATGCCGCCGAGCCCGATGGCTCCGACGGCGAGGTCTCCGATACGACGAGTCTGCATGACGAGGCTCCTCCAGGTTCGCTTTTGCTTCATTTCCCAGCCTCGCCGTCCGGGATTAGTCTGTCCAACAGAAAATACTGATCCCACTGAGCACTCTCGCTGATAGGTGCGTGAACCATGGAGCTCAGGCAGCTCGAGCACTTCGTCGCCGTGGCGCAGGAGTGCCACTTCACTCGTGCGGCGCAGCGGCTGCACATCGCCCAGTCGGGCCTGTCCGCGTCGATCAGGTCGCTGGAGAAGGAACTCGGGGCGACGCTGTTCCTGCGCAGCACCCGCCAGGTGCAGCTGACGGCGGCGGGTCAGGCGCTGCTCGTCGAGGCCCTGCGCGCCCTGTCGGCGAGCAACGCGGCGAAGGAGGCGGTCGCGGCGGTCCAGGGCCTGCTCAGGGGCTCGCTCTCGATCGGCTCGCTGCAGTGCCTGCACGCCGTGCACCTGCCGACGCTGCTCGACGGCTTCCTCGGCGAGCATCCCGGCCTGGGGATCCAGCTGCGGCAGGGCGGCTCGGACGACCTGGTGGAACAGGTGCGTACCGGACGGCTGGACATCGCATTCGTCTCCCGGCCGACCCGTGATCCGGAGAACGTCGTGGTCAGGGCGCTCGAGAGCGAAGCCCTCGTGCTCGCGTGCGCGCCCCGGCACCCGGCGGCGGCCCGGAGCACGGCCAAGCTGCAGGATCTGATCGACGAGCAGTTCGTGGACTTCCCGCCGTCCTGGGGCACGCGTGACCTGGCTGACCGGGTACTCACCGCGGCGGGAGTGGAGCGCCGCGTCAACCTGGAGGTCACGGACGTCCACTCGCTGCTCGACCTCGTGGCCTGCGGGCTCGGCGTGGCCCTGGTGCCGAGCTCGTTCTCGGTCAAGACCGACCAGGTCCGCTTCATCGACCTCGACGGGGACGTACCCGCTTGGGAGACCGTGTCCGTCACGGCCGACCCGCCGAGCCCCGCGGCCGCGGCCCTGCTGAGCCGAGTGAGGCTCCGTCAGGCCACCGAGCAGCGGTAAAGGTTCTGCGCCGCGTCGGACTTCGGCACTCCGTAGGCGGTCGACGGGATGGCGGCGCAGTGAGTGCGAACCCACGCGTCCACGCTGCGTAGCGTGGTTCCGCCGCCGACGGTGCCGAAGAGGAACCCCAGGTTGAACGTGCCGGGCGCGTCGAGCAGGAAGTACTTGAGCTGGCCGTCGCGCACGAGCGTCTGGACTTGAGCGAGGGTCGGGTACGTCGCTTGGCCGCTGAAGCCGCCCATCGGCAGGACGCGTGCCCCGGCGCCGGCGATGTAGGGCTGCGCGGTCAGCCAGTCGTCGGTCGCGAAGACGTACTTCATGTCAGATCCCTGCGTGGCATTCACATACGCGAGCACGGCACGGTTGATCGGGTTGAGCTGGCCGTCCTCCGTCACGAGGTAGGTCGAGAGCTGCTTGGCCTGCTGCGCGAGCCGGCCCTTGCCGCCGCCGGTCAGGCCTACCTCGACCGGTCCGGCCGTGGCGTCGAGCGCGGTGCCCCTGTACTGCGAGTCGAGTGTCGATGCGGCCCAGGCGAAGGGGGTCGCGAGCATGGCGACGACGCCGATGAACGCTGCCACGGCTTTCATTTTGAACATCAATCCGACTAGCGCCACACACGCAAGCACAACGACAGTGGGCGTAAGCCAAGGCAGGAAGCTTCCGAAGCCGTGCGCGAGGTACACGGTCCACGCCGCCTCGGCCGCGATCGCCACCGGCAGCAGCCACGTCCGCCAGTAGAGCGCGATTCCGGCCGCCGACAGCGCCGCGATCGGGGGCGCGAGCAACGAGAGGTAGGCCGTGTGCGGGATCGTCATGGCGCTGTACACGACCAGGCCGATCACGAGCCAGACGCCCCAGAACACGAAGCCCGCGCGCACCCCGTCCGTGCGCGGTGCCCGACGCGTCCACCAGAGTCCTGCGACTAGTCCGATAAATGCGAGCGGGTAGAGCCAGCCGATCTCGGGGCCGAGCTGCGTACCGAACAGCTTGCCCCAGCCTTCGACGCCGATCGCCTGCACCCCGCTCAGCGCGCTCTGCGGAATGCCGAGCTGGGCAAGCGCCGCCCGCAGGTTCTGCGCGCTCTCGGCGCCGATCGCGCCGGGAACGTGGATGCCGAGGCGGGTCAGGCCGTTGTAGCCGAAGACCATGCTGAACGCGTTGTTGTTCGTCGTGCCATCGATGTACGGCCGGTCGCCGCTCGGCGTGAGCACGTAGAGCAGCACCCAGGACAGCGACGCGAGCAGCGTGACGATCCCAGCCACGGCCACGTCGCGCACCCTGCGGCTCCTCGTCCCCGGCGCGAAGAACAGGTAGCCGAGCGCGATGGCGGGGAGGACGAGCCAGGCTTCGAGCATCTTCGTCTGGAACGCGAGGCCGATCCAGACGCCGCAGAAGACGAGCGAGCGCAGCTTGCCGTGCATCACCGCGTACTGATACCGGTCCGCAGCGAGCACGAGGCACATCGTGAGCGCGCCGTCCTCCATCGAGTGCTGGAACATCGACGCGATGACGGGCGTGAACGCGAGCACGGCTGCGGCGAGCAGCCCCGCGTTGACGCTCCCGGTCCAGCGCCGCACAACCCTGTGGATCACGAGCGTGGCCACGACACCCTCGACGACCTGCGGCAGGGCGAGCGTCCACTGCTGGAAGCCGAAGATCCGGACGGAGATCGCCTGCGGCACGAAGGACCCGGCGAGTTTGTCTATGGTCAGCGACGCCTGCGGGTCGACGGCTCCGTAGACCAGCGCCTTCCAGCTCTCCGACATGCTCTTGACCGCCATCGAGTAGAACGGCGGATACCCGGAGGACGCGATGTTCCAGGCGTAGAGCGCGGCGGCGAGCGCGGCGATGGCGAACAGCGCCGATCGCTGCCGGCCCGCATCGAACCGGCGTCGACCTGGTGGCGTGGTGGGGGTGGTGGGCGTGGTCGCCTTGGAGACTGTACTCGTCACGTGGTCCATCGTGGACACTGAGTGATCGTCAGGTCCTCAACCCGAGGGCGGAATCGCGGGTGGAGCCGCCGATTCCACCCCAGGGCTGAAAAATGCGGCTAGGTCTCCAACTTCCGCAGCGCGGCGTGGGCCTTGCCTCGCAGCCAGATGTGGGCGCGGTCGTTGTCGTAGCGCTGGTGCCAGGAGAGATAGAGCGGGACCGGCGGCAGGTCGATCGGGAGCGGCAGGACGGTGAGGCCGTGGCCGACGCCGACCGCGCGGACTGCGATCTCCGGGAGGGTGACGACGAGGTCGCTGGAGTGGACGAAGTGGAGCGCGGAACTGCTGGTCGGCGCCGACACCACGACCCGCCGCTCGAGGTCCATGCCGGCGAGCAGCTCGTCCAGCCGATCGTGCAGCCGACCGCGCCGGGAGACGACGATGTGTTCGGCCTCGGTGGCGAAACGCTCGGGGGTGAGCTTGCCGCGCGTAAGCCGATGGCCTGTCCGGACGGCGAGCACAAGGCGTCCCTCGGCGACGCGGACGCGCCGGATCTCGGGGGACGTCGGCTCGTTCGCGTTCGCTTCGAGGTCCACTTCGCCGCGGCGCATGTCGGGCGTGTCCGCACTGTTCTCCGCGACGAAGCGCAGCCGCACGCCGGGGGCCTCGGCACGCACCGCGGCGAGCAGATCGGGGCCGCCGAACTCGACGAGCGTGTACTGCCACCGCAGGATGAAGGTGCGTTCGAGCGACGCCAGGTCGAGTTCGCGCGAGGGCGAGAGTACGGCCTGCGCCTGTTGCACGAGGTCGTGGACGTGCTCGCGGACCAATACCGCGTACGGCGTCGGCGTCATGGTCCGGCCGGTGCGCACGAGGATCTGATCTCCCGTCGCCTTCCGGATCCGGCCGAGCGTGCGGCTCATCGCGGGCGAGGTGACGTGCAGCCGGTCGGCCGCGCCGCCGACGCTCCCCTCCTCCAGCAACGCGTCCAGGGCGGCGAGCAGGTTCAGGTCCAGTTGCATGCAGGTAATTCTAGAGACAGACAGCATGCGCCCTTGGTTAATTCAGCCCTCTCCGTGTCTCCCCTGCACAGCCTCGCGGTGGGAGGATGGGGAAATGCCCGAGGGAGATTCGGTCTGGCAGACGGCGGCGAGGCTCGGCGACGCGCTGGTCGGCGGTGAGCTGACGAGCTGTGACCTGCGTGTGCCGAAGCTGGCGACGGTCGATCTGGCGGGCGAGATCGTCGAGTCGGTGCGGCCGCGCGGCAAGCACCTGCTGACTCGTTTCTCCAACGGCTGGACGCTCCACTCGCACATGCGGATGGAGGGCAGATGGCAGATCTTCGAGCCCGGCGAATCCTGGCGCGGCGGCCCGACGCATCAGATCCGCGCGATCCTCGGCACGAAGCGGCGCATCGCGGTCGGCTACCGGCTGCCGGTATTAGAACTGCTCCGAACGACGCAGGAGTCGCTGGCCGTCGGGCATCTCGGGCCCGACCTGCTCGATCCGGCCTGGAACGACCCGTCGGCGGACGAGGCCGTGCGGCGGATCGAGAGGGAGCCCCGGCGGACGATCGGCGAGGCGCTGCTGGACCAGCGCAATCTCGCCGGAATAGGCAACATCTACAAGTCAGAGCTCTGCTTCCTGACCGGGGTCACGCCGTGGACCGCGGTCGCCGACGTGCCCGACCTGCCCCGCCTGGTCGACCGTGCGCACCGGCTGCTGCTGGCCAACCGGGATCGTCCGATGCGGATCACGACCGGCGAGACGCGGCCGGGCCGAACGCTGTGGGTCTACGGCCGCAAGCGCGACGTGTGCATGCGCTGCGGCACTCCGGTGCGCGCCGCGGACCAGGGCGCGCTCGGCGAGGAGCGGGTGACGTACTGGTGCCCGCGCTGCCAGGAGGGTCCGAGCCCGAGTCCCGCGACGTGGCGTCCGGGGCGGGGCTGACCGGTTGATCGCCCGAGGACCGATCCGGGCTGATCCGGCCGATTGGTAGAGACCACCGTTCGCCCACCCGTCGATCGGGCGTCGCCAAGGTGGTTGACGATCGAAATATGCTGGAGCCTATGCGCTTCGGACTTTTCATTCCCCAAGGCTGGCGGCTCGACCTGGCCGGCATCGCCCCCAAGGACCACTGGGCCACGATGCTCGAGGTCGCCCGGCTCGCCGAGTCCGGTCCCTACGAATCGATCTGGGTCTTCGACCACTTCCACACCGTCCCGATGCCGACCGAGGAGGCCACGCACGAGGCCTGGACGCTGATGGCCGGCCTCGGCGCCGCGACCTCGCGGGTCCGGCTCGGCCAGATGTGCACCTGCATGGGCTACCGCAACCCGGCCTACCTGGCCAAGGTCGCCGCGACGACCGACATCATCTCCGGCGGCCGGGTCGAGATGGGCATCGGCGCCGGCTGGTACGAGCACGAGTGGGAGGCCTACGGCTACGGCTTCCCGCGCGCGGGCGAGCGGCTGCAGCAGCTCGACGAGGGCGTGCAGATCATGCGCCAGCTGTGGACCGAGGGCGTCGCGACGCTGGACGGCAAGCAGTACCAGGTGGACGGCGCGATCTGCCGTCCGCTGCCGCTGCAGGAAGGCGGCATCCCGCTGTGGATCGCGGGCGGCGGCGAGAAGAAGACCCTGCGCATCGCGGCCAAGTACGCGCAGTACACCAACTTCGACGGCTCCCCCGAGGGCTTCGTCCGCAAGTCGGAACTGCTGGCCGAGCACTGCCGCGAGGTGGGCACGGACTACGACGCGATCGTGCGCTCGGCGAACTACAACGTGATCATCGGCGAGACCGAGAAGGACGTGCAGGACCGGTTGGCCTGGTTCCGCTCGAAGCTCGAGAAGCTGCTCCCCGCGGAGAAGGTCGAGAGCACGCTGAGCACATACGTGAACAGCCCGCTGTTCGGCACGCCCGAGCAGATCGCGGAGCGGCTGACCGCCATGAAGAAGCTCGGCATGACGTACACGATCACGTACTTCCCCGAGGCCGCGTACGACAAGTCCGGCATCGAGCTGTTCACCCGCGAGGTCGCGTCCCAGCTGGTCTGAGCTCCCCTGGTTCGGCACCCCGGTTCTTCGACCGCGGGTGCCGAACCGGCCGCACTCACTCAGACGGCCTAGATTCCCCTCGAAAACCCGGCGTGTGTTCACCTTTTTTGTCGGTACGGCCCGCTACCGTCTGTGCTGACGGACCGTGAGGTTCCCCTCGTGCAGGGGACGAGGGGAACCGTAGCGCCGTCACCGCGACCGTCGTGTAGTGCACGACGAAGCCGCCCCCGATCTCGTCGATCGCCGCACCGAGCGCTTCGAGCAGCGCCTTGAGCTGCTCGGGCGGCAGCAGCGAATGGCCCCCGTGCGTCGGAGTCACGTCGAGCCACTCGTCGCGCGTGTACGTCTTCTCCCACTCGAACCGCCACGTCTCCGGCTCACCGAACGCGCCGTCCGTCGCCCGCAGGCTCTGCCCGATCCGCTCGCAGAAGCCCAGGTAACCGTCCACGAGATTCGCGGGCGCCCGGGAAACCGGCAGCTCAGGTGCGTACTGCCGATAGACCTCCGTGAACGCCGCCGAGACCTCGGGCGGCGGCTGATGCACGTTCCAGAACGCCGCGAACAGCCCGCCGGGCCGCAGCGCCTCGGCCGCCTTCGCCGCGCCCGCGACCGGCTCGACCCAGTGCCAGGCCTGCCCGGAGACCA
>Ga0073928_10004617_pt1 | contig 20177 bp, 19 predicted proteins | sample PaiPotPPA55metaG_FD_76969 | JGI IMG/M metagenome (GOLD analysis project Ga0073928, IMG submission 76969) | Iron sulfur acid spring bacterial and archeal communities from Banff, Canada, to study Microbial Dark Matter (Phase II) - Paint Pots PPA... ...
AGTTCGTCGCGGGCATGCGCACCTATTGCGTCATGCACCATTAGTTAGCTGCTCGGCAACCTGTTTTGCGAGCGAAGGATCCAGCCCGCGAGCGACGTAGATTGCCATCAGTTCCTTGTGCTCGCCCTTGTCGTCTGCCTTGAGTTCCGCGCGCTCAACGGCCAGGTCGGCCTGTTCGGTGTCTGCCTGTGATTGGACAGACACGTACTCACCGGCAGCCATCGACATAGCCCCCGCCACTAGGCCGGCGACCCCCGCGACTAATACGTTACTGTGGGTCGTATGTGCAGCCGCGACACCAAGCAGCAGACTCGATGTTGAAAGTATGCCGTCGTTCGCGCCCAAAACCGCTGCGCGCAGCCAGCCGATGCGTCCGGTGCGGTGTCGTTCCTTCTTGCCTGCGGGCATTCTTGAGGCCTCCTTAATCTGAGATGGCGCGCCCGTACACGGGGAGATTATGCCAGATCGAATGAGCGACAGAACAGTCACGATGGGTAGCGAACTCAGCAAGATGGGGAATGGGTCAGTTTGATTTCCACAGATGAAGGCTGATCGTCAGTTACAAGATCAGCGTTCAAGCCGCCGATAAATGATTCGCGCATAGCGAAAGGTCACGAAAGCCCAAAGCGCGAAAAAGGCGACTGACACGTAGCATATTCTCCTTTTGTTCGCTACGGGTCTAGCAGTGCCCTGCTAGGTTTGCTAAGGAACCCTCACAGCAGGCTGGAATAGCCAAGTCCTCGGGTGTACGATGGTGCACCAGGAAGTGGGCAAGCTCATGTTGGAGTCTAGGCGGAGTAACGGCAGTGGAAAAACCATTCCCATCTTCAGGCTTTCCGCACAGATGGTTGATCTGTCGCTCCAGCACGACCAGCGGGATTCACTTCTTACCGACAGTCCGGCGCACTTCCCAATAAAGTCCGAATGCTATCCGCCAGAGCCGAAGGTTCAGCGCGCGAGTCTAGCAAGCACCACTCAAGAGGAAGCAAAGAAGGCGGCGCAGCTCGACTGCAACACGGAGACGCACAGCGGGTTAGTGCGGGCCAGCCGAGTGCAATTGCGAATATCCAGTTCCCGGATCAGCGACCACCGAGTCAGCATCATCCATGACTCGCGTCTGTGGACTTCGATCGGGATCGTAGCGCTTACCTTACTGGCGTTCGGTGCTGTGTACGGATTGCGTGGCCATTATCCAGATTCTGTCAAAAGCCGCTCGCAAATCCTACCCGCCGTACAACAACGTCAGAAACCTCTTGTACCTGCTAGGAGCATTGCCTCGAAGAGCACTCACAACGGTGCTCATGCTGTGGCGGCCAGCAAATCGAAATCTCGTCGTCGGCAGGGAGACTATGTAGCTAAGGACACAATCGTTTATTACGGAAAAGATGGCAAGCCGAGTCACTGACAAGCGCCCCCTAAAGCACGAAAAATTGTCGAGTTTCTGCGGCGCTAGGGACCTCCCTAACCGGTCATTGAAGGTCAATCGCCTCTTGAACAACAGTTGTCTTTGACCCAGCCGTCGGATCAACCCTCCGCCCGAAAGCACGAGCCGTGCTCTAATTGCGCGCTTGCTCAGAAGAATGCCTCACTTATGGCAACGGGATGCGATAAAGGTTGCGGCGAGTATTTATACGTGTATAGGCATAAACTGAGGGGTTCACCGCCGATTCCACGAACCAAGGTATTGCCGCACTTTTCGCGCTCGTAAAGTCCTCAGGGCGAGAGACTCCAGCCGGCGGCAGTTTCGGAAGTCCGGTGTCGTGCAGTACGGGTAACACGTAGCTGCCTCCATTCAGCGATAAGACCAGGTAAAAAACTTTTCCGGAATTGTCCCAGTTGAGCAGGCAAAAACCGAAGCACAACGGTACAATCCCGCTGCCATTCACCGCGAACGCTTTGGTTGCAACCGTGTGCTCCTCATCGGGACCCCTCGAGCTGGCAGCGATCCAGCGAGCGTCTGGCGATACTTCTCTGACGTCCAAGATGGGTCCGGGGGTTATTCTGCTGCGTCCGGTTCCGTCTGCTTTCATGCGATAAAGAAAATTCGAGCCGCCTTCGATTGCGCGGAAGACAATATCGCCATCCACCAGGAAATGCGGGGAATCCTCGATGGACGTTGACGAAATCCGCATCGGTGAGGAGTGGCGATCAGTGGGCGCGAACCACAGTCTGGGATTGCCGCTCTGATCCTTCATGGTGAAGACAACTTCCTTTCCATCCCGGGAAACTGAGTAGCTTTCCATGGTGTAGCCGGGAATGAGCCTTTCCACCTTCCCACTAATCAGGTCCTCAACCCAGAGTTCGTTACCGTGCGTTTGGCCGTTGGCCATCAGAAAGTAGAGACTGTTTCCGTCGGACGAAAACGAGGGCTCAATCGCATTTCCTTCGGAAGAAATCTGGTGGTCGCCTCCTTTGTCGTGCAGCCACACCGTGCTGTCTGTCGAGCCGACGGATGTAATCAGCGATTTGCCATCCGGAGCCATCGTAATGCCTTCTTGAGAAGTCGGACCGGCGATCACTTGCTCCGGTTCTCCGTCCGGAAAGTGCTGCCGCCAAATGTGAAAAGTGTCAGTCTTGACTGAGAGATAAACCCAATTACCGTCGGGGGACCATGCGCCTGCAATACACGTACCGCCTGAAGGACCGACCATTCGAATGGCGCCCGTTCCCAGAAACGGAACAATTCGACACTGCTGAATGTCGCCACGACCGTTCATCTCGACCACGAGCACCCATTGGCCGTCTGGGGAGAGATAAGAATGATGGGCCATGCCTCGCTCTCCGGTAGGCACGTAAACGTCTCGGCTGTCCCCTCGGCCTTCATCCGTCGTCACCAGCGCCATGTGCAATCCTTCTCTGATCTCGGAGAAGAGCAGCCGTTTCCCGCCTTCAATCCATGTCAATGAGGAACTGTTGGGCAGCAAGATGTGGGGCTCACCACCGAACACCGGTACTTCCCACGTTTGCCAGGGCGCCACCACGCTGTACACGACGCTTGAGCCAGTTGGAGAGAAAGCCGGACTCATTTTCGTCGTCGAGTCGTGAGTAAGTTGGACTGGCTCGCCATCGGGCAAGAGCTTGACATAAATTTGCCCAGTGCCCATGAATGAACCGCTCCCGCGGATGAACGCGAGCATTCGTCCGTCCTGAGACAGGGCAGGGTACACGGCAGAGTCGGTAAAAAAAGTGAGTTGCTCCCACTCTTTGCCGGGGGAGCTACCGCCTGACGAGCGATAGAAGAGAAATACCCCTGTTGCAGCCACTAGCAGAACAATTGCAGCGGCAACGTAGTAGCCTCTCCGCCTCCGTGGCGTTGGCTGCGAGATTGCGGGATGGGATTTTCGTCCAGCTTGTTGCTCTCGTTCCAAAGTTGATATTTGAACGCGGCCCGAGCTGCTGTTCCGCTTCAACCTTTGCAAGTCCGTTCGCATTTCGGCTGCGGACTGGTAGCGCAGGTCGCGGTCTTTCTCGAGTGCTTTATCAATGATCTCCTCCAGCTTGGGGGGCAGATCAGGATTCAAGCGCACCGCTGGGGTGGGCGTTGCATCCAGGATAGCTTTGAAAATTTCTGCCGAGCTGCCGCCACGGAATGGGAGTGTACCGGTCGCCATCTCGTAGAGCACGGCTCCGAAAGAGAACAAATCGCTACGCGCATCCAAATCTTTCGCCCGGGCCTGCTCCGGTGACATGTAGGCGACCGTGCCGAGCGCCGAACCGGGGCTGGTCAGGTGCTGTTCCTCGTCGGCGGTCATCGTGTTCCCCGACGGGCTGGAAGATCTGGCGCTCAGTGAAACCTTAGCCAGCCCGAAATCCAACACCTTGGCGCGCCCGCGCTTGGTGACAAAGATGTTGGCTGGCTTGATGTCGCGGTGAACGATGCCTTGGGAATGCGCGGCGTCCAACCCGTCTGCAATCTCAATGGCAAGTGAGAGCACGGTTTCGTTCTCTAGTGGCCTCCCCGCGATGAGATGCCTGAGGGTAATCCCGTCCAGAAATTCCATGGCGATGAAGGCTTGTCCATCCTGCTCGCCAATGTCGTAGATGGTGCAGATGTTGGGATGGTTCAGCGCCGAGGCGGCTCGGGCCTCGCGTTGAAAACGGGCAAGCGTCTGCGGGTCGCGGGCGACCTCCCCGGGCAGGAACTTGAGGGCAACAAAGCGTTGCAGTCGCGCGTCCTCGGCCTTGTAAACCACGCCCATTCCGCCACCACCGAGCTTCTCGACGATACGGTAATGAGAGATGGTCTGGCCGATCATGGCGTGGCGATATGGTAGGCGGAATGGGAGGGCGAGTCAACGAAAGGGGTGCAAGCTGGTCTTGTTCATTTCTAAAAAGCTTTGACACCGTGGAATTGTGTTCCTGGACTTTATCCCGTTCCTCAGCTAGACTCTGCTGAATTCGTTGCAAGTGTCCGCGGGCTTTCTTGTTGACTAATCCTGCCTAGCTGTAAATGGGGGATTCTGCGCCAGCTTCGATCCTTGGAGAGCTTCGCTCCGGCCCGTCGCGCGAAGGGTGGGCGAAATTCCTGCGCCAGTACAGCCCGCTGATCTTCCAAACCTGCCAATTCTCCACGATCGATGCCGACCATGCAGCAGACTGCTTCCTTTTCGTGTGTGAGCAGCTGAACCGCGACAACTTTCGCCGGTTGCTTCGCTTCCGTCCGGAGGGCGCGGCCAGCTTTTCCACCTGGTTGCGCGTGGTGGTTCGCAACCTCTGTCTCGACTGGCGGCGAAAAGAGTTCGGCCGGCCACGGCCGTTTCGCTCTATTGCACGGCTATCACAGCTTGACGGGGAAGTGTACCGCTGCCGCTACGAGCAGGGTCTGTCCCTGGACGAGACCTTCATTTCGCTGCGCCCGAATTTCCCTGGACTTACGGCGGACCAGCTTGCTGCCGCCGAAATGCAGGTGCAGGAGTCACTGAACTCGCGGCAGCTTTGGCTAATGAGCACCCGCAAAGGGGACCTGCGGATGCAGGAATCCAGCATCGACGTAATAAACGAGCCGGTAGATCCGCGTCCCGACCAGGAATCGTCGCTTGCCGACCGCGAGCAGCAAGACCGGCTTCGGCGGGCCGTGGGGAAGCTGGCCAAGGGGGAACGGTTGCTCATCCGCCTGCGTTTCGAACAGGGCCTGTCCTTGGAGGAGATCGCCGGCCTGACGGGGCTTGGCGACGCACAACGCGTTCATCGCCGGATTGCAGGCGTCATCGAAAAGCTGCGGAAAGAATTCACTTGATTTGCGGAAAGTTTCGGGGGGTGTCCGTGAAATAGGAGTAGGAGAACAACATAACGCATCGCGTTTGCCTTTTACGTCATGGATGAACAAGAACTAATTCGGACGAGCACACGGGCGGGGAAGACAGTTCGGCAACGGTGGAGCTGTCCGTCGGATAGCCAGGTCGCTTCCTATTTGGAGCAACGCTTGGACCGGGAAGAAAAGTCGCGTTTCGAGGCGCACCTCGCTGACTGCGATTTCTGCCTTGGAGTAATCGGTGACATGGTTCGTCAGCAGAGGGCTTCGGAACCGGTCGAAGCCCCCGCTCGTCTGGTTCACCAGGCCATCGACGCGGTGCCGGTTAAGGCCAGCTGGAGGTTGACAGGGCGATGGGTTCTGGCTCCAGCTTTGGCGAGCATCGTGGTCGCGAGTGCCGTCTTGTTTAGATCGCCCCGGGCCAGGGACTCCGTGCCTTCGGTATCTCCTTCTATGGTCGAAAAGGCGCGACCGCCGGCAGTGACCCCGCAGCCTCAATCGCAGCGCCCGGAGAAGTCGAGTGTTCGTAATCTGAAGACATCCGCGCTCCGGCTGCAATTGCTGCAACCTCACTCCGAATCGGTAGTGCCAAGAGAAGGCTTCCGGTTCCGCTGGAGACCGCTGGAAAACGTCGCTTACTACGAAATCCGGGTGGTGAATTCAGAAGGTGATTTGGTCTGGCGAGGGCAAGAGTCGAAACCCGCTGCACAGCTTCCGCCTGATTTGTCGCTCCGCCCAGGTCGGTATTTCGTATGGGTGTACGCCTATCTGAACGATGGCAGGACGGTGAAATCTGACGCCATAGCCTTCAGCATTAGAAACTCCGGCTAGTTTGGAGGACTCGGGGTGAAACAGCCAGCAAGATTGCTGTTCGTTCTGGTTTTTGCACTGACAACAGCGGCGCAAGAGCCCCCCGCTGGATCGCCTGGCCCCGACGAACTCATCGCACAGGCACGCCAGACCTACACACAGCAAGGGCCCAAAGCGGCACTCCCGCAGTTCGAGGATGCCTTGGCGACCTTCCGCGAATCCAAGGATCGTTTGCGTGAAGCGATCACTTTGGGTTACATGGGGAACTGCTACCGCAGGTTGGGCGACCTCCCACGCGCCCTGGATTTTGTTCAGCGCGGTATGGACATTAAACAGGAACTTGGAAGCAAGCTGGAAGTGGGCAGGTCGCACAACCAATTTGGCCTGATTTACTGGGACATGGCGGAGTATGGCAAAGCGATTGGCCATTTTCAAAATGCCATTGCGATTGGCGGCGAACTCAACGACCGCGAATTGGAGGGCCAGGCGCACAATAATCTCGGTCTGGTATTCGACGAAGTCGGCGACTATCACCATTCGCAAGAGCAATACCAGCAGGCGCTTGAGATTCACCGTGCTTCACATAATGAACGAGGCGAAGGCGACACCCTGGCCAACATTGGCGGCGTCCACTTGCTGCTCGGGGAATATCGAGAGGCGCTCGACTACTACCAGCAGGCCCTCGCTATCCACGAGCGCCTCGGACTGAAGCCCACCGCCAGCATTGAGCTTGGCAATATGGGCATCTGTTACGCAGCAATCGGCGAGGGTGAAAAAGCGCTGATTACGTTCGACAGGGCCCTGGACCTGGCGCAGAATGCCGGACTAGAAAAGGAACAGGCAGACTGGCACAAAGGAAAAGGCGAGGCACTCTTACGTCTGGGTAAATTCGGCCCCGCTATTAACGAGTACCAACAGGCACAAAAGATCTACGAACGTGCTCAGCTGAAGCGGGAGTTGGTCGAAGCACTAAATGATACCGGCAACTTGTATTTGATGCTGGGAGACGCGACCTTTGGCGAGAAAGATTTCCGGCGCGCTCTGGATTTGGCGCAGGGCATTGGCAACGATCGCGGCATCACCACCAACCTTATTTCGCTTGGCGACCTGGAGTGGCGGCGCAAGCGCCACCCGCAGGCCGAGGCCTTTTATCAAGATGCCTTGGCCCGCTCCCGCAAAGCAGGTGACCACGATAGCGTCGCGGGCGTGCTGGTTGAACTTGCGCTCAACCACGGCGAACAGGACAAACTGGCGCTGGCGGAAAGGGAGGCGTGGGAAGCCTTACAGAGAGCTCAGGCGTCAGCGATTCCGCCGGCGGAAGCGCGCTCCCACTATGCCTTGGCCGAGGTACAGCGCGCCAACCTGCGCTTCGACGAGGCATTGCAAGAATATTCTGCCGCGGTAGAAATCGAGAAAGCGGTACGTGACCCTGATCTGGATTGGCGGATAGCCTACGGTCGCGGGCAGGCGCTGGAAAGGCTCGGCCGCGACCGGGAAGCGCTGGCCACCTACAAGGAGGCCGTCGCCATCATCGAAGGCGTTCGCAGCCAACTCGCTGAGGAGCGCTTCCGCTCAGGCTACATTGCAGACAAATATCAAGTGTATGTCGCCTTGGTGGAACTGTTGTTGAAGTTACAGCAGCCGGGGGAGGCCTTCTTCTATTCCGAACGGCTACGTGCGCACAGCTTCTTAGAGCAGCTAGACCGCGGCATGCCGGGCCCGCGGGATCCGGGGCAGCGCCAGGCTGAAGCGGAATTGAGGGAGCGCATACGTCAACTCCGCAGGGCGATCGACTCGGAGTGGTCCCAGCCGGTAACCCAACGTCGGGGGCAGGCGCTGGACACTTTTTCCAACGACCTCGTCGCAGCAGAACGTGCCTATCAAGACCTGCTGGATGACTTACGCCGCTCTGACCCAACGTACACCATGTTGCACGCGCCGTCGGTCCCTTCCGCCGCGGAGGTGCAGGCGCTGCTTCCGCCGAAAACTGCTTTGGTGGAATACATCATCGCCGATAACAACTTGGCCATCCTACTGCTCACTTCTGGGCGCATCCGGGCCACTACCGTCTCTATCTCGGCAGCAAACCTGCAGTCGCGCGTGGAGCTGTTGCGCGACTTGATCGCGCGCGAGGGCAGGGATTCTTGGCGTCCGCCAGCGGCGGGGCTGCGGCGGGTGCTGATCAGCCCCCTTGAGGAGCAAGGCTGGCTCGATGGCGTCCAGAGACTCTATCTGGTGCCCAACGGCGTTCTGAACTACGTGCCTTTTGCGGCATTGCCTCGCACCGCCACTGGGAGCACGCGCTTTCTAGTGGATGACTACGTCCTCGCCTATCTGCCGTCAGCAGCGGTGCTGACTCTTAGTCACGATGGTCCTGTCCCCAGTGGCAAGCTCTTGGCCATGGCACCGGAACGCGCCCATCTCAGATACGCCGGGCAGGAGGTCCAGGATATCAGTCGATTCTTCGCTCCCAAAAGTCTCATCCTGACGGGCAGGAGTGCCACCAAGAACACCTTCGAGCGAAGCGCCGGAAGCTACCAATTTCTGCATCTGGCTACCCACGGATATTTGAACAAGTACGCCCCCCTCCTTTCTGGGTTGGAATTGGAGGCGAGTGCCGAGGACGACGGTCTTTTGGAAGTACACGAGATCCTGGGCCTAAACCTGCATGCGAACCTGGTGACGCTTAGCGCGTGTGACACCGCATTGGGCAGCGGCTACTTTAGCGAGATCCCCGCAGGCGACGAGTTTGTTGGATTTACGCGGGCCTTCTTGGCGGCTGGCAGCCAGGCAGTATTGGCGAGCCTTTGGGGGGTTAACGACCGGTCTACGCTGCAGTTGATGGTTGACTTCTATCGGCGCCTGCCCGGGAAAGGCAAGGCCGGTGCTTTGGCAGCGGCACAGCGGGCCATGCGGATGAAGGGTGGTCACTACAGCCAGCCTTACTTCTGGGCTCCATTTGTCCTGGTGGGAGACATGAATTGAAAAAAACAATTCTTTCGGAAAAAATCAGACTGCGTCCGTGTAATAAGGACAGGCAGGCCTTTCCGAGGATGGCAGGAGAAACCATGCAGAGACAATACAGACGGTTGCCGGCAGTGATGGGTGCTTGCGTACTAGCTGTTCTGCTGGCGCTGAATTCGAGGCCTGCGTCGGCCCAAATCACTGTCACCTCGGCCACACCCAATAACGCTCCTCAGGGCACTATCAACCTGAATGTGACCGTTGGCGGCAAGGGCTTCAACAAGGGAGCAAAGGCCACCTGGTATGTCGGTGGTACAACGGATACGGGTGGCGTAACTGTAAACTCCACGACCTTCGTCAGTTCCAGCCAGCTGGTGGCGAATATCACGGTCGCGGATACAGCGACGGTCAGCGGCTACGACGTTGTGGTTCACAACACTAGTGGCCGTACCGGCGTGGGCAGCGACCTGTTCACGATCAACCCGGAAGTTGTGACGTCGTACGTGTATAGCACTGATGCGAGCAACAGCTTTGCGGTTCAGGGCGATGGTCTGGATCCCAGCTCATCGGGAGCCTCGACCTACACCAATACACCTTCCAACTGCTCACTCGGGGCGAACTCGACCTGTACTTTAATGAGCCTGTTGCCAAACGATTGGTATCTACGCATACAGAACCAGACCTCCCGGACCATACGCTTGACGTTTCTCGCCTTAGGCAGCTCTCCCGACGAGTCCGCGCTCGACGGCCCCTATCCGGCGCAACTGGCGACCCGGTGCTTCGACGCGAAAAACAACTGGATGAGCATTCCCCTAACCATTCCGCCGGGCACTTCCAACAATCGCTGTTCCCTGCGCGTCGATTTCTTCGCCAACGGCACCCGCTATCTCTATATCATGAGCCCGCTTTATGCAGGTACGGGCTGGTCGACAGTCGCGTGCACCTCCGGCAGCGCTAGCGAGAGCTGTAATGCGTGGACCGTCACGCCAACGCTGGCTACATCACTGCCGAATCACAGCCTGGCGAATCTGGCAAACCTATACACCGTGGCGAAGTCTGGAAAAATGACCCTGGTAGGGACGTACACAATGACTTTTAGTGTTGCACTGACACAGCCGTAGTCGGGATCGGGGCGTGAATGAATGTGCGCACGCCGGTGAGGGAGCCATTATGCAGGACGGAAACGGGAAAAGTTCGCCGCGCGGCCAACTACCCACGGCCGCCACAGCCAACTTGCACTCGGCATGGCTGCAATTCATTCGCTACTGCACGGAGCTTGGGCACGGAGAAATCGAGAAATTGAAAATCCAGGATGGGTTGCCGATGATCGCTGAATTGGCCGTAAAGAAAATAAAGTTTGCTCCCTAAATAAGGAGCGATGAACAATCAAGTTTCGCTTCGGCTGACCGAGGCTCTCGGAGGCCGCCAGTTCGAGTCCCATGACTCGGATCGGCGGCCTTCATTTCATTACGCGAAAAAACGGAGGAAGACAGATATGAAGAACTTTCCACAGTTTCTCGTTGCAGGGGTGATGTACATTGCGATGATCAGCACCGCGTATGCAGGCTCGTCCGTTCCCGCGAACCTGACCATCATGGATGATCCGTCGTACAACGTTCATAGTGACGGAAAGGGTGCAGTCAAGCCGAATCTATACATCGATCACAGTTTGCCGAATGGTGACCCTTGCGAGTCAGGGAGCGTCAACAGCACCGGATATACGGTGTTTTATCCAGGCATCAAGCTGTCCAACAGCGCCTATTGCAACTCCGGCCTGCCCGTGAGCGAGCAGCGCACCTATGTATTTCGCTTTCCGTATGGCAACGGCAGCCTGAAAGGCGGATATCCCGGTCCTTGTCAATACCTCAATGTGCCGCAGGACACCGACGCATCGGGCAATCCAACCGGCTACTGCACCGTCGTCACCGATCCGCTGGCGTACGAACGAATCATCCTGGGTAGCCCGTTCGCTTCCAAGCCGAGCACCGGCCAAATGCACCTCGCCCTGAGTTACAACGGCGTCCAGTACGGCGTGATCACCGATACCAGCGGAAGCGTGCTGTCGCTGGATACCAACAGCCGGCTGGTGACCTTTACGGGAACCGCCAAGCTGTTCTTAGTGGCGGGAAGTAGGTTTCAGCAACTGACGTACTCGTTCAACCTGCCCTTCCAGATGCAGGCTCAACGGGTTCCGTGAGCAATCAGGGCCACGACCGGGCATTCCGTCAGCGACAGAAGCTCGACGTAGCTTTGAGGCGCTGGATTTCCCCTCGATTGCGCGTTGTTCTCAAGCATTTAGTCTTCCTGAGAGGGCATTCTACACAGGTTCCAAATCGCTCGCTGTCGGTGCCGAAGCGGAAGTTATGGATGTCGAAGCTTCCGTTCCTGATGGGCCAGTGAGTCGGGGGGGTACTGCGGCTTCGGAACCTGGGCAGCAGCGGTGACGGCGAAGGCAAAGAGGAGACAGCAGGCACGTTGCAGCAGGAAGTCCTCCTGAGCGTTTGGACAATTTTACGGCCTGGTTCGACGTATACGCTTTTAGGTGCTGTCGGGTCTGGTGGATCTTCGGCAAGAAGTGAATGTTCCGCTGGGCCCTGCGTAATAGCAACGCTCTATGCGGCATCCCGTTTGGGGAAGCAAAGCGGGGGCTGTCGGTCGATTTTGTCTACTGCGGGCTTCACATTGACATGGAATGACGCTCGGTCTCGTGCGAGCTTCGGACCAATCACACTGGTCAACCTCTCAACGGTGGTGCTCAAGTCTTTGGCGTGCATCTCCTGCAATTCAACCGTAATTGTGATGTCGAACAACCGGCTTTCCCATTCTTGAAAGTGTTGTGCCCTATGCGCGAGCAAACTACCCCCGAGCATCCGAGCCAGGCTCACGAGCGAGCGGCTTTTGCAAGCAGCGCATTCGTCACCTCGACTGCTGCTGATGACCTCGCAATCCAGGCAGAAGACCGCATTCCAAAGAGGGAGAACTCCTGCATCCAAATGGTTCCTTGTTCTGTCGAACATATACACCAACCCCTGTCGCTGAGATGTGGGCAGCTATATTCAATAAGAATACAGCGTCATTCTCAACCTGTAAGCTGTCAAAATTTTCAGCACCTGAGCCACTTCTGGTCCCAGGCACGAGTCAGGAACGACAACTGGACAGCGTGGCACATCCCTCGTTCCGGAATTGTTGGTCAAACATTGGCGGGGTTCTGAGCGCTTCTATGAGAACGTCATAAAAGTCAAGGCTGACGTGGCGGCCGTCCTTATTTTGTTCGCTACTGGGCAAAATAATCTTAGACCCAGCCCGTCTCCTGAAAAATTGACACCTTGATGCATTGAGGTTTTGCCACCTGCCGGCCTCTTTCCTTACGTAAGCGCAATTCGGCCCTCACCAAGGCAAGTTTCGCCAACCTGCTCGCCACACGTATACACGGATTCCCCGTGTTTTGCATGATTCGTGCGACAAAGACTCACGAGCAGCGAACTAAAAGAAATGGCCGCCGCGACTAAATGGAGGTCATTCATTGAAGAATTCGTCAAATCCCAATTCAGCAGGTCTAAGCAGACCACCGAAGCGCTTCCTCAAGAAAGGTTTGCTGACATCCGCAGCTTGCACGGCGCTGGCGCCGATGAGGTTTTTCCGTGCTAGTGAACTTTCCGAGTGGCTCATGTTACATTCGTCAAGCCAGAACAACCCGCCTGCTCAAACCCGAAAGGAGATTCAATGAGCGGACGGCGGTATCAAAGTGGTTGCCTGTATCGCGAGAAGCGAAAAGCTGGACCTGATGTCTGGGCATTCCGCCATCGTGATGGGCAGAGCAACCGGAAGGAAATCATCGGCACCGTGGAGCAACTACCAAGTCGAAAAGCAGCGATGCAGGCTTGCGAATTGCGCCGCGCAAACATCAACCGAAACATTGCGACTCCGCGCACGATGGCGGACTTAGTAGAGCTACCGACAAAAGGAAATGTCAGAGGTAGCAGCAAGTCTTTTTCCACGCGGACCGCATACGACGTGTACCTTCGCAGCTGGAGTGTGCCAGCTTGGGGAGAACACTCGCTGTCAAACGTGCGGACTGTTGCGGTTGAAGACTGGTTGCGGACCTTGCCTTTGGCGAATGGCAGCCGAGCGAAAATCAGGAACCTGATGTCCACTCTGTTCAATCATGCGATGCGGTACGAGTGGGCTGAGAAGAATCCGATTCGCCTGGTGCGTCAGTCGGCTAAACGTGAGCGGGACACCCGATGTTTTGACAGCAGAGGAAATCAGGGCATTGCTGGGAAAACTGGAAGGACCGTACTACGTCATGGCATTTCTTGCGGCGGTCACAGGGTTGCGCGTTTCAGAACTACTGGCGCTGAAGTGGGAAGACGTGGACTTCGCAGCGGGAGAAATGAACCTCACCCGTGCGATCGTTTCTCAGCATGTCGGACCACTGAAAACAGCAGCATCGCAGAAACCCGTTCCGATGGATGCGGGACTGTCTGCCCTGTTGCTGGACTGGCGCGGACGCTGCCCTTACAATCAAGAACAGGATTACGTGTTCGCATCGCTTGCAAGGCACGGCGCTCAACCGCTCTGGCCCTCAAGCGCGATGTCAAACCACATCCGACCTGCTGCGAAGTTGGCCGGAATCCTAAAGCACGTTCGCTGGCACGTATTCAGACACTCATTCGCAACGCTTCTGAAAGGGAACGGTGAGGATGTGAAGACGGTACAAGAGTCATTGCGACACGCGGACAGCAAGGTCACGCTGGACACGTACACTCAGGGACTCATGCCAGTGAAACGAGAGGCACAGCGCAAGGTTTTCGAGATGATTGTTCCCATTTGTTCCCACGCATCGCAGACGACCTCTGCAAGTGCTTGATTGTAAAAGATGGGCGCGTAGCTCAGTTGGTAGAGCAATGCCCTTTTAAGGCATGGGTCGCAGGTTCGAATCCTGCCGCGCTCACCATGAACCCCTTCAGGTTCATTGGATTGCATCGCCCCCAGCATTTTCTGCCAAGAGATTCTGACCCACGCCCAACCCACAACTCTCGAACCACCGCACCTGCACGTCGTGCATTTCGCCCGTGACCACCTGAGCGTACTTGCTCAGCATGATCTCGGGGCCCGCGTGCCGCATGTTGCCTTGGGCGGTTTTCACGTCGGTTTTGTCGATGGACACCATCCAAGTAGCCATGCTGGAGCGCAGCGAGTGCAGCCCGAACCGCTGTCCGTCAGCGATCTCGACTCCTGCGGCCAGAGCAGCCGGACGTAGATGATCGCTGACGAATATTCCGGCGCACATTGGAATCGCCCCCCGCATCTTATACGAGGGGAAAACCCAATCCTCGTCTCGCCCGTAGGATGTCATTCGACGCCACTGGTGCAGGAACCATGCCAACTGCGGGGACATTGGTACCGGAGCTTTCGAAGCCTTGGTCTTCGGTTTATCAAGGCATGCGGCTGTCCAACGGCGTTCGATCAAAATCTGGTTCTTATCCCAGTTGATGTCACGCCATGCGCTAGTCTCGCCCGAGATGGAAATCTCTAGGTAGAGGAGTTGGAATTTGCGAGGGTGTAATGGAATCTAGACTTTTAGCCAGTCTCCGCAGATTCCGGAGAGCAGCGTCCATTGCGCAGTGCTCGCCTACGGCTGGATTCCGAATGCTCTCCTCGATATGGCTAAGAATGGCGCTTCGGGCAGTGGCAACTCGTTCCGTTAATTTGCTCCGATCCGTCTCGCATACGGCCGCTTCGTACAAAGATTTCCAATCGGAGTTGGAATCGGCGGTGAGCATCGAAGAAATCATACGAACGGAAATCGTTGCATAGTTAGCAATGAGCCGCAATCCCTCGAAAGTTGTAGCGGTCTGGGAAATGCCTCAGACATCCGGTCAATGCACTATAAAAGAGCGCCCGCCTCAGAAGGTCGAAGCTGGATGGTAGCGCCGCCGCTGCTGCCGCTTCGATTGCCACTGGGTGGAGCGAACCCAGTTCCCGGGCGGGATACCCGCTGAAGTCCAGCGCCTTTTCACGGCGCACTGTTACAACAGTTGCATTCATGCACTTGCCCGAAAGGAGGTTAATCTGTATTGATGACTGATCCGGACGAGGCAGAAGGACTTGCAGGGTTGCTATCTTGGGCTTTCTCAAAAACGATTGTGGCTTTCTGGCGAATGCTGCAAGCGTTACGGCAAAAAATGTCGCGAGAAAAGCTGTAGATGTCCAGCGAACCCAAGCGTAGGGATGCCGGGCACAAGCCAGATATTTGCGTGGATGCGTTCTGAGTGCAATGGTGATGTTACAACAATAATCTCTTGAGATCGCGCCAACTGCATGGCCTTCATTGACTTGCCCGTTTCGCAGACGTAAGATTCGCGCCAGTGATCGGACAGACCATCTCGCACTACCGCATCGTACAAAAGCTCGGACGCGGCGGCATGGGCGAGGTCTACCTGGCTGAGGACAAGCAGCTTGGCCGGAAAGTCGCTATTAAATTCCTCCCCAGAGAAGTCGCCACCGATGAGCGCGCCAAACAACGTCTGCTGAGGGAGGCCAAAACCGCAGCCACTCTCGATCACCCGAACATATGCGCCATCTATGAGGTCGGGCAGGAGGGCGATCACAGCTTCATAGTCCTTCAGTATATTGAAGGGGAAACCTTGGCTAGGAGGCTCAAGCGCCACCTGCCAGATTTGCGCGAGGCGCTCGCTATTGCGGCACAGGTTGCCGACGCTCTGAACGAAGCGCACGTCCGCGGCATCATCCATCGCGACATCAAGCCGGAAAACATCATGCTCACGACGCGCAACCAGGTCAAGGTGCTCGATTTCGGTTTGGCAAAGGTGTTACGCGATTCGAGCATCATCGAGGCGGATACAGCCAGCATGTTGAGCATCCCGGGAATGGTAATGGGCACGGTGCCCTACATGTCGCCAGAGCAGGTGCGCGGCGAGCCGTTGGATTGCCGCAGCGATATTTTCAGCTTCGGGACTGTGCTCTATGAATTGCTGAGCGGGCGGCGCCCCTTCGAGGCGAAGAGCTCGGCAGAGGTTATTTCCGCAATCCTGACCGCGGAACCGCCGCCGATCAGACGCTCCAGCCTTGGCCACAGCGGCGGCGCCGAAGCGGAACTCGTACGAAAATGCCTTGAGAAGGATGCGGCGCTGCGCTACCAGACAATGGGAGATTTAATCCCCGACCTGCAGCAAATCCGGCGGGAATTCGAGAGTGGACAGTTTACGCCGAAGGCCGGGACAGCAGGTGTAGAACCGAAGCCGGCAATGACCGGCCCGGATGGCGGTGGATTTCGGGTTTCAAAGCGTGGGCGCGAACTGATCGTCGCATCCATCGTGCTGGCGGTGGCGGCAGGCGTGTACGAGTATTCATTACGGACTGTGAAGCACCCTCTTGCGCCGGGCGCGGCTGCCAGGTCCGCCAACCCCGTGGCCTACGACGCCTACATGCGCGGGATGGTCAGTGTCAGCAGCGAGAATCCAGCCGATAATCAAGCTGCCGCCAAACTATTCGAGCAGGCCGTAGCTGCTGACCCAAACTTCGCCGCTGCCTATGCGGAGCTCTCCCGCGCCTACACCATCAAAGCACGTTATGTAGCCTCCGATGCGGAGAGGAAGAAGTCGTACGAGGATGCTGAGGTGGCGGTGGATAAAGCCCTCGCCATCGACCCCAATCTGGCGGAGGGCCATTTTGCCCGTGGTCTGATGCTGTGGACTCCCTACAAGCGCTTCCCTCACGCGCAGGCGATTCAGTCGTACCGTCGCGCGATCGAATTGAATCCCAGTTTCGATGAAGCCCATCACCAACTGGGATTTGTCTATCTGCACATCGGCATGCTCGACAAGGGGCAGCGGGAGATTGAAAGGGCGTTAGAGATCAATCCGGGCAACACCCTGGCGCGATACCGCCTGGGCGTCATCGATATGTGCCGGGCCAAATACGCCGAAGCCTTTCAGATATTCAATAGCACTCCGCTCGAACAGAACCCTGAACTCCTGGCATTTTATACATCCAACGCTTTGTTCCGGCTGGGGCGGAACGAGGAAGCCTCGGAGTTGATCGACCGATACTTCAAAGACTATTCAAAAGATAAGGGTGGGATGGTTACCAGCGTGAAGGCCATGATGCTGGCCAAAGCTGGTAAGAAGAGCGAAGCGGAAGCCACCATCCAGCACGCGATCGAGATCGGCCGTGGTTACGCTCACTTCCATCACACGTCGTATAACATCGCTTCCGCTTACGCTCTTATGAATGAGCCCGAGCAAGCGATGAAATGGCTGCAAATCACCGCCGAGGAGGGCTTCCCTAATTATCCGCTTTTTGAGGGTGACGCTCAGTTGGATCACCTAAGAAAGGACCCGCGGTTTACTGCGTTTATGGCGCAGCAGAAGCAGCAGTGGGAGCATTTCAGCGCAACATTGTGACTACCGGCGAAACTCAGGGCCGTGGACACAACCATGCTCAGGGCATTTTCCTACCTCGACATCCACCGGGGCGAAGCCAAGACGGAATACGCAAAGTTGCAATAACTTCTGGACATCCCCATGAAACCTAAGGGGAGGCGGACAATCGTCAAGAACTGGTCAATAGTGAGCATTGGGAAAGCATGGAATGACGGATCATAGGTAATGACAATAAAGGACATGTTCTTCACTCGAACGTCTCCAACTCCCGTACTTCCTGCGGTACAGCAAGTGGACAGGTTTCTAAACTCGATCCGGGAGAAAAACGCGTTAGTCCTCGGGGGAAACTGGAGGAATCTTCTGACGAGCTATACCGAAGCGAGAAACCGCTTTGAGACAGGGAGACTCAATACAGATACGGGCGTGATCGAGACGTTAGACGGATGCAAGCATTCATGCGAGGAAATCACCGTAACCACTCCGCTTAATCATAAGGTTAAGGTTCGAATGAAGAACCTCGGGGACGATGTATGGGACACAACGCTTGTTTACGTGCGGCAGCCTCATCGGGTTGGAAAATTTAAGGGGTGGGAACACGCATTACAAGCAGCAACCAAGAAAGCGATAGAAATCGCCGATGCCACCCTCACCCGGTCCGGTCATTTGCGTGGACGATGACCCCGAACACAAGAACCCTAAAACAAACAACTAACCTTTACCGACGACGTGCTCCGTACCGCCTCTTCCGAGGCATCCTGCCTCGGTGACACTCCAAGGCGCGAATGCAAAAATCGATTCTCCGTTCCAACACCTTCGACTGGGCTGCTGCTCATCGTGCATGCACATAGCGGCTGGGACGTCGTGGGGCATCAGTATTTCAGAGAACAGCGGCAGGTCAGTCCTAGTGCTCACGCGAGCGATCTACAGTCGCAACGCCCCCAAGGTCGGGCGGAACGCCCCGTGCCTGTGCGGTGGGACGACCGTCAGCCCAACCCACAGTTCAACCCACAACCAACCGTTACTGTGACTCCTTTCAGCGACTCAGGCGGCTCCCGTAGATTGTAAGTCGCTGAAAAGCCAACCACACTCACCCTTTTAAGGCATGGGTCGCAGGTTCGAATCCTGCCGCGCTCACCATGATTTCAAAGCACTTAGTGAATTTCAGCAGGGTTGATTCCAGGCACCCCCGGGCACCCAGAACTCCTAAGACTCGTTTTTCTCCATAATGTCGATCGGCGGCTTTCAGCAGCAGAGCTCCACCGTCGGAACTCCCCTCTCGCTGATCGAACTGGGCCACTACAGGCTTGCGAAAAATTCCTGGGAACAACAAACACTGTGTTGTGCTATCTTCAGACATTCAGAAGCCTCTTTTGTTGCCGCAAACAGGTCTAGTCAACATGTTTGTAACAGAGGAGGCTTTTGTTGTCTTCAAATATATGAATAATGCGCGCTAGTGCCGAGTCCTACGGAGCAACGTCCAAGAAAACTTCGGATCCAAGGACTACTAGCGATAAAGGCCGTCGATCCTGCGCACGATCCGCTCCCCCATTAGACCGCACTAGCAATTAACCCGGCATCAGATCCGGCATCGGAAGAGTGCACGCCGCTTCAGCATTCTGGATGGGGCTGGTCCGCAATTTCATCTCATCTGCAATCTTTTGAAAGCCGGGTTCACTGGCAAGTGATTTCAGATCGTTGTCGCCGGCAACGTCATAACCCAGGCCAGTAGCGGCAAAGTTTTGCAACCACTGAAGCGCTTCTGTTTTGTGATCGAGGTGCATCTCTACCAGCGCCATGCGCAGCATGTAAGGCGGCGAGGGCCCAGGCAACTCACTCCCAATCTCGATGAGCACTTCGCGCAGCGCCTTCCAGTCCTGCTGCTTCCTGAGTTCGCGTGCTTTTTGGTTTAGTTGATCAAAGTGCACACGATCGAGTGAAAATGAAGGAAACACCGACAGAAATGCCAGCGTCAAACTAAGCAGGAATCGTTTCATCCTGATATTAGGCAGAATTCCCATTTTGACCTCGACAAACTGCAAAGATTGTTCAACAGTGCCAAGGAGGGGACCTCAGTCTACTCTCTTTCTTCACCGCCGGCGAAGACGAATGCCGCGCCTAGACCATCCCCGTGAACACGCGGGCAGTTCAAGCCGCCGGAGCGATCCATTCCGATCTCGAACACCACTTCATCCGCGCCGAAACTATCCGCGCTGGGACCAGCTTCTTGAAGCAGGCTCGGAGGCAAATGCCCGTGCCCGCGGCACTCTCCGCCTGGAAGGCAAAGACTACCTCGTGCAGGATGGAGATGTGATGCACATCCGGCACTCGGGGTGAGGTCTGCTCGCTCGCGAGCAATTGAGGATGTGCACCCGCAGGTTTTTAAGGGTGTGAATCCATAAGCCGTCTAAAGCAACGTGGTCGCAATGTTGGGGACTATCTCCTCGTCTGCTGTCAAGTACGCGAACTTCTGGTAGTGGTGCAGTTTGAATCCTCTCACCTTACTATCGCAATGGAGGCATGGAAACCTGCTTCGCTGAAAGCCATGCCGCCGCAGTTAAACATAATGTAATCACGATTGAGAAAGCGATGGGTATGCTAAAGAGGTATCTCCAGCTCACAACCGTAATGCCGGCAAAGCAAAGGGCGAACGCCCACGCAGTGCCGCGCATGAGCGCCAAAGTCGCTGCCGGAAGGCCACCTAGCTGCCATGCCAATATCGCCGCGAATAGATAAAACACGCCGAC
>Ga0073928_10004620_pt1 | contig 20173 bp, 16 predicted proteins | sample PaiPotPPA55metaG_FD_76969 | JGI IMG/M metagenome (GOLD analysis project Ga0073928, IMG submission 76969) | Iron sulfur acid spring bacterial and archeal communities from Banff, Canada, to study Microbial Dark Matter (Phase II) - Paint Pots PPA... ...
AGTCTGCGGCTCGCGTCTGAACTCCATTCGATTGCGACAATGCAGTCAACAGTAGCGACTTCTCGATATCGGCTACATACTTCTCCATGTCGATCCCTTCCGGTAGGACACTCATGCTCCCGCTCATGGCAGTGCCCGGCAACTCGGCGCCAGCAGCGGCCGCACGCGCCTTGGCTTTTTCCACGGGAAGCTCTACGTGCAATTCATCTCCCGTTTCTAAGGCAACGGCGCGCTCGATCGTATTCTCGAGCTGGCGAACATTGCCTGGCCATTCATAGCTTGCCAGCGCTTCAAGGGATTGGGCATTCACTCGTTGAATACTCTTCCCTGCTCCGGGCGCATACTTCTTGAGGAAGTGATTGACCAACAGTGGGACGTCTTCGCGACGCTGGCGCAGAGGCGGCACGGAAACCGGAATTACGCTCAGGCGATAGTAGAGATCCTCGCGAAAAGTATTTTCCGCAACCTGCCGGTCGAGATCGCGATTGGTGGCCGCGATGACTCGCACGTCGATGGGAATCTCATTCGTTCCTCCCACCGGACGCACTGTGCGCTCCTGCAATACCCGAAGAAGCTTGACCTGCATGGTCAGGCTCATCTCGCTGATCTCGTCGAGAAAAATTGTTCCCTGGTCTGCAACCTCGAATAATCCGCGTTTATTCTGATTGGCGCCGGTGAATGCGCCCTTCACATAGCCGAACAGCTCGCTTTCCAAAAGGGTCTCGGGAAATGCGCCGCAGTTGATAGAAACGAATGGCTCGGCGGCCCGCGGAGAACACACATGCAAAGCCCGTGCCACAAGTTCTTTGCCGGTTCCGCTCTCGCCATAAATCAGAACTGTGCTTTGTGTCGAAGCGACAGTGCGAATCGTCTGCTTCAGTTTCTCCATGGCGGGACTAACGCCCACAATGTTGTCCAGCGAGTTGCGAGTTGCAGCGTCGCGCTTGAAAGCGAAATTCTGCCGGTGCAACGCAACTTTCTCGAGAGCCCGTTTGATGGCAATCTTTATTTCGTCAACTAGTCCGGGAGACTTGCGGATGTAGTCAGTCGCGCCGCCAGCTTTGACCGCTTGAACCGCCGCCTCATAATCGTCGACCGCTGTAATGAGAATGACGGCGGAATCGGGCGAAATCTGGTGCGCGTGGCGCAACACCTCAATGCCGTCAATGTTCGGCATTTTGATGTCGGTGACAATTACGTCGTATAAGGCACCATCGAGTTTTCGCTTCGCGGCCTCGCCAGAATTAGCGGTTTCAACTTTGTGGCCTTCGCGACGCAGCGCGATGTCCAGCATTTCGCAGATGGAGCGCTCGTCATCGCAAACCAGAATGTTACCCACGCGCTCCTCCTACCACTGCGGCACTGATGGTTTCGAGCGCAGGGCTTTGTGCCTGCGCGGGAACCGCTTGCGGCTTGGCCAAAGTCTGGTGGCTCGCGAATTGACGCAAGCGCAGCACGAACACGCTTCCCTGCCCCACCTTGGAGCGGGCAAAAACTTTACCTTCGTGAGCCTGAACAATCTGGTACACGATGGCCAATCCCAACCCGGTGCCACCTTCAAACTGCGATTGAAACGGCTCGAATACTTTTTCGATGAGTTGCGAGCTCATTCCCGGCCCGGTGTCGGCGAAATTCAGTTGCCAGTCTTCTCCGGACGACTCCAGCGAAACCGTAAGAGTGCCTCCTGTAGGCATGGCCCGCACTGCGTTTTCGCAGAAATTCCAGAACACTTGCTTGAGTTTGTCTCCATCCGCCGAAGTCCAAGCTTCGCGCACGCCGTATTTTCGTTTTACTTTGATCCCCGAGTTCTGTGCCGCCGATCGATGCTCGAGCAAAGTGAGTGTGTCTTCTAAAAGCGGCAGCAGATCCACTTTGGCGAACTTGTATTGCCGTCCACGCGAATAGGCAAGAAAATCGGTGATGATGCTGTTAAGCCGCTCAGATTCCCGGGTGACAATCTGCAAAAGTTGGCGATGCTCGTCGCCCAAATCCGGGATGCCGGATAGCATGCTTACCGACCCGGCGATGGAAGTCAAAGGATTGCGAATCTCATGCGCGATAGCTGCGGCCAGCCGCCCTACAGCTGCCAAACGATCTTGCATGCGCACTTCGCGCTCCAGACGGCGGATCTCCGTGAGATCGTCGAAGGTGTAAACGTAACCCAGCGTGCCGCGCTCGGGAATCGCGAGCGCGGAAACCAGCACGCGGAACGTCTTTCGGTATCCCGTCGGGGCAATCAGACGAACCTCGCCGTGAGCCGGTTCATGATCCACCTGCGGCAGAGGATCAAGAAATAACCGCGAGACTGGTTGATCCAAAAGATCAGCCTCAGAACGCTCCAACAGTTTCTGCGCCGCAGTGTTGACCAGCGTAATATGTCCGTCCATCGCGGTCGTGATCAGACCGCCGGTAATGGACTGAATGATGTTCTCGTGCAAAGCTTGGAGGTTTTCCAACGCTCCGCTGGTGTCCTTGAGTTTTACGTCCACCTGTCGCAACTTGTTGGCCAGCAAACCGGCCAAATAAGAAACCGCGAGATAACCAAACAAGTTCACGAAAATGATGGCTTGCAGCGCCTTAAGTTCCGGATGAGTAGTGGAGTACGAAGGAATAAGCCCGAAGTAAGTAGCCTCGAGGACGGCCACATAGAGAATGAAGGCCAGCGCGGCCATCAGGTATGCCCAAACCCTGGGCAACAAAATGCAAGCCACGATAATGACCAGCGGATAAAGAAAATTAAGGGAGCTGTCTACGCCGCCTGTGGCATAGACCACCAGGGTAACAAGCGCCAGATCGGTGAGCACCTGCAATACCGCTTGAATACGGTATTCCTGCCAAAACGACAACAGCAGCACATAAAAAACTGAGATCGTGTACCACAGCAGGATGGCATTGATGAACAGCCGCAGCGGCAAAGGTGTGGGAGCAAGCCGCGAGATGGCCAGCTCGATTCCCAGAAGAAATGTCAGGATCAGGATGCGAACCTTGACCAGCCAGGCCAGCCACAGCCGCTCATCGAACATAGATTGCATGCCTAATCCAATTTCCTTAGGTCGTAAGGCTTGGGCAGAGTGATTGCCGCCGCACTCCGCCCACAATTTTTTGTGCTATCCAGCCAACTTGGCGATCATCGAGAACAGCGGCATATACAGCGAAATGACGATGCCACCGACGGCGACGCCCAAAAACGCGATCAAGAGCGGTTCCAGCATGGCCAGCATGTCCCGGGTTGCCGCGTCAACTTCGTCTTCGTAGAAATCGGCAATCTTCTGTAGCATCGCATCCATGGCGCCAGTGGCTTCGCCCACGCCAATCATCTGCGTAACCATACTCGGGAACACTCCCGATTCGCGTAGCGGATCGACGATAGTGCGGCCTTCTTCAATCGCCTTGCGCACTCTCATCAGGGCTTCTTCAAGCACGGCGTTGCCCGAGGTTCTGGCGGTGATGCTTAAACCTTCGAGAATGGGCACGCCGGACGTGATCAGTGTACCCAGTGTACGGGTGAAGCGCGCCACGGCGATCTTGCGCATTAGCATGCCAAGGATAGGCATTTTCAACAGTGCCAAGTCCAAGTAGTAGCGCCCTTTGGGATTCTTGCGAATCTGCTTGATGCCAAACACCAAAGCTACAACCCCCACGATGAAGAACCACCAGAACTGGCCTACGAATGCACTGAGTCCCATCACGACGCGGGTGGGCAGCGGCAAAGCCACTCCCAATCCGGCAAAGAGGTTGGCGAAAATGGGCACAACCCACTTCAGCAACGCGCCTACGACCAGGATTGCGATACTGATGACCGACACCGGGTAGATCAAAGCGGACTTCACGGCTCCACGCAGTTTCACAGCCTTTTCCACGTACTGCGCGAGGCGCTGCAGAATGATGTCCAGAATACCGCCGGTCTCGCCAGCTTCAATCATGTTGGTGGAAAGGTCGTCGAAGACCTTGGGGTATTGCCGCATGGCATTCGCCAGGGTTGAACCACCTTCTACCGTAGTACGCACGCCAGTAAGCGTCTTCTGGAATGCCTGATTCTCCTGGTTCGCGGCCAGGATTTCCAGACACTGCACCAGAGGCAAGCCGGCATCAATCATCACGGAAAATTGGCGGAAGAAAATGGCGATTTCTTTAGTTTTGACCTTGCCCGAACCGAAGGTGGGCATGGCAAACTCTTTGCCCTTTTCCCGGATGGATCCCGCGTTGATACGCTCCTTGCGGAGCTGAGCCGCTAACGCCTGTTTGTTCGGCGCCGCCCGCTCGCCGCTGACTTTCTCTCCGTTTTCGCTCTTACCAGAAAATGTGAAAACTGGCATGTGACCATCTCCTTACTTCTTAGCGTTGCTTCCGATGCATAAATTGACTCAGTACCGATTACTGCTGCTTAAATCGAATTAGCGCTTAGCGCTTACCTGTTGCCGCCGTCTTAGCCCCGGGTGCGGTCTGGCTGCGGCTCAACAATCCTGCGCCGCGATTGATCATTTCTTGCAATTCGTCCATGTTGCTGGAGCGCGCCATTGCTACTTCCAGAGCGATTTGTTTTTGGAAGAAAAGTGTGGCCAACGCCTGATTAAATGTCTGCATGCCGAACTTGTCCTGACCTGACTGCATCGACGAATAAATCTGGTGAATCTTGTCTTCGCGAATCAGGTTGCGCACGGCCCCGTTGGGTACAAGAATTTCCATGGCCATGGCACGGCCTTTTCCGTCGGCGCTGGGCAGCAGGCTCTGACACATGATGCCTTCCAGCACCAGCGACAATTGCGCCCGAATCTGCGGCTGCTGGTGCGCTGGAAAGACGTCGATAATGCGGTTAATAGTCGATGACGCGGAGTTGGTGTGCAGCGTGCCGAAAGTGAGGTGACCGGTTTCGGCGATACGCAGAGCCGATTCAATCGTCTCCAAGTCACGCATTTCGCCGATCAGCACCACATCGGGATCTTCGCGAAGCGCGGCCCGCAACGCGTCGGTAAAGCTTTTTGTATCCGCATGCAGTTCGCGCTGGTTGACCACGCAATTCTTATTCATGTGCACGAATTCGATCGGGTCTTCGATGGTGAGAATGTGGTCATGCCGCTCGGTGTTGATTTTGTCAATCATGGCGGCGAGCGTAGTGGATTTGCCCGATCCCGTCGGACCCGTGACCAACACCAGGCCGCGAGGCTTGTCGCACATTTTGCTCACGACCGTAGGAAGGCCTAGCTGGCTGAAAGATTTGATTTCGAAGGGAATCAGACGGAAGACGGCCGAGGTCGCACCGCGCTGGTTAAATACGTTGGCGCGAAAGCGAGCTAGACCTTTCAATCCGAAAGAAAAATCCAACTCCAGATTTTCTTCGAAACGATGTTTCTGAGAATCGGTCATGACGCTATACGCCAATTGTTTGGTCTCAGCCGGTGTCATTTGCGGCAGGTCCAGTGGCACCAGGTGCCCGTGTACGCGGATCTGCGGTGGCGAATTCGTGGTGAGGTGAAGATCGCTTCCCGACATCTCCAACATTCGTTTCAGCAGATCACTTAGTGCAAGCGACATCTTTTATTTCCTTCCTTTATGAACTTAGTGAATAGTTTCGCGAGCCACTTCTTCGAGCGTCGTCATGCCGGCCGCAACTTTGATCAGCCCGCTGCGGCGCAAAGTAATCATTCCGCGTTCAATCGCTTTTTTCTTCAATTCGACTGCGGAAGCGCCGACCAGAACCAGTTCCCTGATTTCGTCATCCACTTCCATGACTTCATACAAACCGCAGCGGCCCTTGTAGCCCGTGCTATTGCAGACCCCGCACCCTTTGCCCTTCTGGATCTTTACCGTTTTGGCTTCCTCCGGGCTGAAGCCTTCTTCGATCAGGGTCTGATAGGGAACATCAACTGTCTCCGTGCATTCCTTGCAAACACGGCGGACCAACCGCTGAGCGCAGATCAAGTGCACCGATGTCGCTACCAGGAAAGGTTCGATACCCATATTCATAAGCCGGGTAATGGTTTCTGGCGCGCCGTTAGTGTGCAGCGTAGAAAGAACCAAGTGTCCGGTGAGAGCAGCTTTAATCGCGATTTCAGCAGTTTCGAAGTCGCGAATTTCGCCGACCAGAATGATGTTCGGGTCTTGCCGCAGAAATGCGCGCAAGGCAGTGGCGAAATTCAGTCCGATCTGCTCCTTCATCTGCACTTGATTGACGCCAGCCAACTGAAATTCGACCGGGTCTTCTGCAGTCATGATGTTGGTATCGGGTTTGTTCAATGTAGAAATGGAGGAGTACAAAGTGTTGGTTTTGCCCGATCCGGTTGGTCCGGTCACCAGCACCATTCCGTAAGGTTTCAGAATCGCTTTCTCAAACTTGATCAGCGACTCGGGCTCGAAACCCAGCTTGGTCATGTCCAAGCGCAGGTTTTCTTTATCGAGCAAGCGGAGCACGATTTTTTCTCCCCACAAAGTGGGCAGCGTGCTGACACGGAAGTCGAGTTGTTTTTTGCGCCCGCCAATATTCATCTTCAGCATGATGCGGCCGTCCTGCGGCAACCGCTTCTCGCTGATGTCGAGCTTCGACATGATTTTCACGCGCGAAATAATGGCGTCTTTCAACTTCAGCGGCGGCGTCATGATGCTCTGCAGCACGCCATCAATACGGAAGCGCACACGGAATTCTCTTTCGTACGGCTCCATGTGAATGTCGCTGGCCCCGCGCTTTACCGCGTCGGTTAAAACCAGGTTCACCAACTTGACGATAGGAGCTTCATCCGCGGCTCGCTCCAGGTCCGCCAGTCCTAACTCCTGCTGGTCAGCCTGAAGTTCGACGTCGGATTCATCCATCTCCGACATCGAAAGCATTACCTGCTCGAGATCTTCTTCCTTGGTGTTGCCGTAAGCCTTGTCAATGCCTTCGAGAATCGAGCTTTCGGACGCAACTACCGGCTCAATATTGAAACCGGTCATGAACTTGATATCGTCCATGGCGAACACGTTGGTCGGGTCCACCATCGCAATCGTCAGAGACGCGCCCACCCGGCTCAACGGCAGAATTTGATAACGCTTGGCGGTTTCAAATGGAATCAGCTTCACTACCGCTGGATCAATTTCGAAATAGGAAAGATTGATGGCGGGAACGCCGTACTGTCGTGAAAGAAAATTGGTGACGTCTTCGTCAGTCAGAAATCCCAACTTCACCAAGGCAGCACCCAGGCGAACATTAGTTTCCTTCTGAGCCTTCGTTGCTTGTTCCAACTGCTCTGGGGTTATGACCTTCTCTTTGACAAGAAGATCACCCAGCCGTTGAGACATACTTCGATCTCCTATCTGAGCGGCAGAGGGATGACGTCGACTTCACTTTGCTCGCGCGGCATCGCTGCGTTTAAGGGGGACAATCGCAGCCTATCGCGTTGACACAAATTGTCACAGCACAAGCGTTACTTCAAAAGTAACTTTGGTACTTGTACCGTGCGGCGGGAAAGGCACAACGCCTTTGTACTACGCGAAATGCCCGACAGGCGCGCTTTTGTAGAATGAAGACGTCCCAACGGGGCATGCACTTAGGTAAGTTCAGGGGTAGAACGCGACTAACAATTTCGTCTAATAAAGCTGTCTAACAAGAATCGCCACACACTGAAGCTGTAGACATGTCGGCCGCTAACGAACAGATCCGAGCCTATTACCTCGCACTTTACGGCGCCTGGGGGAAGCAGCACTGGTGGCCTGCTCGCAATCGCTTCGAAGTTATCGTCGGCGCGTATCTCACCCAGAATACGTCGTGGAACAATGTCGAAATCGCGCTTCGCCAGTTGCGTGCCGCCCGCAAGCTGCATCTGGCAGCGATACGCAACATTCCCCTGGATCAACTGGAAGCGCTGATTCGCCCAGCCGGATACTTCCGGCAGAAAGCCGCCCGCCTGAAAAACTTCGTCGCGTTCGTCGACCAAACTTACGCAGGCTCGCTGCAGCGCATGTTCGCGCAACCTACCGATAAACTCCGCCAGGAATTGTTCGCTCTGAATGGAGTTGGGCCCGAAACCGCGGATTCCATTCTGCTGTACGCAGGACAGCATCCGGTCTTTGTGGTGGATGCTTATAGCCGCCGGATCCTGGAACGCCACGCAATCGCTGGCCCGAACATGAGCTACGAAGAAGTACGCAAACTTTTTGAGCGATCCTTGAGCGACGTCCCCGAAGCACCTGCAAAAATAACTCAACCTTCAGAAACTGCGATTCCCTCGCTCGCGCACTCTCCCAGCGCCATGAGCCTGGCGCGCCGCTCCCCGCTGGCTCAGATATATAACGACATGCACGGACTTATTGTGGCCACCGGAAAACAATACTGTCTGAAGGCAGAACCTCGCTGCCAACACTGCCCACTGCGAACATTCCTACCCGAGGACGGACCGGCCATGAAACCCGTCTAACTCCCGAATGATGGGGTCATCAGGAGATCAATCACGTTCAACCCTGCGCCCGCTTATAATGAGCCAAAGACGCTGTATCAGTAGCCGATGCAAGCAAATGTCTGTTCGCGATCCAATACGACCTCAGCAAAAACCCTCCAGCCGGAAGAAAGTCATCATCCCGCTGGCCCTAGGCATGGCTCTGCTTTTCGGTATTTTGCTGTCGCTGACCTCTTTTGATTTACCTTTAAATCCCGACACCAACCAGCAGTTACTGTTTTTCGCGTCGCTGTCCGCGCTGATCTTCCTTTTATTCGTGGCCCTGACGTTCGTGCTGGCACGCAATCTGTTGAAGCTTTTTGCCGAGCGCAGGCTGGGCGTTCTGGGATCGAAATTCCGCACGCGTCTGGTGGTAGGCAGTCTCTTGCTGTCGTTCCTTCCCGTCATCGGCATGTTCTTCTTCGCGTATGTGCTGATGAACCGCTCCATCGATAAATGGTTTTCCAGTCCGGTGGAGGAGGTGCGGCGTGACACGGCGACCATGGCCTCGCTGCTCTCCAAGTACGTGGCACAGAACACGCGAGCCGAAGCCGAAGCCATTGCCGCCGAGCCAGGGACACAATCCGCTTTTGCCAGCCACAATTTTTCAGCGGTTAGCAAAGAATTTCAGCGGCACGCGTCGACTCTCCAAGGCGGCTTCGCACTGGCAATTGTTGATGGGAACGCCGAAACCAGTTTCAATATTCCTTCTCCTTGGATGCAACTTAAAACCTCCCTTCCTCTGGAGCGGCTGCGCTCGGAAACGGCAAGTCCTTTTACGTGGCAAGGAACAGACTACATTCTGGGCAGCGCGGCAGTTGGTAGTACCGGCGTGATTCTGGTGGGCATGCCTTTGCCAAAGCAATTTTCCGAAACTGTCAAACAGGTGGAAACCAGCCAGCAGCGCTATCTTGACCTCGCCCGCGAGCGCAGATTAGTTCGACGAACTTACATGGAGGTTCTGCTTCTCCTGACCGTGGTAGTTCTTTTTGCCACGACATGGTTCGCATTATTTCTGTCGAAGTTGGTAACGCGCCCAATGGTCGCGCTGGCCGAAGCTACGCAGGAGATTTCTCGCGGACGACTTGACTACCGCGTCGAAGTCCGCGCCGCCGATGAAATCGGCGATCTCGTGCATTCCTTCAATCGCATGGCTGAAGAACTGGAATCCAGCCGTCGTCAGCTTGAGGCCTCCAGCCATGAGCTTAGCGCAGCGAACGTCGCATTGGAGCAGCGGCGCCGTCACATCGAAACTATTTTGGAGAGCATTCCCAACGGCGTACTTTCCTTGAATGCAGAACGGCGCGTCACCCATGTCAACCATGCGTTGCTTCGCCTGTTTCATCCCTCAGGCGTCGAGTCAAGTACAACAGCCGTCTTGATCGGTGCGCCGCTGCGAGATGTTTTCGGAGCTGAGGTCCTCGCAGACCTTGAACCGCTGTTGCGCCGTGCCGATCGCATGAGCACCACAACCACGCAAATGGATATGCTCGTTCAAGCAGCTACACTCAGCGTCGCAGTTACGGTTGCGACGCTTAAGCACGAGGAACAGGGCCTCGGATATGTCCTCGTCTTCGAAGATCTTTCGGAATTGCTCAAGGCCCAGAAACAAGCAGCCTGGCGCGAAGTAGCGCGGCGCGTTGCCCATGAAATCAAAAATCCGCTTACCCCGATTGCACTCTCCGCAGAGCGCATCCGGCGTCACCTGCAGCGAGCCACGCCTCCCGACGCCGCTTCCCTGCAAGTGCTCAACAGCTGCGCCGATACCATCGCGGGAGCTGTCGAAACGGTGCGCTCGCTGGTAGATGAATTCTCGACTTTAGCGCGTTTCCCAACTGCTCAACCGCAATCGGCCAACATAAATTCCATCGTAAACAACGCTCTAGCAATGTTCGATGGGCGCCTGGACAACATTCGCCTGCGGACTTCTTTATCGCCCGAACTGCCCAACGTGATGGCCGACCCCGAAGCCATCAAGCGAGCCCTGGCTAATCTTCTCGATAACGCCGCGGAGGCAATGCAGAACGCGATGTTCCGCGAGATCGAGATTTCGACTGCGCTGGTAGCCACTCGCGACGTGGTGGAAATCAGCGTCGCCGATACCGGCCATGGTGTCACACGCGAATTAAAAGAACGATTATTCCTGCCATATTTTTCCACTAAGAAGCGCGGCACCGGGCTGGGGCTGGCGATTGTGCATCGAATTATTGAAGATCATCACGGCTCCATCCGCGTAGAAGAGAATAAGCCGGTTGGCGCGCGCTTTGTGGTGGAGCTACCGATTGTGCCCGACGCTGTCGCTGCCTCCTCGATCAACCATGCATAACATTCTCATCGTTGATGACGAACCCACTATCCGCCAATCGCTCAAAGGCGTGCTGGAAGATGAGGGATTCAAAACATCGCTAGCCGAAAGCGGTGAAGCTGGATTGGAAAGCATCAGCAAAAACACCTTCGATGTTGTGCTGCTCGATGTGTGGTTGCCGGGAATTGACGGGCTTGAAACTCTAGAAAAGATTCGTGAGAAAGAAAATGCTCCCGAGGTCATCATGATTTCGGGGCACGGCACGATTGAGACCGCGGTTCGCGCCACTAAACTCGGCGCCTACGACTTTCTGGAAAAACCACTCTCGATAGATAAAACTCTCATCCTCATCAAGAATGCCATCGATGCTAAGCGCCTGCGCGAGGAGAACCGCGAACTCAAGAAACAGCTTGTTCCGAAAAGTGTCATAGTCGGCGATAGTATTCCGGCGAAAGCACTGCGCCAGCAAATTCAGATAATGGCTCCGACCAACGGCCGCGTTCTCATCTTCGGAGAGTCAGGCACCGGCAAGGAACTAGTGGCGCACGCCATTCACGCACAAAGCTTGCGCAGCGAAGAAATGTTTGTCGAGGTGAATTGCGCCGCTATTCCGGAAGACCTGATTGAAAGCGAACTATTCGGTCATCGCAAAGGGTCCTTTCCCGGGGCCACTGGAGATAAAGAAGGCACATTCCAGAAAGCGCATGGCGGCACGCTTTTCTTGGATGAAATCGGCGACATGAGTCTGAAGACCCAATCAAAAGTTTTGCGGACACTCGACGAGCAGCGATTTGTCCCCGTCGGCAGCGACGAGCCCATCACCGTTGACGCTCGGGTGATCGCCTCGACCAATAAAGATTTGGAGGAAGAGATTTCCCGAGGGAACTTCCGCGAGGATTTGTTTTATCGTCTCAACGTCATTCCTTTTTCGGTGCCGCCGCTGCGAGAGCGCAAGGAGGATGTTCCGCTGTTGGGCCGCCATTTCCTGAAGGAATTTTCTGTGACCTATGGCCGGCGTCCGCGCGAAATAAGCGATGACGCCATCGATACGCTCATGCGTTATTCCTGGCCAGGCAACGTACGGGAATTACGCAATGTGATTGAGCGCATCGTGATTATGAACCCGACCACGATTCGCTTCGAGCGCAAGCATCTGCCCCCACTGGTTCACCGCGATGGTACGCGCCGCACGTCGGGAGGCGACTTCTCTACCCTTCATCAGGCTCGCGCCGCCTACGAGCGCGACTATATCCTGAAAAAATTGGATGAGAATCACGGGAACGTCAGCCGTACAGCGGAAGTGCTTGGGCTGGAGCGAAGCCATCTTTACCGCAAGATGAAAACGTTGGGTATTGCGCCCAAAGAATAGATAGAACGCTAACGCTTGATCATGTGAATTTCAGTCCCGTTCTTCAGGAACTTCACTTCATCCATCAATTGCGTAATCAAATATACTCCGCGTCCGTGACCGGCAAAGATGTTCTCTCCGATTATGGGGCTGGGAATTTTAGCGGGATCGAAACCGTTACCAGGATCGCGCACCACGATCAACAGGCTTCGATTCCGGTCGCAAGCCACGTCGCATTCGACAATTTTTGAAGGATCGGACTTGGCGCCATGCACCACCGCATTGGCAAGCGCCTCAGAAAGTGCCAGTTCAATCTCGTGCTCCTTGCCTTGGGCGCAGTCTTTCTCCCGAAGTGATGTCATGATTCGCTGCACAACGGAATCCACCGCAGCTTTATCCGCAGACAACGTCACCTGTAGCTTGAACAGTAAATGGTTGGCCAGAAAGTCGAAAACAGGTTCGGAATTGTTTGGCATTAATCGGTCGATCGCTGTGCTCAGCCGCAAGCTAGCCTGCAATTCTACAGAGGAATCGAGACGCGGGCAATCTGACACGCGCGTTTCAACTCTTTACCGGATGGGTCAACAGCTCCAACTGGCGGCGCCAGTCCAGTTCGTCGATAAATGAATGCGACTCGCGCCAGTCCGGGCTAACTTTCACAAAAAGCTCAAGAAACACGTGCGTGCCAATCATTTTTTCAATCTGCAGGCGAGCAGCCGTGCCAATTTTCTTCAACATCTGCGCCTGCTTGCCGATAAGGATCCGCTTCTGCCCTTCGCGCTCGCAAAAAATCGCCGCCGCAATTCGCGTAAGCTTTGGCCGCTCCTCAAATTGTTCGACTAACACCGTAGTCGCGTAGGGAACTTCTTCACTGGTCGCGAGCAATACTTGCTCACGAATGATTTCTCCCACCATGAAACGAGTAGGCTGATCGGTGACTTGGTCCGCAGAAAAGTAGCGCGGGCCCTCAGGCAGAATTGCTATTACCTTCGCCAGCAGAAGATCTAAACCTTCTGGCTTGCGCGCTGACAGTGGAATGATTTCCTTGAAAGCATAAAGCCGGCTGTATTCATCGATGATGGGTAGCAGCTTATCTTTCTGATTTCGCAGCAAATCGATTTTGTTCAGAAGCAGAAAAACCGGAGTTCCCGATTTCTTTGCCATTTCAAGCACGGCCTCATCCTCACGGCTGAATTTGCGGGTCACATCGACAATCAGTAAAAGCAAGTCGCAGCCTTCCAGCGCCTCGCGCACTTCAGACATCATCTTGCGACCTAGCGAGGTATCCGGCTTATGCACGCCAGGCGTATCGATGAGTACGATCTGTCCCCCAGCTTTTTTCTTTTGAGCAGGCACTTGCACCACGCCCAAGATGCGATTGCGCGTGGTCTGCGGCTTGGGGCTGACAATAGCCAGCTTTTGCCCCACAAGCGCATTCAGCAGCGTCGATTTTCCCGCGTTAGGACGGCCAAGAATGCAAACGAATCCAGAATGAAAGGCCATAAGAGTAGGCTACTAGCTTCCTGCCGCTAGCGGGAAACTAGAAGCCGGTAGCTAGGAGCCAGCAGCTAGAAGCTTCTTCAAATCAACCGCAACTGCTTCGGCTGCACTACCGAGATCCGCACCCGCTCAACTCTCCGGTCGGTTGACTCGAGCACTTCAAAGCGCAGACCGTCTTCTTCTATTACTTCCCCTTTTTGCGGAATGCGGCCTGCCATCTCAGTCACCAATCCCGCCACTGTAGCCGATTCTTTTCCCTCGGGGCGCGTACCCAGCAATTCATCCAATCGATCGACGTCCATATTTCCAGGGACAATGTACGAGTGGTCGTTCTCCCGCACCACTTCGGCCTTCTGGTGTTCGTCGTCGATCTCGCCGACAATTTCTTCGACCAGGTCCTCGATCGTAACCAGTCCCGCAACCCCGCCGTACTCATCAACCACAATAGCCATGCGGATATTATTTTTCTGCATCTCCCGCAAAAGCTCGCTTCCTAGTTTACTTTCGGGCACGAAATAAACATCTTTGCGCATAACCGTGTCGACGGTGCGAGTACGGGCTTCAGTATCCGGCACCTGCAAAACGTCTTGCGCGTACACGATTCCTTTTATGTTGTGAATAGTTCCTTCGAATACCGGAACCCGCGAGAACGGTTTCATGCGCAGCAACTCAATGAACTGCTCGACCGTGGTGCTGGTAGGAACGGCGACGATTTCCGGCCGCGGCTTCATGGCTTCGCGCACGGTTTTTTCGCCGAACTCCACCACGGACTGAATCATGTCGCGATTGCTCTCATCTAGAATTCCTTCTTCCTGACCAGCTTCAATCAGCGCGTCCACAGCTTCAGCCTGGCTTTCCGGCTGTTCATCGGCATGCTCCTTGGTTAAAGAAGCCACGGACTCAAGAAATCCCAATACCAGAGTCACCGGCATAACCAGATAGATGAGGAGACGCAAAACAGGTGCCCAGGCGATCAGCCATCGCCCCGAAGAGCGCGAGAAAAAAACAAAAGGCAGAAAACGGTTAAAAATAATCACGATCAAGATCAGGCTAAGCGTAGCCTGCAGAATTTCGTAAATGCTCCATGCGCGGTCGCGAAAAACAGTGAAACCGACCAGCATGGCGATCGCCGCGATGGTCATTTGCGTGAGCACCGCCATCGACACCGCCGCGCGCCCGCGGCTCACACCGAGCCTAGGCTCTACATCATGTTCGAAAGCATCAATGTTGACTTGAAATTCGCGGGAGAGGAACTTGCCAATCTCAGCGTAAAGGCGGTCTACATAAGAGACCAGGGTCAGCAGACCGAGCAACACCAGCAAAACGATAGCGATGACGTAATTCATGGTGATGCCCGTTTGCATCCGCGTTTGGTGCTCGCCGGCCGCACACTTCTTTCGATCAATCCTACGGGCAGTCCGAGAGACTTCCGCAGACGCGCTTCCTCGCGTTCCATCTCTCCGTTGTCGAGTTCGTGATTGTATCCCGCAAGATGCAACATCCCATGTAAGACCAGAATTCTGATTTCCTCGGCAGCAGTGTGACCCAGTCGACGCGCATTCTGCCTTGCAATCTCTGCGGAAATCGCCACATCTCCTGCAAAGCCCGGCGCCAATCCAATGATTGCAGGAAAAGACAGCACATCCGTCGGCTTATTCTTGTGGCGAAAACGATGGTTCAATGCCTGCAATTCCCGGCTGCTCGTTACAAGCACACTGACGGCACCTCGCACTCCGCTGGCGCGGCGGGCGCGCGCTACAAACTTATCTAGCGCAGCCTCACTCAGCCCCGCCACCCGTCGTTGAATAATCACCAAGCTCGCTCCGTCACTGTTCATGCAAATAAACAGGAGGGCCAATACCGCAGCCCTCCCAACGTCTCGTATCGATTTTATTCTTTCGCTTGTGCTTCCGGCGACATGGCGATGTCTTTCTGCAAAGGCGGAATATCCGACCCATTAGTCTTGCCGTTCGCACCGCTCTTCGGTTCGAGCAGCGACAGTTGCTGTTCCGCCAGCTTATTCTTGTGCTCATCGTAAGCGCGAATAATGCGCTGCACCAGGTGATGGCGAACCACGTCGCCCTCATCGAAATGAACGAACGTCAATCCTTCGACGCGCTTCAATATGTCGACCGCCTCCAGCAGACCGCTACGGCGAGCATTGGGCAGGTCGATCTGAGTGACGTCGCCGGTGATCACTGCCTTGGAATTAAATCCCAGGCGCGTGACGAACATCTTCATCTGCTCCGACGTAGTGTTCTGCGCTTCATCCAGAATCACAAAGGAATCGTTCAAAGTGCGGCCGCGCATGAACGCAATCGGCGCAATCTCAATGACATTTTTTTCCAGATAACGATCGACCTTTTCCGGATCAAGCATGTCGTAGAGCGCGTCGTACAGCGGACGCAGATACGGATCAATTTTGTCCTGCAAAGTTCCCGGAAGGAATCCCAGTCGCTCGCCGGCTTCGACCGCCGGCCGCGCCAGAATGATCCGGTTCACCCGTTTAGCCAGCAATGCCGAAATCGCCATAGCCACGGCAAGGTAAGTCTTTCCCGTACCCGCGGGACCGATGCCAAATACCATATCGTGATGCTCAATAGCTTCGACGTAGCGTTTTTGATTGACGCTCTTGGGCTGAACCGTGCGCCGTCCGAACGAGCGCTGCCGTCCCGCTTCCGCCAGTCCACGCAGCGTAGCTTTAGGATCCGCAATCAGAACCCGCAACATGCTATTGAGGTCGCCATTGTTGAAGGTGTGCCCAGCGCGCTGCAGATGGTTGTAGTCGGAAAAAACCTGCTCGGCGCGGGCGACATCGCGGGCCGCACCTTCAAGTTCAATGGAGTTGGAACGGAGGTCAATGTCGATGTTCAGACCATCTTCGAGCACGTGCAGGTTTTCGTCTCTGGTACCGAACAGGGTTTCTATGTGAGGAGTAATCTCGATGCTTTTCTTCATTCAGTTTTGGCGAATCCTTCCCTCGCCAGCCCGGCCTGTGTTGCCATGCTACTGCTTAGATGCGTCGCCGCGATAGGGGCGCACCAATGCCCTTATTAGCGGCGACAAAAATTTTCTCTCTGCTGATGGAGCCAACCGGATTGCTCGCGCCTAAGGGGCAAGCGACTACCATTGCTGTAAGGGTACCCCCAGCATCTGACAGGAGTCAATGGTGCAAAGTAATTCAGTAAGTCCCAGAAGACCCCTGGAGATGTCAGCCGAAGCGAGCTTTATTTCCTGCATATCCATTTGACCCGCTGTGACTTACTCCCGTAGAATAGTTGCTCGTACCAATCAACATTTCCCTGCTACAGCTTGGAAAACCCACAGAACGAAGGTAAACGAATTACATGGCAAACCATTTTTCGGCGCTGAAACGCGCTCGTCAGACTGAAAAGCGCACCGTCCGCAACCGCGCCAACGCCTCCCGCCTGCGCAGCATACTGCGCGATTTGCGCGAATCGCTCGCCAAAGGCGACAACCAGGCAACCGAACCGACTTTCCGGCAGACTGTCTCCGCGCTCGACAAGGCGGTTCAGAAGGGCGTGTTGCACGCCAACACGGCTTCCCGCTACAAGTCCCGATTGAATGTCCGTTTGAACGCGACGGCGAAGAAATAGCACCTGGCTGACTTCACAGCACAACGCCAAAATGATTTTTTAGTGCCATCCGCCACTCTTCGTCTGATGTCAGCAGTCGTTCATCTTTGGTCCCACTGCTGGTGAGTATCACCTTCCGCTCAGCCACGGTAATTCTGCCGTCAGGCGTGGCCATCGAACAAATACTTTTGCGCGTGAACGGCGACTCGGGCGAAGTCTGATGATAGTGGCACATAGCCGCAAAGTCGTTCAGACTTCGCGGTGTCAAAGTGAAAGCATATTGCCGCTTCCAGACCGCATCACGGTCCGCTCTCTCCATGCAGAGTGAGCCCGCGCTATCGGCCACACGATAGATCCAACCACCCTGTTGCTGCTCAGCACCGGGATGCAACCGCAGCGGATCGAGAAACGAGTCGCCGAATCCGACATCTGCCAGCCAGGGTACCTCCAGATCAACTCTCAATGCTAGATGATCGAACTCCGGACTGCTGCTCCCATCTTCACGGGACACGCGAGCCGAGAGCAAAGTGACCTTGAATCCTATTTCACGCAGCAAACCCGCAAAGGCTCCATTCAGTTCGTAGCAAAAGCCGCCACGTCGCCGGTGCACAATTTTCTGAACAAAGGCGTCTTCCTCGCACACAATCTTTCGGCCCAGAGCAATGTCGAGATTTTCGAAAGGCACGTTCAGCATATGAGCGCGATGCAGCCCGCGCAGCACATCTATCGTAGGAGCAATTGGCCCGGTGTACGCGATACGGTCGAGATAGGCGGAAACGTGAACCATCAGGCCTCAGCCAATCTCTCACTTCGCAAACGTACCCAGCAACGCTGCGATATTGCTAGCCGGAACGATGACGCCTGTACCGCCAACTGGGATCATTTGATGTAGTTGTAGTGGGAAGATTACGCCGGGAACTGTCAGTGATATCTCCTGTGTTTGTCCGGGCGCTTGCGAGACAAGCCCCAGCAGGGAGGGCAACGCGGGCAACCCCGCAACACCCGTTACGCTTAGGCCAATTGGCACCTTTATCACCGGCCCGCCGCTGTTCCCTGGGTATATATTCGCATCAATGAGGAATGGCTTCTCGAAAGAGCCTACTTGGATCCCGCCACGCCACGATGCCAGAACGGACGATAGCGCGGACAAGATACTCATTCCCGACGATACCCGGATAGCCTAGAACGACGACGGTCCCACCCTCGTACAGGTCGTCGGGATTGGCGAAATCCTTGATAGAGATCGACTCTTGGCTGTGCGTGCCTCCCACGTTCAAGGGTACCGTTGGTATAGCCGCGACGTCGCTGTCACCAGCCGCCGACACCCACAGATCGCGACCATCCGGATCGCGCAGCTTGAGGGCTGAGCCGAGTTCTTCGTAAACAGATTTTTGTTCCTGCCAAGCCCAGCGGACCCGTACCTCGTTCGGATGCCAGTTCTTGGGCGGGTCATAAAAGACATGCTTCGCCGTGACAATATAGCCGACGCTCGGACTTGTTGAGACTGTGATTCCAGTCCCGATGACCTCAAAAAAGTCACGGTCTTTTTGATCCTTAGATACCCTGCCAAATGAAAACGTGCTAAGTCGCCAGTGTTCCAGCCAAGGGCGAGGGGCGGCAGGAGCGGGCGTCGGGGAGACCACGGCGTTCTGTGCATCAGCCGCCGATGGCCGTCCCGAAGGCACACCCAAGACAATCAGGATGCCAGCGAGCACCAATAAAGACGGGCCAATAATTCCGCTCTTGTTGATATACGTAGGGCACCCCGTTTTTCGCTTCATACGGGCAGTTCTTCCTGCATCCAGCCAGCTTCCGGCTTGGCTTCGGTTGTCAGGTCGAGCACTAATTTCTCCAGCACCATTCGTTTGCTCGGCGGATTCGAGCGCAAAGCCAAATCTGTTTTTGCGACCAACCGGATGGCGCGCGTCAATTCTCTTTTCGATTTGTAACGTCGCGCTTGCCTGATGATGTCGTCCGCGGCAAACGGAGGCACGCGGAAACCCTGCCACAGCGCGGCCCACAGCATGCGCTGATCGCGCACGTTTCGCTCCAGGATCACCAGCATCTGGCGAAAAGTCTTGGCCAGCATATAAAGATGTCCAATAGCAGCCTCGTCGCCTTCGCCCGTGCTCAGAATCGCGTCCAGCATTTCGAGGGCGCGCACACGATCTTTGGCGGAGATGGCATCGGTCAACTCATACAGAGATCTTTGCTTTGCCGCCAGCACCATGGTTTCGACATCCCCGAGCGTGATGCGTTTCTTTTCGCCCACGTACAGCATCAACTTTTCCAGTTCATTCGAGACCATCATCATGTCGCCGCCGAGAGCGTCGACCAGTTCTCTCGCGGCATCGGCGTCGATCTTGAAGTCCCGGGTAGCGCCATATTCTCCAATCCAGCGCACCGCTTCGTTTTCTTCTACTCGCGCCAGTTCGACGATGGCGCAATATTGTCCCAGGGTTTCGCGGATCCTCTCGTAGCGTTCCTTGTCGGTCAACTCCATGCGCCGCGGATCGGCTGGAATGTTGATGTGATCGGCGACGAAGATCAGCACCGCGTCAGGATTTGGATCCTTACAATACTCCTCAATGGCAGCAAGTTTATCTTCGTTCGACCCGCGCCCGAACAGGTTCTTCACCCCACGAACGAAGAAAACTTGAAAGGGCGCCATCAGCGAAGGGGTACGCGCGCGGTCAAGAACCTCGATCAAATCAGTTTCCGCAAGATCAAATTCGAACAGGCTGAAATCCCGAAGGTCAGGCGTGACCAGATGTTCCAGGATGGCTTCGCGGCAGCGTTTGCGAAAGAAAACTTCCGCTCCCACGAAAACGTAAGCGGGACGCAGCTTGCGGGCTTGCACCTCAGACACGAAGCGGTCAGTCTGGGCAAATGCCCGCATCAGAACCCCTCCAGGATATTCGACACTAAGGTTTGTGCGAAGTCACGCGAGAGACGCTGAAACGCCGCGGTATCTTCCTCGAAAAAGCTGTTCACATCGCGCGGAACCTCGTACTGCTCA
>Ga0073928_10004621_pt1 | contig 20172 bp, 19 predicted proteins | sample PaiPotPPA55metaG_FD_76969 | JGI IMG/M metagenome (GOLD analysis project Ga0073928, IMG submission 76969) | Iron sulfur acid spring bacterial and archeal communities from Banff, Canada, to study Microbial Dark Matter (Phase II) - Paint Pots PPA... ...
GAGAGCCTCCTCGAACTCCAAGCCGCTGCGGCGGGCCTGCCGTTGGTGAAGGTGCAAATCCCGTCGCCCTGCTCAAATGAGATCTACGAACGGTCGATGTCCGAAGCGATGGCACGGGCGCGCGACGAGGGAGTGCGCCACGTCGTTTTCGGCGATTTATTCCTGGAGGACATCCGCGCATACCGCGAAAGCCAACTGGCAGGGTGCGGAATGATCCCGGTGTTCCCGCTTTGGCACAGAGACACCCTTCAGCTCGCCAACGAAATGCTGACCGGCGGCCTCTCCGCATATCTCACGTGTGTTGATCCGCGCAAACTCAATCGTTCGTTTGCCGGAAGGCGTTTCGATGCCGCACTTCTCGCAGATATTCCCTCGAATGTGGACCCGTGCGGCGAGAATGGCGAGTTTCACACGTTTGCGTTCGCCGGCCCGATGTTTCGAGCCCCTATCGAAGTCAGTGTGGGCGAGATCGTCGAACGCGACGGTTTCGTTTTCGCCGATCTACTTCCTTGCGCGTCCGCGAGCGGAGCAGGATAGAATGACGTCGCGTGCACGAAACCCTCGGATGAAAACCTGATGCGAATCTGTTCCTTGCTTCCCTCGGCGACCGAAATTCTGTTCGCGCTAGGACTGGGCGATTCGGTGGTCGGCGTCACACATGAATGCGACTTTCCGCCGGAGGCAGCCAAGAAACCCGCACTGATTCGTCCCCGCGTCGACCCGCAAGCTCGGCCGGCCGAGCTTGACCGGCAGGTGACTGAGCTGGTCTCGCGAGGAGAGAGCATCTATGCGGTCGATGCCGACCTGCTCAGCTCGCTCTCGCCCGACCTGATCGTGACGCAAGATCTTTGCCACGTGTGCGCCGCTTCACCGGACGACCTTGCGGCTGCCTTGGCTCGTTTTGCCAAACGTCCGCAAGTGCTGGCACTCACGCCCCACTCGCTTGCCGACGTGTGGAACGACATTCGCCGCGTCGGGGAAGCGACACAGCGGCGTCGCGAAGCGCAGGGCTTGGCGATCACCCTTGAACAAAAAGTTGCCGCGATCGAAGCCAAAGCAGCACGCGCCCCGGTTCGGCCGCGCATTCTGTGCCTCGAATGGCTCGAGCCGTTTTACGTTGGCGGCCACTGGGTTCCAGAGATGGTTGCGAAGGCCGGCGGCCAAGATGTTCTGGGACGCGCAAGCGAACCGTCGTTTCGCGTGACAGCGAAAGAAATTTCGAAAACAAATGCCGACCTGATCGTCGTGATGCCTTGCGGTTACAACGCCTCGCGAACCGTTTCGGAACTCGACTTTCCCAAATTACCAGAAAGCTGGCGCGATCTTCCCGCAGTGCGCGACCGCCGCATCTTTGCAGTGGATGCCAATAGCTATTTCTCGCGGCCTGGCCCACGACTTGCCGACGGCGTTGCGCTTCTGGCGCACCTTTTCCATCCCGATCTGTTCTCCCTGGATTTGCCCGCCGGAGCGTTTTGCAAACTCTAGACGCTCGCCTGCGGGCGCCAGTAACGATAGAAGACGAGGCCGCTCAGAATCAGCACGAGTCCGATCGAAGAACGAATCGGGCGTTCGATCCAAATGCTGATCGTCAAAGCAAAAGCGCCCGCAACGAATAGTGCGGGGACTACGGGATATCCCCACGTGCGATAGGGGCGCTCAAGATTTGGCGCGATTCGTCGCAGCCGCAGCATCGCTACAACGGAAAGCCCGTAGAAAATCCACGCCGCGAAAACGAACAGCGACGTCAGCTCCTCGAACGTTCCCGTGAGCGCCATCAGGCCGGCGAGAACTCCTTGAAAGATCAGCGCGCCGCCCGGCGTGCGAAATCTCGGATGCACCGTGCCAGTAATTCTGAAAAATAGCCGGTCCCGCGCCATCGCATAAGGAACGCGCGCGCCGCTGAGAAGCGATGAATTCAGCGTCCCCAGCGCAGCGACGATCATAGCCAGCGTGATCCAGAAGGCCGCTCCACGACCCGCGAAACTCTCGACGACGTCCGACGCAACATGTGATGACCCCGCGACGTTTGCGAAGGGAAGTGCGTAGAAGCAGACGGCGCTGAATACGAGATATATCGCCGCGACCAGAATCGTCCCGCCGACGAGCGCCAGCGGAATATTCCGCTGTGGATTCTGCACCTCGGAGCCGACGCGGTTCAGGTCCTCCCATCCGTCATAAGCCCACAGTGCGGCCGCGAGCGCCGCGAGAAAGCTGGTCAAAATTCCGCCGCCTGTGTGCGCAGGCCAGAACGGGTGAAAGTGCGTCAAGCTTCCATGGCCGAACCAGAAACCCGCAGCGACGATCGCGAGCACCGCGCCAATTTTCAGGATCGTAAGCCCGACTTGAACGTTTCCGCCGACCCGCACACCCAGGTAGTTGATGAATGTAAACAGGAGGATCACCCCGAAGGCCAATGGCTGCGCCCACGTGAACACGAACTCGTACGGTTTGCCGGAAAAGGGAAGCGTCACATGCCACGAGAGAATCGGAACCGCAATCGCGGGAATCAGAAAGCTCGAAAAGCGCGCAAAACCGGCAGCAATCGAAGCAGCCGAACTCGATTCGCCTACGGTCGAGTGCATCCAGCCGAAAAGAAATCCGTACACCGGACCCAGGCCGCGCTTCAAGTACGCGTACTGCCCACCCGCTTCCGGAATCGCAGCGCCAAGCTCAGCGAAGGATAGCGCGCCAAACAGCGAGAGAAGTCCACCGGCAATCCATGCGGCATAAACGATGCTCACCGAGCCGCCAACCGAAGCCATTTCGCTCGGCTTCAAAAAGATCCCCGTGCCGATCATTGTTCCGACGACAATTGCGGACGCGGCCCACAGGCCAAGACCTCGAACGAGATCGAGCTGCTCCCGCGGTTTCTGGCGACTTTCGATAATGCTCTGCGAGTTTCTCGACATCGTGTTTAGCTATTGGCTGTTTGAGTTGATGACTTCGCCATCATGCTTACGAGCGAGCCGACCGCAAACGTCACGGCCGTGCCGATCAGCACGTACCAAGTCCACGCAACATAAGAATGAAGTTTCAGCGCGATGACAATCACTGTTGCCAGGCCCGAGACAAATCCCGCGAGCGCCCCAGTTTCATTTGCCCAACGGTTCCATGTTCCCAACAAAAACACGCCGAGCATTGCCCCGCCTGTAATGGAGGCGATCGTAAGACCCGCCTCGAGGACTGGCCCCCACGGAAGCAGTCCCAGCGATCCCAGCACAACTCCCCAGACGACCGTCATCCAGCGCGAGCGCCGCAGCGACTCGGCGGCAGCTTCGCTTCCTTCGCGGCCCGCATCGCCACTTCGCGCGCCGCCGAGGTCTATCATGCTGGAGGACGCCAAGGAGTTCAACGAACCGCTCGCGTTCGACATCGCAACCGCAAAGATCGACGCCAGCACGATTCCAGCGAGTCCTCGTGGCATTTCGCGAACGATGAATTCCGGAAAAATCCGGTCGGCATCTCCCGCCGGCACCGGAAACCCCGAACGTTGTGCATAAGCGAAAAGCATTACGCCGATCACAAGAAACAAAGAAAACTGAACGAAAATAATAACGCCGCTGGCAAGCAGCGCCGTCTTGCTGTCGCGTTCGTTTCGCGCAGCGAGTAACCGTTGCACCATCGTCTGGTCGGTGCCGTGGCTCGCCATCGTCAAGAACGTCCCACCAAGAATGCCGGACCAAAACGTATAACTTCGAGCCAGACTGAACGTGAAATCGAACACGCGCAATTTCCCGCCAGCCAGCGCGGCCGCCTGCGTCACCTCGGACCACCCGCCGGGAATCTTGTGCAAGAGCAGAAAAAACGCAGCCGTCGAGCCGCTGAGATAAAGCGCCAACTGCACCACGTCGGTCCAGATAACGGCACGCATTCCCCCTTCAAACGTGTAGAACAGCGTCAACAGAGTGACGATCAAGATCGAAATTCGATCGCCGGTGCCAAAAGCTACGCTCACCACTTTCCCAATTGCCGCGATCCGGACGCCTTCCGCCAGCGCGCGTGTTCCCAGAAAGACGACTGCCGCCGCCGACTTGATTCGCGCACCGAATCGCTTCCCCAATAGCTGGTAAGCCGTGTAGAATTCGCCTTGGAAGAAGTACTGCGGTATTAGGACCACGCAAAGAATCACCCGCGCGACCAGATAGCCCAGAACGAGTTGAAGAAAGCCGAGGTTTCCGCCGAAGGCGATCCCCGGCGTGCCGATAATAGTAAGCGTCGAGGTTTCCGTCGCTACGATCGAGCAGGCGAGCGCCCACCACGGCGCTGTGCGGCCCCCAAGGAAATAATCGCGCAGACTCTTCTGGCCGCGGCGGAAGTGGGCGCCAAACAGCGTAATGCCCGCGAGGTAGAGAACCAGGATGGCGAAGTCGATGGGGCTGATTTGCATTGCGCTGCGCGTCGCAGGTAGCGCGATGCTAACCGCCCGCTTCAAACAGTGTCAAGCAAGAGAACGTAGCAGTTGAGACGCACGCGAACCCAGGTGCGTGAGGCGCCTAAGGTACGCAAGGTAAACGATGCGCAACAAGATCAGCGCAACTGACGCAAAGTACTTCCTGGGTTTCGATGGCGGCGGCTCGAAGACGGAATGCGTCCTCGCCGACGACCAAGGCGCCGTCCTCGCTCGTGCCACGGCGGGGCCTTCTAATCCTCTACGCACTGGTTACACGCGCTCGTGGTTTTCGCTCAGCGGAGCTGCGGACGCCGTTCTCGGTCGGAACAAGCTTCGCGCGGACGATATTCGCGGAATTTGCGCGGGCCTCGGAGGCGCCGGCCGCACCGGCGTCGTAAGGCGCGCCAAGACGTTCTTCGAGCGCAGCTTTCCAAACGCGAAAGTGCTCGTCACAACCGATCTGGAAATCGCTCTCGAAGCTGCGTTCGGCACGGGCGACGGAATCATTCTTCTAGCGGGAACGGGCTCGGCTGCCTTTGGCCGCGACGTGAACGGCCGCACCGCCCGCGCAGGAGGCCGCGGCCCGTGGATTAGCGACGAAGGAAGCGCGTTCGATATCGGCCGCCGCGCCGTCGCCGCCATCGTCCGTTCGGAAGAACATCGCGGTCCGTCGACGGCTCTCTCGAAGAGTCTCTTTAAATGGCATGATTGCCGCAATTGGGATTCGCTCCTCGAGCGCATCGCGAAAAATCCAGACGACGTTTTCCCGAAAACGTTTCCGCTGGTCGCCAAAGTGGCTGATTCGGGCGACGCAGTCGCGCAGGGAATTCTTTCAGCGGCGGCCGCGTCTCTAGCCGAGCTCGCCTCTCTAGTTTCGAGCGATCTCGGGTGGGGCGATCGCGAGGTATTAATCGGACAAGTGGGTGGAGTCTTTGGCCGTTCGAAGTTCTTCGACAAAGCCATCGAAGCAGAACTAAAGAAGGCCTGCCCGCGAGCGAAGTTCGTCACCGCCAAGATGTCCCCGGCGGAAGCAGCTGTCCAGATTGCGATTCGGCAGTCTCTTGCAAAGGGAAATGCCGCCTGAACCTGACGAGCGTGCCAAACGCGCGCGGCACGCTTCAGCCCACGAACTGAACGCGCTGATCCACGAAGCAGGCGAGGAATCGCTGCTCGCACTCCTTGAGAATCCAAATCTCGACGAAGGTCACGTCAGTCAGTTGCTCGAGCGTCTCGATTTGCCTGCGGTTGTCTTGAGCGCCGTCGCTCAGACGGGGAAGTGGACCGCCAGTGAAGCCATCCGGCTCCGGCTGGCTCGTCATCCGCACACGCCCCGGCGTATTGCCCTGTCGTCAGTTCGCCAGCTGTTCCTATTTGACCTCGTGCGGCTGAGCTTGCTTCCCTCATCGCCCGCCGAAATCCGCCGCGTCGCCGAAGAATTAATCGTGACTCGCATCCCGCATCTGCCCGTCGGCGAAAAACTGACGCTTGCGCGCCGCGGCCCCGCGCGAGTCGCCGGCGCGATTCTCGCGGAAGGACATGCCCAGGCAATCAAACTCGCGCTTGCCAACGCTTTCCTCACGGAAAGCCAGGTTCTGAAAGTTCTCGCGAAACCCGGTATCCCAGAGCGTGCCGTCACGGCAATCGCGCAACATCCGAAATGGTCTTGCCAGTACAACGTGCGCATGGCGCTGGTGCGCAACGCGCATACGCCTGTGCCGTCGGTCCTGGCGTTTCTTCCCAATCTCACGATGCGCGATTTGAACGAGATCGCTGCGCTCGAAGAACTTGCGCCGCACCTGAAGAAATACATTCAACAGGAACTAACGCGCCGTAAAGACGCGGAGCGAACGCGCGACGTTTAAAGGAAATTACGGTTCGAAGCCGGGGGAACTGTGACGAAAAAATCGAATCAAACGCGGTGGATTATCGCGCTGGCCGCACTCGCTCTGATAGCGGTGCTTGCTTACTCCACCTATTTGCAAATGGGCACCGAGTACGAAGTGTGCCTCACGTTCAAAGGCGCAACGCAATGCGCCAAGGCTCGCGGCTCCACACGAGAAGAGGCCGTGCGCAGCGCGCAGGATATCGATTGCGCCACCCTTGCAAACGGCCGGGACGAACTGATGGTCTGCACGCAGACGCCGCCGACGAGTGTTCGCGAACTAAAATAGCAGCGTCGATTCCGCGAGCGCCCCGTCTAATTCTCTGGTTTCTTGAACGGTTCCGGCACGGGCGTACCCAGAATCCGCAAATAGGTCATCAATTGCGCGCGGTGATGAATTTCATGATCGTTCATGCCGAACAGAATCACGGCCACTTTGCGCCGAAACCCAATTGCCGCGTGCGCCCGCTCATCTTCGAAAAGTTCAGCAGGCTGTGCCGCTATGATTGCAAGCGTTTCCCGGTGCACGCGCTCGATATTCTTCAATTCTTCCTCGAGTGATCCCGTCTTCCCGAGCACGCCCGCCAGGCCCTTAGGGATGCGCGTCTCGTAATATGCGAAATTCCCGTCCAGCGCGACGCGGCGCACTCCTTCCTCCGAAACCCACAGGTGCTGGAGCATGTCGCCGACGCTCAGTGCGCCTCTTTCGGGCTTCCACGCCATATGCTCCGCGCGCAGCAGCGCGAAAACTTCATTTGAACGCTTGCGAATCGCCTCTTTTTGCTTCACAAAAAACTCTTGTAGGGTTGTGCTCATGCCGGAATTATACGCCAATCCTTAGCCGGACTTTCGGTGTCTAACCATAGGGAGCTACACGCGTGAATGCTTATCGAGGCGCGATCGCGTTGACAGCCCGGCCCCCGCTGCATAGCATAAATATCAAGGGAGAAACGCGCCACACATGACGCGATGTTTGAATTGCGGAGCGGATCGAGACGCGGATGTTTGCGGGGCCTGCGGCCTCGGCGCCACCGCGGCCGAATATTCGCTTCGCATGAAGCTGCTGAACCGCACCGCCTTTTTCCTCCTCGGTGCGCTCGTTTTCGTCGTCGCCAGCCAGCGTTACCCGGCGCTGGAGCTCGACGGGATCACAATATTCATCGGCCTGGTGTTCTTTTTAACGCTGGCTCTCGCAATTTGGGTCGAGCGCCGAGCGCTCAGGCACACGGAAGTAGAAGCATTGAAGCGAATCTACTATGGACTGATTCCGTTGCCCTGGCTCCTCGCCGGGCTGCTATTTGGTAATGGCGCCCTCGACCATGCGCCACCGCACCCCGAAACGGTACGAGTCGTCGGTAAATTCTCGATGCCCGGACCGGTTCCCAGCCGCCGCCTTATCGTAACTTCGTGGCGGGAAGGCCGTCGCATTGAGCGTGTCCCGGTTGATCGCGGTGACTTCGATCGCTTCGTTGTGGGCGATATGGCAGTAGTCCAAGTGGACGACGGTTTGGTCGGGATTCCCTGGGTGTCGGGCGTCTCGCGCCCATAGTTTCCCTGGACCGGCGGCTGTCTAAACCTTCGCAGGATTTTGGCGCTTGATAAATTCTCCCGCGCCGGGTTTGCCGATAAATTTTCCGTTCTCTATGATTGTCCGCCCGCGCGACAGCACGATCTTCGGTATGCCTTTGACGCGGATTCCTTCGAACATCGAGTAATCCACGCGCATGTGATGCGTTTTAACGCTGATCGTCTGCTCCTCGTCCGCATCGAAGATAACGAGGTCTGCATCCGAGCCGACGGCCACCGCGCCCTTGCGCGGATAAAGTCCAAAGAGCTTTGCCGGCGCGGTTGAAACGAGCTGCACGAAGCGGTTCGCCGAAAAGCGTCTCCCGTGCACTCCGCCGCTGTACACCAGGCTCAATCGGTGTTCGATGCCCGGCCCGCCGTTGGGAATTTTCGTAAAGTCGTCCTTCCCGAGCTCTTTCTGCTCCTTGTAACAGAACGGGCAATGATCGGTGGACACCGCCTGCAAATCGTCCTTCGCCAGCCCCTCCCACAATTTTTCCTGATTCCATTTTTCACGAAGTGGCGGAGTGAAAACATACTTTGCGCCCTCAAATCCCGGCGCATCCATATTTTCGAGCGAAAGGTACAGATACTGTGGGCAGGTTTCGGCAAAAGCAGGCAGGCCGCGGTCGCGTGCCTCACGCACTTTTTCCAGTGCGTCGTTGCACGAAAGGTGAACGATATAAACTGGCGCGCCCGCCATCTCCGCCAGCGCGATCGCGCGGTTCGTCGCTTCGGCCTCGGCCGTCGTCGGCCGCGTTAGCGCATGATATTTCGGCGCCTTTTTCCCTTCCGCCAGCGCGCGCTGGACAATTACATCGATGGCGCCCCCATTCTCCGCGTGCATGCAGACCATCCCGCCCGAGTCCGCCGCCGCTCGCATGGCGCGGAAAATCGACGCGTCGTCGAGCATGAACACGCCCGGGTAAGCCATGAACAGCTTGAAAGTCGGGACGCCTTCCTTCACCAGCGCCTTCATCTCGTCGAGCTGCGCATCGGCCAGGTCGGTGATAATGCAGTGAAACGAATAATCGATCACCGCTTTCCCGTTGGCTTTCTTCATCCAGGTGTCGAACGCATGCCGCAATGTCTGGCCTTTGTACTGGATCGCGAAGTCGATCAGCATTGTCGTCCCGCCGAACGCTGCCGCCACGGTGCCGGTTTCGAAATCGTCCGCGCTGGTCGTACCGCCGAACGGCATGTCCAGATGCGTGTGCACGTCGATTCCGCCAGGCATCACCAGCCGCCCGCCCGCTTCGATCACTTTCCCCGCGTTTTCAATCGGAAGTCCGGAGCCGATTGCCGCGATTGTGCCCCTCGTTATGCCCACATCCGCCGCATAAGTATCACTTGCGGTAACAATCGTCCCGTTGCGGATCACGGTATCAAAGCGCATGTGAGAAAAACCTCCCCGATTCACGTGCAACGCGAGGTAGCTTACACTGCTTCGCTGCTCTTTGGCGCGCTTCCGCGACGCCGCCTGGTTATCTGTCGCCAATGACCGCGGATCACGATCCTGATGTGCAAAACCGGCAGTGTTTAGATTCAGAGCGTATCGCTACGGGTTATTGTTTGGCGGTTCGGTCTTCTTCGGTGGAGGCGGCGTCTTGCTCTCGGGTGCCTTACGCTTTTCAGCAGGAGGCGGTGTGGCCGGTTTAGCTTGCGGCTTCGGCGCAGGCTTGGTTTCTTGCTTCGGAGTCGGCTTTGCTTCCGCCTTCGGGGCTGCCTTGGGCGGAGCCGCGTTCGATTTCGCAGCCGGTACCGGTTTAGCTGCCGGTTGCGCTGGTGTTTTCGCGGGCTCAATAGGTCGGGCTGCGGGTTTTGCAGGTGTCGGGGCGGACTTTGCAGCCGGCGCCGGCTTCGCTGCTGGTTGAGCTGGTGTTTTCGCTGGTTCAGCAGATTTCGCGGCAGGCTTTGCAGGTGCAGGAGCGGGCTTCGCCGCCGGTGTCGGCTTCGCTGCTGGTTGAGTTGCGGTTCTCGCGGGCTCGGCAGGTCTCTCGGCAGGTCTCCCGGCAGGCTTCGCAGGCGCGGCGGGAGTAGCGCGTTCCGGCGGAGCTTGGGCACGATTCGTCTGCGGGTTCGCGGCAGCCGGTCTCGGTGCCGGAGCAGCATGGGCCGGAATTGCCGCAGCGATCGGTTTGCCTTCCGGGATTGGCTTGGTCGCCACAACAACTGCCGGACGGCCGTGGTTAACCGAAGCGAACTGCTGACGGTTCTGCGCAGCCTCTTGCCGCTGCTGAATCTGGGTCGTCATCGGGGGAACGCGCTGCTCGCGTGTAGCGGCGAGTTCCGCCGGCACAGGACGCCGCGTTACGCCTCCCGGCCCAGCGTAGCTGGCGCGGCTCGAAGTGTTCGTGATCGTAACGTTGTTGATGACCGTATTCGTCACCGCGCGGTTGTACACCTGAACGTTGGTGATGGTCACATTGTTCACAGAGCGGTTGTAGTTGAAACGATCGCCGCTCCAATATCCGCCCTGATAACCCACGCCTACGTAGCCATTCCCATAATTGATTCCTCCGTAGTAGCCGATATGCCGGCCCCAATGGCCATAGTTGTAACGATACCGGCCGCCTGCGTACCCCCAGTATCCCGGCGTCCACAGATAGCCCACTTCAGGCGGTCGCGCCCATGCGCCCGGCACCCAGTAGTAGCCCTGATTGGAGTAGCTCCAATATCCGGGCGTCCACAGATAGCCGTCGCCAGGGCAATCGGGCTGAGAATACTCCGGCAGTGGAGGTGGAGGCTGCTGGGCATAGAGGACTGGCTGGCCGTAGCTTGTGTCCTCCTCGCCGGAGTCGTAGTCGCCGGAATCATTATTGGAATAGTTTTGGTCCTGCTGATAGCTCGCGTCGGCGGTGCTAACGGGCGGCAGGTTGGCAGCAGCTTGCGGATCCTGCGTTTGATCCGTCTGAGCCGGTGCCGGTTGGTTCTGGGCGCTGTTTTGCTGCGTGGGCGCGTTGCTGCATCCCGCAACTCCAAACGTCAGTGCAATGGATGCCGCTGCCACAAAAAGAGAAGACACTTTACGAGTGCTCATAGGGATGTTCTCCGTCAAGGTAACATGCAGGGACTTCCAGGTTTCCCGTCATTTTCAATACTTACTTAAACCACCCGAAACTTCCTTTTTGACCTCGGGACTTATGATACCCGTGGCGCACTTGTCCGCAATACCGTCAAACCCTTACAAGCCGGAGTCCTCGCGGGGCGCGACCTGTACACTACGTCCTGAGAAGTCGGTCAACGGGAACCGACCGCTACATTGCATCTCGCCGCGCTCCTCATCCTTACTAGTCCGCATCACGCAGATGCTCGAAGGTAGCGACATTCCCCGCGAAGCGCACTAGAATGTCGTCTTTCCGCGAGCCTTCTTTGCGAACGAGGAGTTCATGACGCTGCGCGAAACCGCTCTCAAGCTCAGCCCCGAACAATACGAGCAGAACTTTGCGGAAATCTCGCCGGCCATGAACGCGCGCCAGGCCACGATTGAAGCAGCCCGCTGCCTTTTCTGTTTTGACGCGCCGTGCACCATCGCGTGCCCCACGCACATCGACGTCCCGGCGTTCATCAAGAAAATTTCCACCGGCAACCCTCGAGGCTCGGCGCGCGTCATTCTGGAGGCAAATATCCTGGGACAAAGCTGTGGCCGCGTTTGCCCGACGGAAGTTCTCTGCGAGGGTGCCTGCGTGATGCTCGAAAAAGGCGCGAAGCCGATCGAAATTGGCCGCCTCCAGCGCTATTCCGTGGACTACGTCCTCGACCGCAACATCCAACTCTTCCGGGCCGGAGCACCGAACGGAAAGCGCGTCGCGTGTATAGGCTCTGGACCTGCGTCGCTCGCATGCGCCGCGGAACTCGCCAAAATGGGCTACGCCGTTACGATTTTCGACCGCCATGAATTTCCCGGGGGCCTCAACACCTACGGCATCGCCGCGTACAAGACGCGCGCGAAAGATTCCCTGCGCGAGGTCGATATGGTCCGGGACCTGGGTGTCGAATTCCACCAGAAAACTGCGATCGGTCGTGACATCTCGTTCGCCCAGCTCGAAGAGGATTTCGACGCCATCTTCATCGGTATCGGGCTTGGCGAAACCGAAGCTCTCGCGCTGCCAGATGAAAATCTCATCGGCGTTCGCGGTGCCATCGAGTTCATCGAGCAAACGAAACTCGGTTCTTTTGCGGATGTGCAGGTTGGCCGTCGAGTCGCTTGCATCGGCGCTGGCAACACCGCGATTGACGTTGTCACCGCTGCGAAGCGCCTCGGCGCCGAAACCGTTCATCTGATTTACCGTCGCGGCGAAAGGGAAATGTCCGCGTTCCGCTACGAATATGAACTCGCGAAACTCGACGGCGTCGTTTTTCACTGGTTCGCTCAGCCCACGCGAGTGCTCGGCGAAAACGGAAAAGTTGTAGGAATTGAATGCGTGCGCACGCGCCTCGAGCGAGAGGCTGGAAATGGGAAAGTGAGGGTCACCACAATCCCCGGCACCGAATTCAGCCTAGACGTCGACATGGTCGTCCGCGCCATCGGCCAGAATCCCGTCACCGACATTCTGCGCGGAGTTACGGGCATCGAAGTGCGCGCCGATGGAACGGTAGGCGTAAACGATCGCCACCAGACGGGCCACGAGAAATATTTCGCCGGTGGAGACTGCGCCAACGGCGGCAAGGAAGTAGTCGATGCAGTTGCCAATGGAATGGCGGCAGCGCGCGGGATCGACTCCAGGCTCGGTGCGCCTCGTGGAAAGAATTAACAATGCGCGTCCCTGAATCCCTCGCCGAGCGGCTTCCTGTCCTCGAGGTTCTCGAAGATGCATGGGAGCCGGTTCCACGCGCTCTCGTTGTGATCTGGCTGCTGTTCTATGCGATGTTTCTCTATCAAGCGATGCGCGGTGAGGGATTGTTACTGATGATCGACCTCGTCTTCATTCCCATCCACGAAGGTGGGCACTTGCTCTTTCGCTTCTTCGGCGAATTCCTCGGCGTCGCGGGCGGCACGCTCCTGCAATTCTTCGTGCCCGCCGCACTGGCGATTTATTTTGTGTTTCGCCGTCAGGCGCAGGGAACTGCTTTCTGCGCTTTCTTTTTCTTCGAGCAGTGCCTTCCGACCGCGCGTTACATGGCGGATGCGCGCGCGCAGGAATTGCCGCTTCTCACCGTCGGCGACGCCGAGTACGTAATTCACGATTGGAATTACCTCTTCGGCAAGTTCGGCGTGCTCGATCACGATATTCAAATCGCTGGAATGGTTCGCGCCATCGGGTGGCTTGGAATGATTGGAGTAACGCTCTGGTTTGCGTGGCGCGGTTTTCGCGACGTTGCACCGGACGTTGCACCGATTGTCGCGCCGGGAAAAGATCCGCTTCGGGGGTGATGTATGGCCGATTTACGCGTGAAGTTCTGCGGCATTGAATCGCCAAATCCGTTCTGGCTCGCGTCCGGTCCGCCCACAAACACCGGCGGCCAGGTGATGCGCGCATTCGACGCCGGCTGGGGCGGCGCCGTCTGGAAAACAATCGGCGAGCCGATTCAAAACACCAGCTCGCGTTACGGCTCGATCGACTATAACGGCGTGAAAATGATGGGCCTCAATAACATTGAGCTCATCAGCGACCGCCCCATCGATGTCAATCTGCGCGAAATTGCCGAAGTAAAAAAACGCTACCCGAAACATCTTGTCATCGCTTCGCTGATGGTCGAATCCAAGCGTGAGGTCTGGCACGACGTTGTCCGCCGCGCCGAGGATGCCGGTTCCGACGCACTCGAACTGAATTTCGGCTGCCCGCACGGTATGAGCGAACGCGGCATGGGCGCGGCGGTAGGGCAAGTGCCCGAATACACCGAGATGATTACCTCGTGGGCGAAGGAAAAAGCGCGCACTCCTGTGATTGCCAAATTAACTCCGAATGTCACCGACATAGCGCACGTGGCTCGTGCGGCCGAACGCGGCGGCGCCGATGCCGTCAGCTTGATCAACACGATTAACTCGCTGATGGGCGTCGACCTCGATTCGTTCGCACCGCGGCCGAACGTCGCCGGCAAATCCTCGCATGGCGGTTACTGCGGGCCTGCCGTGAAGCCAATCGCGCTGCACTTGGTTTCGAGCGTCGCGAAAAAGGTAAAGATTCCGATTGTCGGGATCGGCGGGATCGGAAATTGGATTGACGCAGCAGAACATATCTCGCTGGGCGCGTCCGTGGTGCAGGTGTGCACCGCCGCCATGCATTACGGTTTCCGGATCGTCGAGGACATGAACGACGGCTTGAACGCCTACATGGACGACCACGGCTTCCGCACCCTCGACGATTTCCGCGGGCGCGCCGTGCCGAACGTGATGGATTGGGGCGATCTGGACCTGAATTATAAAATCATCGCGCGCATCGACACGAAACTATGCATTGGCTGCCAGCTCTGCTACGTCGCTTGCGAAGACGGTGCGCACCAGTGCATCGAGCGCGCCGCCACGAACAACGGCGGCAAACGCAACCCGAGCGGAATGGAGGTTCACGTTCCGCGCATCATCGACGACGAATGCGTCGGCTGCAATCTTTGCGCGCTGGTTTGTCCGGTGGACAGTTGCATCACGATGGAAGAGATCGACAACGGCCTGCCGCCAATGTCGTGGAAGCAGAAGATGAGCGCCGGCCTGTAACCCGTGTAGCCCGTGAGTTTCAATAACGGACTCCTCGGCGCAGATCGGCCGGGTGAGGCAATTCGACTTCGAGAGCGGCGCCATAATCCTGGAGGGTGAACTGGATCAACTCCGCGGGCCCCACGTCGCGGAACGACCAATCGCTCGATGGAATCACCCGATCGGCCTTCGCGAAATCGTCGCTTTCGAAATCTTCTCCCTTCGCTTCGAGCTCGGTCGGCAGAATGTAGTACGCGACGTGGGCCTTCGTGTCGAGCGCGATGTAGCGATGCCCGAGAAGAATTAGAACGATTCCAAAGTCGTGCTTTTGTTCTTTCTTGGCCGGCAGGTAAGCGCCGGACTTGAGCGGTATTTTGCCGTCAATCTTCACCTGCCCCGCTTGCACGGGAACCCAATGAATGCGGCCTGTGTCGCCCGCATTCACTGCGCCTGCGTTCGCTGTGGCGATCGTGGCGCAAGCGAGCAAGATTCCACCGGCGCCGAATCGGAGAAGTGAGTTGGGTGTCATGAATTGTTTTGCTTCGCGATTGGCGCTTGGCGGCTAGTAGATGCTCGATTCGCGTTTGCGTCCGGTGTAGTCGATGTAGACGACCTTCACTTCGCTGTAAAAATTTAGAGATTCGTGGCCCACTTCGCGCGGGCCGATGCCCGTCGCCTTCGTTCCGCCGAAGGGGACGTGCGCTTCGCCGCCCACCGTTGGCGAATTCACGTGCGTCATGCCCGTCTCGATTTTGTCGATGAAGTCAAAAATCTTGTTCGAGTCGGTGGAGTAGATCGAACTCGTCAGTCCGAAGCGAACGGAATTCGCCGCGTGCAGCGCCTCTTCGTAGTTGTTCACGCGGATCACGCTGAGCACCGGGCCGAAGATTTCGTCCTGCGCGATCTGGCTGTCCCATTTCACGTGATCGAACACCGTGGGAGCGACGAACCAGCCGTCGTCAAACTTCGGCCCGCTCAGGCGCTCGCCGCCGCACAATAGTTTTCCTTCTTTTTTTCCGATGTCGATGTACTTCAGCACGGTGTTCATCTGGCTTTCGTCAACCGATGGGCCCATTTCGACGCCCGGTTCGAGGCCGTCGCCCACGACGTAATTCTTGGCGCGCTCAACGAGCATCGTGACGAATTGGTCTGCGACTTTTTCTTCGATCACCACCCGGCTCGTCGCGGTGCAGCGCTGGCCGGTGGAGGCGAAAGCGCCCGAAAGTGTCGACTCCATCGCGAGTTGAAGATCTGCGTCGGCGAGGATCACCACGGGGTTCTTGCCGCCCATTTCGCACTGGCACTTTTTCATGCCCAGCGCGCCCGAGGCATACAGCTGCGCGCCCACTTCGTTGGACCCGGTGAACGACAGTGCATGCACGTGCGGGTTCTGGACGAGTTCGTCGCCCGCCTCGCGTCCCGAGCCCATCACGAGATTCAGCACCCCAGGCGGCAGGCCCGCCTGCTCGAAGATTTCCGCGATGCGCATCGCAGTGAGCGGCGTGAGCGTAGCCGGCTTGAAAACTACGGTATTGCCGCACACAAGCGCGGGCGCGATCTTCCAAATGGGAATCGCCACGGGAAAATTCCAGGGAGTAATCGCGCCGCAAACTCCGAGCGGGACGCGCAGCGTGTAAGTGAAATTCTTCGGCAGCTCGCTCGGCAAGGTGATGCCGTCGAGGCGGCGCCCCTCGCCGGCCATGAATTCCATGATGTTGATCGACCGCTGGACTTCGCCAAGCGAATCCTTCAGAGCTTTGCCCTCTTCGCGCGTAAGAAGCCGCGCCAAGTCTTCCTTCTGCTGCTCCATGATGTGCACGGCCTTGAAGAGGATCTTACCGCGCGCGGGGCCGGGCGTTTCGCGCCAGCCCGGATAGGCGGCCTTCGCGGCGACGATCGCTTCCTTCATTTCCTCGCGCGTCGAAAGCGGGATACGCGCGACCACGTCCTCGGTGTTCGCGGGGTTCCGCCGCTCGACAATCTTCGCCGACTTCGATTCAACCCATCGCCCGTTGATGTAGTTCCTGCAAAGTGTCGTCGTCTCTGTCGCCGTCGTCATGTTCCGTTCCTTGGTAAATCGAAGTCCATCCGTGAACTCACGGCGCAGACCCCGGCATTTCTCCGATTTCAGGGGTAGGTCTAAGCTTATAGCGCCACAGGGATGTCGCAAGTACGAAAACCCAGATCGCGTCGCCCACCAGCGTCATAAACGGATCCATCAAGCCCAACCCATGATGCCACGCCTTGTAAGCGTCGTAACCGAATGCCGCCAACCAGAAAAGCAGCCACAACGAGGCCACACGCCGGGTAATCACTCCCGTTCTCGCAACGCGGTATGCTGTCGCGAACAAAGTGAGACTGGGAAGAAGTTCGACGAATAGAATTTCCCAGCCTCGATCGTGAATGCGCTCGACTGCTAGTGTTAGTAGGGCGCCTGACGCGGCCGCTCCGAAGAGGGCAAACAGCACGCGCCCTCTCTCGCTCATAGGTTGATCGATGGGGAACATTTTTAGCTTCGTACCTCGCTGAAGGATTTATCCAGGAGGCGGATGGCTTCGTCTACGTCGGCCTTCGAGATGTTCATGGGCGGGGCCATTCGGATGGTGTTGCTGAGGAGGCCGCCCTTGCCGACGAGGAGGCCATTCGCCCGCGCGCGTTCCATCAGCTGCGTTGCTTCCGCAGCGGCAGGCTCTTTGGTCTCGCGGTCTTTTACCAGCTCGAGAGCTTGCATCATGCCCATACCGCGCACGTCGCCGATGAGCGGATATTTCTGCTGCAGCTCTTCGAGCTTCTTGCGGAAATAGCCGCCCACGACGTGCGTATTCTCGAGAAGGTTTTCCTCTTCGATCACTTCGATCACGGCGCGCGCCGCGACGGATGTGACTGGATTGCCGCCGAACGTCGAGATGGTAAGTCCCTGGAATTTGTCGGCAAGCTCCGCCGTCGTGACGGTCATACCCACGGGCACGCCGTTTGCCATGCTTTTCGCCGAGGTGATGATATCCGGCGTAACTTCCCACTGCTCGATGCCGAACCATTTCTTGCCGGTGCGGCCCCAGCCGGTCTGCACTTCGTCGGAAATGAAAAGGCCGCCGTATTGCTTCACGATGCGATAGACGATCTTGAAATATTCTGGCGGGGGAGTGATGAATCCGCCGACGCCTTGAATCGGCTCGGCGATAAACGCGGCGATCGAGCCGCTCGTGCCGGTTTGTATGAGATTTTCCACGTCATTCGCGCACGCCACGTTGCAATCGGGATAGGTCAGATGGAGCGGGCAGCGGTAGCAGTAGGGATTTATGGCGTGAGAAATGCCGACACTGATGACTCCGCTTTTGCGCCAAGGGGCTTGCGCTGTGACTGCTTTGGCGAGCATCGAACTGCCGGCATAAGCGTGGCGAAGCGCCACCACGTCGTAGCTCGGCCCGACCATGCGCGCGAGAAGAATCGCGGCTTCGTTCGCTTCCGTCCCGGAGCTGGTGAAAAAGCTCTTCTGCAATTTCCCGGGAGTGATTTGCGCGATTTTTTCCGCCAGCGCGACGATGGCTTCGTTCGGGAAGAGCGTCGAAGTGTGCTGAAGCTTGTTCACCTGCGCGTTGATCTTCGCGGTGACTTTGGGATTGCAGTGGCCGACGCCGATGGTGACGATGCCGCCGAAGAAGTCGAGGTACTTGTTGCCTTCGATGTCCCACAGATATTGCATCGAGGCATGATCGGCGACGAGCGGCTTCTGGTAGTAGTTGGTCACCGCCGGCCAGATGTATTCCTTGTGTTTGCGGACCACTTCCTCGCTTCGCGATGGCATCGGCTTGGGCTGGGTTGTCATTCAACACCTTTTGGAACCACAGATGAACACAGATAAACACTGATGAAACCAAAAACCATAGAAACGGGCCGGGAATAAACCACGGCAACAGGCACTTGATAACGAGCGCAGGTCAGCATACGAACCGCCTGTATGCCAATTTGGGCCGGCCGAAATTCAGCAGCAGGCCGACACGAAGTTCCGAAGCGCGGAGGTAATTCATGATTTGCGCCGCGTGGTTAGAGTCCAACACTGCGCAAGCCTTCAGTTCGATCGAAACGCGGCCCGCAACGAGGATATCGGCGACATAATCCCCGACGATCACGCCCCTGTAGGTTACTTTGAGCGGAACCTCACGAACGCAGTCGATTTCGTTTCTTCGTAGTTCGAGCGCGAGAGCATTCGAGTAGACCCGCTCGAGAAACCCCGTTCCCAACGCATTGTGAACTGCGAAAGCGCACTCGAGAATCTTCCCGGTCAACTCCTGCTCCGGGTAAACAGGATCAGCAGCCTCGATTTTTCCCAGCGCGTTGGTGTCTTTATCAGTGTTCATCAGGGTTCATCTGTGTTCATCTGTGGTTTCAGTTTGCCGCCTCAGAATTGCGCGGAGCTGCGACTGTTCTGGAGATTTCGCCGTAAGATTCGGGACGACGGTCGCGGTAGAACTGCCACGTGGAGCGCACCTGGTCCATTTCCTCTAGATCGAGGTCGGCGACTAGCACTTCGTCTTTATCGCGGCTGGCTTGCGCGATGATTTTGCCGCGCGGATTGCAGAAGTAGCTCTTACCGTAAAACTCGCCGATATTCCACGGCGCTTCTTTGCCGACGCGATTGATGGCGCCGACGAAATAACCGTTAGCGACGGCGTGCGAAGGCTGCTCCAGCTCCCAGAGATATTCGCTCAAGCCCGCGACGGTGGCCGAGGGATTGAAGACGATTTCGGCGCCGTTCAGGCCGAGGATGCGCGCGCCTTCGGGGAAGTGGCGGTCGTAGCAAATGTAAACGCCGACGCGCGCGAACTTAGTTGGGAAAACGATGTAGCCGGTGTTTCCCGGCGTGAAATAGAATTTCTCCCAAAAACCTGGGTGGCAGTGCGGGATGTGGTGCTTGCGATATTTTCCGAGATACCTGCCGTCCGCGTCGATCACCGCCGCGGTGTTGTAGAAAACTCCGGTCATTTCGCGTTCGTAAATGGGGACGATCAAGACCATTTCGTGTTTCTTCGCGAGCTTTTTCATGCGCTCGATGGTGGGACCGTCGGGGACAGGTTCGGTGAGTTCGTACCAGCGCGCCTGCTGCTCGGCGCAGAAATAAGGGCCGTTGAACAGCTCCTGGAGGCAGAGGATCTGCGTTTTCTTCTTGGCGGCCTGCTCGATTAGTTTTTCGTGCTTCTCGAGCATTTTTTTGGAGATGTCGCGGATCGAATATTTCTCGGGCGACCATTCGCAATGCGCTTGAATCAATCCGCAACGCACCGGGCGCGGCATTAGACACCTCCCAAGCAGGAATTCGCGACAAGTTTACTCTGCGAATTGGCAGGCAGCAAGCGAGCGATGGGCGGTTGCGCAGCCGGCGAGCTGGGAAGTGCGGCGAAATTTTCGCGCAAAAACGCGGATCTGCAAGATGCGAATTCAGCGACGATTAGAAATGACGAATGTGTTGATTTTGCTGGAGTTAAGTCGATTTCTAATTGGCACCCTCTGTCGATTAGAAATGCGGAAAATTGTGACGACTGCGATAGGTTATGCGCATCAGCGAGGGCCGGGAGAGTGAAAGCGAGATGAAAAAGCGCGGTGTATTCGCGGGCGAAGAAAGCAAGGCGACTCGTCGTCTGCCTTCTCGATTGCAATTCCGAGTTGTCTTTATAAATCACAGGGCACGGTAGCACGAAGTGGTGA
>Ga0073928_10004623_pt1 | contig 20158 bp, 25 predicted proteins | sample PaiPotPPA55metaG_FD_76969 | JGI IMG/M metagenome (GOLD analysis project Ga0073928, IMG submission 76969) | Iron sulfur acid spring bacterial and archeal communities from Banff, Canada, to study Microbial Dark Matter (Phase II) - Paint Pots PPA... ...
AGGCGAGGCCAACGGGCCTATGGACGGTTCAAACTGTTCGACCGGCTGATAGTACTGTTCCCGGGCGGGCGCGTCGGGCGATCCCTGCTTCACATCGGCGACTTCCCCGACAATCGTCATCCAGAGTGTGGGGCTCTCCGTGGGGCCGAGGCGCAAGCGCTTCCCAATCGGATTCGAGCCAGGCCAGCAGTGCTCGGCGAGCTTATGATTGACGATCGCGACCAGTTGCGTGTTCGCCGTATCCGCCTGCGTAAAGAAGCGGCCGCCCAGCAACGGAATCCCCATGGCCTGCAGATAGTCGCCTTTCACCGTCGCTAACGCGGCCAGGTTCATGCTCGCCCCCTCGGGCGGGACGTAGCCCTCGGCGACCATATTGCTATAGCCAATGCCACTCGAAGCCGGTAGATATGATGTAAGCCCCACAGACTTAACGCCGGGAAGCTGCCGCACGCGGCGAATCAATTCGTCATTGAATTCGTCCACTGCCGCTTGGGTTGCGTATTGTTTCTGCGGCAGCGAGTAGGACGCAGTGAGGATATGATCGGGGCGAAAGCCGAGGTTGACGGCCCGCATCTTCTCAAAACTCCGCAGCAGCAAACCGGAAGCGACAAGCAGCACCAGCGCGATGGCGACTTCGCCAACGACCAAGGCCGAGCGCAGCCGCGCGTGGCCGCCGCCGGCTGTGCCGGTGCGTCCACCTTCCTTGAGAGTCTCATTCACGCTGGTCCGCAGGGCGGCAAACGCCGGAGCCAGCCCGCAAACCACGCCAGTGAGCACTGCAAGGATGATCGCGAACCACACTACCTGCCAATCCAGGCTGATCTCATTAATACGGGGCAGCGTCTCGGGCAACCGGCTCACACCCACTCGCAACGCGATCGCAGCCAGAACCAAGCCCAGCACGCTTCCGGTCACGCTCAACACCAGGCTCTCCAGAATAGCCTGACGCAGCAGTGTCCAGGAACGCGCTCCCAGTGCCAGGCGCACAGCGACTTCGCGGCGGCGGCGGATGGCACGGATCAGCAGCAATCCCGCAAGATTGGCGCAAGCAATCAGAAGCACGACAATGACCGCCAGAAATAAAGTGCGCACCAATTGACCGGCCTGTTCGACAGTTTCTTTCTGTAGCGAGCGCACCACAGCGTGAATGTGCATACTCGCCATGAAGGCAGGATAGTTGCGCATCCTCTCTTGAGCCACGCGTTCGGCATCGCTCTCGGCCTGCGCCGGAGTGATACCCGTCCTGAGCCGTCCCACCATTCTGGAGTTCCACGCTTCTGCTCCGGTCGTGAGCTCCTGCTCGGTGAAGCTCATCGGAATCCAAAGCTCGCTGCGATTCAGGTGCCCTGGCACCAGTGGAAACTCAAAGTTGCGGGGCATTACCCCGATCACCACGTAGGGCTTGCGGTCCAGCAGAATCTTAGTTCCCAGCACGCGCCGATCGCTTTGCAGGCGGTTTTGCCAGAGCGAGTAACTGAGTACTGCTACCTGCTCCTTTTGATCATCTTCCTGCTGCGTAAAAAATCGGCCCAATAGAGGTGCAACCTCCAGGGCCGGAAACACCCCGCCTGTGAGCCGGGACGCATTCACCTGCGCCGGTTCGCCCATGCCAGACAGTTCGTAATTCGATTGCTGATATCCGCCAAGACTCTCGAAGCTCTGCGTGTCGCGCGTGTAGGCCTGAATGTCCGGGGCAGTGACTCCAACCTCGCCTTTGCCTCCCGCCTCCTCTGCACCCTGAACGACGTCTGAGATCTGCACCAGGTCTTCGGAATGGGGAAATGGCAGCGGACGCAACAGCACGCCTTCGACGACCGAGAATACAGCAGTGGTGGCGCCGATTCCGAGCGCGAGCATCAGCACGGCCGCGGCCGTAAAACCAGGCGACTTCAGCAAAAGGCGGATTGCGATCCGTACGTCATGGAAAGGCATCGGTACCGGCTCCTTGCGAAATGAGGTCAGTCAGTAAGTAGCAGCACACACATCTCCAAATACGGTTTAGGCTACGTGATTGTTCCTTCAAGACCTAGAAAGCCGGGTGGAGATAGCTGACCGGTGAACGCGGCTGTATTTCGAAAAACACTGTCCAAGAGTGGACATACCTTCTCTGCCACTCCAGAAACCGATTCGCGCCCTCCCTTCCGGATTGCCCGTTGCGGCTCTGCTCCGGATAATGAGCTTAACCGCTAGTAATCCGCCATGAACGAAGAGACAAAAACTGGCCGCCTGAGAATTTGCTGATCGAGTGACGAAGTCCCGCTGGCTGCGGATTCAATCTGTCAACCGTGTGTTTGCTCTGACACTTACAGTGATGCCTCATTCTGCAATTTTTTCGGGGCGGTAGGATACAACTCAGGATACAGCGGTCGGGCAATTGAGAGCCTTCTCTACTTCAACGCTAACGGAGTGCGGGGGCGTTAACTCTCACCGAATCCGTAGCTGGTAGATGCTGACGCACATCGTCCGCCACATCTAGGACGGCACCGCCAAAGAAGACGGGTGCTGACGCATTCCACTCAACCTTCGGCGGGTAGATTGCAGCAAAATCCCAGAGAATACCGTGACGCTGGCAGCACAGGGGTTGTGAACCCGGAAACTGCTGCTTGAGTTCCTTGGCGACGAGATGCCCTTTGTCCCAGAACTGGACAACCCGCAAGTCTGAGATACGCCCCTGCACCATGCCGCTTGGCCTAGACCAGTCCGTCGGCAACATCGGTTCCCATACAACAACAACCCGAACCGACATCGAGGGGCTGCGTTTCAAGATGTCTTCGATCGCGGAAGACCCCCGCAAGCAATAAGGTCAAGTCGGAGACAACAACAGGACTAATCGAGTGCGGTCAGCAGAATCATTGAACGCCCGTCGAAAGGTGTCGAGATTGTCTCGGGTCAAGGACGTGAGTGGCGGCTGTCCGGCTGGCGTGCGTGACGACCCCCAGAAGCACCAGAACGCAAAGACGGCGACGACGGCGGCTGTCACCAGACAACATTTGGTTTTGAATCCCATGTTTCAACCAGCGAACAAAGTCGCAATGACTTGCGGAAAGAGCACGGTGAGCAGGACGATGGCAACGGCGAGCCAGAACAGCGTGAGGCTCAACGTGCTTCGCTTTCTGCACTGATTGCGGCCACGATATAACTGAACGAATCCGACAACGAGCAGTGCGAAAGCACCGACTAGCAGCCACGGTCTGGAGTTTTGTAGTCGAACGCTTATTCCGGCCAACCCCAACGCCCCTAGAAAACCGAATGGCAGGCAACACGCCAGCGTCGAAAGTGCAGCAACGACCGCTGCAACAGGGGTCGCTCTTTCTGCCAATTTCATTGCATCCCGTCCTTTGCTCTTGAAACAGCCCAGCGAAGCGTGTCCTCTGATGGAACTCCCGTCCGGTTTGCGTAGAGCCGACAACTCAATCCCGGTGCTGTTGTTTCGTCAGGCTCGACATCTTCACCGTCAATGCGAATCGTTGGAGAACCCGGAAACATCAAGGCTGCTGCATCTTCTCCCGTGTTGATGGGAACGCCGTGAACTTCAACGTCCAATCCTTCCGAGACAAGGACACCCTTCAGACGTTCGATTGCGGGTTTGTAATTTGGGCACCCCGGAACAAATAAGACTTCCACTCTCACTTGGCTACCTCTTCCAGCACCGGACATGCACAGGCCGTGTGCCGCTTCCTGTGCAGGAGTTCCTTACTGCACTTTCTTAAATCGGCCATCAACTGAGATTCGAGTTCCTCAAGCTCACGTTTCTTTGTACGAATGACCGTCAACTTGTGCTTGAGCAGTTCCCTTACAGTTTCGCAGGCATCGACCTTCCTCGTCCTCAACTCCACTAGTTCCCGGATTTCTCGCAGGGAGAAACCTAGCCCGTGAATCTGGCGAATGAAAAGCAGTTGTTCGAGGTCATCAGTGGAATACAACCGAAATCCGCCAGTGCTGCGGGCTGCTTTGGGCAGCAAGGAACGTCTCTCATAGAAGCGAATGGCGTCAACGCTCAGGGAAGCTCGTCTTGCGAGTTCGCCAATCTGGATTGGTTGGGTCTCCATACGAAAAGCATACACTCTGGAGCATGGTCCAGAGTCAAGGCGCCCTTTACACGATTTCGCTGTACAACTGAGAAACCCCGGAACGAACTGCTCGCGGCACGCCGATCTATAATCTTCCCGATGTGTGGACGCTACCGATTGTCACGTAGGAAACAGATTGTCGAGGAGTACTTCGAGACGGCGTCTGACGCACCGGAGTGGAATCCACGCTACAACATCGCACCAACCCAGCCTGTTCCCGTCATCCGCCAGAACCCAAAGGAACCACGGCGGGAGTTGTCGCTGATGCGTTGGGGACTCATTCCATCGTGGGCCAAGGACATGTCTGGTGCAGCCATGATGATTAACTCCAGATCGGAGACGGCGGCGACTAAGCCAGCGTTCCGTGATCCACTGGCCAATCGTAGGTGCCTCATCCCGGCGGACGGATTCTACGAGTGGCAGCGGGCGGGAAAACTGAAGCAGCCGTACTGCTTTGAAGTCAATGACGGGGACTTGTTCGCGTTCGCTGGGCTGTGGGATCGTTGGAAAGACCCGAATGGGCAATGGATCAAGTCGTGCTCGATCCTAACGACTACTCCAAATGCTGTGACTTCCTCCGTTCACGACCGAATGCCGGTCATCCTTGATCCAGACTGTTATGATCTGTGGCTCGATCCGGGAATGCACGACATGAGAGCAGTGTCCGACATGCTGAAGCCGTATGAGGCCCGGATGATGCGGTGCCACCCGGTGAGCAGTCGCGTCAACTCCGTTGCCAGCGATGACGCAGAGTGCTCCGCAATCGTGGAACTCGCACAGATTCAGAATCGTCTCTTCTAGCAGACAGTTGCCTATCTCCCGGAGGGTGTCCCGCTTCGGTCACTCCATTCTGGAGGGCAGGACAGCGCCGGACATGTGCAAGCGAACGAGACGCCGGGTGCGGCGACTCCGAATCGGTCCAATCGTCCGCCAACGGCACAACCCAATCGGCAACCTCTAGCACAGAGCTTCGAGTGTCGTCTGTGACAAGCGAACGAGGAAATTGAGGTCCGTGGTGCCTCAGTTCGGGTAATGTGTGGGCCCGCCCGCTCGTAGTCGCGATGGATTTCTCCAAGCTCATTCCAAGTGTTCATGATCCGGACGAAGTCCAGAATCTAGACGGTTAGATCGAACTGTCCGCTCGACCTCTGCACGCTTAACCGCATAAAACCGCATTCGCAAGAGAGATTGTAACGTTCAGCCATTTGGAAGGCTGAGTGCAATCTTCCGCCTGGGGTGCGCCTGCACATCAGCCTGTCGTGCTTGGTTTGTCGTGCCATGCAACTGTCATTGATGGCGAAAAGTCGAAGACGAACCTGAATGAGCTGACGGCTTAATAGAAATCCCCGAGCAGTACTCTCACGACCAAATACATGCAAGGAGCAATGGATGAAATCGGTAACTCGCTCGATGTCACACCTCGTCACGACCATCACGCTAATGAGCAGCTTGCTGTGTGTCGCGCAACCCGCTCTAGCTAACCGAAGTGATCAAAGTTCAGGCCACTTTCCCAAAGTACAGTCAACCCTTCGCCCAATCACTCCAGCTGAGAAAGCTCTCTTAAGCGCTCAGAAAAGCGCCAAGCCGCGTGGCATGACATCGGGATTGCAGACGTCCAGCACGCAAATTTTCAAGGCTCCGATCACCTCCTCCTCGGGCGGTCAGCGAACGGTCGGAGGGGCCACAGGCGATCTCAATGGCGATGGCAAATTGGACGTTGTACTGGCGAGCCAGTGCGCCACCAATAGTTGCTCCAATGGTGTTATCACCGTTTTGCTGGGCAATGGCGACGGCACATATCAAACGCCGGTCAGCTACGCAGCCGGACAGCAAGTACAATCTGTCGCTCTCGGCGATGTCAATGGTGATGGAAGACTCGACATCCTGGCAGTGAGTGCTTGCAATAGCGGTTGCTCTTCCGGCGTAGTGGACGTGCTTCTAGGTAATGGTGACGGAACCTTTCAAGCAGCCGTAGCGTACAACACGGGTGCACCGGAGTCCAAATCCCTGGTGGTCGCGGATGCCAACGGCGACGGCAAACTCGACGTGCTTGTAGTGGATAATTGCACCACCAGTAGTTCATGCTCGAACGGCGTGCTGACCGTGCTGCTGGGCAACGGAGATGGAACCTTTCAGACGGCGGTCAACTATCTGTCGGGGGGAGCGACGGTCCAGGGCATCGCCGCCTCCGATGTCAACGGTGATGGCAAACTCGATGTGGCAATTACCAGCCAGTGCGTCAGCAACAGCGACTGCTCCAGCGGTATCGTGAGCCTCTTTCTGGGCAACGGAGACGGAACCTTCCAGAATGCCGTCAACTTGAGTTCGGGCGCTGTGGATGCCGGTGGGGTAGCTGTCGGAGACGTGAACGGAGACGGCCATGCCGATCTTCTCGTCGCGAATCGCTGCAACAGCTCCTCCAACTGCACCAATGGCACAGTAGGCGTCTTACTCGGCAATGGCGATGGAACTTTCCAAGCTGCGGTTCAGTACGCATCCGGCGGACAGGACGCTCAGTCCCTGGTGCTTGTCGATCTCAATGCGGACGGCAAACTCGACGTCGTGGTTAGCAATCAGTGCCAATCGAACTCCGGCTGCCAGTTTGGCGGTTCGGCAAGCGTTCTTCTGGGCAATGGAGACGGGACCTTTCAGCCGGGTACAAGCTATGCCGACGGTTCGAACTCAAATGAAATCCTAGGACCACCACCTGTCACTACGGTAATGCTGGGTGATGTGAATGGAGACGGTAAACCGGACGTTCTGGTCACCAATTCCTGTAACGGCACCTTTTTCGTTTGCGGCAGTGGCTCGGTAAGCGTTCTTCTAAGCTACGGCGACGGGACGCTGCAGGCTGGCGTGATCTACCCAACGGCTGCCTCGGATCCGTATGGTGTTGCCACTGCGGACGTAAATGGGGATGGAAAGCCCGACTTGCTGGTGGCAGATCAATGCGGGAGTAATACCAACTGCACAAGTGGAGCGGTGAGCGTTCTGCTGAGCAACGGTGACGGGACCTTTCAACCCGCAAGCAGCTTTCCTTCAGGCGGTTTGTACGCACTTTGGATCGCCTCGGGGGATCTGAACGGAGATGGCAAGGCCGATATCGTCGTGACTAACGAGTGCGCCAGCAATAACGATTGTTCCCAGGGCGTGGTTAGCGTGTTGCTTGGCAACGGCGACGGCACTTTTCAAGCACCGGTGACGTACTCGAGCAACAACAATGGCCAATCCGTCCTCCTTGCTGATTTGAATGGCGATGGCAAGCTCGACATCATTCTGTCGTCAGAATGCAGCGACAATACCTGCACCAGCGGAGCGATACAGGTGCTGCTCGGAAACGGTGACGGTACTTTTCAAACCGCAGTTACTTATAACTCAGGAGGAGTTTTCTCGCTGGGCGCAGCGGTGGGTGATACGAATGGCGATGGCAAGCTTGACATTATTGTTGCCAGCGAATGTTTAAGCAACCCGGGCTGCTCGAATGGTGTCGTGAGCGTGCTGTTAGGGAACGGCGATGGCACCTTCCAACCCGCGGTTCCGTACAACAGCGGCGGTAGCAACGCCCGTTCTGTGCAGACGGCGGATATAAACGGTGATGGCAAGCTCGACCTCGTTGTCGAGAACGCCTGCTCCACCGGAGACTGCTCGACTGGCGCGATTTCCGTTCTGCTGGGCAACGGAGATGGTACCTTCCAGACCGCAACCGCGACGACCGTACCGCAAAGCGAAGGCTTGCAGTCGATCGTAGTCGGAGACTTCAACGGCGACCACAAACTGGATGTCGCCGTCGGAGGAGCCGGGGCCTTGCTGCTGGGCAATGGCGATGGAACCTTCCAACCGTCGATGTCGCTTGGAGCTGTCGGTATCGACACTGTGGTCGCCGACTTCAACGGCGATGGGCGTCCTGACCTCGCAGTCGGCGGAGTCACCATTCTGCTGAATATCTCCAACGGATTCGTGATCTCTACCACCACCGCGGTCAGCAGCTCGGGCAATCCGTCCAGTTTCGGGCAAGGAGTGACCTTCACGGCAACGGTGACCCCGCAAGCCCCGGGCGCGCCAACCGGGACCGTCACTTTCAGCGACGGCTCGCTGCAACTTGGGCAATCAACCCTCTCGAACGGCACGGCTAGTCTCACGACATCCGGGTTGGCGATAGGCTCGCATTCGATTACCGCAGCTTATAGCGGCGACTCGAACCATAGCGCCAGCGCTTCCGGCGCGCTCACTCAGGTAGTGGCGGACGCATCCACGACGACCGCGCTTGCCGCAGTTCCAAACCCCGCGAACATCGGTCAGAGCGTTACATTCACTGCAGCGGTTACTCCGGCAACTTCGGGTGTACCGACGGGCACCGTCAGCTTCTTCAACGGATCGACTCAGATGGGTACCTCCAACCTGAGCCAAGGAGCAGCAACGTTCTCAACCTCCAAGCTGGTTACTGGATCGCACAGCATCACCGCAGTCTATAGCGGCGACGGCAGTTACACCGCCAGCACGTCGAGCACGGTAAGTGAAGTGGTCAGCGCTGCCGGCTTCAACCTGTCCTCGACGTCACTGACGCCGACGACGATTCAAGCCGGAGGTTCAGCCCAATGGACGATCACCATCAACGCCTCGGGTGGCCTCAACCCCTCGACGGTAAGCCTGAGCTGCGCAGTGACCCCCGTTGTAAGTCAGCCGCTTGCTTGCTCGGTGGGTTCGGTCTCCGTGTCCGGTGGAGTCGGCACTGCGACGCTGCACGTTGGCAGCACAGCGCCTCATACCGCCGCTCAACAACTGGCTAGCGGGAAATCGGGACCGGGCAATGTGATTCTGCTGGCTCTGTTGATTCCTGGCCTATGCCTCAGTGGAGTCGGGATGGGCAACGCGAACCGCAGAAAACTCCTGGGGTTCGGGATTGTCCTCATCATCTGCACCGGTTGTATGCTGCAGACTGGATGTGCGGGAACCAGTACGTCGGGCACGACGGTTCCGGGAACACCGCGAGGCTCGTACACGGTAACGGTAACCGGAGGTGCCGGCGCCATGCAACAAAGCTTGACGGTGGCGATCAAGGTGCAGTAGAGACCAAGGAATAGGCTCTACCCGCAAGTCGCACGCAGTAACCTGGCGCCGGATGAATAGTCCGGCGCCGATTTTTTTGCGCTAAGCAACTTCTTCAGCACAAACCCGTTTTGAAAGGGCGCGGCTTTGCGCTCCGGCATTTCGATTCCTCTATCGACTCTCCTCCACCTCCTTTTGCCGCACATTCACCCTCAGTCATTCAATCCCCCTGCTTGATGGCTTTGTCCGAGACCGCCTCAGCAACGCCTTCATCCTAAAACAGTCGGCGCCGCCAGTACTACCGGCGGCTCAGCCCGATTCTGACGGGAGAGGAGTTTGAGGTCGTCATTCAAGAGACGGAAGGATTCTCATTCGCCCAACTACGGGAAACTCATATCGATGAATAAGGCACTGGAGCAAAAGATGGTCGAGCGTTGGCCCATTTGGTTCAACACCAGCGGCGACATTCAAGACGCAGCGATGTCGCAAAAGAGGCGGAACCCGATTGGGTTTGGCCTAACTAAGGGTACAGTTATCAAAACAGTAAAGTGAGGCGGTCGTGAAAGTCGAACGTCCGCATGTCCGCTAACCCATGACCGCGTTCGCTTGGTGGCGCAGCGAAGGGAGGCTGCGCTACGCTGTCGGAGGATGATTCCCGTGATGAATAAAATACCGTTTGTCGATCCATCGCCTGATCGAGACGACCACTGTGGCGAGCCGAAGTTACCCGAACCCCTTGCCATCATCCGCAAGGCCACGTTCCAGTGGCCTCCAGATTGTGCGTGGCCGTGCGTACATCGCAAATCGGACAGCGACACATAGAACGATAGTTCTTTTTGCATCTTCGGCTACGCGGCTGCTTTCGTCGCCATGACACCCGTATAGCCCTCCATCGCCTGCGTCAAGGAAGATGCGGTCGATGGGGGAGGGAGCCGCATCCGTTTCCTTCACTTGTTCTTAGCAATTCGTCGAGGCCACAGCCTTCACTGATAGGTTGTCTGTTCACTCTTATACATCTGTAACAATACTACCGCTCTACTTTATGTTAGTTCGACTTGCCCTTCCCGATAACTGCCAATGGTGTCCATAAGTGAACATCCATGCATTGCTCGATAGTGCATCATCTATGCCATGGGACACGAGCATGATTCGACATGAGTGTTGTCAGCCTCCAATGAGCTACTTGCAGGAGGTTGAAAAGAAGCGTGGGGCTATTACATGACTTATCGTTTATCGTGACTACCGATTGTTATCAAGAGATTGAGGGATGAGACTGCCGGAACATTATCGAAGCGAAGAGTGAAAGAGCGGTGTGACATATGGGGAAATCATTTGATGTAGGTTATCAGCTTACGAGTCCTTTGACACATGATCTGGTTAACAAACTGGCTGTCATTGTGGGCCACTGCGATCTGCTGAGCGAGCATCTGAAAGCAGGTTCTCCGTCCGCCAAACGTGTGGGCTCAATTCAAGAGATCGCCCGAGGGATGGCGCAGGAATTAAACCAATACCAATGCCAACTGGCAGAATGCGCCCGAAGCGCGGAGGTGAAGAAGCGCGGTGTCCATAGGCTGGATGAATTATCGAGCGCGAGCTAGCACCATTGGGACTCAAATCCCCCTCGCCTGCAAACAATTCGCGGAATCTGTGGTTGACCGTTAAGCCCAGCAGGAGCCGCAAATCATGATGAATCTCGATCGAGTCACGCCCCGCGAACAGCAAGTCTTGAACTTGCTCGTGCAGAGGTTCAGCAATAAGGAAATTGGAGGCGAGCTAAATATCAGTCTGCGAACTGTAAAACAGCACCTTCGTATCCTGTTTTTACGGACCGGAATCCGCGAGGGCAGCAAACGTGTAAAGTTGGCTTGCGATGCGTACAAAGACGAAAGTGACGTCATGACAACTTGCGAGGGTCTCAGCTCAAGGGAAAGGCGGATTTCGATTCTGGTTTGGGAAGGCCTGACCAATCGCGAAATTGGCAAGATCGTCGGCAGCGGCGAACCGGTAATAAAGAATCATTTGCGCAGCGTATTTGACAAACTTGGAGTCTGGAGTCGGCTGGAATTGGCAATGCACTTAGCCAGCTATGGCGGAAAAGATCGGCTTACGGAGACCATGCGCCACAATTCCTTGGGCACGCTAGATCGATCTGCAACCATCCGCGACGTGGCCTAAGGCCTGCGTGACGCGAGTCGCGGATGGCAGGGAACGCATCCCCAAACTGTCGCTTCAAATGGGACTCCATATGAATCTCGTGGGAGTCAGGATTACTCTCCATTCTCTACCCCATTTTGCTTCAGCAGTCTCGTTCGTGATTTTCACAGCTTTTTCCAGTCAGTGAGAGCAACCAACTCATCCAAGATTTCCTGCAACCGTTGCAGGCGACGTTCGTGATCCCCCGTTGTGCCCGGCATCTTCTTTTTTCCGCCGTGCAAGTACAGGCGGTTCGCTTCACTGATTTGCGCTATTTCATCTCGCAACTTTGCGATGCGTTCTTTGACGGGATTCTGCATGACAATAGGCTAGCAGAGCGCAAAAGCCCGAGAGCTTATCTGAATTAGGACGCAACGCCCTGTGTTCGAGAAGTCGAAAGCTGCAAGAAATCATTCGCTCCAATGAGCCCGTACTCTCTGCGCCTGATTCATTTCGCGTAAGTGAAGCAGGCACCACGACGTCGGCGCACAGCAGTGACAGGTCTGGCGCAATGGCTGGAGACCATGGTGCGGCTGGTTGGGCAAGTGGTGAAACAAACCAATATTCGGATTTTCGCAGGCGACACGAAGTCGCCGGGAAAGATCGTGAGTGTGTTCGAACCGCAGACGGAATTCATAAAGGGAAAGCGAGCAAGCCCAACGAGTTGGGCAAGCTGGTCAAGATTCAGGAAGCGGAGAACCAAATCGTGACCCACTTCGAGGTGTTTGCCGAGCGTCCTGCGGACTCGACTCTGTTGCTATCCTCGATCGAGGTACACCAACAGAGGTTGGGACGAATCCCACGCCGGGTGGCCGCCGATGCGGGATTTTACTCGCGCGCGGACGAGAAGGCAGGACAAGCACTGGGGGGCCGGTGGATGTCGGTGCCCAACAAGAACACTACGAGTAAGGAACGGAAACTTCTTCAGCACCAGCGTTGGTTTCGCAGAGGGCAAAAGTGGCGAACCGGTTCGGAGGGCCGAATCAGCGTGCTCAAACGAAGACACGGGTTGCGTCGTTGCCTATATCCAGGCCTGGACGGCATGCGACGATGGGTAGGGCTGGGGGTGACTGCCGACAACATCATCCAAATGGAGTGCTATCTTGCGCAGCAGAGCACCTAAGCCGGCACAGTCACCTCGCCTCGCGCTCGAGAATGGACGAGCGCAAAATTACCACCCAAGACCGTATCCGCTGCACAGGATGTTAGCCGGCCTATGTCAGAAAGAGCCGTTTTGCGACGGAAAGTAGCTAAGGTGGAAACAAAGAACTCGGCCGCAACCATCGCGACCGAAAAGACATTCCGATCACGGACTTTTTCAACACCCACGCCTGCCACTCTTCATTGAATGGCAAACGCATGTAAAGCCCGTTACTAAAAACGGCCAGCCTACAGGCACCTGGCGACAGTGCAACTGCCGGACGTGGCTCCAGGGTTCCCTGTCTGCAGGTTCTCTCAATTTCCATCACGGAACGATGCGACGCCGAAAGCTGGTCAAAATCGCGCATTCTCGCAAGATTTCTCCCCCGAGATATGAGGTTCAAGCCTTCAAGATTCAGGCCATAGAAGGTTTCTCGCCAACATTCGAGACTTCCTAGTTTCTGATACTACGAACTATGGGCGTGAAGTAGCGAATCGTCACATCTTCTCCGACGGAACGGCTGGATACCTCCCGATTTGAACCTGATGGGGTGCGAATGGATCTGGTTGTGAAGTAGCGCACCGTCACGTCGCTGCCGATGTGAACAACTTCATTCTCCGCGCCCTCAACCTGCTGGAAAAGATTGGCAGGGCCAGCCTCTTCCACTGAAACCGACACAGTGTGGGGGTTAGACCTGCCCTTCCCCGTGGTCGCCTTCGGGGGTGCGAGTACCTGGCGTTGGAGAGGAGTCGATCTGTGCAGCCCTAACGATCCAAGGAACGAATCCGCGTGGCCGTCGCCGTAAGCGATCCAACAAGTTAACAGCAGGCCGGCGGTAACAACTGCTGCCAGCTCCAGTTTCCACGGGTCCGGGTGCCAGAAAACGCGCTTCGCCCGCTGGATGAGCATTTCGCAGACACGCCAGGCTTTCTGGTATTGGAGACTCTCCGGCCTGTGCCCTCGCCGCTTTGCAAGGGTTACGGATCGCGAGCCTATTTGGCTGGGCCTGGCATGGGTCCCACTGTTGTTGAGAAAATCAGCCTTCAGCGAGAGCTTGAGGACATGCCACTCCTCCTTCTTCAAGCAAAGTTTGAGGACATAGCACTCCTCGTGAACGGCCTGCCCGTACTCATCAGTATTACTGGTCTCAAGGCAAACAGGCTCACTGCAGATGCAACACTTTGGGAGCCGAGGGTTTCTTGAAATGGGGTGATGTAGCGGAGTGTAATCAGGCATGGGAACCACCTCCCGGGGAAAGCCGTTTCCCCCAAGCTACCCCCGTCTCCCAACAGAAACTGAGCAATATTGTGCACTTTACGAATGCCTAGTTCCCATAGAGTCTAGCGGAAGTCCTTACGATCGCGTTTGCGGATCGTGGTGCGTCGCACCATGTATCGCCCTAATCCGTTCTTTCCGCAGATGTGCGTGCCTGTCGTCGCCAGTGCTGCTCTGGTCATTGGCTTCGCGTTGGGCACGTGGTTCGCAAGCGAACGGCAAGCGGCATCAGATACACCGGGAACGGTTCAGTCACAACAGGGGCTCACGGCTCCAGATGCACCACCCCAGGTTAAGGCCGGCGACAAGCCATAACCTCCTTCGAAGGTCTGGTGGTACACCATCGTCTTTCCGTCCGGCGACCAGGACGGATCCCGTAGTTCCCCCGCGGCTGCGTTCCGGTTACTGGTAAATTGCAGCCCCTGTTTATCACCAAAGATCACGACGTAGGCGATTCCTGGTCCCCCCGCGTATAGCGCGGTGACACATTGACGCCCGGACCTGTTGTGTGCGCCCGTAGCTCCCCCGAACCAGGTCTGTTTATGGTTTCCTAAATGGCGCGAGGAACGATCATTCTAGGCAGATGGAAAAGTGAGCAGTTGTGCACAGACTTGGCCAGCGCCTCCGTGGAAACTTTACACTGACGCAACGCCGCTCAAATCCGTGCCCGTGAGCCTATCGCCGTACTTGGGCAACAAATTAAGGATGAGCAGGCAGAAGGAAGCACAATGCGTACTACCCTTGCTGTTCGCTTGTTGCTGTGTTCGTTTATCTTGCTAGTTTTCTCTCACGGTGCAGCCGCTCAAATCGGTATCGGCGTTTCCGTGAATTTTGGGCCCCCGGCCCTTCCCGTCTACGAACAACCAATCTGCCCCTCCGACGGCTACCTATGGACACCCGGCTACTGGGCCTATGACGACGACGACGGCTACTACTGGGTACCAGGGACATGGGTCGAGGCACCCCAGGTCGGCTTTCTCTGGACCCCAGGTTATTGGGGCTGGGGCGGCAACGCCTTCCTTTTCCATGAAGGATATTGGGGACCACAAGTGGGCTTCTACGGCGGCATCAATTATGGGTTCGGCTATGGCGGTTTTGGTTATGAGGGTGGCCGCTGGGAAGGCGGTCACTTCTCTTACAACACTTACGTGAATCACGTAAACACCACCATCATTCACAACACATACAACACTACGGTGACGAATGTCTCGGAAACTCACGTCAGCTACAACGGTGGAACAGGTGGCATCGAAGCACGGCCTACGGCGCAACAAGAGTCCTACGCTAACGAGCACCACGTCGGTCCCGTAGCCGCGCAAACACAGCACGTTCAAGCAGCCCGCAGTAATCCCGAACTGCGTGCCTCTGCCAACCAGGGCAAGCCGCCCATCGCGGCTACTGCCAGACCCGGCGATTTCAAAACTGGCGTTGTAGCCACCAGACAAGCCGGCGGCGAATATAAGGCCCCTCCGGCGAATGCCGCGCGCGGCAATGAAGCGCGCCCTGCCACTACCGAAGCTCGTCCCAACACGAACAGTCACGCGAGCGAATTGCAGCCGCACAAGTTCACACCGCCAAACTCCGGCAACGCTGCAAACGATAAGAAATATCAGCAGCAACAGGACAAGCTAGCTGCCAAGCAGGCGCAGGATCATCAGAAGCTCCAGCAGCAGCAGGACAAAGAACATCAGCAAGCCGCCACGAAAAACTACAACGACACGCAAAAACAGCAGATGGAGCAGCGCCACGCTCAGCAAACGCAACAGGTCGAGCAGAAGCACGCCACTCAGCAGAAGCAGATGGAGCAGCGCCAAGCGCCGCGGCCAAGTGCACCAAAGCCGGAGAGCCATCCTCCTGCGGAAAAGCCGCATTGATTGAGCGCTAGCCGCCGGGGGCAGGGTTGGAATAGCCGCGGACCACAGATGAGCGCCACCGTTTTGGCAGTTGTGGGCATGTTATGCCAGTCGCATGCCAGATAGACTGGCAACTCGACGCGATCAAGGAAAGGAACAGGATTTCTGTCGTCCCACCAAGCGTCACGGAACGGATGCTCAGCAGCGATAGCAGGCCAGAGATCGTCCCAAGGATGGGGGGGCGTGGTGCAGGTTGAGCAAGACCTTGAGACCAGCGATCGCGGCTTCCCCGTTTGCGCTCTCGAACTTCTTGTGGATGGCGGGGGTCAGCAGAAGAACGCGCATGGCATCCGTCAATTTGCTGCCCAGAGCTTGTTGGTGTACCCGACTTCATACCGATCATGAAAAGGAACGGAGTTATAAAGCCGCTGCTCATCAGCCCATGATGCGTCCCGACTCATAGAGGTCGAATGTGCCGGCGATTGGGCATGACGGCTTTGAGATGCGGAGGTCTTTCGACAGCAGCTTCCATCTGAGTTCCGGCGAAATAAAACAATGGGACATCGCCGCAGGAAAGCGATATCAGACTCGATATCGCAATTAACAAGCCATCCCCGACGGATTTGAACCCGTGTTACCGCCGTGAAAGGATGGCTAAGAATCACTCTAACAAACTACAGGAACACGGATGCACTGGATGGCGTTCTAGGAGCAGCAAGAAACACTTTATTGTGTCCCCGATGTGTCCCCGGCCTTTTAGAGACTCTGGACTTCCCTGCCCGTTTAGAGTTTCCGGCCCTTCTTCCAAGGGCCAGCCGGCAGACAAGTCCAAAATCTTCTTTGCGTTCCGTCGCCAGATTCAACGAGCGCTGCCGGACCGAAGCCGGCAGATTTGTGGCGGGTTTCTTCACGCGAGCGACTCCAAGTACGGTTGCATCACCCGCGCCACCCGGCAGACTTTTGCCGCTCTGAACAGTTCATCCATCGTGGCTTTCCGCCGCCGGTAGCAATCACGAAGTGCTTCCAAAGCAACCTCCAGCCCGATCTTGTTGCGGTACTTGAAACAATCCGCGACGGTCTTTGCCGGACCAAAGACTCGTACAGTGATGCCTTCGAGTTTCTTTTCCTCGACGCCATAGGATAGGGCCTCGCCGGAGAAATGAACAATCCGCATCAGTGGGTAATCGGCGCGGGGGCGACGCGCCTTGTGGGCGATGGCCAGCCAAACCTCATGCGGTGCTTGCGTCGTGAGCCCATGAATGCGGAGGGCCGACAGCAGGCAGATGACACCACGCGGCACGCGTTTCGCAGCCTCGACGAGAGTATGGTGCTCGGTCACCCGGCTGCCGTCGGCGACGTAGAGTCCTCTTCCCACTTGCCGCACTAGCCCGCGGTCTTTCGCTTGGCGGAGATATTGCCGGGCAATGCCGAGACGATCCAGTTCGCGCGGCCGGAATACCCCGGCTTTCCGGACCATGCGGGCGACTAGTTCTGCCTTCGAAACTGCCATAACTCTCTTTACGATATGTCGGCATATTAACACAAGTGCCGACATATCGTATAACAAAACGTCGCTTTGTGACTTGAATCAATACTATTTAGGATTAAGGCAAGACGATAACCCGGCAGTTTGCCACTGCTTAAGCGAAAAAACGGAATCTTCCATATTTATGGCACATATGAAATAATCATGTTTATGAAGCAAGAATCGATTCGGACGACGGTGGACATTCCGGCGCCCCTTTACCGGAAATTAAAGGAACAGGCGGCGGGAACTGGTTCTTCGATTCGTGAACTGGTTCTTCTCGGTGTGAGACGTGTGGTCTTGGGGGGACGGCGGCCGAGGCCAAAGCGGGTTGAATTTCCTCTGATTGTTTCCAAAGGACCACAAGTAGCCCTGACGAATGAGCAGATCTATGAACACGTTGAATTTCCTTGATGCCAATGTCTGGCTGGCACTCCTTTGGAGCCGGCATATACATTCCGAGAGAGCCAGATCGTGGTTTGAGCAGGCCGGAGAGGAGCAATTCCTTTTCGGTCGATTCACGCAAATCACTGTTCTTAGGCTTCTCACAACCGAACAGATCATGGGAGAGGCCACAAAATCTATGGCGGAAGCCTGGAGCCTGTGGGACCGGATCTGGGCTGATGATCGAGTTGTTTTCGTGCCCGAGCCGGAGGATATCGAGAAGGAGTTCCGCGCGCGGTCTCGAATGCCTGGTCGCTCTCCAAAGGTCTGGGCAGACGCGTACATGTTGGCTTTCACGGCCGTGGCAGGCTTGAAGTTGATCACGTTTGACCGCGCTCTGAAGTCGCGCGGCAACGATGTGCTCGTGCTATAGGACAGCTAAGTGGATGCGGCTGTGCACGGCCTTCATCGGATGAACATGTCGCGAGTCGCTTTCGCCAGCCGCGACCTTTGAGCCCGCACTGGACCAGTCATTCCATCTGTAGAACTCGCCAGCCCCTGATCCGCAGCGCTCCGTTTCGCCGCACGGAAGCTGCTCCATTTCTGAAATGATGCCCGGCCATCCCCGTCCGCGAATAAGTTTGAAAGCGGCTGGTATCGTGTGCTCATATAATGTTCGCTTGAAGCGGTTGCCACTTCGGAGTGTCCTTCACCAGTGCTTTACCTACGTCTCACCCCAAGCCGGCGATGTATCCCTACTGGAGACTATGCTTCAGGAATTTACCGCATTCGAACGTCTTCCCGTCACTGTGACCGAGGCAAATCTTTTGCGGGATATACCGATTCACCTCCCGGTGAATGAATCCTATTTATTGCCGTCGAGAGGAGCAGATTCGCGGAGCACACAAGCATCGACCGGATCGGTCTTTTGAGTTGGAGACACGCGGTGTGCTAGGTGGGTGGGAAAGACACTCCAGGATAGCGAGGACGCTCTCTTGAAGAAAATAACAGTGGCCAATTACCGGCAGGATCCGTACTACGCTCAGATTGTGAAAGTGGCTGAGGGTCTTCTTCGGGAAAAGGGATTCGTTGCTCCGTTGGAACTGTTTATTCGTACGGATCTGCTTTCCCCGGAATCGGTGGAGAACTGGAGGCGCGGCCGGATTGCGTATCTCGAGAGGGTCATGCGCTGTAATTTAGGCAAAGCCAGCCGAATCTTGCGTATTTTGCGGATGCACGCGCACGATCTGGATCTCAAGCCCTCGCTCACCGTGTACAAACGATGGACCAAGGGCTCTCGCCCCCTCTTGCGGTTTTCAAAGACAGGCGACCACAATATCGAAGACGCTTACGCCCGTCACTTCGTTTCTCCACTTAAAGGCTCTTTTGGATCAGGAGTGAAGGATGCTCTCGTTGACTCTGCGGGGAGTCACATGACGGGGGACCAGCACGCGACGAGAGATTAACGTACCCAGTCCAAGGGTCATGGCAACGTGTCCTGAACGGCGCAGCCGGAGTAGAGATTGATGAATAACCTTGGAGCCTTGGTTGGAGCCTTGGAAGATAAATAGTGGGGATGAAACCGCCTTACACCAGCCGACAAGGCCAGTTTCTCGCCTTCATCCACCATTACACGACCCTGCAGCGCGCCGGGCCAGGCGCGGAGCATCTCTTTGCCTCTTCCGCCCCAGGAACTACCGCCCCTTTTACGGCAGCTACGCGACCACGAACATTCCGCCACCTGCGCGCCAGGTTCACACCCAACAACCCACAGACACGGAAGCAGCCCTGCTGCGTCTCTGTAAAATGCAGCCTGAAGACTGGTTTGCACCCCAGGGTTTTCCAAAGATGTGCGAGCTTTTGCCTGCCCCTAGGCGCTTTTCGCCGTTCCCATGGCCTGGTGAATCGCTGAAACCACCGTTTCAAAGTCGAAGCAACCACCATGACGATGCCCATTGATGAAGAACGTCGGCGTTCCGTTCACTCCACTTCCGGCACCGCCCTTGAAGTCGGCGCGGACATGGCTTCGAGCGTTCGCTGTTCCAACGCCTGATGCAATGCAGCCGTTAACGACGTTTGTGCAAGGTACGCCCTTTGGGACCTCCGCTAAGGTCTGGAACTGCTTCGCCGAGGGCAGTGGCTAAATCGATTTGATGGTCCTGCTCCTGCATGAGGATCTGCCGAATCTGTTCTGCCATCGCGTATTCTCCAAGCGTTTCGCATTGCCGGATGCGATCGCGGTAATTGCGAATGGTTTCGTTTTCATTATCGAGGTCGTACCGGAGCATATCTTTGGGATTTTTCGATGTGCGTACCGGCTTGGGAGTGACCGCTGGCATTTTGCCGAGATAGTCGATCTGCCGCGAGAGGATCAGAGCATGATCGAGCTCCTGCTTGGCGTGGATTTCCAGCTGGGCGGCAATGTCCATATATTGGGCGCCGCTGAGCACCTGAGAATAGACTACGTAGGCGATGATGGCTTGATATTCGCGGGAAAGGTCTTCGTTCAACAGCTCCGCGAGGCGGTCGCGAGAAATTTCGCTTTCGGTTGCGGCGGATTTGGGTTTAGCCATTTGATCCCTCCTGAATTGAAAGACAGTTTATATTAGGGCGATTCGGGCGTGCCGATCGTCTTGAGATCGCCATGCTTCGGTTGCGCTTCGACGTACAA
>Ga0073928_10004627_pt1 | contig 20137 bp, 14 predicted proteins | sample PaiPotPPA55metaG_FD_76969 | JGI IMG/M metagenome (GOLD analysis project Ga0073928, IMG submission 76969) | Iron sulfur acid spring bacterial and archeal communities from Banff, Canada, to study Microbial Dark Matter (Phase II) - Paint Pots PPA... ...
AAGATAACCGCCTTGGCGGTACCGGTTTGGGATGTCGCCAGCGCCTGGTGGGAGCCAACGCCCACCGCGATGGCAGCGGCGGCCAAGGCCAGCGAGCGACTCTGCATTTTCGTGATCATGATGCCTCCTTTTTGCAAAAGCCCCGAGCGGTTCCGGGTGCGCTCGGGGCTCATGGCAGTCGTGGAGACTGTCGCTCATGAGGCGACGATTCACGTTACTGGTGTGAGCCTTTTTTTGACACAACTTTCGCGCGGGATTTTATCGACCAGCAATTTGTCGATCGCGTGCCGCTGCGGGTCTGAGGGAGGACCGATGTTAAGCGGCCGAGAGCCCCGATTGCTCGGGGCTCCCTGTCGCGCGGTGCTTCTCAGGAGTGTCGCCCAAAAAACGCGACAACCCAATTTACCGCGAGCGCGCCGCGCCGCGCCGATCCTATCGCCTAACATTTGAGGCGATTATCCCTGACTTGACTGGTGCGGCGATAATCCCGAACTTGATTGCCCCTTCCCGCTCACCCCAACGGGCGGGGGAGACACGGGCTCGCCGATGCCGATGGCGAGCCGCTGAGCTAGAGGCTTACGGGACCGGCGGCGAGCGCCTGCGCTACTTCGTGCCTCAGTTCGGCGGGCTTGATCGGCTTCGGCAACAGCGGACCAAGTCTTGGGCCTATGTCCTGCCCAATCGTCTCCATGAACCCGGAGATGTAGAGCACCCTGAGATCGGGATAGCGCAAACGAGCCATGCGCGCGAGATTGAACCCGTGCAGTCCGGGCATGACAATGTCGGTAAGGAGCAGGTCGAAGCCGGTCTTCTCGTCGAGGATTTCCAGAGCTTCGAGACCGCTGGAAGCCCGCCAGATCTCATGCCCCATGCCGCTGAGCGAGGCGCAAAACGCATCGAGCACGTCGGGATCGTCATCTACAATGAGCAAGTGTGCCAAGCCGTAGCTCCCCGATCGGAGTGCCTACCGAGGGTTGAAGGAGAGGATCTGAAGGCGCTGAACCGGGCTTTTCGCGGCGTTGGCCCGCCTTCGGAAAGATGCGGCCCGTGCCCTTAGGTATTCGGACGTTGACATGGTTCACGCCCGCTCTTGCCGTCGACATATGCGTTTTAATGAAAAGTCGTTAGCAAATGATTGATCCGGGCCAAAAAGTGGCGGCGCGCTTTACTAAAATCAGAACGACCTTAGCTGCCCCGTCGGTTAGCCTCGGCTACCCTCACGCGCCATCTGCAAGGCCCATGTTGAGAGCGGCGCCACGGCGATCGAGTACGGTCTGGTCGCGGCGCTGATCTCGATCGTGATCATCGCCGTGGTGACCCTGCTTAGTCCCGTTCAGCTTACAGGAAAGGAAAAATTCACCCGCAGCGTTGCACATTGCGGGGCGAGGGCTCGCTGTGGCGCAGAAGAAGCAATCAAAGAAGAAGCAATTAAAGTCGGAGCCTGACCCGCATGGACAGGTGGCCCTGATGCGGTGCGAAAGCCTGCTTCATGAACTCGTGGAGAACGGCGTTATCACCAAGGCGCAGGCGCTCGGCGTCATCGACACGGTCGTCGAGCTGGCGCTCGAGGCCGCCGAGAGCGACCGGCCTTTGGGATCGGCGCGCAGAGGGACGCAGGGGCCGTCCGCAACGGTCATCATCGCGGCAATCAGAAAGAGCTTCGTCGTCAAGGGCGCGTCGTAAGCCGCGACGGGTTAGGACGGGTTAGCGCTGCCGCTGCTCGCTGCCCCGGGTCTCCTCCCGTGGAAGGGCGCGCTGCAGCCTCTCGTCGGCGGGAGATTCGAATTCGTCTACCATTGCCCATCTGGTTCTTCTGGTGGGCGCTCGAGGGACACCATAGCGAGCGACGCATGACCGGCCTTTGGTGGTTTCTCGAGCCGACCAGGCTTGCCGCCGTGACGTTCGGCGCGACGGCCGGCGCAGTGGTATCGATGCCCTGAATGACCGCTGCGCTAGGCGACCTGACGCGCCGCGACATGAAGGCCATCTACCGCGAGGTTGCCGAGAAGAACGGCCTGGCGATGGCCAACGCCATCATGCGCATCTGGCGCATCATCATGGGGCTTGCCGTCGATGACGGGCTGGATCGAAACCAACCCCGCGTCGCGCTTGAAGCGACGACGCCGCGCCCGCGCCGGAGAATTTGGACCGACAGCGAGCGCAAGGCCTATTGCGACAGGGCTATCGAAACCGGCCGATGCCAAGTGTGAATTTGGTGGGCGCACCAGGGCTCGAACCTGGGACCCGCTGATTAAGAGTTTCGCGACTAGGTGTCGCTGCCCCATCGGGTGCCGCGCGGCCAGTTCCTCTCTCGCGTCGAATTGGTGACGTTCTCAGCGCCGGCGCACCTCAGCGTCCGGGCAATGTCGACCCTATCGGCGACGCGGTCGCGCGCTGGCGGCGGTATCACGCCGCACTACTGTCAGACCCCGACGCGACGGCGGAGTCGTAAAATCCTCGGGTCATGTCTCCGAGGTCGCTGAAAGTCGTGAGTGCAGCGCAACACAACCGCGACCACCCGCGCGAGGTGTGATCTTCTCCGATGGAGCCTCGGTGGCGGGTAGAACCTCGCTTCCCCCCAGACAGCGTGTCGCTGCACGTTGTCTGGGGGATCGTATGTGCGTGCGCTCGCTGTCACGGTCCTTCGTCTATCCAATGGCGCAAAAGGGAGCCGATCAGGGCGGTCGCTTCCGGCAACTCCATTTTCTGATGTATCAGTGGTCCCGCTTCGGTCTTCCCGTGCCGGGCCCAGCTCCCAGTCAGTCGCCTGTCGTTTGCATTCTTCTTAAAGCGATCAAGTTCGAGCTTCGGGGCCCATGCGCGCTTCTCGATTTCATGCTGTCCACCTAAGCCGTCGCAGATCAACTCGAACACTACATAAAGTGAAGCCCAGGTTTGTTCACGGGACCCGAACGTCTCCAAGGCTTCATGAAGTTGTCTGTTGTTCGACCCTATTGCCGTCGCAAACCGATCTTGAGGCGTATCCTCAGCCGGCGTCTCGACCCTTCCGTCGACCCGTGTCACAACCATGCCGAGGCTTGCAACCGCCGGCGCAGCGGCCTGTAGCTTTACCACAGCGTCTTGTCGTCCGTCGTCGTGAACGAGTATGGCTGATCCCGACAGGGTGACCGGCTCGAACCGGCCATCGGCAATGCGCGCAAGCGCGTTGGCCACGATAAGCACCTTCTGAGCGTGCTCCCACACCTTCGTGTGCGACCATGTGGGATCGAACGTCGCGCTCGTCATCGTGACGGCGAGCCCACCCCTTTCTACGATCTGGTATTCAGGACCCGGGAGCACCCCCTTAGCGCCCCGATATCCTGCGTCCGGCCTGATATGCCAACTTCCCAGTGTGCCATCGCTCGCTCCGGGGTTCGCCGTCCGTATTTACCAGGAATCGGCGTGCCTAGTTGGAAGAAAGCGGCCGCCAATCAGAGCATCTGATGCGTGATGAGATGACAACTGTGGCATGGACCACGTAGACATCGCCGTGCAATCGGCGGCAGCCGGCCTCGCGAAACGCGGATGAAATGCCGCAATGCGCTGTGGGGCCTCATCTGGGCCACGCGACATCCGACTCGCGTCCCCGGGAGAAACGGCCCGCCATGAACCGCTGCTTGCCGCGTGCGGCCCGCTTACCTCCGGTCACCAGTCGCCGTCCACTCTTAACTGAGGTCGAGCACTCCAATGCCCGGTGCCTCAAGGGATCGGCGATCTTCCTGGATTGAGCCTTCGACCGCTCTTAAGAGAAAGCGGCTCCCCACGGCTTGGTTCTCGAAGATGGGGGATTCTTCACAATGTCGCTGATACTCGTCTCGGAGATATTCGAGAAAAATATGGACGATCTCCTGCTTGCGTCGGACTTGAATGTCCGACAACCCAGAATTGATCGTCCACATGCGGCCCAGGCGAGCAGCCACTCTATGATCTGTCATGAAAGTTACAGGAACGACGGATGAGACATATTCGGCGCGACCGGCCAACAGTCGAAGGTGCACGAAGCCTGAGGCATGGGCACGCACCAAATCGGTCGGCACAAGCGATCGCTTGCGCATGTGATCCGCGGTGATGAGACCGTGCGCGAGGAGGTACGTCAAACCGTTTAGCGTATCGTCGGGCGCGAATCCCATTCGGTTGAGAAAACTTAGGACCATCGATACTCTAAAGTACCCTTGCCAGCCAGCGTCGCCGGTTTTTTTCCGCCGCATCACGAGAAAATGCAGTGCCTCAGCGATGAGAAAGTTTGAGGGGCGACTCCATTCGGGGTCGCAGTAGAACACATTGGTAACAAAACCATGATCGTCGGCAAAATACAGGTAGTCGGTCTTCATCAGCATTTTGATGATCAAGGTATCTGAAATGAAGAATGAGGACGACCCAAGAATGGTGCCTGTGATCACGCGTTCATCGAGGTGGCCAGACATCAGGAGCCGCGTGAACATTTCTAGCGACTTTCGCACATCTCTGCCCGCGAGAGCCTCGAGCAGCCAACTTACGCGACGCTGGCTTCGAAAAATGTCTAGGTAGAGAGTCTTGAGGTACTCGCCAAGTTTCGTGGCGGGGTAGAGAATACGCTTGCCATCAGGCAGCGTGTAAGTCAGCTTTTCGGGAGCATGTTCCGCGAGATATGCGATCGAAAGCTCGAGTCGTTTCCGCACAACGTCGGTGAAACGCGGCGGAGTAATCGTGAAGTGTATCGCGTTTATGAAGGCGTCGAGCGGCGGGTGATTTTTATGCTGCTCGTAAGTCTCATCGCGCAGTGGCAGAACCACGAACGTTCGCGTCTCGGCCTTAAACCATTGTGCGATCTGGAATACACGTAGCTGCTGGTCTCTGTCACGCTTGTCAACGTTGTCGAACACAACGGCAACCGCCTGACGAGCGTCGCCGATTAGGTACCGGCAGATCTCCTTGGCGAATTTTACCGAATCATTTGTCCAAGCTTTCAAATCATCAGCCAGCCGCATTTCCCAACCGATGGGGTCCAACGCTCTAGCCTTTGCATACATTTGTTCTGATCGGTTGATGTCAGGGGCGAAGATTCGTCGGAGGTTTTCCTCTGTGTATAAATCGGATGAGGGATGTTCGGCGCAGATGCTCTTGATAAACTGGCCGCAAACCCATTTTTCGGCATTCGCTAAATCATCAGGGGCGTCGTTAAAATCGATGAAAGCCCAGCGGCAGGATTTGCGTACATCGTCGGGTTGCAGAAAACGATAATAACGTTGGCAGAAAAGCGACTTGCCGGCGCCGACTGGTCCGATCAGCAGCTGTATCTGGCCGGTTGCAGGTAATCTTTTTGCATAGGAACGTATTTCTGGCGTTAAGAGCTGCTCACTGCGCCGGGTAGTAGTTATCTCCCGCGCAGCAGGATCCTGGATCTGATGGATGTTGTCTCGTAGAAAGATCTCCAAGATCTGGTCGTATTTCGTGATCTCTTCGCTCGATACGTATGCCCGCTCGATAATCTCGTCGATGCGTTCGGCGGATTCCGAGACGAAAAACATCCGGATTAGCGGCGCAAGTTCAGTGGCAAAGGAGTTGTATGCTATCCGTCGATTGAGCGTCTGGTTGCCTCCGATCTCGTTGATCGGGCGTTCGACGGTAAACCTCCTGAGCTTTGCGCGCAGCCTCTGAGCGGCCGTGGATAAAGCCGCAAATCCGAGCAGCTCCTTTACCTTGGCGTGAGCAGCGGTTCCTAGCTTTAGGTCCGCGACTGCAACATCGATGACGTTGCTGCTATCCCAATTTCCAAAACGAACAGTCCTACCATTGGTGCTGAGGACAAATGCGACCGGGTTGATGCCAGTGCGGTACGTCTTGTTGAACTCGTGCGCGTAATGCTGCGCTTCGCGAAAACCTTCTTCAAAGCTCTCGTTGGGGCTCTTGGCCTCGACAATCAGCACCGGCACAGCATCTAACCACACCGAATAGTCGGGGAAATAACCTACCCTACGGCCGGCTCCTTTATCGATCGTTGCTGGTGGCAGGTAATGCTTGGTGTGGATGGCGCTTTCGGGAATGCCGAGCCATTCGGCGGCCGTGAGGAGCGGAAAAACGAATTTCTGCTCAACATCGCTTTCCGTGACGAGGCGGGCGGCACCAAGGTTGGCGAGATCAATCGACATTTGATAACCGTCTGACAGTCCTTCCTGCGAGCATATCACCTACACCGCTCGCCACACACCCCCGGTTCGTAGACATGCGCCGCCTGAGTTCAATGAGGTTGAGCCGGCCGCCCTCAGCGGCGGGTCGGGCGTGTGATTTGCGCCTCCATACGGTGCATAACATCGACGCCAGCGGCTGCTAGATGCTCGCTGGCGCGGAGGGTGGCACTGCCGCACAAGAAACACCGGGCGCAGGACTCTCCCGCGCTAGGGAGCGTCTAATTCGTTGACGGTCTATCCCTATTCGCTACTGGCAGCGCCAGCGTGGCCCCAAGCGTGGCCCCGGCGAAATCGCGCAAGCGGCGATGTCGCGCGATCGATGGCTAAGTCATTGATTTGCTTGGTGGGCGCACCAGGGCTCGAACCTGGGACCCGCTGATTAAGAGTCAGCTGCTCTACCAACTGAGCTATGCGCCCCGCCGCGCGAGGAGGCGGGTCTATAACAAGGCGGGGCCGGTTTGTCGAGGGCCGTGACGGTCAATATTCGGTTTCGCCGAAGCGGCCGATGCGCGTGTCGCGATGGACATAGACGCTCATGAGCAGCCCGAAGCCGAACATCACCGTCAGCATCGCCGTGCCGCCATAGGAGATGAGCGGCAGCGGCACGCCGACCACGGGAACCAGCCCCATGACCATCGCCGTGTTGATGAAGACGTAGAGGAAGAGGTTCGTGGTGATGCCGAGCGCCAGGAGGCGGCCGAACTGGCTCCGGCTGCGGAAGGCGATGGCGTAGCCGTAAACGAAGACAAAGGTGTAGAGCACGAGCAGCAGTAGCCCGCCCATGAAGCCCCATTCCTCGGCCAGCATGGTGAAGATGAAGTCGGTGTGCTTCTCCGGCAGGAACGAGAGATGGGCCTGGCTGCCCTGCATGTATCCCTTGCCGAAGAAGCCGCCCGAGCCGATGGCGATCTTCGACTGGAGACTGTGATAGCCCGCACCGAGCGGATCGTTCTCGGGATCGAGGAAGTTCAAGATGCGATTCTTTTGATAGTCGCGCAGGAAGCGCCAGGCGATCGGCGCCCCGCCGACGCCGAGGGCGAGGACGATGACGAACTTCCACCACCGAACCCCTGCCAGGAAAAACATGGCGCCGCCGGCCAGCACCAGCATCATCGCCGTGCCGAGATCGGGCTGTTTCATCACCAGCAAGGCGGGCACGAGAATGAGGACCGCCGGCGGAATCAACCATAGCGGATTGCCGATCTCCTCCGGCGTCATCGAGTGAAAATAGCGCGCCAGGGCCACCACCAGGGCGACCTTCATCACCTCGGAGGGCTGGAGCTGGAGGACACCAACGTCGATCCACCGCTGCGCGCCCATGCCCGTATGGCCGTGCAGATCCACCCAGACGAGAAGGGCGACGGCTAACGCGTAGAACAGATAGGCCGAGTAATATCGCAGCCAGAAGCGAAGATCGACCATCGCCATGCCCAGCATGATCGCGACGCCGATGCCGAAGCGGATCGCCTGCTTGCCCGCCCAGGGCTGCCAGCTGCCGTTGGCAGCGGAATAGAGCATGGCGAAGCCGATGCTGGCGATGACGGCAAGCAGGAGCACCAGGCCCCAGTTGATGCTCCACACCTTCTCGGTGAGGGTCTGCTGCGGGCGGCTGTCGAACAGTTGGTACATCGGGCGCCCCTACCCTTGCGCGACGGTCGCGGCGGCGCCGAACGGATGATCCGGCACGCGCCGCGCGGGATCGCGCTTCTGCGTCTCCAGCAGCACGTCGCGGCAGATCGGCGCGGCCACGACCGAGCCGCCGCCGCCGGTTTCGCCGCCATGCTCGACGACGACGGCGCAGACGTAGCGCGGCGCGCTCACCGGCGCGAAGGAGATGAACAGCGCGTGGTCGCGTCGCTCCCAGGCGATGTCCTTGAGCTTCAGCTTGCGCGCGCGCTCCGCCGGGGTCATGTGCAGGACCTGCGAGGTGCCGGACTTGCCGCCCATCTGCATGCCGGGCTCGGTGATGCGCGCGGCGTAAGAGGTCCCGCCCTGCTCGTTGACCACGGCGTTCATGCCGTCGAGCACCAGCCGGAGATCCCGCGGCGATACCTTGATCGCCGGGAAATCGGCGCGCTCGCCGCGGCTGTCGTTCCTTATGATGCCGGCGTCGCGCGTGAGCCGCGGCACGACGGCGCGGGCGGTGATGAGGCGCGCCGCCATGGTCGCAAGCTGCAGCGGCGTCGCGGAGACATAGCTCTGGCCGATGCTGGCGCTGATCGTCTCGCCCAGCTGCCACGGAATACCCTTGGCGCCGAGCTTCCATTGCGTCGTCGGAATGAGCCCGGCGCGCTCGTCGGGTATGTCGATGCCGAGCGCCGCGCCGAGCCCCATGCGCGTCGCCATCGCGGCGATGCGGTCGATCCCCAGCCGCCGGCCGGTCTCGTAGAAGTACACGTCGCAGGAATGCTTGATCGCGTCGCGCAGCGCCACCGTGCCGTGACCGCCCTTCTTCCAACAATGGAATTGGATGTCCCCGAGCATGAAATAGCCGGGGCAGGTGAAGGACGTCTCCGGCGTGATGACGCCGGCCTCGAGCGCCGCAAGCGCCACCACCGGCTTGAAGGTGGAGCCGGGCGAGTAGGTGCCGCTGATGGCCTTGTTGCTGAGCGGCGTGCGCGAATCGTTCTGGACGCCGTCCCATGCCGCCTGGGTCATGCCCGAGACGAACCAGCTCGGGTCGTAGCCGGGGCTCGACACCAGGGCCAGCACCTCGCCGGTCCACGCATCCATCAGCACGCAGGCCGCGCTCTTCTCGGCGGCGCAGCGCCGCGCCGCGAACTCCTGCAGCGCCATGTCGATGGTGAGGACGGTCTCCTGCCCGGCGATGCCCTCCTCGCGGGTCAGCTCGCGCACGATGCGGCCGAAGGCATTCACCTCGACCTGGCTCGTGCCGGCGCTGCCGCGCAGCGCGAGGTCGTAGGCCTTCTCGATGCCTTTCTTGCCGATGCGAAAGTCGGGCAGCTCGAGCAGCGGGTCGTCGCCGGTGAGCTCCTTTTCCGAAACGGGGGCGACGTAGCCCAGGACATGCGAGGCCCCCTCGCCGAAAGGATAGTGACGGATGAGGCCTTGCTCGATCGACACGCCGGGCAGCTCCAGCGTGTTGACCTCGATGCGCGCCATCTCTTCCCAGCTCAGATTTTCGCGGATCATGACGGGCACGAAGCTGTGCTTGCGGCGAATGTCGCGCAGAACCCGGCGGCGGTCCGACTCGCTCACCGGAATCAGCGTACCGACAGCCTTGAGCGTCGATTCGATATCGCCGGCCTGCTCCGCCACGAGCACGACCCGGTAGGTCGGGCGGTTGTCGGCGAGAATGGCGCCGAAGCGGTCGACGATGCGGCCGCGCGGCGGCGCCACCAGGCGGATGTTGATGCGGTTCTCGTCCGCCAGCATCGCATAGCGGTCCGCCTGGACGACCTGCAGGTAATACATGCGCCCCGCAAGCGTCGCCAGCAGCGCCACCTGGCCGCCGGCAAACAGCGCCGCGCGGCGGGTGAGCAGCGGTAAGCGGTTGTCCTCGCGCGCCATCTCACACCCGCATCAGGAAGCCGCGCTGCGTCCACGCCAGCAGATAGCTGCCGACCGGGAAGCTCGCCACCGTCATCACGGCTTCGAAGATGAAGGGTTGCGCGCCCAAGGTCTCGCCGTGAAGAAAGCTGACGAGCGCCCACTCGAAGAAGACGACCGCGGCGGTCACCAGCAGGAAGCCCGACCACAGGATCGGAAACGGCCGGTTGACCAGGAACCGGCGCTGGCTGAGCAGCGCCGAGCGCACCAGCAGCAGCGACAGCGAGGACGTGCCGATATATTGCGTGCCGTTCAGAAGATCGAGCAGCAGTCCGACGGCGAAGACGGCGATCGGCGGCAGCAGCTCGGAGCGGTAGATCGTCCAGTGATAGACGGCCATCAGCGTGAAAGCGGGCGTCACCACCGACAAGGCCGGTATGTGCAGCGGCACCTCGGAGATGATGGCGAAGAGCAGCGTGGTCGTGAACGGGACGAGCCGGTTCGGCAGTCCGACATCGCGCTGGAAGAGATCGAAGCGCATGGCGGCGTCAACGAGTCACGTCGGGATCGACGATGATCTTGGCGCCTTTGGCGGCTTTGGGGAGCGGCATGGCGTTTTGCGGCAGCACCCCTTCGAGCCCGAAATCGACGATGCGCACGAACTCGAGACGCGACAGCTCGGCGTAGGGCTCGACCCGCACGACACCGTCCTCGATCGAGGCCACGACGCCGACGGGAATGCCCGGCGGGAAGACGCCGCCGGCGCCGGCGGTGACGATCCGCTCGCCGACCTTCACCACGGCATTGGCCCGCAAGTAGAGGAGCCGCGGCTGATCGGAGTTGTCGCCGGCCATCACCGCGCGCTCGCGCGTATCGTCGAGCAGGACGGGGATGCGCGAGTTGAGGTCGCTGACGAGGAGGACGCGCGCGGAATGATCGCCGACCTCGGCGATGCGCCCGACCAGCCCTTCTCCCGTCGCCGCCGCCTGGCCGCGGGCCACGCCCTCGCCGCTGCCGGCATTCACCAGCACGTTGCGCGCGAAGGCGCCGCCGGAGTTGCCGATGACCCGCGCCGCGACGTCGCGCACGGGCGATTCCGGGGTGAACTTCACCAAGCCGCGCAGCCGCGTGTTCTCCGCCTCGAGACGGCGCGCCGCTTCCTGCCATTGCAGGAGGCGCGCATTCTCGTCGCGCAGCCGCTGGTTCTCGCTGTAGACCGCGAACATCGCCTCGATGTTCCGCACGCCGGACGCCGCCGTCGCGATGGGCTGGGCCACCACCTGCAGTATCGGCGCCGCGGCATCGGCCATGACGATGCGCAGGCGCTCGAACAGCACGATATCGGCCTTGCCGAGCACGATGAACAGGGCGGAAAGGAAGATGAGGAAGGGGACGGCCGCGCGCTGGGCGGCTGCCCTGAACGGCGCTGTGAACCGGTCAACCGTTCCCGAACGCTCCCTCAACGATGTGCTCCGCCTGACAGGCCGGGAGCTTCCCGGCCAAAACGCAAATATTCAACTCAACGTTACATGGACGCCGCACGCTAGTACATGCTGATTAGAACGTTCTTTAGGGTTTTCATCTCTTCCAAAGCGCGGCCGGTGCCCAGCGCTACGCACGAAAGAGGGTCGTCGGCGATGGACACGGGCAGCCCCGTGGCGTGCCGAAGGACATAATCGAGATTGCCCAGAAGGGCGCCGCCCCCCGTCAGCACGATGCCCTTGTCGACGATGTCGGCGGCGAGCTCCGGCGCGGTGTGCTCGAGCGCCACCTTGACCGCCTCGACGATAGCGCCGACCGGCTCGGCGAGGCTTTCGGCGATCTGCCGCTCGCTGATGACGATCTCCTTGGGCACGCCGTTCATGAGGTCGCGCCCCTTGATTTCCATGACGCGGCCTTCGCCGTCTTCGGGCATGCAGGCCGAGCCGATCTCCTTCTTGATCCGCTCGGCGCTGCTCTCGCCGACCAGCAGGTTATGGTTGCGGCGGATATAGGCGATGATCGCCTCGTCCATCTTGTCGCCGCCGACGCGCACCGAGCGCGAATAGACGATGCCGCCCAGCGACAGCACCGCGACCTCGGTGGTGCCGCCGCCGATGTCGACGACCATCGAGCCGGTCGGCTCGGTCACCGGCAGACCGGCGCCGATCGCCGCGGCCATCGGCTCCTCGATGAGGAAGACGCGCCGCGCGCCGGCGCTTTCAGCCGATTCCTGGATCGCGCGCCGCTCGACCGCGGTCGAGCCCGAGGGCACGCAGACGATGATCTGCGGGCTGGCGAAGCTGCGGCGGTTGTGCACCTTGCGGATGAAATGCTTGATCATCTCCTCCGCCACTTCGAAATCGGCGATGACGCCGTCGCGCAGCGGCCGGATGGCCTGGATGTTGCCGGGCGTTCGGCCCAGCATCATCTTGGCTTCGTCGCCGACGGCGAGGACCTGCTTGCGGCCCTTGACGCTGGCGATGGCGACGACCGACGGCTCGTTGAGCACGATGCCGCGGCCCTTCACGTAAACGAGCGTGTTCGCCGTGCCGAGATCGATCGCCATATCGGCGGAGAGCATACCCAACAGATTTCCAAACATGTTCGCCTATTGATCCGCTAGTTGGGATTGCGACAAGTGCTTTTCCTTCGTGGAGGGCGGCCCCTGCGGTCCACCCCTACCCCCTGGGCATTACGCCGACATCGCTGCCGGCGCGTTTTTTTCTCTCTTGGTCAGAAGCTTGTTCAAGGCATGGATGTAGGCCCGCGCCGAGGCGACCAGCGTGTCGGGATCGGCGCCCTGGCCGTTCACCGATTTGCCGTTCTCCTCGAGCCGCACGGACACTTCGGCTTGCGCGTCGGTGCCCTCGGTCACCGCATGCACCTGATAGAGCTGCAGGCGCGCGGTATGCGGCACCACCGCCTTGATCGCGTTGAAGGTGGCGTCGACCGGCCCGTTGCCGGTGGTCTTCGCCAGCTGGCGCTTGCCGTCGATATCGAGCTCGAGCTCGGCGCTTTGCGGCCCCCTCGAGCCGGCGATCACCTGCAGGGAGACGAATTTGACGCGGTCATGGCCGCGCACGATCTCGTCGTCGACCAGCGCGACGATATCCTCGTCGTAGACGTCCTTCTTGCGGTCGGCCAGATCCTTGAAGCGGCGGAAGGCGTCGTTGACGGCGTTGTCGCCGAGCTCGAAGCCCAATTCCTTCAGCTTCATCTTGAAGGCGTGGCGGCCCGAATGCTTGCCCATCACCAGGCTCGATTTGGTGAGGCCCACCGATTCCGGCGACATGATCTCATAGGTGCCGGAATGCTTGAGCATCCCGTCCTGGTGGATGCCGCTCTCATGCGCGAAGGCGTTGGCGCCGACGATGGCCTTGTTCGGCTGGACGACGAAGCCGGTGATCGCCGAGACGAGGCGCGAGGCGCGCGTGATGTACTCGCTCTTGACGCCGGTCGCATAGGGGATGGCGTCGTGGCGCGTCTTCAGCGCCATGACGATCTCCTCCATCGCGGCATTGCCGGCGCGCTCGCCAAGGCCGTTGACGGTGCATTCGACCTGGCGCGCACCGGCGCCGATCGCCGCCAGCGAGTTCGCCACGGCGAGGCCGAGGTCGTTGTGGCAATGGACGGAGACGATCGCCTTGTCGATGTTGGGCACGCGGTCGAACAGCATGCGGATGAGCGCGCCGAACTCGTGCGGCACGGCGTAGCCGACCGTATCGGGAATATTGACGGTGCGCGCCCCCGCCTTGATGGCGCTCTCCACCGTGCGGCAGAGAAAGTCGGGCGCCGAGCGGGTGGCGTCCTCGCACGACCACTCGACATCGTCGCACAAATTGCGCGCATGGGTGACGCTGTCGATCACCGCCTGATGCACCTGGTCCGGCTCCATCTGGAGCTTGTGCTTCATGTGGAGCGCCGAGGTCGCGATGAAAGTGTGGATGCGCGGGCGCTCGGCCGGCTGCACGGCTTCCCAGGCGCGGTCGATGTCCATGCGGCCCGCGCGGGAGAGCCCGCACACGGACGAGTTCTTCACCAGCTTGGCGATTTCGCGGACTGCCTCGAAATCGCCGTTGGAGGCGATGGGGAAGCCGGCCTCGATCACGTCGACGCCCATCTCCTCGAGCAGCAGCGCGATCTTGATCTTCTCGTCGAGATTCATCGACGCGCCGGGCGATTGCTCGCCGTCGCGCAAGGTCGTGTCGAAGATGACAACGCGATCGCCGGGCTTGCCGGCGGCGGGGGTCTTTCGGGTCGTGGCAGCGCTCATGGCGCGAATCCTCTGGTGGCGGAACAAAAGGGCAGCCGGCTCGACAAAACCTCCCTGAACGCCGGCTGCGGCCTCGCCGCGCGCCGGCGCTCAGGGGCGGCTAAGTCGCAGCGCCCCCTCGCTCCACAGCAGATCGAGGAGATCACGGACCCCCGCCAAGCCGCCGGCGATCGCGCTCGGGCGCCGTGCCCGATCCCGCTCGCCAAATGCTGCTTTAACGATCATCTCGCGCACTCGTACCGCTGGCCGCCGGCCCCGCGAGCCGGTATTCACAAACTGCCCGCTCAGCCTTAACAACCCCTTAAAAGTTAAGGGCTCAAGGCATGATATCTCTATCCCGTTTGCCGGCCGCACCGCAAGGTCTTGTTAACCACGGGGCACGCGAACCGCCCAGGAGCGGCAGCGGCCAGAATTAGGAAGGGGGCGAGCCGCAGCTCGCCCCCATTTGGTGCTTTTCAGCTTGTTAACGGGAGGCCCTCAATCACCAGACCGCTAAGTTTGGCAAAACCTCTCGCATGGCACCGACACTACTGTTCCGCTTTCTTCGCTTTCCTGTCAAGATGGCACGTAGAAGTTGTAGAGGGCCAACCGCAACCCCAAGCTCCGCTATCTACCTGTGGTTGGAAGATGCCAGGAATTGGGGTGCTCCCACTGTCGCAGCGGCACTGAACTGACTAGAGCATAGTCAGTCGTTTGCGGTCAAGGTAGAATAGCGGAGCCTTGGGTGGAACGTACTTGACGGGTGGGTAAACCAAGCAGATGCTCGCCGGACGTCCGCAATCCATCGCGGATGAAGGGAGGGCGAGGTCTCAGGGTGTGCCGCTTCCAAAACGGCCACACCGAGTAACCTCGCCCCCCGGCCCCTAGAGGAAGATAAATTAATGAGCGAAATTGGCAAGCCGCCTTATCGCCTCGGGCTCGATGTCGGCTCGAATTCGCTCGGCTGGTTCATGGTCTGGCTCGACGGAGAGGGTCGGCCATCGGCGCTGGGTCCGGGCGGGGTGCGGATTTATCCGGACGGGCGCGATCCCAAATCCAAGACCTCGAATGCGGTCGACCGCCGCACGGCACGCGGCGCGCGGCGGCGGCGCGACCGCTATCTGAAGCGCCGCGCCAAGCTGATGGCGCTTCTCGTTGCGCACGGCCTCATGCCCGAGGAGGAGGCGCGGAAAGCGCTCGAGACGCTCGATCCCTATGAGCTGCGCGCCCAGGCGCTCGATGCGGCGCTGCCGCCGCATCATGTCGGCCGCGCCCTCTTTCATCTCAACCAGCGTCGCGGCTTCCTCTCCAACCGCAAGACCGAGAAGAAGGATGCAGAGGCGGGCGTCATCCGCGAGGCCGCGGGTAGGCTGCAAGCCTTGATGCAGAGCGCGAGTGCGCGCACGCTGGGCGAGTTCCTTCATCGGCGCCATCGCCTTCGCGAGGGTGTCCGCGCGCGCAACCGCAGCACCGGCGCCACGGCGGAATACGATTTCTATCCGACGCGCCAGATGGCGCTCGACGAGTTCAACGCCATCTGGGACGCTCAGGCGCCGCATCATCCCTCGATGACGACGCAAGCCCGGACCGCCATTGGCCACGCGATCTTCGATCAGCGGCCCTTGAAGCAGCCGCCGGTAGGTAAATGCTCGCTCGATCCGGCGGACGGGATCGAAGATGCCGAGGGCTTCCGCTGCGCCTGGGCGCACCCCCTCGCCCAACGCTTCCGCATCTGGCAGGAGGTGCGCAATCTCGCCATTGCCGAGACCGGCAAGCGGCCGCGACCGCTCAACAAGGAGGATGGCGACAAGATCGCGCTCGCACTGTTCCAGAACGGCAAGCTGTCCTTCGACAAGACGCGCTCGCTGCTCAAGCTGCCGGCGGAAGCGCGGTTCAACCTGGAGAGTGAAAAGCGGCAGGAGCTTGTGGGAGACGAGACCGCGGCGAAGCTGTCGGGAAAATTGTTCTTCGGCAAGGCATGGCGCAGCCTCCCGCTGCCGCGGCAGATCGAAATTGTCATGCGGCTGCTCGATGACGAGGACGAAGCGCGGCTGATACGCTGGCTGACCGCCGAGACCGATCTCGAGCCGGAAACGGCGAGCCGCGTCGCATCCGCTTTGCTGCCGGATGGCCATTGCCGTCTCGGCCTGCGAGCGATCAGGAAGATCCTGCCCTTCATGGAAAGCGGCATGATCTATCCTGACGCGGCGAAGGCCGCCGGCTACGATCATGCGCAGCTACCGACCGGCGAGCTCTCGCCGACCGGCTATTTGCCGTATTACGGCGAATGGCTCCAGGACGATGTGCTGGGTTCGGGCGACCCGCATGACGTGAACGACAAGCGCTGGGGCCGTTTTCCCAATCCCACCGTCCATATCGGCTTGGGTCAGCTTCGCCGCATCGTCAACGCGCTGATCCGCGAGCATGGCGCGCCCGCGCAAATCGTCGTCGAGATGACCCGCGCCTTCAAGCTGTCGCCCGAACAACTGGCGAAGGTCGAGAAGGAGCAGGCGGAGAATCAACGCAAGAACGACGCGCGCCGCGAAGAGCTGCGCAAGCTCGGCCAAGCCGATAACGCGCGCAATCTGATGAAAATGCGTCTGTGGGAAGAGCTCAATCTCGGCGATCCGCTCGACCGGCGCTGCCCGTTCTCCGGCGAGATCATCAACATCGCGCGGCTGTTGTCCGACGAGGTCGAGATCGAACATCTCATACCCTTCCAGGACAGTTGGGACGACAGTGCGGCGAACAAGGTCGTTTGCTTGCGCGCGGCGAACCGCCTCAAGGGCAAGCAGACGCCCTTCGAGGCTTTCGGCTCCGGCCCGCAATGGAACGATATTTCGCTGCGGGCGAACGGCCTGCCGAAGAACAAGCGTTGGCGCTTCCAGCCGGACGCGCGTCAGCGCTTCGACGCGATGGACGGGTTCGAAGCGCGACAACTGAACGAGACCGGCTGGCTCGCCCGCGTCGCCAAGCATTATCTCGCGGCGGTGACCGACCCTTACAAAATCCACGTTCTGCCGGGCAAGCTCACGGCGATGATCCGCGCCAAGTGGGGCCTCAACACCCTGCTTCCGGACCACAATTACAGCGACGCGAAGAACCGCAAGGATCATCGCCATCACGCGATCGATGCGATGGTGGCGGCGTTCACCGACCGCTCGCTTCTGCATCGCATGTCCAGTGCCTATGACGAGGAGCGCGACAAGATCGAGGTTCCCCCGCCCTGGACGAGTCTGCGCGACGATCTCGACGCCCGGCTCAAGGCCATGTGGGTTTCGCACAAGCCCGATCACGGCATCGCGGCGCAACTGCATGAGGATACCGCCTATGGCTCTGTTGCGGAGCCGGAAACTGAAGGCGGCAACCTCGTCTATCGCAAGGCATTTACGATGCTGAATGAGAGGGAGATCGAGCGCATTCGGGACGCGCGTCTGCGCGATCTGGTGAAAGCGCATGTCGTCGGCGAAAGGGCGGCGGGCAAGGACCTGAAAGCGGCGCTCCAATCCTTTGCTGCGCGGACCGACATTCCGGGCTTGCCGACCGGCGTTCGTCACGTGCGGCTGATCAAGGCGGAGAGGCCGGAATACCTGGTCTCTCTGCGCAACAAATCCGGCAAGCCCTACAAATCCTACAGCTCAGGAAAGAATGCCTTCGTTGAAATCTTCGAAACGGCCGATGGGCAATGGCGCGGCGAAGCCGTGACGATCTTCAAGGCGAATCAAGAGGGCGGCAAGCCGCGCTGGCGCGCCGAATACCCCGGCGCACGGTTGGTGATGCGGGTGTTCAAAGGCGACATGATCCGTGTGGACCACGAGGGAAAGGAAAAGGTCGTCACGGTCGAGCGCCTGGAGCCTTCCGCCAATCGGCTTCGTCTAGCCGAGGGGCACGAGGCCGGGTCGCTGCAGAATCGCCACGAGGATGGCGCCGACCCATTCCGGTGGATATTCGGCTATTATGCCAATCTCAGGGAATGGAAGGCCGAACGCGTGCGCGTCGATGAAGTGGGGCTTCTCTGGCGCGTGCGGCCGGAAGAACCCGCCCGCCGCAGTCCTTAAGCCGAGCTCACGATGGTCGGGCGGGTGGTGGAGATCGCGACGGACGGGCGGCACCTCTCGATCCATCGCGGCTTTCTCGTCGTGGCCGAGGGCGGCGAGGAAGTCGGCCGCGTCGCGATGGACGACGTCGCGGCCGTCGTCGCCAACGCGCATGGCTTGACCTACACCAACAATGCGCTGGTCGAGCTGTCGTCGCGCGGCGTGCCGGTGGTGCTGTGCGGCCCGAACCACATGCCGGCCGCCATCGTCTGGCCGATCGATGCTCACCACATCCAGACCGGGCGCATGAACGACCAGGTGGCGGCGAGCTTGCCCTTGAAGAAGCGCCTTTGGGCGCAGCTCGTGCGCGCCAAGATCCTGGCGCAGGGCGCGGCGCTGGCCGCCGCCGGCGCGCCGAGCGGCGGCTTCTACCTGCTGTCGCGCAAGGTGCGCTCGGGCGATCCCGACAATGTCGAGGCCGAGGCCGCGCGCCGCTACTGGCCGCTCATGTTCGGGCGCGAGTTCCATCGCGACAAGGACGGCTTGGGCATCAATGGCCTGTTGAATTACGGCTATGCCGTGCTGCGCGCGGGCATGGCGCGCGCGGTGATGGCGGCGGGGCTGCATCCGAGCTTCGGCCTCATGCATTCGAACCGCTCGAACCCGATGGTGCTGATCGACGATCTGATGGAGCCGTTCCGCCCCATCGTCGATCGCGAAGTGCGGCGGCTCGTCGGCCGCGGCGCCGCGGAAGTGGATCGGGAGGCCAAGGCCGAGCTTGCGCGCATCATGATCGTCGATCTGCCGACCAGCCTGGGCTTGAGCCCGCTCATGGTCTGCGCCGAGCGGCTGACCCAGTCGCTGGCGCGCGCCTATGCGGGCGAGGCCGACGCCCTGGACCTGCCGTTGCCCGCGCTGCCTCTGGAGGGATGATGTGGCGCCGGGAGACGGCACGCCCGAGAGGCAGTCGGCCGGGCCCGACGAGCCCGCGGCGCTGAGCGGCTATCGCATCATGTGGATGTTCGTCCTGTTCGACTTGCCGGTCGACACCAAGAAGGAGCGCAAGGCCGCGACCAAGTTCCGCCATGCGCTGCTCGACCTCGGCTTCGAGATGAGCCAGTTTTCCGTGTATCTGAAATTCTGTGCCGGCAAGGAGCAGGCCGAGGCTCTGGCGCGTCGGGTGGAGGCCGCCATGCCGGGCGCGGGCAAGGTCCACCTGGTCTCGATCACCGATAAGCAATACGAGAACATCCGCACCTACCGCGGACGAAAACGTGAACCCGCGTCGAAAATGCCGGACCAACTGGCGCTGTTTTGAGCCCGACCGAGCCAGCTTTGCCGCACGCCGGCAAGAAAAAAGGCCCTGTTGTCAGGGCCTTGGTCGAGGAAGTATCTTAGCGGTCTGGTGATTGAGGGCCAACCGCAACGCTGAGCTCGAGATGGTCCGGCGCCTCATCATCTTAGCGGTCTGGTGATTGAGGGCCAACCGCAACGTCGGCGGCCGAGCGGAAATACTGGTATTCGATCTTAGCGGTCTGGTGATTGAGGGCCAACCGCAACTATGAGTGGCGCGACGAGATGGCGGCGCAATCTTAGCGGTCTGGTGATTGAGGGCCAACCGCAACGTTTTAGGCGCGTTTGAACGCGGCTGTCAAATCTTAGCGGTCTGGTGATTGAGGGCCAACCGCAACGAGCAACGCCTGGTCATCATCGCCGAGCGGATCTTAGCGGTCTGGTGATTGAGGGCCAACCGCAACGGAGCGTCGTGCAACAGTCCTCAAGGACTGTTGCACGACGCTCCGCTCCGCGCCATCGCCATCAAAGCGATTCCCATTTTCTGGAGCGCGTTCCAATCCTGCTCGCCGCCATCGTCATTTAGCAGGATGATCCACGCATAATCCACTTCGTGGTGCCGGGCACGTCCACTGCGTGACCTCAGATGGTGCAGAACCGAGGTCGGCATGGTCCACTCGACCGCAGCCTTGTAGGTTTCACATGGAACATTTCGTGATCGAGGCCGGTATGGCCGCGCTTGGGCCGCCGTTTTCCGCGGACCGCCGCACCGTCGGCGAACCGGCGGCCATGCCGGCCGCGCCAATGGGGACCTCGCCGCGCGGATGCCGGATGTACTTACTTGTATCACTGCGACGCCGCGAGGCGGCGCGTCCCGCAAGCGCCGGGAAGACCGT
>Ga0073928_10004628_pt1 | contig 20136 bp, 18 predicted proteins | sample PaiPotPPA55metaG_FD_76969 | JGI IMG/M metagenome (GOLD analysis project Ga0073928, IMG submission 76969) | Iron sulfur acid spring bacterial and archeal communities from Banff, Canada, to study Microbial Dark Matter (Phase II) - Paint Pots PPA... ...
CGGAGGCACTGGCGCCGGCGGCGGCACCCGCGCCGGCGGCTTGGCCGCAGGCTCAATCGCTGGCGCATTCTTGGCGAACAGTCCCATATGCCCTCTTTGGCGGCCTCACTTCACGCCGCCACCCGCGTATTCAGTGAACCGGCCAATCCCAGCAGGCTGGCGCTGATCTCCGCCTTGGGCGCCCGCAGCACCACCGGCTCGCCGAAATTGATCGCCCCGATCGCGTTCTTGAAATCGTTAGGCACCATCCACGAGATCTTCAGGCCCAGCGCCCGCTCGACTTCCTCCGGCTCGATGTCCGAGCCCCGTTTAACGTATCGATTCACCACGATGCGGATCTTGCTCGCTTCCACGCCCATGCGCCGCAGCGTGCCGACGAACCGCTCGGCGTTCTTGGCGCTGGGCACGTTGAGCTGCATGACCATCAGGTTGACGTCGGACGACGCGATCACGGAGGAATAGATTGGGTCGATGCTCATCAGCGAGTCGATCACGAGGTAGTCGAAGACCCGTCCCAGCACGCCCAGGAGCCTGGCCGTTCCGGACTGGGTCACCCGCTGGGTGTCCTCGGGCAGTTCGGGGCGCGCGAGGATCGCCAGGCCGCTGTTGGGGTGGAGCGTCAGGGCGTTGTCCAGCAGTTGCTTGTCGACCTTCTCGGCCGACTCCATCACGTCCGCGACCGTGTACCGGGGCCGCACGTCGAAGTACCCGGCCACCCCGCCGCGAACCAGGTCCATGTCCAGCAACACGGTCTTGGCCGTCTTGGATAGCGACGCGGCGACGTTGCAAGCGACCGTGGTCGACCCGCACCCGCCGATCGTCGGGATTACATGGATGACGCGGGCCTTCTTCCCCATGCCGTAGCTGTGGGCGGCGCGCTCGACGGCGGCGGACAGCTTCTCCTCGCTCATCGGCAGCGGAATGAATTCCTTGACCCCCAGGTGCATCGCCTCCATCAGCAGGTGCGGGTCGAGCACCTGTGACATGAGGAAGAAGCTGACGTTGGCGAACTGACGAGGAAGGTGCGAGATCTTGACCAGCGTCTCGTGGGCGCCGGGGTCGAGATTGATGATCACGAGCTGGGGCGCATCGGGCCGGGAGAGCAACGGGCCCAGGGGCTCGGGAGTGCCGAACTGGGCCACCGGCTGGACGCCAAAGCGAGAGAGGAACCCGGCGAGCTCCTGCCGGTTGGCCGCGTCGGCGTCGACGATGACGCAGGTGAGTGAGACATACATACCGCACACCTCATCGCATAGGGGGCGACACAGCGCCCGTCAGTGAGCTCCCGGGCGGCTCATTTCCCGCTGGCCATGGCCGGCGTAAACCCGTAGGTCCCGTGGAACCGGGGCGGACGGGACGCGGACGGCATGCGGGGGGCGTCGGCAACCGGGCCGCCCAGGTCCGCCCGCAGGTACACTTGGGCCTCGGTCGGGTACCGCCATCGCTCGCCCGGCATAGTCGGCACCTGACCAGGCGCCATTCCTCCAGCCAACTGCGGCGTCACCAGGACCACCAGCTCGGTCTCGTCTCTCTCGTAGCGTACCGAACGGAACAGGGCGCCGATGATCGGGAGATCGCCGAGCAGCGGCGTGGCGGTATTGGTCGCATTCACCCGCGTGTTCATTAGGCCTGCCAGTGCCAACGTCTGCCCCTCAGACAGTTCCACCACCGTGCTGGCGTTGCGTGAGGTAATCGCCGGGATGGTGAATCCGTTGAGCTGAAGCGCATGAGTAAAGTCCAGGTCGCTGACTTCCGGGCTGACTTGCAGCCGGATGCGGCCGTTGCCCAGGACGACCGGCGTGAAGTTCAGCCGCACCCCGAACTGCTTGAATTCGATGGTGATGGCGGTCCCCCCGCCGCCGGCGGCCCCGCTCTGCGGGACCGGATAGGGAAACTCACCGCCCGCGAGAAATGTGGCCTGCTCGCCACTCATCGTGGTCAGATTCGGCTCGGCCAGAACGCGCAGCAGGTTGTTCTGCTTCATCGCGGTGATGAAGATGTCAAAGGGCGTTTTCCCGGAGGTAAACTGACCAAAGGCGGTTACAGCGGAGGTGGGATTCGGGATGCTCAGGATTGTTGTGTCGGGCACGGCCGAGGCAGCCACCCCGAAGGGCTCGACTTGTCCGATGACGCTGGCGCCAAACCCTTTGCGGCCGGCAATCCCGAAGTTGACGCCCAGCGCTTCGATCGCGGACCTGGATACCTCGGCGAACCGGACCTGAAGCGTAACCTGCTGCCCGCCGCTCACCTCCAGCAAGTTGATCACCTTTGCCGCGTAGGGCGTCGCGACCTGCACGACCTGGTCGGCTACGCGGGCGTTGGGAACGTGTCCGCGGAGTACCAGAGCGCCGTTGGCGCTGGTCACCTCGACCGCAACGTCAGGGAGCACCTTTTTCAAGGCCGCCTGCAACCCCCCGATATCGGCCAATACATTCACGTCTACCGACTGAGAATGCCCCTTCTCGTCCCACACCACCAGTTGGGCGGCGCCGGGCTTGAGACCTGTCAACACGACGCTCTTTGGCGGGACAAACTTGGTCAACACCACGTCCGGCTGGGTCACGTCCACGACCTTGGGCGGCTCGCGAAGAGTGACCAGCCTGCTCTGGTTCACCGTGAGCGTGATGCCGTTGCCTTTCTCGTCGAGCCCGTGCGAAATCAGGGGCAGCATCGCCGCCTCTTCCGTCGCCGGCTGGGTGGTGCTGTCTTGCGGTGCGTCGCTGGCCGTGGCAGGCGATGCCCACATCAGCACGCTCAGCAACAGCACCGCCCTTCTCCATCCGCGGACATCGATCTGATAGTTGCCTTGGCGCATCGATACGACCCTCTTACCGGGACTGCTCGACCCACTTTCTGGAGCTACTGCGGCGTCTTAGTGGCCTCGTTGTCGGACACCTCGGTGGACCCGTCATCGGTCTGCGGCTTGGCGTCGTCATCACGGAAGGTGATGCGGCGTTCCTCCTTACCGAGGATGAGCGTTACGGTTCGCTTGGACGTGTCGTCCTGGTCTGCCTTGCCCGCCAGGGCGGGCTGGCTCGCCGGGGGCGGAGTGACCGGCGGCAGCGGCGTCACAGGCTGCGGTGCACCGAAGACCGATGGGATGTTGATGCTGAACCCGCCTGGCGCTTTGCCCCGCAGCTCCGCCAGCAGCACGCCGTCGTCGTCCGTCTCCGCCGTGTCTCCGCTTCCGCGCAATACCAGCCGCAGTCGCGCCGCGGCCACCGCCAGCTCCAGTGCCTCCGCGTCGCGCGGCACCACCAGCAGCGTCACCGTGCGCGACAGGGCCGTGTCCTTCTCTCCGTCGGGCTTGGCCCCGACCAGTCGCTGTCCTACCGCCACCACGGGCGCGTTCTGGACGATGGTGCGGCTGACGGTCTTATCCGAGTTCTCCTGACTGACCGCCGTCGTGACCACGTCCACGTGACATCCGGGGATCAGCAGCCCGGCCACGCCGCTGCTCTCACTCACGTCGAGTGTAATCGCTCGCATTCCCGACGGAACCAGCGCCTGAAGCCCGCTGCCGGAGCCCGAGGGGGCGAGAAAAGACTGAAGCACCGGTTGTCCGGCAACCAGCGGCACTATGGTGACGCGCCCCTCCAGCTCGGAAGGCCTGGTGAACATGTCGGGTGGCGCGGCCGGTGCGGCAATCGTCCCGAGGGTGAGATCATCGGTTATCAGCCTCTCGCCCGGGGCGAGGGGCGCCTTGGCGACGACCACGGAACAGTTTTTCGGCGGCGCCGTCGCCGCCCGCGACCGCATCAGAGACTTACGGGCGACCATTGCCGCCATCAGCCCCAATACAATCGCCACCGCCAACGGCACCCACGTCTTTGGATTCATAGCATACCCCGGGCCGACCAAACGGGCCGATGTTGTCTTGTTCGGTCAGGCCAATCAGGGGGTTTAGGGGGATGTAACGAGTTTGCGGCGCGGGCGTGGCCGATAACCGCTCGGCCCGAGGGGCTTCACGGGACCTCGAGATAGGATCCCTGGACCACCATGAGACCGCCCGCACCGCATGGGGCCATCGACTCGTCGCTGTGCATGCCGCCGGTGGAGGTGTTATTCAGACTGCGGGCGGTAATTCGTCCGAACAGCTCGACGCTGCCGCTGATGGTGAAGTCCGTGTTCGGGGCGTAGAGCTCGCCGACACAGATATTGGTGCCCGACCAGGTGGCCGTCGAACAGGTGGGCAGGAAGCGGAGCGTCCGATTGGCCGGGAGGTTCTGATAGGTGTTGATGGCCGCAGTCTGCGAGACGTTGTAGCTGCTGGCAATGTAGAGGGTCGTCGGGCCGGTCCAGTTGACCGTGGCCGTGCCGCTGAGCGTCAGATTGTGGATCAGGTAGACTCCGCCGGCGATCGATACGGTACCGCTGCTCATGTTGACATCGCCCAGGTCCGTGTACGTCGCCGGCAGCGTCGCGCTCGGGAAGCTCACGGCAGCAGGGAGTGGCCCGTTCAGGCCGGTGACGGTGGCGGAGTTTTGGAGGGTCGTCGCCATTCCCGGGCCGCACCGGGCGGCGCCGTCCACCTTCACCAGGTTGGTCAGCAGGATGTTGCCGTTGGAAGCGATCGAGCCGCTATGGTGCGCGGCGCTTTGGACGTACGGCCCCTTCGTCGCGTCGTAGCTGTCGGTATAGGCGCTGCCGCGCATGGTGATGCTGCTGAGCCCGACCATTGAGAAAGGCGTCGTCTGGTATTGCAGTTGGATCCCCCGCACAGCGGCCGCCGTGGGGCCGGATGCGTGGACTGTGACGAGCAGGTTGTTGCCGCTCTGCGTGATAGCTGCGCGGAACTTGGTCTGGGCCGTCGGGTCGACGGCGATCCACGTGCTTGCGGAGGGGAGGTAAATCGTTCCGTTGCTGACCGCCACGGTGCTCCCGCCCATGTTGGGAGTGCCGTTGAGGGCGCTTGCAAGTGCGGTGGCGGTGTTGGACAACAGGTTGGAGGTGTTGGTCCCGTAGGGCAGTATGATGGCGCCGAGCTGATAGCGGATGAACTTCATCCCGGAGTCCGCCGCCATCCTCAAGTCCGCCAGGTTCCGCTCGTTCCTGGAAACCTGCGAAGACATCGTTGTGGTCGCGTAGAAGCCGACCGCGAGAGTGGCAAGCAGGACCAGGTAGATCATCGCCAGCAACGAAGCAAGGCCGTGCCGGCGGGTAGACAACCCATTCGCCCGCGGCCGCCGCGACGACCGCCCGAAAGTTGCCATATCCATAAGTTTTGCCCGGCACCGACTCGCCGGACCCTCCTGTCCATTGACCTGACCATAGCGTCCACTTGGCCCCGCCAGACCAGGTCACCTCTGACTTACGAATAAATCGAGCATGGTGCAAATGATAGAGCGACCGAACTGACCGGATGTCCTTCAGATGAATTAGACGTGACCCGCGCGCCGCGGCAGGTTATGCCGCGAGCCCTGACTCGGCGCCTGGCCGCCTGCGAGTGTGAGGGTCGGTGGTGCCGGTGGTTCCCAAGGCCCAGACAGCTATTGCACCGTGGCGATCGCGGTGCCGCCGTTCATCGGGCCGATCGCCTCGTCGTAGAAGAAATTGGCGTTGTTCTGTACGGTGATGGAGTTGAAGATGGCGCTGCCGTAGAAGCTCAGGTTGTTCTTGGCGGCAAAATCCGAGCTCGGCGCCACCACGTTGGCGGTGACGCTCATGTTATTCGCGGACGAGTCTCCAAACGTATTGGAGCCATATTGATAGACGGTGAGGTCGGCCGGCACGCCGCTGGCAGGCACGATGCTGCCATCCAGGACCACCGGCCCGTTCACGTAGACCACCGCCGCCCCTGAGAATGTGAGATTGGCGGCGACGGTCAGAGACGTGAACCAATACTTGCCGCCAGGCAGCGTGGTGTCGGCGCCGACAACGTAGGCCGATGGAATGCCGCCCGGATTTGCCTGGGGCGACCAGGGTGGCAGCGTGGGCGGCGGTAGCGCCGTCGACTGCACCAATTGCGACCCGGTGACGGTGACGCCGCTCAGCGTCGCGCTGGGGCCGAGGACCGCGTCCCCTTGAATGCGATTATTGTTGCCGCCGTTGAGCGCGCCATTGAAACCAACTCGCGCCTTGCTGTTGGCGTTCCCCTGGTTCGGGTTCTTGTTTGAGTTCGAGTTGAAGCTGCCAATGAAAGTGTTGTTTTGGAAGGTGATCCCCCCGAACCCGATGATGCCGGCGAGCGGCTGAGTGCCGCAGAGGGCGACTGATTGCGCTGTGACGTCGCAGGCCCCCTTGCCGACCACCGGCCCGAAAGCCAGCGAGACGGAATTCCCGCGGCCGGCGGTATGACGGCAGGTCACGCGGACCGCGTTGGCCGATGACCGCGCTGCCCCGCTCAGCGCCGTGAACGTCCTCGTTCCCGCGTCCCACGTGCCGAAATCCACGTCCTGGTTCGGATCGACGGCAACCGTGACGCCATCGGCAGTATTGTCGGCGGCGGCGGCGACGGCATTGTTCTGCGCCACCTGCAAGCTCGTCTGCATCCCAGCCGCCGCGTACCGCGCCGACGCATCCGCCGCATTCTGCAACTCGATCTTCACCATCCGCACGTGCGCCACGTCTACCCCTAGGGAGACGAAGCCGGCGAATGCCACCATCCCTACGGTGGTGTACATCAGCACAGACCCGTGTAGGCGTCGATGTTGCCGTCGTCGTCCCGACATGCGTGCTTGGAGTGTCGTTTGTGTCATCGGCTTTGTGCTCCGCCCGGTTAATGGCCCCGGAGCCGCGCCCCGCAACCTCATTGGCCGCCTTCAGCATCGGATACGTCGAAGAGACGGTCAAACACGCATGCCCGCTGAGTCGCACCGGCATTGATTGTCGGACGTGAACCGGGGCGTGAGCGTGCGCGCCAAGTATGTCCCGCTTTCCGGCAATACCGGGACGCGGCGCCGCGGTATCAGGTGCATCGTGGCGGTGCAGTTCAAGTACGGTGCCGACGAGACGACCCTGCACATCCTCGCGATCCCATTCATCATTCGCCCAGGGTGAAAGCGCCACGGCGATTTACCAGCTTGGGATTCAGCCAGTTCTCGGCCCGTCGCGATTCTCCGGCGAAACGAAGAACACCCCATTTTCGTCGTCTAAGTCGCGGCGAGCAAGAATCTCGTTCGGCCGCAAAAGGTAGACGGACCGGGAATCACAGTGCCAGTCGCCGTTGTTCGGTGCAAAGCCCTTCTGCGCCAGCCACCGGCCAACTTCGGCGGGGTCAACATCGCCGCCCTGCTCTTTGGACAATCGGGTGCGTAACGCAATCAGGTTTATCTTTACGCAAGTGCAGGCCATGCTGGCGACTCCTGGTCGGGCAGTCAGGCCAGCGGCTCGTAGCAGGCTAGGGTAGTTGGCGTGAGTGCAAGGTCTTCGGACTAAGCCACACTTTATGCACCCGTGATGCGATTGTACACTGCCGTACTCCCTGATATTTGCACAACAGAACCGCCCGCTGCACAACGGGAGCCGCTAAAGCCGTCCCGTTACGCAAAGCCCACGCTGAGCGTTGACTGCGGCGTTCTCAGCAGTCACTGCACCAGCGTGACGTTCCATCCGCCAGGCAATGAGGTGTCGTAGTGGATGGCGCCGCCGCCCGAGGCGGTGATGTTCAACCCAACCACGTCGCCATAGATGCCGGCCGACCCGCTGATCGTCACGGGGCTCAGCGGGGCGTAGACGCTGGCGTACAAGGCGCTCCCGCCGCTGAGCGAGACGTTTCCGCTGCCGACCATGACGATCTGAAGGTTCTTCGGCAGGCTGTCGTAAGTGACGGTCTGCGCGCTGAGCGTGAGGCTCCCGGTGACGTAGATAGTGGCGGGGCCGCTGAAGCTCAGCATAGCGCTTCCCGAGGTGTTGAAATCGTGGAAGTAGTAGTGCCCGCCGGGCAGCGTCAGTGGGCCTGATTTCAGCGAGAAGTCGCCGCTCTCGCCGTCCCAGTAGGGCAGGGCGTTGGAGTTGTCGTTGGTCGTCGCATACGACCCGGCCGAGCCGGGCGGGAAAATCAGATATCGGCTGAGCGGCGCGGTCGATCCGGAGACCGACGACCCGCCGGTCGTCGTGACCGCACCGCCAGGACCGGGACGCGCGTCCCCCGTGATGCTTGCGCCGCCGCTCAGCGAAATATTGCCGTCGCTGGCGATCGACCCGTGCGAGTTGGTCGAGCCGGTCGGCGCCCAATAACCGATGGTGGAATTGCCCGAGAGGGAGAGGCCCAGAATTCCAACGACGCCATACCCCCCGGTGGCAGCGGCGATGGAGACGGCGTGCACGTCACAGCTCGATGCTCCGATAATGGACCCGAAGAAAAGTGGGACGGCGTTGCCGTTGCCGGCGGTGCGGTTGATCGTGACCCGGATGGCGTTGGCATTCGACCGGGCGGCGCCGCTCAACACCACGAACGTGTGCGTATTCGCGTCCCAGGTGCCGAAATCGACGTCGCTCGGGTTGATCTTGACCGAGTTGCCGTCGACCGTGTTGTCGGCAGCGGCGGCGATGGCGTCCTTCCGGGCAGTCTGCCAGTCTATCGCCAGGCCCTGCAAGCCGTACCGCGCCGCGGCGTCGGCGGCGTGCTGGAGCTGCGTCTTCGCCAGCCAGACGTGCCCCACGTCCACCCCCAGGGACACCAGCGCCACCAGCGCGACCATCCCGACGATGACGTAAATCAACGTCGCCCCGTGGGCGGTGGATCTTCGATTGCCTCTGTGAAGGATCATGGCCGTTAGCTCGATTCTTTCCGCATCACCGCGGTCCCCACGATCTGCTTGCTGTTGCTGATCCCGCCCATCGAGGAGGACAGCGCGTGCAATCCGACGTTGGCCCAGCTCACTGTGACGGTCACCGTGATGCTGCTGCCGGCCGACGCGGTGCTGACGTCGCTGGGGCTCAGCGTGACGCTATACCCGGAGTTTTGCAGACCCGAGGCGGTCATCATGTTGTTGATCAGGTTGGTGACGTCGGAATTCGTCGCCGACGCCGGGATCGCCGCCCGCGCCCCGGCCTGGGCCGCCCCCTGCACCGTGTTCTTCACGTAGAAGAAGTAACCGTAATCGACGATCCCGAATGACAGCATCAGCAGGATCGGCAGCACCAGCGCCATTTCGAGCACCGATGCGCCGCGTTCGTGTAAGAGACGCGGGGACGCGGGGACGCGGGGACGCGGAGAACAGAGAATGCGGCCGCGTGTCTTTTCTCCGCGTCTCCGCGTCTCCGCGTCCCCGCGTCCTCCTCTCACCAATTCTCGCGCGTTCATCAGTGTGACCCCACGCGAAGTACCACGATCGCCGCCGCCACCAGGACGGGTACGGCCAGCGGCAGCGGCTTGTCCACGCTCCGGCAGGACCGGCCGGTCTGGCTGGCGTGATCCAGCCCGACTTCCTTCACATACAATAAATTCACCGCCACGACCGCGCTGTTCCGCAATAACACGCGGGTGCGGCCCTGAAGGGCGGCCTGGCCCAAAACGATCAGCAGCCCGATAATCTTCTCGAGGAGCAGAATGGCAAACGCCGGCGCGGGCCCCACCCAGGCCCCCACGCCGGCCATTAGCTTCACGTCCCCCCCGCCGACGGCGCCGATCGCGAACAGCACCAGCGGCACCGCCGCCGCGGCCAGGATGCCCAGCAGCGACGTACTAATCGATACCGTCCGCGTGGGAAGGAGGCTTTGGACGACGCCGCCCACCATGATCAGCATCGTGAGCCAGTTGGGGACCCTCCGATAGCGCACGTCCCCGATCGCCGCCCAGGCGAGCAGCACGAGCAGCGGCGCGTAGCTCAGGAGCGGGTGGGACATGGGGGAGATTCGCGTAAAGCGGAACGGGTAAAACGTAACGCGATGCGCGCAGTATCCTCTCTCGCGCTCGTTACGTTTTACGTTCCACGTTTTACGTGTGCCGTGACGCGCCCTTACATCGAGTTCTGCAGCGAGTTCCAGCGGGCCAGGACTTTGTTCCCGACCGCGGTGATCGCGGCAATCGCGGCAACGACGATCAGCCCGGCAATCAGCGCGTATTCCAGCACCTCGCCGCCTTGCTCGTCGCGAATCAATTTCCGCAACATGCTTTGCATCGCCTTCATGACCGTTCTCCTTCTTCGGACCCCTCCGCCTACCGGCGCACCGGTCCCGGCGAACGTCCAATTGCCTTGATCTCATCGGCCCGATGCCGCGGCCGCTTAAGCTCGTAAGCACGATTCGTGCGCAGCCAGAAGCGCTGCGAAGTCCGATAATCGCACCCGTCATGGCGCGACCGGTGGAGTTGGGCGGGAAAGGCTCCCGCTTTATTGTTCTTGCCTCCGTGTTCCTGGTAGTTGCCGGACTGTATTTCGGCCGCGAGGTCTTCATTCCGCTGGCGCTGGCGATCCTGCTGAGCTTCCTGCTGACGCCGCCGGTCCGATGGCTCGAGCGGCTCAGCGTGCCGCGAGTCGTCGCGACGATCGTTGTGTTCGCCATCGCCGTCGGGGTCATCGGCGCGATTGGATATATTGTCTGGAAACAATTTGTCGTCATTGTCAACGAGCTGCCGCGTTACGAGGGCGAGCTGAAGAACAAGTTCCACGCCCTGGGCTCTCATGGCGGCATCTTCCGCAGACTCGCACGCGAGTTGAGCAATGTCGGCGCATCAAGCTCGGCGCCGCAGAACTTGCCCGGCGCCGTGCCGGAGGGCGCGCCGGGCACGCTGCCGGGAGGGGCCACGCCCGCTCGGCCCATCCCCGTCACAATTGTCGAGCAGAACACCACCGCGCAACTTCTGCGGCGGTATGCCACCACTATCCTCGATCCCCTGGCCACCGCGGGCCTGGTGCTGGTCTTCGTCATATTCATGCTTTACAACCGCGAGGACCTGCGGGACCGCTTGATCCGCCTGGTGGGCCACGGCCGGGTGAACGTCACCACACAGGCAGTCGACGAGGCCGCCACCCGCATCAGCCGTTATCTCAGTGCTTTGGCGATCGTCAACAGTTGCTACGCTCTCATCACGGCGGCCGTCTTGTGGGTGATCGGCCATTACCTCGGCGGCGGACAGGGGTTGCCCAAAGTCCTCGTCTTGGGAATTCTGGTCGGGCTGTTCCGGTTCGTGCCGTACGTTGGCGTCTGGATCGGCGCCAGCTTCCCGCTGCTGCTCTCGTTCGCGCTGTTCCCGGGATATAGCGCCTTTTTCGCCACGCTCGGGCTGTTCATCGTCCTGGAGATCGTCATCAGCCAATTCATTGAGCCGGTCTGGTATGGCGCCAGCACCGGGATGTCGGCGCTGGCGGTGTTGGTGGCGGCGGTGTTCTGGACGTGGCTGTGGGGGCCGATCGGGCTGCTGCTTTCCACGCCGCTGACCGTCTGTCTGGTGGTGATCGGCAAGCACGTCCCGCAGTTGCAGTTTCTCGACATTATGCTCGGGGACGAACCCGTGCTCCCGCCGCACATACGGCTGCACCAGCGGCTGATCGCTTCCGACGAGGAGGAGGCCGGCGAGCTGGTCCACCAGTTGCTCGAAGAAAAATCATTGGAGCAGGCATACGACGAGGTGCTGCTGCCGGCGCTGGCGCTGGCCCAGCGGGACCATCACAGCGGCCGCCTCGACGAGCACAGGTATGAGTTCGTCCGTCAGAACGTTCGCGACCTTGTCGAAGAGTTGGCCGAGGCGGAGCGTGCCCGGCGAGCCCGTCAGGGCGCGGCGGCGACCGAGCAGCAGGCCAAAGACCGGCCCGCCGAGCCCCCTCCGCCCGAGCCCCGCCCGCGCCTTCCCAGGGATTGCATCGTCAATGTCGTGTGCCTGCCCGCCCGGGATGACGCGGACGAGATTGTGGCCAGCATGCTGGCCCACCTGCTGGAGCTCCGCGGTTATTGCGCGATGACCGCGTCGGTGAACTCCCTGGCCTCCGAAATGGCGGACATGATCGATAAGCAACGAACCGACGTGGTCGGCGTGTCGGCGCTGCCCCCTGCCGCCGTGGCCCATGCCCGCTACCTCTGTATGCGAATCCACGCGCGCTTTCCCGAGATCAACTTGATCGTCGGCCTCTGGACGGCCAAAGGCGACCCGGCCAAAGCGCGGCGCCGAATCGCCTGCGCGGAAACGGTGGCCGTGGTCACGACGCTTGCCCAGGCTCAACACGAGATCGACCAGATGGCCCAGCCGATCATCCTCCGCCAGACGAACAGCAGCGCCGAAGCGCCGGTGGCGGTGCGATAGCGTCACACGTCGCACAGCGTCACCGCCTCCCGCAGGCCGACCGACGGATCGCGGGTGGGGATAAATTCCTGGCCGACGAAGCCTTTATAGCCTGCATCGACCAGGGCCTGGATGATCGGGCGGTAGTTGATTTCCTGCTTGTCGTCGAGTTCTCCGCGGCCGGGGTTGCCGGCGGTGTGAACGTGGGCGACGTAGTCTGTGTACTGATGGATGCGGCGGATGATGTCGCCGTCCATGATCTGCACGTGATAGATATCGAACAGGAGCTTGAGCCGCTCGCTGCCGACGCGCTTGATCAGCTCGATGCAGTAGTCGGTGTGATCGCCCTGGTAGCCGGGATGGCCCTTCATGGTCTGATTGACGCGGCTGTTGAGCATCTCCAGGCAGAGCGTGACGCCTTTCTTCTCGGCATAGCCCAGGATCTGCTTGTATCCTTTGACGCAGTTGTCCATTCCGACGTCGGCCGGAATGTCGTCGCGCATGCCGGTGAAGGTGATGACGTTGCCGACGCCCGCCGCGGCGCATTGTCCGATCCGTTCGCGGAGGACCTGGAGGCATTTGGGCTGGTACTTAGGATTGTTCATCCCCTGCACGAATCCGTGGCTGCCCGCGATGGCGCAGGTCAGGCCGTACTTCTTGAGCGTGTCCCAGTGCTGCGGGTCCACCAGCTCGACGCTGTGGCAGCCGAGATCGCGGGCGACTCGGGCCATTTGCTCGACGTTCCAGTATTTCTCGTAGCACCAGTAGATGAGCGACTGTCTGACGCGGCCCCTGGTCGCGGCGGGGCCCTGGCGGTGCTCATCCGGATCGGCGGCGCCGGGCGCCAAAGCAGGTGCGGCGGAGGTCGCGACCGCGGCCGCAGCCACCTGCCGCAGTATGGTCCGGCGCGTCGTGGTTCTGGCATTGACGGTGCGACGGGATGATCGTTTTCCGCTCACCTGAATCCTCCATTCCAATAAGGACATGTAAAACAATTGAGAGCGCGGGGAATTATCGCCGCGAAGCCCGCATTGGACAAGCTGAGTGCCGACCCTCAGCGCCTGGCGAAGGAGATGCGAAGCCCCGGGGCACGGTCTATAGAAAATTGGCCACAGGGTCCGATAATACGATGCAGCGGCAGGGAGGCCGCCCGTCCTGGCTGACGTACTCGACCAATCCGAAGTAGACGCCCTGCTGGCCGCGGTAGATACCGGACAGGTGCAGCAGGATGCGCCCAGCCACCAGGTGTTCGGCCCGCGAAGCCCGGCGCAGGTGGACGTCCAACTCTACGACTTCAAGCGGCCGGAGCGCGTCTCGAAGGACCAGATGCGGGCGCTGGAAGCGCTGCACGAAGGGTTCGGGCGTAACTTCGGCGCCGCCCTCTCCGGGTATCTTCGGACGATCATCGAAGTCTCGGTCGCCCACATCGAGCAGTTGACGTACAGCGAGTTCATTCACTCGCTGCCGAATCCGACCTGCTTCAACCTGCTCAAGAGCGAGCAACTCGACGGGCAGCTCTGTCTGGAGATCAGCCCGTTGATCATCTATCCGATCATCGACCGGCTGCTGGGAGGAAGCAACGCCGACTTGTTCATCCCGCAGCGGCCGCTGACGCAGATCGAGCAGCGGCTGGTGCAGCGCATCACCGACAGGGCCACGCATCACCTCTCCGAAGCCTGGACCAACCTCACGCCGGTCACGTTTAGCGTCCATGATTTTGAGAGCAACCCGCAACTCGTGCAGATTGTTCCCCCCAACGAGACGGTGGTCGTCGTCGGCTTCGAGCTGAAGATGGGAAATCGCGCCGGCACGATGAGCCTGTGCATCCCATACAACGTGATCGAGCCGATCATGGGTGTCCTGGCGGCGCAAAACTGGTTCAGTTATCAGCGCAAAGGGGGCCAGGAAGACCATCTGCGGCGGCTGACACGAAACGTGAGCAGTGCCGCCGTCGAGGTCCGCGCCTTTCTTGCGCAGACGACGATTAGAATGAGTGATCTGTTGTCCTTGCAGGCGGGGGACGTCATCACGACGGAAAAGGCGTGTGGTCGGGACGTTCTGATCCAGGTCGAAGGCAGGAATAAGTTCTTCGCCCAGGTCGGTCAATTGCGGGGAAACAAAGCGGTCCGCGTCACCCGCGCCTGCCAGGAGGCGCAGGACTCGGCAAAGGGGGAGCGGATATGACAGGGACAATCAGCTCTCGGGCTGGCTTACACGATGACACCCGGCTTGCAGGCGGGTATTTGCGCGAGTCGGAGCTGCCGCTCACGAGCCTCATGTTCCTGCTCCCGCTGATCACTGTTTACGAAGTCGGGACCACCTATTTTACCACCGCCGCTCAGCACGGCCAGGAGCAGCAGATCATCGCCTTCACTCTCCTGCAGCGTTTTTTCCGGCTTTTCGGTGTGCATGGGCAACACTTACCGGCACTGGCGGTGGCGACTATCCTGCTTTCCTGGCATATCGCGCGTAAGGAGCGGTGGCACTTCAATTTGATGACGCTGATTGGCATGGGGGCCGAGAGCGCATTGTTGGCACTGCCCCTCATTGCGCTCGGGCGTGAACTGGTTCGTCACTTTCCGTTGGCAGCCGTCCATGTCAATCGGCATGACGTTATTATTATGTCCTTCGGTGCAGGAGTTTATGAGGAGTTGATCTTCCGGCTCATCCTGTTCAGCGTATTGAGCGTCCTCTTGAAGGACGTCCTGCGGCTGCATTCGTTCTGGGTTTACCTAGGGGTGGTGGTAATTAGCGCATCGGCATTCTCCGCATACCATTACTTGAGTCCGGTCGAGCGCTTCCAATGGCGAGCGTTCGTTTTTCGCACATTGGCCGGTGGATATTTTGGGGTAATTTTCCTTCTCCGTGGATTCGGCGTAACTGCTGGTTCTCACGCATGTTACGATATTCTCATCCTGTTTCTCTAGGGCGTCCGTCCCCTCCCCCACAAAAATTATTTTGTTTCCATTTCCCGGGCAGCCCCTATAATGGTTCCCGTAAAGCTGTTCGCACCGTGCGAGCGGCGCAGATCTTGGGTGGTGGGTCCGGGCATGATGCCTTTGCCTGCCCTCTTTTTACTACATGAGCCGAGCGTTGCTCGGGCCGTGGCGTATTAAGGGTCAGCCTGTTGTCTTTTACGGAGAGATTCCGCTCTCCTAGAAAGAGCATGGACGCTATGTCGAATCGAACCAAACAACGTCGTTCCGGAGGTTTGACGCTCCTGCTTTACCAGCGGACGCTACATCCGGAGTTATTCAGTATCCTTGCTTCCGAACAGGTCAGCCGCCGGGCTTACGAGGCGGACATCTGGCTCGTCGAAGGGGGGCATGTGATCTCGTTCACGGCGGGCAAGACCACGCTGACCGAGGTTATCATGAACTCGGGCGAAGTGCCGACCGAGCGCAACCTGATGCAGTCCATACCGTGTCGCGGCGAAAAGTACCACGAGACAACCGTCGGCGCGAATGTGCGCTACATGATCAGCACTCAGGAAGAGCAGCTCAGCCAAACACTCTATGATGCGACCCGGCACGAGATCAGCACCTACGCGGCCAAACGCGAGCTGATGTCGTTCGATAATCCCGGCGCCGGGGAGACTGGCGGCTTCCTCAGCGTGCTGGACATCGAACGCCGCAGCCACGAGCTTCTGGTGCAGAGCTTCCACCTCTTTGATGAGACACAAATGGTCATCAAGACGCAGGCGATCATCGAAGTCGTGAAAGGCGCTTGAGCCGGACCAGACACGCTTGAATTGGAACCAAGCCCGGGAATTCGTTTCCGGGCTTCTTGATTGTTTGCGGTCGCCGACGCTGTCGGTTGGGGTCCCGGTGAACGAACTGCTATGTCGAAGCTGGCGTTTGGGGCGGCGCTGCAGCCGGATCGAGGTGCTCCTCGACTCGCCGGACGATCATATCGGTTTCGCGCCGGCTGTAGACCATGTCCCTCAACGTAATTGTGCCCTTTCGGCCACCGACCAGTTCATACTCGGCGATCGCGATCCCTTTTCGCTCCCAGAGGGACTTGTCGAGGCTCTGAATCGCCTCCAAGGGGACGGGCGGGTGCCCGGGAACGTACAGCATATCGTCCGCCAGGCGATAGGCGCCGCGTGAGCGATACATCAGCCAGGCGAACGCTGGTAAACTTACGGCCGGTAGCACGATTCCCAGCACCTGATTGATTAGAAGGCCCGCATCGTTGTGGGGCGATTGCGGAGGGCGCTCGCCGCGGGCGATCATCGCCTGCCACTGTGCGTTCTCCCGGGGCCAGATGATGAATCCGTCCCGCAGGCTCCAGAGCCCGTAGCCGAAAACCAGGATGAAAAAGACGTAAACCCGCCAGCGGTACTGGATGTCCGCCTTGGCGACGATCGCATGCGCTGCTTGGCCTTGAAGTGCGTCACTCATGGGAGTCGGTCCCGCAAGAGGGTGCAGACGGGCCCCTTGGCCCGCATTCGAGTTGGCTGCAAAGTTCGCCCGCTGCCTCTGCCGCGGCCTGCAACGTCTCTGCGCCTGCCCGATCGTCGGGCCTGAGCTGCCCTGCTTGCAGGCGCCAAGCGCTAAGTTTGGCAGCAAGCAGCCGCGCATTTCTCAGCGCATCCTCCGCCAGGTCAAACGATTTGCGGGCGTCACTCACGACAACATAGTAATGAAACGGTTCGACGGGTTAAACCCGTCGAACCAGTGTGTTTGAATTCCCCAGCGACTTTGTTCGCTGGACCTACGAGCGGGAGGCGATGGCGGACGAGATGGGACGCAGCACTCTGGGGACGATATATGAGGCGCACAACTGCTCGGCCCGCTCGGCCATCTGGATGAAGAGCTTCTGCATCGGCTCCCTGGGGCGGTCGCCCCAGTACCGCCGGACGATCAGGTAAACGCTGATCGCGTCATCCGAGTAATCGCCGGTGCGTACCTGATAGCTGTTGGTGCGGGTGACGATGTCGATTCGCGCTTGCAGGCGGCAGTCTTCGCTTAGAGCGACGGTCACGGTCGGCTGGAAATCGACCGCCCGGCTATCACCCACCTCTGTCAGACAGGCCAGCGGGGATTCCGCGAACAAGCTCTCAGCAATGATCTCATCGTGGTTCCCACCGAAGCCAAGGTCAAATCCGAAGAGGACGTCAAGATAATCCACCTCGATCGGGCTGATGCCCAGGTGGCATGGGGCCATCTCGAGCAACAGGGTGTGCAGCTTGAGCGACTCATCGATGGTCGTCGGGTTGACGTACCCGCTAGACAGGCGGCGGGATTCCAGGCTCATCCATCGATAGGTGTGGCCGCTCCGGTCTTCTTCCAGGTTGTATTCACCGTTGTCAGTCTTCCGGAATCGCGTCATGCCGGGGAAGCTCTTCTGCACCCGCTCCAACAGGTGCAGCAATGTCTCGCGGTTGTGGGGCAGATTGAGTTGCGAGCCCAGTCGCATGTTGACGTAGAAGTCCTCACAAAACGCCGCGTAGGGATTGGACATACCCCATCCTCCCGGAAGCCCGATGGCCGGTCCTACGACATTCCGTTATTCGTAGATCGGTTACACAGCCCGATAAAGTGTAGCCGATTCATCATAGAACGAAAGAACGGCGTCGCGGTTCTCCATTTGACGAGAATTCCTGGCACGGTACAAAACGGCCTTGATGGCCAAGCCCGTCTACGCCCTGGTCGGCAGCGAGCCGTTCCTGCAGCTTCAGAAACTGCGCGAGGTGCTGGCGGAGTTGCCCGCGGACGCGCAGCGCGTCGACCTCGACGGCGAGCGGGCTGAGCTGTCCGACGTGCTGGACGAACTGCGCAGCTTTGCCATGTTCGGCGGCGGTAAAGTCGTGATCATTCGCTCCGCCGACGTGTTTCTCTCCCGCTTCCGTGAGCCACTGGAAGATTACGTCGCCGCGCCGTGCACGAGTTCCGCGCTGATTCTGCGACTGGACACGCTGCCCTCAAACCAGCGAATCTACAAGGCAATCGCCAAGGTCGGGCGAATCGAGCGATGCGAGCCGCCGAAGGATTTGTCCCAATGGGTAATCCGGCACGCCATGGACGCGCATCGGCTGTCGGTCGCGCTCGACGCCGCAGCGATGTTGGCTGACCTGATCGGCAGCGATCTCGGGCGGCTGGACACGGAGTTGGCGAAGCTGGCCCTCTCGGCTGAGGCCGGCACGATCGGACCGCAAGCCGTTTGCGGCGCCGTCCCCTTCCAGCGCGAGCGGCAGATGTGGGACATGACCAACGAACTGGCGTGCGGCAGGCCATCCGAAGCGCTTCTCAAGTGGCGGCAATTGACCCAGCTCGACTCCACCGCCGAGTTCCGTGCCGTCACGTGGCTGGGCATGTGGCTGGAGAATGTTCGCAAGGCGCTCGCCCTGAAACGCCGCGGCATGTCGCCATTTGCCATCGCCCAGCAACTGCGGATTTGGCCGCGAGAGATCCAAGGCCCCTTCTTCCAAACAGCCGAGGCGCTTGGTGACACGGGCGTCGTCCGCGCCACCGATCTGCTGGCGGAAGTGGACTTGCGCAGCAAATCCGGGTTGGGCGACGCTTCGTCGAACGTCGAGCGTTTCATTCTGGAGGTCGGCCGGATGCAATCCCAACCGGCTTAACCACCACTCCACAGGTCCCTGCGATGCCGCGTTCTCCTGTACTTGTAATGATCGCGTTGCTTGTGGTCGCTTCCACGGGATCGGCCGAGCGAGCCGGCGCCGCCCCGGAAGCGGAACCGGCAATCACCGTCAGCCAGTCGGCGCCTCGGGTGGCGGCGTACGATTTCGTTGAGATCGCGTTCAATTCGGCCGAACCGATCGCTCATGCGTTCACTGACGTTGCGGTGGACGCCTCGTTCGGCCTGAAAGGCGAACCGCCGACCAATGTCGCGGGGTTTTGCGATTCCGACGACGGCCGAGTTTTTCGCGTACGATTCATGCCCGCCAAGGCGGGGGAATACGACTGGTCGGCCACATGGCGTCATGGGTCGTCGTCCCGGACCTTCCACGGGACGTTTGGCGCAACAAACGAACATCGCCAAGGAGTTCTCCGGGTCGACAAGGCCCACCCATGGCATTTCATCTGGGAAGGGACCGGCCAGCACTATTTCTACAATGGCACCACCGCTTTCCTGCTGATGGGATGGCAGGACGAAAAAGTCATCCGCGACTCGATCGACCGGCTCGCCCGACTGAAGGTCAACCGCATCCGAGTCCTGTTGAACGGCAGGGCGAGCCTGAGCTTTTGGGGAGAGCCGATAGTGCCTGGGATGGGATTCAATGCTTCGATCGATCCGTGGCCGGCCAGGCGCCCGGATGACAGGAGCCATCCCGAGTTCGATTACTCGCGGTTCAACCTGCCTCACTTTCAGCGGTTCGAGCGGATGCTCCGCCATGCGAGGGACAAGGACGTGATTATCTCGGTGATCCTTGACTGGAATGACTCCAAGGAGCATCCGGCGGCTGGGAGCGAGGACGAGCGGCGCTATTACCGTTACGCCGCCGCGCGGTTGGCCGCATTCTCGAACGTCACCTGGGACTTGGGCGACGACATCAGCCTGTTCCGCTCATTGCAGTGGGCCCACGAGATGGGCACGTTCTTGCGGAGCTGCGACCCGTATCATCACCTGGCGACCGACCACCCGACGGACAACAATCAGCAGGACCGCGCCGCCCAGTGGTTCGGCTTTACCTCTTTTCAGGAATGGTCGCGGCCGCAGCACGGGTGGATGCTCAAGCAGCGCGAGATCCAGCGACAAACGGGGCGGGTCATCCCCCAGACCAACGAAGAATACGGCTACGAGGATCACTACCCGCACTGGGCGCCCGGGCCAGGGTCGGATTCGGCGGAGACGCTCCGCCAGACGGCCTGGCAAATCGCCATGGCGGGAGCCTATGGCACCGCGGGCGAAAGTTCCCGCCGCGGCACGAACATCTGGCCCGACACCGGGGGCGGCTGGATCAACGGCCGCGGCGATGACACGCAGTCCATGCTCAAGGGCTATGCGCA
>Ga0073928_10004629_pt1 | contig 20128 bp, 20 predicted proteins | sample PaiPotPPA55metaG_FD_76969 | JGI IMG/M metagenome (GOLD analysis project Ga0073928, IMG submission 76969) | Iron sulfur acid spring bacterial and archeal communities from Banff, Canada, to study Microbial Dark Matter (Phase II) - Paint Pots PPA... ...
GCCAGCTCGTCGAGCGCGACGGCGAGCCCGACCCGGGCCGCGACGGCGGCCTCGCCGCCGGTCAGCCGCTGCACCCCGTCCGCGCCGACGCCGGGCAGGCTCGGGTACTCGGGGGTGAGCTCGGCGGCGACGGCCGGCGCGGCGGCCAGCCAGCCGCTGCCGCGTGGTCCCCGGAGCCACTTGCGGGCCGTCCCGACGTAGCCGTCGGCGCCCATGTAGGCCAGCGGCACGTGACCGGCGGCCTGCGCGACGTCGAGCAGGATCCGGACGCCGTGCCGGTGGGCGAGCGCGACCGCGTCGGCGGCCGGCTGCACCACCCCCCGCTGGCTCGCCACGACCGGGAACGTCACGAGGTCGACGCCCCGCCGCAGGCAGTCCTCGACGCCGTCGAGGCAGAGCCGTCCCGCGTCGTCGGTCGGTAGGGCGACGAGCTCGATCTGGTGCCGCTCGGCGAGGGCGTGCAGCGCCAGCCGGTTGCTCTCGTACTCGCTGGCGAGCGTGGCGACGCGGGCCGACCCGGGGAGCGGCCACGCGGCGAGCAGCGTGGTGAACGCCACCGTCGCGTTCGGGGCCAGCACGACCGCGGCGGCGTCGAGCCCGACCAGCTCGCCGAGGCGGGCCCGCACCCGCTCGAGCACCGGCGCCACCTCGGCCTCGGCGGCGTACCCGCCCACCTGCGCCTCGCGGCGCAGGTGGGCCACGGTCGCGTCGAGCACGGCCTGCGACGGGCAGGCGCACCCGGCGGCGTCGAGCGGCACCACGCGGTGGTCGGCCAGCGCCGCCCGCCAGGCCGCGCCCAGCTCCTCGCCGGGCAGCGCCGTCATGCCGGCGTGGACAGCGACACGCCGAAGTCCCCCGTCGGGTCGGTCCACCAGCGGCGGAGCCCGAGCCCGACCGCGGCCAGCTCGGCCTCGACGCGCTCGCGCGTGAACTTGGCGCTGATCTCGGTGCGCAGCTCCTCGCCCGCGTCGAAGCCGACGGTCATCCCGACGCCGGGGATCTCGACCTGCTGGGCGTCGCGCGCCCGCAGGCGCATCTCGATCCACGCCGCGTCCGGGTCCCAGCGCGCCACGTGGTCGAAGCGATCCGGCGCGAAGTCGGCGTTGAGCGCGTCGTTGATCACGTGCAGGACGTTCCGGTTGAACTCGGCCGTGACGCCGGCCGAGTCGTCGTAGGCGGCCTCGAGCCGCTGGCGATCCTTCACGAGGTCGGTGCCGAGGAGCAGGGCGTCGTCGGGGCCGAGGCCCCGGGCCAGCTCGGCGAGGAAGGCGGCCCGGGCGGTTGGGGCCAGGTTGCCGATCGTGCCGCCGAGGAAGGCGACGAGCCGCCGGCCGCCGGTCGGCAGCTGGTCGAGGTGGCGCTCGAAGTCGCCGACCACCGCGTGTACCGAGACGCCGTACTCCTCCGAGATCGCCGTCGCGGCGTTGCGCAGCGTCGCCTCGCTGACGTCGAAGGGGCTGAAGCGGCGCAGCGTCCCCGCCTCGGTCAGCGCGTCGAGCAGGAGCCGGGTCTTCTCCGACGTCCCCGACCCGAGCTCGACGAGCGTGTCCGCCCTCGTGTCAGCGGCGATCGTCGCGGCCCGGGCGGTCAGCACGGCGCGCTCGGCGCGGGTCGGGTAGTACTCGGGGAGCCGGGTGATGGCGTCGAAGAGCTCCGACCCCCGGTCGTCGTAGAACCACTTCGGCGGCAGCTCCTTCGGCGTCGCGGCGAGCCCGGCCCGAACGTCCTCGGCCAGCGCGGCCGCGATCGCGCCGGGCGTCAGGTGGACGTCGACGCGGACCTCGGCGGCGTCGGTGGTCACCATCGGGTCCTCGCGTCGTCGCCGCGGCCGGTCACAGGGGGCGGGTCGTGATGCCGTCCCGGAGGTCGGCGGTCACGAGGCTGCGGTCGGGGACTCGGGTCCAGCGCCGGTCGTCGTCCAGCGGCTCGGACGCCACCACCACCGACTCGGCGTCGTCCCGGACGAACAGCGAGTTGCCGTACGCAGTGGCGACGAGGTCCTGGCCGTCGGTGAGCAGCACGTTGAGCCGGCCGGTGGTGCGGGCACCGACGTGCGCCACCACGTTCGCCAGCGCGTCGGCCAGCTCGGCGCATTCGTCCAGGCCGTCGAGCGCCAGCGCGAACAGCGCCTCGCCGTCGGTGACGCCGGTGATCCCGGCCGCCCGGCGGGGCGACACGCGGCGGCGCAGCTCGTCGCCGACGCCGTTGTGCCAGCCGTCGACGACCCCGTTCAGCGACCACGCGAACTGCTCGGCGACGAAGGGGGCGTTGCCGGTCTCTTCGACCGGCGACCCGGGAGAGGCGAGCCGGACCGCGCCGACGAGGGCGCGGGCGTCGACCCGCTCGGCCAGGCCCGGGAGCTCGTGGTCGTCCCAGATCGGGTTCGGGGAGCGATGGCGGCGGGGCGTCGAGCGGCCCGGCTCGTACCAGGCGACGCCGTAGCCGTCGGGGTTGGCGTGCCCGCTGGTCTGCAGCTTGGGACGGCGGGCCTGCTCGACGAGCCCGTGCGGCGCGTCGAGCACGAGGGAGCGCAGTCGAACCGGCGGGCCGAGGTAGGCGAGGTGGCGGCACACGGTCAGGCGTCGCGGGCGCAGCGGAAGCCGCAGAAGATCTGGCGGCGGATCGGGAAGTCCCAGTTGCGAAACGTCGTGCGGCACGCGACCGGGTGGGTGGCCCAGGAGCCGCCGCGCAGCACGCGGTAGTCGTCGCCGAAGAACACCTCGGAGTACTCGCGATAGGGGAACGACCGGAACCCGGGGTACCCGTCGAAGCAGCTCGCCGTCCACTCCCACACGTGGCCGACCAGGCCCAGGACGCCGAGCGGGCTGGCGCCGCCCGGACGCGCGCCGACGGGCGCGGGGCCGAGCTCGAGCCGGCCCAGGCTGACCCGCTCCGCGGTCGGGTCCTCGTCGCCCCAGGGGTAGCGGCGCTTCGGGCCGTCGGGCGCCCACGAGGCGGCGTACTCCCACTCGGCCTCGGTCGGCAGGCGCTTGCCCGCCCACCGGGCGAACGCCTCCGCCTCGTGGCAGCAGACGTGCTCGACCGGCTCGTCAGCGGGCAGGTCGACGCGCTGGCCGAAGCGCCGGAGGCTCCACGCCCCGTCGCCCTCCCGGCGCCAGCCCTGCGGGTGCTCCAAGCCGGCGGCGTGGCGCCACGCCCAGCCCGGGCTCGACCAGAGGCGCTCGTCGTCGTAGCCGCCTGCCTCGACGAAGGCGCGGTACGCAGCGGTCGTCACCGGCGTGACGTCGATCTGGAACGGGGCAACGTCCACCAGGTGGGCGGGTCGCTCGTTGTCGTACGCCCACGGCTCGGCGTCGGTGCCCATCGTGAACCGCCCGCCGGGGAGGGTCACCACGGCGTCGTCGGACCGCGCCGCGGGGCGCGGCGTCGGAGCGGCGGGGTGGCGCCCGTTGGATTCGTGATACGGGCGATCGAGGAGGTCCACCGTCGCCAGCATCGTCTCTTGATGCTGGTGCTCGTGCTGGATCACCATCCCGTAGACGAACGCGTCGTGGCGCAGCGGGCCGTCGTCGAGGTCGACGCGGTCGAGCGCGTCGAGGACCCGCGACCGCACGTCGCCGACGTAGCAGCGGGCGCCGGCGGGGTCGAGGATCGGCAGGCCGGACCGCTCGCGCCGCGGGTGCTTGAAGGCGTCGTAGAGGTCGTCGTACCGAGGCTCGGTCGGCGCCGCGTCGACCAGGGCGCGCAGCAGCCACAGCTCCTCGTAATGGCCGATGTGCGCGAGGTCCCAGCACAGCGGCGACATGAGCGGTGAGACCTGCCGGCGCAGCTCGTCGTCGTCGAGCGGTGCCAGCAGCGACCACGTCCGGTCCCGGGCGTGCTCGAGGTGCTCGGCGGTGAGCGCCTTCAGATCCACGAGCCGTTGCCGCCTTCGGGCTCGGGCACGACGACGCCGTCCCGGGTCCAGGCGTCGAGCCGGTCGTCGGCCGGACAGCGGCCCCGCGCGACGTAGCGGTCGGCGTACGCCGCGGTGGCGTCGATCGTGGCCGCGTCGCCCCCCCGGGCGCGGAGTGCCTCCAGCGCGGCCGCGAAGCAGTTGCACGCGGCGCGGCGCAGGTCGGGGTCGGTGAGCCCGTGGCGCGCCGCGTCGCGCCAGCGGTTCCGGACCGGCGCGGCGGACGCCGCCACCCGGTCGCCGAGGTCGGGGTCGGTGAGCAGCGTCGACGACACCGCGACCGCCACCTGCCACCACGGGTCGGGGAGGGCGTCGATCATCCGCAGCTCGAGCCACCGGCGGGGGCGGACGGGCGGGAAGAGGGTCGTGAGGTGGTACTCGAGGTCCTCGGGCGTCGGCCAGCCGAGCTCGTGGCCGTCGGTGATCCAGTCCGAGAAGGCGAGGTCCTCCTTCAGCGGCCGGTGCTCGTCTTCGGAGCAGCGGACGAGCATCACGCGGGCCGCCAGCGCGTAGTCGGCCCAGGCGCGGGGCCCGGGCGCCGCGCTCACGACCGGCGCGCTGCGGCCGGGGTCGACGTCGAACCACACCGCAAGGCGGCTCGAGCGCCAGCCGGTGGGCACGCCGTGCGACAGCGGCGAGTTGGCGAACGCCGCGGCGAGGACGGGCCCGAGGTCGTGGGCCAGCCGCCACCGGCGCTCGGCCTCGCCCGCGCCGCCGAGGTCGACGTTGACTTGGATGGCAGCGGTGCCGCGCATCATCGTGCGCCCGGCCGCGCCGTCGGCGTCGAAGTAGGCCTCCATCGCGTCGTAGCGGGGGCTGCGGACGACCCGGTTGGGCGCTGGACCCGGCGCGAGCCCGACCGCCACCAGCCCGACGCCGGCCTCGAGGAGGCCCTGCCCGAGCACCGAGCAGTCGCGGCGCAGCGGCTCGCAGGCGTCGAGCCCGGGCAGCGCCGGCGAGCTCAGCTCGACCTGGCCCCCGGGCTCGAAGGTGACGAGGCTGCCGCCCGGCAACGGTCCCAGCGCGTCGACGACGTCCCGGACGGTCTCGAACGCAACTGGGCGATCGTGGTCGTCGGTCCGGACGACGAGCCATTCGAGCTCCACTCCGACCCGACCGGCTCCGTTCGGCGCCGCCGGGGGGCTCCCGAACCCGCAGTCGCCGACGATCTGGCGGGCTCGGTCCTCGGTCAGGACGGGCAGGGCGGCCGGCATTACCGGTATCCGAAGTGCGCGGCGACCCAGTCCGTGTCGCGGACCGAGGCGAGGTACAGGTACCGCGTCAACGCGTCATGCATCGCGGTCTCCGATCGATCGGGCTATGGATTCGTACGAGGAACGGGTGTCGGATGGATGGGATTCGTGGCCACGACCCGGCCGCGGCCGCGCCGGACGGGCGCCGCGACAAGGCAGGGCTGAGGTGGGGGGATCGATCCGGATCATGCCGGGGGCCTCCGGGCCGGTGGAGCGAGGGTACCCCAGAGGGTGTGGCGTTCCTACCGTCGGGTGCAGTCGTCGACGACGTCGCGGAAGATGGCCGCGAACCGCTCGGGTTCGGGCTTCCGACGCGGGTGGCGAGCCGCCCGCCGGGCGCCGCTGGTCGCGATCACCCCGTCGAGCGCACCGGTGATCCCGGCCGCGAGCTCGGTCGCGTCGGCCGGTGCCACCAGCCGCCCGCTTCCGGGCTCGGCGTCGTCGAGGATCTCGGGTGGCCCGCCGGCGTCGGTGGCGACGACGGGGACGCCGCTCATCAGCGCCTCCACGAGCACGAGCCCGTACGGCTCGGGCTCCGTCGACGGCAGCACGAACAGGTCGAGGTCGGCGAGCAGGTCCGCCACGTCGTCGCGGGGGCCGACCCAGTGCACGCCGGCCGTCTCGTGGGCGCGGGTCGACAGATCGTCGTAGAGCGACTCCTTGCCGCGCACGGTCCCGCCCGCGACGACGAGCTCGACGTCGGAGCGCGCGGCGCGCACGGCCGCGAAGGCGTCGAGCAGGACGTCGAAGCCCTTCCAGGTGTCGACGCGGCCGGCCGCTCCGACGAGGATCGTCTCGTCGCCGATTCCGGCACGGACCCGGAACCGACCGGCCCGGCCCGGGTTGAACTCGTCCGGGTCGGGCGTCTCGTGGACGACGATGACGTCGACGCCCGGCAGCTGGGCCGCGATCGCGTGCGACATCGCCAGCACGCGGGCTGAGAAGCGGGGGATCAGGAACCGCTCGAGCGCGAGCGCGGTGCGGGACTGCACGACGATCTCGCGGCCGTGCCAGCAGTGGGGGCGTCGCACCAGGGCCGCGGCCGCGAACCCGTACCAGGAGTGGAACGAGTTGGTGTGCACCACGTCGATCTTGGAGCGCCGCAGCACCGATGCGACGCGCAGCACGGTGACCGGCCACGCCAGGGCGTAGGCGACCCAGTCGAGCAGGCGGTGGCTCCGCGAGATGCGCCGCATCGCCACGATGTGCACCGTGATGCCGGCGGCGTCGAGCTCGGCGCGCAACGGGGGCTCGGCGGGGACGACGATATGGCACTCGAACTCGTCCCGTGGCAGGCTCCGCAACATCCGCAGCTGGGCCTGATCCGACCCGCCGCGCTCCGCGTTCGGTTGGATCGAGCACAGCCGGATCTTGCGCATGCGCGTCGCCCTCAACCTCGAGCAGCTGCTGTCTGATCCACCGGGCGGGATCGGTCGTTACACCGCGGAGCTGGCCCGGCTCCTGCCGGTCCCGGATCCTGACGGCGGCGAGCGTACCGAGATCGTGACGTTCGTAGCCCGCCACCGGCGAGCCCGAGTCACGGACGCGCTCACCGCGTTCGGACTCCGTGAGCTCGAGCCGGTGTCACTCTGGCTGCCGCGCCCGGTGCTCTACGACACCTGGAACGTGCTCGGCACGCCGCCGCTCAGCCTGCTCCACCGCGAGCTGCGGGAGGTCGACGTCGTCCACGCGCCGTCACTGGCGGTGCCGCCCCGGGCCGCCCGGGCGCCGATCGTCGTGACCGCCCACGACGCGGCTCCGCTGCTGTTCCCCGAGACCTATCCGTACCGCGGCCGCTGGTTCCACCGGCGCGGCCTCGACGCCGCGGCGCGCCGGGCCGAGCTGGTGATCACGCCGACCCAGGCCGCCGCCGACGAGCTGCTCAGCTCGACGAGGATCCGCGCCGAGCAGATCCGGATCGTCCCCCACGGCGTCAAGCTCGTCGACGTCAGCGACGAGGCCGTCTCGGCGGCGCGAGCCAACCTCGGGATCGGCGACGAGCCCTACGTGCTGTGGGTCGGGACGCTCGAGCCCCGCAAGAACCTGCCGCTGCTGATCGAGGCGTTCGCGGCCGTCCCGTTGGCGGGGCTGCCGCACCGGCTGGTCGTCGTCGGTCCCCGGGGCTGGCGGCACGGCGAGCGAGCCACGTCGGTCTCCGCGCTCGGTGACCGGCTGGTGCTCACGGGTCCGCTGCTCGGCGAGGCGCTCACCGCGCTCTACCGCGGCGCGTCGGCGTTCGCCTTCCCGAGCCTGCACGAGGGCTTCGGGCTGCCGCTCCTCGAGGCGATGGCCCAGGACACCGCGATCGTCTGCTCGGACATCCCGGTCATGCACGAGGTAGCCGGCGACGTGGCGGTGTTCGTGCCCCCGGCCGACGTCGTCGCCTGGGGTGACGCCCTCGTCGCGCTGCTGCGCGACGACCACGCCCGCGACGTGCTGGCCACGGCAGGAAGGCGCCGCGCCGCCGACTTCACGTGGGACCGCTGCATCCAGCGGACCCGGGCCGTCTACCGGGAGCTCACCCGCCGCTAGCGCGCGGCGCTACCAGCCCCTCGTCACCCACTCGTCGAGGTGGGGGCGCTCCTCGCCGAGGGTCGTGTCGAGCCCGTGGCCGGGCAGCACGAGGAGGTCGGCGGGCAGCGTGAAGAGCCGACGGTCGATCGAGCGGATGATCTCGTCGAAGCTGGCGCCCTTCGTGGCGGTGTTGCCGGGGCCGCCGGGGAACAGCGTGTCACCGGTGAACAGGAGGGGCTTGTCCTCGAGCAGGAACGAGGTCGAGCCGGCCGTGTGCCCCGGCGTGTGGATCGAGCGGAGCCGCAGGTCGCCGACCTCGTAGACCTCGTCGTCGGGGATCACGAAGTCGTAGGCGGGCAGCATGGCGGCGTCCTCCGCCGCGATGCCCACGTCGATGCCGGCGTCGCGGACCGCGTTCACGGCTTGGATGTGGTCCCAGTGGCCGTGGGTCGTGAGCACGCGCCGCACTCCGGTGGCACGCGCCACGTCCAGGAGCAGTTCGTGCTCGTTGGCGGCGTCGACGAGCACCGCGTCGCCGGTGCGCTTCGAGCGGACGATGAAGACGTTGTTCTCGAACGGTCCGACGACGAGCTTGTCGACCCGAACGTCGGTGTCCTCGTAGTGAGCGGCGACCGGCACCGGGCCAGGGTACGTCGGGGCGCGGCGGCGCCCGTTCGCCGCCTGGTCGGGCTGGAGTAGCGTGCCCGGCCGGGATGGACTTTCGCGATTCGCCGAGCGAGGCGGCATTCCGGGACGAGGTGCGCGGGTGGCTCGCTGACCACCTGACGGACGAGTTCGCCGAGCTGGGCGGTCGCGGCGGCCCGGCCGACGAGACGGCCTGGGAGACGCGCGTCGAGTGGGAGAAGCTGCTCGGCAAGGACCGCTGGCTCGGGATGGCCTGGCCCGAGGAGTACGGCGGCCGCGCCGCCGGCTTCACCGAGCAGGTCATCTTCAACGAGGAGTACGCGAAGGCGAACGCGCCGGCGCGGCTCAGCCTCTTCGGCGAGGGCCTCTTCGCGCCCACGCTCCTCGCCTACGGGACCGACGACCAGAAGCGCCGCTTCCTGCCGAAGATCCAGGCCGTCGAGGAGCTGTGGTGCCAGGGCTACTCCGAGCCCGGCGCCGGGTCCGACCTCGCCAACGTCCAGACCAAGGCCGTCCTCGACGGCGAGCAGTGGGTCGTGAACGGCCAGAAAGTCTGGACCACGCTCGCGCACCGGGCCCAGTGGTGCTTCTGCGTCACCCGCACCGAACCCGGGTCGCACGGCCACCACGGCCTGTCGTACCTGCTCGTCCCGATGGACCAGCCCGGGGTCGAGGTCCGCCCGCTGCGGCAGATGACCGGCACCGCCGAGTTCAATGAGGTCTTCTTCTCCGACGCCCGCACCGACGCCCACAACGTCCTGGGCGAGGTCGACGACGGCTGGAAGGTCGCCATGGCGACCCTCGGCTTCGAGCGCGGCACCGCGTTCCTGTCCCAGCAGCTCGGCTTCGCGCGCGAGCTCGAGGATCTCATCACCCTCGCCCAGAAGCGTGGCGCGACGGCGGACCCGATCGTCCGCCAGGAGCTCGCCGACTCCTTCGTCGGCGTGCAGATCATGAAGTTCAACGGCATGCGGATGCTGACCGGCCTCGTGCGCAGCGGCACGCTCGGCCCCGAGGCCAGCATCGGCAAGCTGTACTGGAGCACCTGGCACCGCCAGCTCGGCGAGCGGGGGATCCGGGCCCTCGGCGCCGACGGCATGGAGCTCCCCACCGGCCCCGGCTACGACCTCGACGAGCAGCACCGGATCTTCCTGTTCAGTCGGGCCGAGACCATCTACGCCGGGTCGAGCGAGATCCAGCGCAACATCATCGGCGAGCGGGTGCTCGGACTCCCGCGCGAGCCCCGTGAGAAGAGGAGCAACGAATGAACTTCGCGTTCTCGGACGAGCAGGAGCAGCTGCGGGACGCAGTCCGCAAGTTCCTCGACGCCAAGAGCCCCGAGGCCGAGGTGCGCCGGCTCATGGAGACCACCGAGGGCTACGACCCCGCGGTGTGGACCCAGATGGCCCAGGAGCTCGGTCTCCAGAGCCTCCACATCCCCGAGGCGCACGGCGGCCAGGGGTTCTCGTTCGTGGAGCTGGGCATCGTGCTCGAGGAGATGGGCCGGGTGCTGCTCTGCGCCCCCTACTTCTCGACCGTCTGCTTGGCCGCCAACGCGATCCTGAACGTCGGCACCGACGCCCAGCAGGGCGAGCTGCTGCCCGGCATCGCGGCGGGCGAGACGATCGCCACCCTCGCCTTCACCGAGCCGAACGGGAAGTGGGACGCGTCCGGCATCACGATGGAGGCGAAGGGCTCGGGGGACGCGACGACCTTGTCCGGGTCGAAGATGTTCGTGATCGACGGCCACACCGCGAACACGATCGTCGTCGTCGCCCGGCAGGCCGGCACCAGCGGCGAGGACGGGATCGGCTTCTACGTCGTCGACGCCGACGCCAAGGGCCTCACCCGCACCCCGCTGGCCACCATGGACCAGACCCGCAAGCAAGCCCGGCTCGACTTCGACGGCGTCACCGCCACGCCGCTCGGCGACCCCGGCGCGGGCTGGCCGGCGCTCTCGAAGACCCTCGACCAGGCCGCGGTCTGCCTCGCCAACGAGATGGTCGGCGGGGCCCAGCGGGTCCTCGACATGTCGGTCGAGTACGCGAAGGTCCGGGTCCAGTTCGGCCGGCCCATCGGCTCCTTCCAGGCCATCAAGCACAAGTGCGCCGACATGCTCCTCGAGGTCGAGTCCGGCAAGTCGGCCGCCTACTACGCGGCCTGGGCGGCGGCGGAGGACAACGAGGAGCTCCCGGTGGTCGCCAGCCTGGCGAAGGCCTACTGCTCGGACGCCTACTTCCACGCCGCGGCCGAGAACATCCAGATCCACGGCGGGATCGGCTTCACCTGGGAGCACCCGGCCCACCTGTACTTCAAGCGGGCCAAGAGCTCCGAGATCCTGCTCGGGGACGCCACCTACCACCGGGAGCTGCTGGCGCAGCGCATCGGGATCTGACCTCGCCGCCGGCCCCGGCGGTGACGCGCGGCACGTTCGGAAATGCCGCCCCTCCAGTCGGCGGTTCGCCCTGTCGATGTACCGGATGGGCCCGCCAAGGGCGGCGGGCGAGGAGGGGCGGCCGTGTCCGCACTGATCGACGACCTCGTGCTCCGCACCGCGTGGCTGCTCGCCGCCACGTCGGTGATCCTGGGTCTCTCGGCCCAGCTGCACGTCGGTCCCGTCGGCTGAGTTCGACGAGTCACCGCCGGTAGCCTGCGCCGGTGGCGCTGGTGGCCGGCATGCTGGCGTTGGGCGTCGTCCTCGCCATCGCGGCCGTCTTCGTGGTGCGGGAGGCGGGCCGCATCGCCCGGCGACCGCCCCCGGCGCTCTTCGACTTCGACGACGCCTACGACTACGTCGTCGAGGAGCTCCCCGACGACGTCGCCGCCACCCTTACCCCCGACGACGTCCGGCGGATCCTGGACTTCGAGGTCGAGTACTTCCAGCGCAAGGGCGTCGCCGGCAACGGCTCGACCAACGGGCCGGCGGGGCCGGTCGTCTTCGGTGGGGCCGAGACGATCGCCTACATCCTGGAGCGCTCGGCGGCCACCGGCGAGTCCTACCTGCCGGAGCAGGTCCACGCGGTCGTGGCGACCCAGCTCGACTACCTCCGGGCCATCGGCGCCATCGGGCCGCCGAACCGGCTGCTCGACGACGGTCGCGAATCGCCGACGCCCTGAGCCTCACGCGTGCTACAAGTGAGACCACCAGGGAAAGGAGGTGGTCCACGCATGCACGACGATCGAAGTGGGACCCTGGAGGTGCGCGGCCGCTAGGCCACACCTCGGCTGGACCGCCTGGCGGAATCCAACCGCCGCACCGGCGTCGACCGAGCGGGAGCTGGTCCCACCCGCGTTGCAGAGGTCGCCGCAAGCAGCCAATCTCGTGGTGCGGGGCGCGTCGCGCCCCGCACCACTTCTTTCCTGCCGACCCGCGCGGTGAGCAGGCGTCGCGTCACCACTGGGCTCGGTAGTCTCCGCGTCGTGACGCGGCCCTCCCGCTTCGAGGCGTTTCGGTATCTGGGCGACAAGCGGACCCAGCGCGTGTACGACCTCGACGACGACACGCCCGAGGTGGCGGCGGCGGTCGAGGACATCATAAAGTCCGAGCAGTTCGCGGCGTTCTGCCCCGACACGCTGGCCGAGGCCCGCAACCGCGGCTACCGGCCCGCCCGGGCCGGGACCCGTGCTACTGCGGGCTGATCCCCGCCCCGGCTTCGACGGGCTCGAAGGGTCGGCCGAGCTGCTGCTCGAGGAGCTTGCGCCGCGCCGCGAAGCTCTCGTCGCTCAGCGCCGGCTCGCTGGCCAGTGACGCCGGGTCATCCGGGAGGCCGTGCACGTCGACCCAGGACGTGCAGCCCTTGTACGAAGGGTCGAACGGGACGACGAGCGGCTCCTCGAGCCGGTAGGCCCGCAGGACCAGCACCCACAGTGGGTCCCGCTTCTTCCAGCTGAGGCGGCTGCTCGCGTAGTCGAGGGTCCAGATCAGCTTCGAGTCCAGCTTGGCGAGCTCGTCGGGGTCGGTCATCGTCGTCGCGGCGACGATCTCGGCCCACCCCTCGATGCGGACCTGGTCGGGCGGCGCGGCGGCGGCCTCGGTCTCGTGGATCCACCGCCGGTAGGCGGGCTTCAGCAGGTCGGTCTGCTGGTGCTCCACGGTCGGGTACAGCCAGCACCTGGTGGCCTGGACCGCGAAGTGCCGGCCGTTCTCGCGGAGGCCGCCCTTGCGGACGTCGAGGATCTGCTCGCCCGCCAGCAGGGCGCGCACGATCACCGCCCACTCCTTGAACGCGGGGACGCTCATCGACGACGAGGATACCGACGCGCGGTCATGCGCTCTCGGGCAGTCGTGGCTCAGTCTGACTAACGGCGACGGCGGCGGATGTTGTAGTCGCGGTCATCCCGGATGTGCTCGAAATCGCCCTGCCGGAGCAAGTGGACGGCGCCGAGCTTGGCGTGTGGGAGCAGCAGTGGGCTCGGCTTTCGGCGCCCTGGTTCGTCAAGGGGGTGCCAGGTCCCGGTTTCGCACGAGTCCGTCCCTTTGATCTCCGCGACGGCCTCCAGAGCGGGGACAAGGTCGGTGTCCTCCGAGAACAAGACGCCGATGTCGTACTCATTGCGTTGAGCCATCATGACGAAGTCGACGGCGAGGGACACGTCGATGCCCTTTTCGCGGGGCTGGTTAGGGTCGCGGTAGTTCAGCGGACGGGTGATCACCTTGACAACGGGCTCGTTCTTCTTCCAGAGGGCCACTTGTCGGTCAGCCGCTGCAGCGCCGACAGGGTCCCGTGTCGCCACCGGAATGCCCCGGTAGACGCGGACCCCTTTAAGGTCGCGGTCGGCGCGGCCTACACCCTTCAACTTGAGCGCTAGTCGGAGCGGGTCAAAGTGGCCGAGAACCCCGGGATCCCATTCGTGGAAGAAGGCTCGCCGGGCTCCCCGATAAGCGTTGTGGTAGTCGATGAAGACCACGACTCGGGAAGTCATGAGCCGTCACCCGTGGAAGAAAAACCCCGCCATCCCAGGTCAGCCGAAGCGTCCTGAGAGGCGGGGATGAGTGACCTCACCATACCCGTCTCCGGGCGAAAGTGAAGGAAATCACAAGCATGTAAGCCAGTCATTTTCCTGCCAGCAGCTCGGCTAACTGCGTCAGGGACCAGGACCCTTGGGTAGGTAGGAGCCATTCCTCGTCTCCACGAAGCCCCCGGAGTTGCCGTTCGGGGCTCCATCATGCAAGCACTTTTACCGTCATAGGTCAAGGTAAAGACGCGCTACGGCGTCCGGGACGGCGCGCTCCTTACCGGTTGCTTTACCTCCTCCCATCTGTTACCGTGCTGCGCATGTCAGAGCCGGTCGGGCACAAGAAGAAAGCGCGCAGCCCCAGCTACCCGGCTATCGGGCTCCGTGAGGCCCTGAATCGTGCCCGCACGCTGTACGACCAGGAGCGCCGAAACGCCGCTCCGGTCGATGCAATCCTCGACCATTGGGGCTACAGCCCCGGGAGCGGACCCGGAGTGCTGGCGGTGGCGGCACTCCGGAAGTTCGGACTCTTGGAATACGTCGGTACTGGGGCTGCCAAGCAGGCCCGTCTAACCGACCTTGCGCTCAAGATCCTTCTTGACGACAGGGAGGTTTCACCCGACCGTGATGAGGCCATCCGGCAAGCTGCTTTTACCCCCGCTATTCATTCGGACATCCGACGCCGCTATCCCGATGGCCTCCCGTCCGACGGAACGCTCAAGCATTACTTGACCTACGAACGTAAGTTCACCGAGTCCGCGGCTAAGCAGCTTATCGCTGAAGTGAAAGATACGCTGGGCTTCACCGGGGAGGGGCCCGGTGGTACTATGCCTCCCAATGGCGAACCCCGGGGAGTCCCGCCGGTGAGTTCAGCTGACCGGCTACTCGGGCGGGAAGGCGTTCCGCCCATGCCTGCCGCTGCTTCGGCAGCCCGGTCCCTTCAATTTCCGCTTCCGGGTGGCGGCGTGGCAACGCTTCAGGCTTCGCGGCCACTGACTGACCAGGAATGGATGACGTTCACAACTGTCGTCAACATGAGCAAGGCGAGCTTTGTCGAAACGCCCGACTCGTTCCTCGGACACGACTCCGACCCGGCAATCTTTGAGGGCGACGCCGAGGAGTAGCTACTTTCCATCGGTCGCTTCACGCAGGGTCCGGTCCACTGCCTGGTCGGCATCCTCGTTGTCCTCGGCGAACGAAAAGTGGAAGTAGACGGTGAGGTTCGGCCAGTCGTCACCCCATTCGGTGTGCTCGGTAGCAAACGTGATGTCCTGAACCTCGACGTTTCCCAACTCCTCGATGGTGTCTGCGACGCGTTGTAGGAGCGCGGGTACGTCGTCCTGATTCTCACCCTTCGGGTTCGCCTGGGAGAAGTGCTGGATAGTCCATGACTCGGGCACGGACTCAGTTTCGCATCCCTGTGCGGGCCGCGATCTCAAACTGAGCCACTACCAGCGGACCGGGGTCCTGCTGCCGACCGTCCGGCGAGTCGCCGGTAGGTGGCGACGAACTGCTCGACGGCACGGTCCCAGCCGTACTCGGCGACCCGGGCCCGCCCCCGCTCGATCAGCGAGCGGCGCGTGCCCCCGTCGTCGAGCGCGCGCGCGAGCGCCTCCTGCAGCGGCTCGGGCTCGGCGGGGTCGATCAGCAGCGCGCCGTCGCCGAGCACCTCCGGGAGCGAGCCCGTGTTGGACGCCACGACGGGGACGCCGAGCTGCATCGCCTCGAGGGGCGGGAGCCCGAACCCCTCGTACACCGACGGGTAGGCGAGCACCGCCGCGCCCGCCATCACGTCGTCCCGGCTGACGTCGTCCAGCCAGCCCGGGCGGCGGATCCGGTCGGCGTGGCGGGCCCGACCGACGGCGGCCCGGTAGGCGTCGATGCCCCATCCCTCCGGCCCCGCAACGACCAGGGCCAGCTTGGGGTCGGTCGCGGCCAGGCGGTCGAAGGCCTCGACGAGCACGGGCAGGTTCTTGCGCGGCTCGACCGTCCCGACCGTCAGCACGTAGCGGTCGCTGCCCGCCACGCGGCGACCACGCGCCGCGTCACCGCCGACCGGGGGGTCGAGCCCCGGCGAGATGGGCACCACGCGCTCGTCGGGCAGGCCATAGAAATCGCGCACCTCCTGGGCCACGAACCGGCTGTGCGTGTGGATGAACGCGCCCCGGTCGACGGCCAGCTGCACGAGGCGCGGGTAATGCAGCGCGCCCGGGTTACACAGCTCCGGGTAGTTGATGTAGGTCAGGTCGTGCACGGTGAGCAGGACCGGGGCCCGCGCCGGCGTGGCGAGATGGTTGGCGTGGACGACGTCGACCGGGCCCGTCCACCGCTCGACGCGCGGCCACTCGACCCGCTTCCAGAGCGCCCGCGCCAGCCGGGCCGGGAAGCGACGCGTGGCCGGGCGCACCGAGGGCGGGAGGCTGCCCGCGAGGCGCTCCCGGCCCCGCCAGGTCACGGCGAAGGCCGTGACGTCGAGGTCGTCGCGTCCCGCCAGTCGCTCGAGGAGCCCAGTGGTGACCTTCGCGACGCCGGTCGGGACGCCGAGCGACGACGTTGCATCCAGGGCCACGCGCAGGCGCGGCGCCGGCGTCACAGCTCCAGCGGCTCGTGCTCGATCTGCTCGACGAGCTCGGCCAGGCTGCCCTCCGGCACGCCGGCCCGGATTTGGCTCAGGAGCATCCCGGCCATCATCGCTGCGCTCACGAGCGCCCCGGCGATGAAGCCGACCTCGACCCGCAGGAACAGGTCGCTGCCGGCGATGCCCGTCACGACGATGAACGCGACGAGCCCGACGACCCAGCAGACCAGGGCGCGGGCGTGACCCTTCAGGGCAATGAGGCCCTGGGCGAGCGTGAGAGCGAGGATGAAGAGCGCGCTCCCAGCGGCGAGGAGCGCCACGTCACCGTTGCCCAGGTTGAACTTCTTGCCGAAGAGGATCTTGCCGGCGAACGGGCCGATCGTCCCGCCGGCGAGCACGCCGAACGCGCCGATGGCGACGACGACGATGACGAGCTTGCGCAGGCCGTTGCGAAACTCGTCGTGGCGGCCCGCACCGGCGAGCGCGGCGAGCTTCGGCAACAGCGCCGCCTGCACGGCTTGGAACAGCAGGATCGGCACCCGGGAGAGGAAGAGCCCGACGATGAAGTCGGCGACCATCTTCTTCTCGGCGCTGGTGGAGAGGAGCTGGGCGCCGAGGAACGGCGCGTAGCTCAGCGCCTGCGCGCAGAGGGACCCGCCCTCCAGATACCCGAGGTTGGTCGAGAGCTCGGACCAGGCTGCCTCCGGGCCGGGGGCGAGCAGGCCCTGCTGTCCGCGGACCGCCACCGCGGTCGCGAGCACGGGTGGGATGGCGAGGCAGAGCCCGTAATAGAGCGGGTCCGAGACGCCGGCCGCCCAGAGCACGATGACCGGGAACAACCGGATGGCGCCCTCGGCGCCGAGGATCACGCCGTAGGGGCCGAACCGCCCGTTGCCGGCGAGGGTGCCGCGCGTCAGATGCTCGACGCAGTAGGTGACCAGCGCGATCGCCAGGCAGACGATGAGCCCCGCGTTGCCGTTGAAGTTCTTGTTGACGACGTTCGTCCCGACTGCGACACCGATGGAGATGAGGACGAGCGAGATGGCCAGGCTGCCCCCGAGGAGGGCGGCCCGCTTCGTGACCGGGCCCCCACCGAGGCCACGAACGCGGCGATCCGAGACCGCTCGGGCCACCTCCTGCTCGAGGGGCAGGAAGAAGCCGGGGGCGAGCACGAACACGAACACCCAGAGGAGGTTCAGCGCCGTGAAGTCGGCCTTCGACAGGGCGCGGAAGGCCAGGATCTGGAACCCGTAGGCGGTGATCCCGGAGACGATGAGCCCCGCGCCCACGACGAAGGTCCCCTCCGGCATGGGTCGACGAGCGGCTTCGATGAGCCGTTGAGCGCGCTGTGACACCGGCGCGAAGCCTAGTGAGCGACGGCGTCGTAGCCGGATGCGCGTCCCCATCAAGCAAGATTGGACGGTGAGCACCCGTACGCTCATCGTGCTCGCCGCGCTGTGCGCGGTGGCGATCCTGGCCGCCTCGGCCGTCCAGATCCTGCTGGCGCACTGAGGGCGGATCGCCCCGGGATCGGCGGGCCGATAGGGAAGAATGAGCGGCGGCGAAAGGAGCCCCCGTGGCGGAACAGTTCGACGTCGTGGTGCTCGGTGGCGGCCCGGGCGGGTACGCGGCCGCGCTCTACGGCGCCTCCGCCGGGTTGCGCATCGCGATGATCGAGGAGCAGCGGGTCGGCGGGACCTGCCTCCACCAGGGCTGCATCCCGGCCAAGGAGCTGCTGCAGACGGCCGAGGTCCTGCGCACGGTGGCCGGCGCCAAGGAGTTCGGCGTCGACGCCGGGCAGCCCCAGCTCGACCTGCGGACCAGCCAGGCCCGTAAGCACCAGGTGATCGACCGGCTCACCCGGGGCCTCGAATCACTGCTCAAGGGTCGCAAGGTCACCGTCGTCCCCGGGACCGGCTCGATCGTCGACGCCAGCGCGCACCACGTCCGGGTCTCGGACGGCACCGAGCTGCTCGGCGACGCGCTGATCCTCGCCACCGGTTCCACTCCCCGCGCCCTGCCCGGTCTCGACTTCGACGGGCAACGCGTCCTCTCGTCGGACCACGTGCTCGAGCTCGAAGAGGTGCCGAAGCGCGTCGCGATCATCGGCGCCGGCGCGGTCGGCTGCGAGTTCGCCTCGTTGCTCGGTGACCTCGGGACCGAGGTGACGCTCCTCGAGGCGCTGCCGCGGATCCTCCCCGGCGCCGACGGTGACGCCTCGGACGCGCTGGCCCGCTCGCTCACCAAGCGATCGATCGCCTGTCACGCTGGGATTCGCGTCACGAGCATCGAAGGGACGCGCGACCTGACGCTCGGATTCGAAAGCGGCGCCGGCGCGGCCACCATCGTCGTCGACAAGGTGATCGTGAGCATCGGGCGCGCGCCGCGCACGGAGGGCCTCGAGGCCGCGGGTGTGCAGCTCGACGAGCGGGGCAACATCGCCGTCGACAACCACCTCCGGACCACGGTGCCGAACGTGTACGCGGTCGGCGACGTCGTCGCCTCCCCGCAGCTCGCCCACGTGGCGTTCGAGGAGTCGATCGTCGCCATCAAGACCCTCCTCGGAGAGAACCCGGCCCCGATCAACTACGACAACGTGCCGTGGGGCATCTACTCGCACCCGGAGGTCGCGTTCGCCGGCCTCACCGAGGAGGCGGCGCGCCAGCGGGGCCACGACGTCGTCACGTCGGTCCACCGATTCGCCGGGAACAGCCGAGCGATCATCATCGGTGAGGCCGACGGCCTCGTGAAGATTGTCTCGGAGCGCAACGGGCCGGTCCTCGGCGTGCACATCGTGGGGCCGTGGGCCACCGAGCTCATCGCCGAGGGCTATCTCGCCGTCAACTGGGAGGCGAGCGCGGACGAGATCGGGCCGCTGATCCACGCCCACCCGACGCTGAGCGAGCTGTTCGGGGAGTCGGTGCTGGCGCTCACCGGCCGGCTGCTGCACGGCTGACGGTCGAGAGACTCCCGAGGAGGAGCCGGTGGACATCACGATGCCCCAGCTGGGTGAGACGGTCACCGAGGGCACAATCACGCGCTGGCTGAAGCACGTTGGCGACCGCGTCGAGGCCGACGAGCCGCTCTTCGAGGTCTCTACCGACAAGGTCGACTCCGAGGTCCCGGCGCCCGCGGCGGGCTACCTGTCCGAGATCCGTGTGAACGAGGGTGAGACGGCCGCCGTCGGCACCGTCCTGGCCGTCGTCGGCGATTCGCCGCCGGCCGGCGCGCCCGCCGCTGCGGCCCCGCCGGTCGCGGCGACACGACCCGCCGCGGCGTCGACCGAGCCGGTCACCCAGCCCCAGCCCGCCGTCACCTCGACGCCCGGCCCGGCGGTATCGCCGCCGCCCGTCACGACACCGTCGCCAACGCCGACCCCACCCGCTCCGACGCCGGAGCCGGTGGCGAGGACGGCGTACGAGGCGCCCGCTCCCGCGCCGGCGCCGCAACCGAGCCCGGCGCCCCCGGCGCCGGTGGCCGCGGCCGCGGCCGCGGCCGGGGGCGCCGCGCTGACGTCCCCGATCGTGCGCCGCCTGATGACCGAGCACGGCCTCGACCCGTCACAGGTGCGCGGGACGGGCGAGGGCGGCCGCATCACCCGCAAGGACGTGCTCGACGCCGCCGGCGCGCCTCGGGCCGCCGCGCCGGCGCCGGTCGCGGCTCCGCGAGCCCCGGCCCCGGCCGCGCCCACGCCCGCGCCCGCGCCCGCGCCCGCGCCGACGCCGACCCCGTCACCGACCCCACCGCCGGCGCCGACCCCCGCGGCCGGCATCGACGCGCCGGGAGTCGTCGCCCCGACGACACCCCCGCCGGTCGCGACGCCGGCCGCGGCGCCCGCGCCGGACGCGGGGCCGACCGCGGTGGTGCCGTTCTCGAACATCCGTCGACGCACCGCCGAGCACATGGTGCGGTCGAAGGCGACGAGCGCGCACGTGTACACCTCGATGGAGGTCGACTTCGAGCGCATCGCGCGCGTCCGGGCCGAGCACCAGGGTCAGTGGACGGCGAGCGAGGGGTTCTCGCTCACGTACCTGCCGTTCGTCGCCCGCGCCTTCGGCACCGTCGTAACGCAGTATCCGTATGTCAACGCCAGCGTCGGCGATGACGCGCTCCTCGTGCACGAGGCGGTGAACCTGGGGATCGCCGTCGACCTCGACTTCCAGGGGCTTGTGGCGCCGGTCATCCGCGGTGCCGACGGCAAGCAGTTGCGGCTCCTGGCGCGCGAGATCCGCGACCTCGCCGATCGGGCTCGCAACAAGCAGCTCA
>Ga0073928_10004632_pt1 | contig 20125 bp, 20 predicted proteins | sample PaiPotPPA55metaG_FD_76969 | JGI IMG/M metagenome (GOLD analysis project Ga0073928, IMG submission 76969) | Iron sulfur acid spring bacterial and archeal communities from Banff, Canada, to study Microbial Dark Matter (Phase II) - Paint Pots PPA... ...
AGCGGCTTCCTTCAAACGGCTGTATCGAAAGCGAACTCCTGAGGTCCAAGCCAACCGAACCTGTCGCGCCGGTTCGCTTCCGATACAGCTCTAACGTTTATCGGTACTAACCCAACGGGCGAGCTGATAACTTCCGGTTCGCCCGTCATCCGCCCAGAATCGTTCGTAAGCAGTCGTGGAATCGCTGTTTGCACCGGTGTTCTTGCAAGAGTGCTAGCAAGGGGAGCGTGCCTCAGGGCGCCTCGAAGTCGAGCGCGTAGACTTCCTGGGTTCCGATATCGCGCAACAGTAGGGGAGCGCCGTCCGGGGTCAGGCCGCTCCATGGATAAACGGAGAATTCGACCCGTCGGAAGTCTTTCAGTCCCGTGATCCTCTCCAGCTTTCGATCTGCGAGGCGCAATCGGGAGATCGCCGGGTCCAGGCCCGAACCCGAATCGAAATACAGATACTTGCCATCGCGTGTCCAGTTCACGGAGCCGACATCAGTCTTGGCCAGCTCCACCCATTTCTGGGTAGTGAAGTCGAAGAGCATCAGTTTCAGGCGGTCCGTAGTAGTAGCGGCCAGGGAGCGCCCGTCCGGCGACAATACCGAAGCAACCAAGCCCTCGGAACCGGGAAGCAATGAAATCTTTCCCGTTTGAATATCCAGCATTTCGAAGTCATTCTGGAAGTTACTACTGCCCTTGAGTCGGCTTCTCTCAAAGACAATCGACTTGCCGTCCGGGGTCCAGCCCACGGGGAACAAATCACTAGTCGGATCGCTAAGCACCTGCAGTGGAACACCCCCCTCGGCTGCGATCATATAGATTGCGATAGTCCTGTCCTGATCAGCCCCAGCGAACAGAACCTTCTTCCCATCTGGAGACCAGGTCGGTCCAACCGCTACGAACGGTGGGCGCGTCAACTGCAGTTTGTCGCTCCCGTCGATCCGGCTGCGCCAAATGCTGGGTTCCGGATACGTGGTATAAGCCACCCACTGGCCGTCCTGCGAGAAGCTGACGTCGGTGGCCGAGACTCCCGCCAGATATGGCACGAATTGCCTCGATTTCGCATCGAAGCGCTCCAGTTCTCCACGGCGCTGCTCGCCGATGGCAAAGATTCGTTTGCCATCGAGGCTAGGCTGTGGCGAATGGAAGCTCAACGGGCCAGAGGTCAATTGCAAGGGCGCGTGATTCTCCCTATGAAGAAAATCTCCCTTCTCCCGGATAGCCCACAGGTCCGATCTTCCATTACGGGAGCTTTCAAAGACAAAATACTTTCCGTCCGGAGTCCAATTGCCCCTGGTCTCATTCGCTGGCTCGCGCCAGCCTTGCAACAGGCGATGCAGGTGGCTGCCGTCGGCCGCCACTTCCCAGATTTGGTAGCCACCCGCTGGCGGCGTGACCGTAAACCGCAGGGCGCGACCGTCTGGGGACCAGCGCAGCCAGTAGGAAAAATCCGGCAAGCTGGCGAATTTGTGCGTGGCATTGGTATCAGGATTAACGACCTCGAGATCACTTCCATGCGCAACCAGCATGTCGCCATTGGGCATCCAGGTCCCGTCCGTCGCAACCACGCTGCCCAACCGGCGCGGCGATCCTCCCAGAACAGGCAACGCCCATAGCGGCTGTTCCAATTCACTGCCGGTGAATGTGCCCATGAGAAGTTCCGACTTATCAGGCGAAATATTGTCGAGGCAGATATTTTGGAACGGCGTCGGGATCGGAACCGTTTCCCCTCCGCTAGCGGAGACCTGCGCCACCACGAAGTGTCCGCCCACGGACTCCTGAACAAAGAGGCGCGGCCCATCCGTAAGTACAATGGCAGTCACCTGGCCACCGAATGTTTTCGGCAGCCCATCGTGAGTGATTTGGGTTGACCCCGTGATGCGCGGCAATGGCAGGCTGGGACGAAGCAGCCAGGCAGCCGCTCCGACAGCCAGCAGTGCCGCGCCACCAATCGCGATCGTTCTCCACGATAGTTTCTGTTGAGCCGGTGGCAGCGGCGCCGCGGCCGGCATTGTACCCGTGTACGTCGAGACCGCGCCAGTACGGCCCGATTCCACCTCCCGCCGCAACCGCTTCAGGTCAACGCCCACTTCGGAAGCACTCTGATAGCGGAGCTTCCGGTCTTTCTCCAGCGCCTTGTTGGCGATCTCTTCCAGCTTCGGCGGCAGACTGGGATTCAGTCGGGCCGCCGACGCCGGTTCCTTGTGCAGAATCGCATCAAATACCATCGCCGACGTGTTCCCGGAAAATGCCGGCAGCCCCGTCGCCATCTCGTACAGCACAGCCCCGAACGAAAACAGATCGGTGCGCGCGTCGAGTTCGTCGCCGGCCGCCTGTTCCGGCGACATATACGCGATCGTTCCCACGGCCGTACCGGGACTGGTCAAATGCAGTTCGCTCATCACAGTTGGCGCAGCGCCCTGCGATGCCGCAGAACTGCTCTGCCCGGGCGTTACCTTCGCCAGGCCGAAATCCAGGATCTTGGCGTGTCCGTGCCCGGTCACGAAGATATTCGCCGGCTTGATGTCGCGATGAATGATGCCTTTCCGATGGGCCGCTTCCAGGCCTTCTGCAATCTCGACTGCGAGCGTCACCAATTCGTCGGTTGGCAACGCACGGCCCAGGATGCGATCTCGCAGGGTTTTGCCCTCCAGCAACTCCATCACGATGAAGTACTGGCCGTCCTGTTGCGCGATTTCGTGGATGGTGCAGATGTTGGGATGATTCAGCGCGGAAGCTGCACGCGCTTCGCGTTGGAAGCGCTCGAGCGCGGCTGCGTCGGAACTCAATTCCGGAGGGAGAAACTTCAACGCCACGCGCCGGCCCAGGGTGACGTCCTCCGCCTCATACACCACACCCATGCCGCCGCCGCCGAGCCTTTGCAGAATGCGGTAGTGCGATATGGTTTGGCCGATCATTGTTGGGATGCCCGTCACTCAGGCCGCTTCATCTTAAAGACGCGACATCCGGCAGTCAACGAATGCTCTGTCCTATGCACGCCGACACTCGGTTTGTGAGGGCAGCAGTGGAAGTACCGAGCTAACTCCCGGTTGGTCGGCTAACCGGAAGTAATCCAGATCGGGACATGCGGATAGGTAACGAGAATCGGCAAGTGTTTACTGAAGCGAATGCGGGACACGATTTCGACTGGCGCTCACGTGCTGATCCATCCGCTACGGTTGCGTCCTCCCGAGGGTCGGCAAAGCCGGCGTTCGACTTCTTGGTGAAGATTGCCGAGACACCATCGCCGAGTTCGCAGAATTCGATCGCATCTGCATTTTTCTTGTGGTCGTCTTTTGGTCGGGATAATGCATGATAAAGGACGTGGGTGTTGAAAAACTCCGTCCGGCGAAAATCGTCAAAATGAAATTGCGTCAGGATGGCCTATAAACGACGTTCTCGATTTTCCTAGACATTTTCTATCCCCCAAATTTCCGCTGTTTTGAGGAAAACGGAGTTTTTCAACACCCACGGACGTTATCGCTACACATCGTGCGATCACGACTTCGCACGCCCTCTAGCCGCGTCGCATGCTACTGAGATTCCAAATCGATCATTGACCACTCTCTGAGGTTTTACTTGCAACCGGTGTGCCGTTCTGTCGTGTGTACCGGGGCATGGCCAGGCAGAAACTGGCTCTATTCGAGTTCGCCTCCACATCCGTGGCAGAGGCGCGCAGTTCGTTGTGGCAGGAGCAAGACTTCTCCTCCAAGGACAATTGCGCGTTTGCGCCACAACGCGAGCCATTCTTCTTCCGAAAATGACACTTGCGACCCATAGCCCTCACTACCTAGGTAGAGAGGGTACCCCCCCCGGGTGTTCCCGTGGTGGGTTATTCTTTGATCACACGCTGAGGACGCCAACGAGAGAGGTTCAGATAGGGTCGTATGGGAATCGTCCTGGCAGTGGGGCCGCACCCCGCCATTGTCTTGCCAGCGGCCCGCCGACCAAGCGTACCAAAAGCGTACCAAATACCGGCGAATATACCGGTATCTCCCGTTACTAACCCTATCTAACCTCTTTAGAGTCAACAGCCGGTGGGTCGATTGCGACCGTGTCAAGGTAGCGCTCTAACCAACTGAGCTACGCGCCTACGCTGCGTACCGGAAACGCAAGTCCTTCAACAAGGTGGCAAGGGTGACAGTTGCCAACTTCGGCGGCGGCGGCGACAATCGTTCCATGCCCGCGAACTCGTCCCGAGAGAACGCCAGTTCTAATCGAAACACGCCGGGCTCTGTTCCCGTCTCGTCTGGGCCATTCTCTCCCGGAGCAATGGTGGTGGTGACGTTGGGTAATCCAAGGGACAAATTCTGGGGCATGATTCTGTCGCTGGCCACGGAAGGACTTAGCATCACCGGAATTGAGCTGGCATCGTTTGAAGATCTGGTCGTGATGGTGAAAGAAGGCGAACCGCTCAGCCCCGGGGTCGTGTTTTTCCCGATGCAGCGGATCGAACGCATCGAACTTGATTTACCGGACGCCACTCTCCCTTCGCTTTCGCAACGTTTTTCGGCGAAGACGGGACTCGACGCTGCTGCAATCCTGAGTTCGCGCGGAGGCAGCGACTCGATCGATCAGCCCGCCGATCCGGCGTCGTCCAGGATTCCTGCGACGAAGGATCCGGCATGAGACTGTCGCAAATCCTCACCGCTCCAAATCAGCTCACCCTGCTACGGATGGCTTTTATTCCGTTTATCGTGATCGAACTGGTGGATGGCCGCTTCTTCTGGGCTTTGGTTCTCTTTGTAGTTGCCGGCTTCAGCGACGGCCTAGACGGGCTGCTGGCCCGCAAGTTGCATCAGCAGACTTTACTCGGACAATATCTTGACCCTATCGCGGACAAGCTCTTGCTGAGCACCATGTTTCCGGTGCTATCCATCCTGCACAAGATTCCGTGGAAGTTCACGGTGCTGGTTTTCAGCCGTGATATTTCGATCCTCGCCGCCAGCGCGGTTCTATTTGCCATCGCCGGACTGCGCGATTTCCGGCCCAGTATCTTTGGCAAGGCGAACACCTTTTCCCAGATTGCGGCCGTGTTCTTCGTGATGCTCTTTACGATACGTCCAACGCGCTGGATCTGGATTACACGCACCGTGTTCTTGCGTGCCACCTTCGCTTTCACGATTATCTCCGCATTGCATTATGTTTTTCTCGTGCAACACCGGCTGCGGTCGCATACTCCGGTGCTGGCTTCCCAATCCTCCATCGATACCCGCGCCAGTTGACCCTCTTTCCGGCATCCCCCTAGAATTGGGGGTTCGTCTCATTGGTTTTCTCACTTAACGCGCAATCATCCTATGGCCTTACGTCTTTACAACACCATGTCCTCGCAAGTGGAGGAGTTCCATCCACTCCGCGACAACGAAGTACGCATGTATGCTTGCGGTCCCACGGTTTATGACTACGGGCACATTGGCAATTTCCGAAGCTTTATTGCAGTTGACATGCTGCAGCGGTTCTTGCGCCAGTCCGGCTACAAAGTCCGCTACGCGATGAACATCACGGATGTGGACGATAAGATCATCCGCAATGCGGCGCGGGATCGAGTCAGCGTTCAGGAGTACACGGCTAAGTATGAAAAAGCGTTTCTCGAGGACTCCGCGATGATCGGCATCGAGCAACCGGCGCTGGTGCGAGCCACGGAACACATCGCGGAGATGGCGGATTTCGTGGCTAAGTTGGTGAATCGGGATATTGCCTACCGCACCGAGGATGGGTCTTATTACTTTCGCATTGCCAAGTTTCCGCGGTACGGAAGACTCTCGAAGAAAGATTTTGGCGGCATGCTCGATGGAGCCCGCGTCGATGTCGACGAATATGACAAAGACAGCGCGCGCGACTTTGCGCTGTGGAAAGCGCCTAAGCCCGGAGAAGCCTCGTGGGAGACTTCGATTGGGCCGGGACGTCCGGGCTGGCACCTGGAGTGTTCCGTCATGTCAATGGAGGAACTGGGAGAGAGCTTCGATCTGCATGCCGGGGGGGAAGACCTGATCTTCCCGCACCATGAAAACGAGATCGCACAATCGGAGTCTTTGACAGGGAAAACTTTTGCGCGTTTCTGGTTTCACGTGCGTTTTCTGCTGGTCGAAGGCGAGAAGATGTCGAAGAGCTTAGGGAACTTCTACACGCTACGCGATTTGGTATTGAAGGGTCATAAACCGTCGTCGATCCGATATCTGCTCGCGTCGGTGCCATACCGCAATCAGCTCAACTTTACCTTTGATGGACTCAAGCAAGCCGCGGTCTCCGTGGAGCGGCTGCGCAATTTCTGTCAACGGTTGAGTATGGGTACTTTTCCAACGGGCTCAAATCCTGAAATCCAATCGCTCGCCAATGAGACTGTTGATCGCATGCGGGCTGCGCTCGAGGATGATCTTAATACTGCGCAAGCGCAGGCTGCTCTCTTCGAGATGGTGCGCAGCGCCAATTCTGCACTGGATTCAGGCAGCATCAAGAATGAGGATGTGAAGCCGCTGCTGGCAGCGGTGGAGAACTTCGATCAGATCTTTGCCGTGGTCAAGGATGACGATGGCCCGAAGATGAAGCAAGTTCTTGAATGGGCCGCCAGGGAAGGCCGTGAGAAAGACATTGGTCCTGAGCTACGGGAAGCGGTGCAGTCTGGTCGACAAACCGATGGCGAAATCCATAAGAAAATTGACGAAATGGAGGCAGCACGTAAGGCCCGTAACTTCAAGCTTTCCGATTCTCTGCGTGCTGAACTCACCGCCGCAGGCATTATCATCGAGAATACGAAGGAGGGTGTTCGCTGGAGAAGGAAGTAATTATCGCCAGGTACTGAGCTGGCAACCGGTTGGCTGGAAGCTTTATGAAATCCCTCGATGAATATCTCCGCGACGCCGAAAACGCTCACGGACACCTTTGCGCCGGCCAAGTCCTAGGCGTTCGCCTGGCGATGCTCGGTCTCGCGAAACTTGGAATCGAAGATCCGCGTGGTAAGGACCGTAAGAGGCTCGTCACTTTCGTTGAAATCGATCGCTGTGCCACGGATGCGGTTGCCGTAGTTACAGGCTGCCGGCTGGGCAAGCGCGCCTTGAAATTCCGTGACTGGGGAAAAGTTGCAGCGACATTCGTTGATGTCGGCAAGGGTATAGCGATCCGCATCGCCGCCAAAGAGTCGTCCAAAACCCTGGCCCGCCGATTGCATCCTGAAGTTGAAGATAAGAATCAGCAGCAGATGCTGGCCTACCGCGAAATGACCAGTGATGAGTTGTTCACACTTCAGTGGGTAAACGTCGAACTGCCGCCCGAAGAATTTCCGGGATACAAAGGCGAGCGAGTGGTCTGTGCGGCGTGCGGCGAAGGAATTAACTTCCGAAGAGAAGTGCGCCGCGGCGAAAAGGTGCTTTGCCGCTCTTGCGCGGGCGAGTGCTACTACAAGCCAGTCCAACCATAGCCGATCAAGCTGTCTGCTCGTAGGCATGAGCGAGACTCAAGATTGTCGACTCGTCAAAATGCCTGCCTAAAATCTGCATTCCGATGGGCAGCTTTTCCTTCGTAGTTCCGCACGGCACCGAGATTCCGGGAATCCCGGCAAGGTCGGCGGTGACTGTGTAGATGTCGGCCAGATACATCGCGAGCGGATCGTTCGACTTTTCCTCTAGTCGAAACGCGGGCGTCGGGCTTGTCGGCGTGACAATTGCGTCCACCTTGCCGAAGGCCTCTTCAAAATCGCGCGCCAGAAGCGTGCGTACTTTCTGCGCCTTTAGATAATATGCGTCGTAGTAACCGGCGCTCAGCGCGTAAGTGCCGAGCATGATGCGGCGCTTTACTTCAGCGCCGAAGCCTTCTTCACGGCTGCGACGGTACATCTCCGACAACGATTTCACGCCCGCGGCGCGATAGCTGTAGCGCACACCGTCGTATCGCGCAAGGTTCGAAGACGCTTCAGCGGTTGCGATTAAGTAATACGTGGGAATCGCATAGGGTGTGTGCGGCAATGAAACTGGCACCACCTCGCAACCCAAGTCCTTCAATTTATCGATGGCGGATTCGACTGCCTGGCGGACTCCATCGTCGAGCCCGTCGCCGAAGTATTCTTTGGCGACACCCAGCCTCAGGCCGCGTACGGGTTTTTGCAGTTCGGCGACGTAGTCCGGTACAGGCACATCGGCCGAGGTTGAATCCATGGGGTCGCGTCCGGCAATTGTGCGCAGCACAATCGCCGCGTCTTTCACTGTCTTGGTCAGCGGCCCGATGTGATCGAGCGACGATGCGAATGCGATCAGTCCGTAACGTGAGACGCGGCCATAGGTGGGCATCAATCCTACTACGCCGCAGAATGACGCTGGCTGACGGATCGAACCTCCGGTGTCGGAACCGAGCGCGGCCACAGCCATATCCGCCGCCACCGCCGCTGCGGAACCACCCGACGATCCTCCCGGAACGCGGCTCAAGTCACGCGGGTTATGCACCGGATAAAACGCGGAGTTTTCGTTTGACGAACCCATGGCAAACTCATCGCAGTTCGTCTTGCCGAGAATTACAGCTCCCGCGGCTTCCATTCGAGCTACCACGGTGCCGTCGTAAAGTGGATTGTAGTGTTCCAGAATCTTTGATCCCGCAGTGGTTCGGACTGCGCGCGTCGACAACACATCCTTGATCGCAACCGGCACGCCGCCCAGTGGCGGCAATGGCTTCCCTTCGGCGGCCATACGGTCCATGCGATCCGCTTGCTCGAGCGCTCGCTCTTTGCAAAGAGTGAGGAACGCCCCGATTTGTTCATCTTCTTTTTGTATCCGAAGGTAGTGCGCCTCGGCGAGCGCGAAAGCGGTAGTCCGTCGATCCTGTACGGCGGAGCGGGCGGCTTCGATGCCGAGTTGTTTCAGTTCCATCACACTAGAGTTAGGGTTTGCGAAATGAATGAACGCCGGCAGTCGACGGCTCCGGTGGCGGCGAGCAACTACCTCTCAATCACCTTTGGCACGCGGAAAAAGGTTCCATCGGTATCTGGAGCGTTCTCCAGAGCGGCTTGCTGAGGCAAAGACTTGCGCAGCCCCTCGACAATATCCTCGCGGCTTGCGTACGCAAATCTCTCGCTGCCCTGTTTGGCGTTGTCGATGCCATAGCAATCTGAAACTTGCGCCATCGGGGACACGTTCGTAGTGTCCAGTTCGTTAAGTCGCTCGACGTAATCGAGGATGGAGTTCAGATCGCGCACCATGCCGGTTCGCTCCTCCGCGGAAAGGGCAAGATTGGCCAGATCGGCCACGTAGCAAACATCTTTCTCTGTGACTTTCATCTTCATATGAATTGAGGATGCTCGAAAAACATTTTAGAGATCGTGGCCGGTTTATCCCCGCCGAATTACAAACTCGATCCTTTCCACCTTTTGTCCGGCATAACGATTCAGCGCGGCGAGATAACGCGGAGCCAAGCCTTGCATCTCGCGCTTCCATCCGGCATCAGGAACCTCGACGCGCAGCACCGCATCGGCAAAGCCCAAAGCCTGCGTACGCTCCGCCACAACCGAACCGCAGACGAGTGGCCAAGCGAGCAACGGGGCCTCAGCCTGCGGCACGCGCCGCAGCGAGCCCAATACGATCTTCTCCAATCCCGAGCCCACTCGTTCCATGCCTGATTCTCCGAAGATCGGCTCTGCCATTTTATTGCGCGATCAATCGATCGGCAGACCTCCGATTCTAGCACTGCAATTGCATGAGGCTCGATAGCTGTGATTCTTATAGAGGGAACTCGCGCTGAACGAATTCAAGGGCCTCGGTATGCGAAACCAAACGACCCTCCAATTGAGCATCTTCCACGGCCTCCAAAATCTCGCGGAACCTGGGCCCGGGTGCATATCCCGCGGCGATCAAGTCGTTTCCCGTGACCAACGCCAACGGCCGGATCTTCTCGGGCGGAGTTTCTGCGAGCTTTTGACGGATGAAATCATAAGTGCTGAGGTTGCCGTGGCTGGCGAGGCTATCAGCTCGATGTAACGCCATGTGTTCGTCGAAGCCAGGCGTTCGGATAAATTTTCTCAGCGTGGATTCCTTCATCCGCGTAGCGTGACCAAAGCGCATGTGATTTTGTACCAAAGCCAGCACTTGGGCGGCATCGTAATTAGAGAATCGCAGGCGCTCGCAGATTGCTTCCGCGATCTTGACCCCAACTTCCACGTGCCCATCGAAGCGAATGCGGTCGGGCGCCAGGCGAAATGTTGCGGGCTTGCCGACATCGTGCAGCAGCGCGCCCCAGGTCAGCGTGAGCGGGCAAGGCTGGGGCAGATTCTCCAACAGCAACAAGGTGTGCACAAAAACGTCGCCCTCTGGATGAAACTCCGGCGGCTGCGCGACGCCCTTCATCGCTGAAACCTCCGGCAGCACCTCTCTTAGCAGTCCGCTTTCATCCAGCAGTAGAAATGCGCGTCGAGCATGGCCCTCGGTTAACATCTTCGTGAGTTCATCGCGGACCCGCTCGTGCGAAACGACTTGAATTTCTCGCGCAAGCCTCCGTATCGCAAGCAGCGTCTCAGGTTCGGTCTCATACTCAAAACGCGCCGCGAAACGTATCGCACGCAACATGCGCAATTTATCTTCGGAAAAGCGCTGTTCGGGCTCGCCGATGGTGCGAATAAGCTTCTGTTCGAGGTCCTTTCTCGCACCCACGAAATCGAGCACTTCGCCGCTGACAGGATCGAGCATCATGCCGTTGATCGTGAAGTCCCTTCGGGCAACATCTTCGCGTGGATCCTGGCTGAAGCGCACTTCATCAGGACGACGGCCGTCGGAGTAACCGAGATCACTGCGGAAAGTCGCTACCTCGACAGCTTGGGTTTTCGCTGACAAGCTCTCGGCCCCGGCCGTCCGATGCTCCAGTGGCAGGGGCACCAGGACGACGCCGAACTGCGCACCTACGGCGTAGGTGTCAGGGAAAATCTCCATGACTTCAGCGGGCGTAGCGCTGGTAGCGATGTCGTAGTCCGCCGGCTCGCGCTTCAACAGAAGATCGCGGACGCATCCGCCCACCAGGTAGGCCTGAAAACCCCGCTGGCGCAGGTTTTGTATGATCGAGATGGCAAAGTCTTTCAGCATCTGGGGACTGGCTTTCGGCAATGCGAAGCGCTTTGAATTAAGCTGGATATTAGAAGGTTCGATGCAGCATTTGATTATGCCAGACGCCTACATACTCGGCATCGAAAGTTCCTGCGACGAAACGGCCGCGGCTGTGGTGCGTTCAGGCGAGCAGGTCATCTCCAATGTGGTGGCCTCGCAGATCGCGACGCATCAGCCTTACGGCGGCGTCGTGCCGGAGCTCGCATCGCGCGAGCACTTGCGAGCGATTGTTCCGGTTGTTCGGCGAGCTTTAGCGGATGCAAATCAGACCTACAACTCAATCGACGCGATCGCGGTTACGCAAGGTCCCGGCCTCGCCGGGGCACTGCTGGTGGGCATCACCTATGCGAAGGCTCTAGCTTACGCCCTGGACAAGCCGCTGATTGCGGTTAACCACCTTGAAGGCCACATCCACGCAGTATTGCTGGAAGAGCGCGAGAAGGGTAATCACGAGCTGCAATTTCCGTTGCTGGCTCTGGTGGTTTCGGGAGGGCACACCCACCTTTATTTAGCTGCGCAGAAGAACGAAGGTTGGACGTACGAAAATATTGGCCACACTCGCGACGACGCCGCCGGCGAGGCCTTTGACAAAGTTGCAAAGCTACTCGGCCTGGGATATCCCGGAGGCCCGATCATCGACCGCCTCGCCCCGCATGGCGATCCGACGGCTGTGAAGTTCCCGCCGGCGCAGATCAAGCATCGCGATCGACGCGACCGCCGGGGACAGAAAGAAGCTGAGAGTGATCGTCCGCGATTTGATTTTTCTTACAGCGGCATCAAAACTGCCGTGTTGCGTTACGTTCAGGTTCACGAGATGCATCATTCCATCGAGATGCGCCGCGAGGCTTTGACCAATATTTCAAAACCAAAGGTAGAGGACTACCTAACGAATTGCGATAAGCAGACGCTCGATCTGACAGCGTCCTTCCAGCGGGCGATCATAGACGACTTGGTTAGCAAGACCCTGGCGGCGGCCCGAACCTACGATGTGGCCACGCTTTTTGTCACGGGCGGAGTGGCGGCGAACAACGAATTGCGAAAAACATTCGAGCGCAGCGCAGCCGAGCAGGGTCTGCCGGCGTATTTTCCCTCGCGTCCGCTTTCCACCGATAATGCCGCAATGATCGCCGCGGCTGCCTACCCTAAGTTTCTGGCAGAAGATTTTGCCGCTATGGATTTTTCAGCCGAGGCCAGCCTAGCCCTGCGATAGTCCGCTTTCAGCGGTTGGTTGTCGTTTTCGAATGAAATGGGGAGCTGGACTGGCTAAACAACTGAAGACGATGGCCCTTACTCCCCCACACTCTTCCCCTGGCTTTTTCCCATGACGGCTTCCAGCGCTTTCTCAAGCTGCCCCTCAATATCGATATCTTTATAGATGGCGAAGTTAGCGCGCTTTTCTTTCTCATCGAAACCGCTGGCGCGGCCTGCCACAATAATGATGGGAATATTTGCAGTCTCGGGCTTCTTCTTCAAGGCAGTGATGAGTTCGCTGCCCGTCATCTTCGGCATCTGCATATCGGTAACGATCAGGTCCGGGTGTCTCCGCTCCAGGATCTGCAGAGCCTCGATTCCATTCGTGGCGGACTCCACCGCATAACCGCGCCCCTCAAGGAAGCGGCAGACAGTGTAGCGAATCAGCATCGAATCATCGACAACGAGCGCTACGGCAGGCATGGAATTACGCGTGCGGGAACGCACGCCCCTGCAGGCAGACTAGCAAAGCGCTTTCGCCGGGAGCAAGGCGCAATGCACCATTGCTGGTTACTTTGGTGAACCAGACTCGGGAACAGGCGCTTACGATTCCTGGTTTTCGCCTTCGGTGCTCTCCTCGATGCTCATATCCTTGAGTTCGCTGGACTCGAAGACTTCACGGCATTCGAGGCACTCTACGAACTCGGCATCTTCTTCGCGGCTCACGATTTGCACGCGGGGGTGCTTACAGGGCTGGCTTGCGCTTTGAGGATGCGAAAACGGCTTCGAGGTCATAAATCCGGAGGCTCTGCCCTCTCCAGAATGTACGCATGGCAGATTCGCGGGAATTTCCCGGTATTTTAGCCTTGCTTTTCCACTTGTCAAGTGCTTCGGATAAAAGCGATAAAAGCGGATACTTTTCCTTGCCAGGGCGTCGCCTCGGGCGGGAGAGTCTTTCCGGGGTTCGAAGAATGAATTCCGACCAAAAGCATCGCCTAAACCTAAACCATTCAATCCTGGATATTTACCGTTCAATGTTGCCTTGAGCGCTTGCCTGTAACGCCTTGCAGGAACTTTAGTGATTGACGTAGAATGAACTACGACGGAAAAGGTCGCAATTCACACCACATCATCAGGTTTGGTTCGGAAAGAATGCTCAAGCTAACCAAAAAGGCGGATTACGCGCTCATGGCGATGAAGCATTTGGCTGACAGCGCTAACGCAGGAACCGGCAGCGCCAGTGCCAAGGATGTTGCCGATGCTTTTGGTATCCCGCCCGAGGCCTTGGCGAAGATTCTGCAACGGCTGGCGAAGGCTGGTCTGCTGCATTCGCATCACGGCACAAACGGTGGATACAGGCTGGCTCGAGCCGCACACACGATTTCGGCTTTCGAAGTGATTCAAGCCATTGACGGGCCCTTGTTTATCACGTCTTGCGTCACAGTTCGCGGGGAATGCGGCCAGAGTGAGCGGTGCAACATCCGCGAGCCGTTGCGCAAAGTAAATGAGAGCATCGAAGCCGTATTGAAGCGCATCAAGATCTCACATATGCGAGAAGAGCCGGAAGTTGCCGAAGGCTCCAGAGGGAAGGCGGCCCACGAACTGGTGACGATCATCTAGTCAGATAAAGACGCAAGGTTTCAGAGGGATAGAAAATCTTCAGAACCAGGAACCAAGTAGGAGACGAATTATGAGCACGGATGTAAAGGTCCCCCAGCAACTTCCAGTCATGAAGCACGTAGCTCCCCAGGGCGTGAAACTGCCCATTTATATGGACAATCACGCCACTACACCCATGGACCCGCGGGTGCTTGAGGACATGCTGCCCTATTTCATGGAAAAATTTGGCAACGCCGCCAGCCGCAATCACTCATTCGGATGGGCGGGCGAAGAGGGCGTAGAAACGGCTAGAGAACGTATCGCCAAGCTGGTTGGCGCCACCACCAAAGAAATTATCTTCACTTCAGGTGCGACAGAGAGCGACAACCTAGCAATTAAGGGTGTCGCCGAGATGTACCGCGAGAAAGGCAATCACATCATCACCGCGGTTACCGAGCACAAGGCGGTGCTCGACACTTGCAAGCGACTGGAGAAGTACGGGTATCGCGTTACTTACCTGCCGGTGCAGAAGAATGGCCTGATTGATCTCGAAGAGCTCAAGCGCGCCATGGATGACAAGACCATCCTAGTGACCATCATGGCCGCGAATAATGAGATCGGCGTAGTACAGCCCATCGCTGAAATCGGCAAGCTGTGTCACGAGCGCGGCATCATCTTCCACACGGACGCCACGCAAGCGATCGGCAAAATTCCGATGGATGTGAACAAGCAGAATATTGACCTGATGTCGATCTCCGCGCACAAGATGTACGGGCCGAAGGGCGTCGGTGCTTTATACGTTCGCCGCAAGAATCCCCGGGTGCAGATTTCCGCCATTATCGATGGCGGCGGCCACGAGCGCGGCATGCGCTCCGGTACCCTTAATGTTGCAGGCATTGTTGGTTTGGGCAAGGCCTGCGCTATCGCTTCCGAGGAAATGTCTCGTGAGGCCGTCCAGTTGAGCGGGTTGCGAGACCGCTTGCGGGACCGCATTATGAACCGTCTCGACGAGGTTTACATCAACGGCACCATGGAGCATCGCCTGCCCGGTAACCTGAATATCAGCTTTGCTTATGTTGAAGGGGAGTCGCTGCTGATGGGCATCAACGACATCGCCGTTTCGAGCGGTTCGGCCTGCACCTCCGCGACGCTTGAGCCATCTTATGTATTGAAGGCTCTGGGCACGGGAGATGACCTGGCGCACAGTTCGATCCGCTTCGGCATCGGACGCTTCAACACCGCAGCCGAAGTCGATTATGTGGCCGATCGCGTCATCGAAACCGTTGAACGGTTGCGCGAACTCTCGCCGCTTTACGAAATGGCGAAAGAAGGCATCAATCTTAAGGATGTAAAGTGGGCCGGCGAGTAATCGAGATTGGGAAGGGCGGCTTTTAGTCCTTAGCCTGCCCTGAGCAAACGAAGCGCGCCGAAGGGTGCCGTAAGAGTTCTAGCTTGAAAACGGGGCCTTAGCCCCTTGGTAAGTTTAGGTAATCAGGAGAATCTCAAAATGTCATACAGCGATAAGGTGATCGATCACTACAACAATCCCCGCAACGTCGGCTCCATGGACAAAAGCAGCGCAGACGTAGGCACCGGTCTGGTCGGCGCACCTGAGTGCGGCGACGTAATGAAATTGCAGATCAAAGTGAACCGCGAGACCAATGTCATTGAAGAAGCCAAGTTCAAAACGTTCGGCTGCGGTTCCGCGATCGCGTCGTCTTCACTGGCTACCGAGTGGGTGAAGGGCAAGACGGTGGATGAAGCTCTCGCCATCAAGAACATGGACATCGTGAAGGAGCTGTCGCTTCCTCCGGTGAAGATCCATTGTTCCGTGCTGGCCGAGGACGCCATTCGCGCAGCCATCGGCGATTGGAAGAAAAAACAGGGGAGCGCGAAGCCAGTGGGCTCGGCGGTCGCGCAGTAAGCGCGGTGCGTCCCGCGACCTTCCGACAGATCCGTTGGCGGATGTGGCAGCTGTCCGATCGAGGACAGAATCGCGTCGAAGATTCTTATGACAACAGCGGCGGAGCAACCCGTTCAACTCGCGCAGCCTTCGCAAACCGCGCCAGCCAAGGGGATTCAGGTTACTGAAAAAGCCCTGGCTAAGGTGCGCAGCGCGATGGCCAAGGAGGGCATCGCGCCCGAGCAGGGTGGCCTGCGCCTTGGCGTGCAGGGCGGCGGCTGTTCCGGTCTGAGCTACAACATCCGCTTCGACACCCAGCCGCGCGAACGCGATCGCATCTTTCAGTATGGGGATGTGCGAGTGTTCGTTGATCCGAAGTCGTTCATCTACTTGCACGGCATGATCCTGGATTATCAGGAAACGCTGATGCAGCAGGGATTCGTCTTCGTGAATCCCCAGGCGACGAAGTCGTGCGGCTGCGGGACTTCGTTCTCCGCTTGATCGTGTGGCGGAATCGCGCAGCAGAGCTCATGCAGGGCGCGGGCGCCTTGCCTGCGAAATCTAGCCACGTCACGACATTCCTCAACCGGCACCATGAGTGTTGGTGGGGGATAGGAATCGCGCGCGGGAGGCACAGTGAAGAAATGACCAATTCGTCTTTGACCGCCATTGCCGCAAGGCCCGCATCTGATGAGACTCAATCGTGCTGGTCTTGCGGAGCCATGCGCGAAGCCCACTTTTGTGAAGCGTGCGGCAAGGTCCAGCCTCCGACCCCAGTAGATTATTTCGCCTTCTTCGGTTTGCCGCGCAAGTTGACTCTCGATGTTGCGGCCATGGAGAAGGATTTTTACGAGTTGAGTCGCAAGCTTCATCCCGACCTCAACGCCCGGGCTGGCAGCCAGGAGCAGGAGTGGAGCCTGCAACAGAGCTCGCTGCTTAACGATGCCTACCGCACCTTAAAAGATCCGATCGAGCGTACTCAGTATCTCTTGAGGCTAGAAGGCGTGGAACTGGAAGAGCAGTCGAAGTCGGCGACCGAACAGGCGCGTGCCACCGGGCAACTCAAGAAACAGATCGTACCGCCGGATTTGCTGGAGGAAGTTTTCGAGTTGAACATGCAGCTCGAAGAATTGCGCGGACTGAAAAAGGCTGGAGAGGATGATCCTTCCCTGATCGAAGAAATCGGACGGCAGAAGCTCGACCTCGAAGAGAAGCATGAAGCGCTCCTGCGGGAGTTACAAGAGAACTGGAAGGTGTGGGATGGAATGGTTCAGCGTGAGCAGAACGGCCAGCCCGTATCGGAAGAAGAACGCAGGCAGGAGCGTGACAAGATGGTGAACTTGCTGAACCGCCGCAACTACATCCGGAATTTGGTCCGTGACGTAAGCGAGGTTTTGGAGTCTTAGCATTCCATGGCCACTGATCGCATCGTCGGCATCGACCTGGGGACCACGAACTCTCTCGTGGCCTTCATGCAAGGGAAAAGCCCGGTCGTGATCCCGGGCGACGACGGTTTGAATCTTGTTCCTTCGGTTGTGGCGCTCGATCAGAACGATCAGCCCGTAATCGGCAATGCCGCACGCAAACATCTCACCGAGACGCCGGATCGCGCCGTCTATTCCATCAAACGCCTGATGGGACGCGGGATTGACGATGTTCAGGAAGAGTTGAAATTCTTCCCATTCTGCCTGGCCGAAGATCTGCAGGCCGGCGAAGTCCTGCGCATCCGACTGGGCGAGAAGAAGACCTTCACGCCGCCGGAAATCTCAGCGCTGATCCTTCGCCAGCTCAAACGCAACGCCGAACGCTTCTTCGGAGCCCCGGTCACCAAAGCTGTGATCACTGTGCCGGCATATTTCAATGACGCGCAGCGTCAGGCCACGAAGGATGCGGGCCGCATCGCGGGTCTCGAGGTCTTGCGCTTGGTCAACGAGCCCACGGCTGCATCGCTCGCCTACGGCCTCGACAAGAAGCAGAACGGCATCGTCGCCGTTTACGATTTAGGCGGCGGAACCTTCGATATCTCGATTCTCAAGTTGCACGACGGTATTTTCGAAGTCATCGCCACCAACGGCGATACACATCTAGGCGGCGACGACATTGACAATCTGCTCATCACGATTGCCCTTGATGACACTCTCGGCGACCTCGGTCTCGATCTTCGGCGCAACGGGGAAGCCGTGCAAGCCATTCGCAAAGCAGTGATCGATACCAAGATCGCACTCTCATCGCAGCGCTCGGTAAAGCTCGATGTCGAGCTTCCTGGCGGCAAACGCTACTTGCGCGAGATTACGCGAGAGCAGTTTGAACAACTGATTCAGCCGATCGTCGACCGCACTGTCGGTCCCTGCAAGCAAGCCCTGAAAGACGCTGGCCTCAAGCCCGAGCAGATTGATGAAGTCGTCCTCGTCGGCGGATCCACGCGTATCCCCAAAGTCCGCGCGCTGGTGAAGGAATTGTTTCACCGCGAGCCGCATACAGACTTAAATCCCGATGAAGTGGTCGCGCTGGGCGCGGCGGTGCAAGCCAATATTCTGGGCGGCGGCTCCGAGGCGACCGAAAACATGCTGCTGCTCGATGTGACACCGCTATCGCTCGGCATTGAAGTTGCGGGTGGCGTCACCGACAAGATCATTTTGCGCAACTCCACCGTTCCAGCATCGGCGACGCAGTTCTACACCACGCAGGTGGATGGACAATCCAACGTAGCGATTCATGTGTTGCAAGGCGAGCGCGAGTTGGCAAAGGATTGCCGTTCACTGGCGCGTTTCGATCTCAAGGGAGTCCCGCCGATGGCCGCCGGAATGGCGCGTATTGAGGTGAAATTCCTCATCGACGCCAACGGCATCCTGAATGTCTCGGCTCGTGAGCAGCGCAGCGGCAAAGAAGCTGAAATCCAGGTTCAACCAAGCTACGGGCTTACCGACGAGCAAGTTGAGGGCATGATTCTCGACTCGTTCGACAGCGCGGAAGAAGACTTCCGGCAGCGCCAGATCATTGAAGCGCGCAACGAGGCCGGGACCATCCTTGCAGCCCTCGACAAAGGCAAGAAGAGTCCGGCTTGGGGCCATTTAACTACCGACGAGAAGAAAAAGATTGCGAAGGCGGAGAAAGCCTTGATCACGGTGAAGTCCGATGACGATTACCAGGCGATCCGCAAAGCCATCGATGCACTCAACCACGATACGACGCGTTTAGCGGAATTAATGATGGATAGTGCGGTTTCCGCCACGCTAAAAGGCAAGACCATGGACGAAGCGGACATGGGCGAAGGTCCGACAGCGCCGCATCCCGTGGCCAAAGCGGAATTTGAATGAGTGTCATCTTGAGCGGAGTAAGGCTTCGCGAAGGCGAAGTCTTACGGAGTCGAAGGATCCCTACAGTCGCACCAATTTCGCAGGGAAGGTAGTTGGTGGGCGTAGAGATCCTTCGGCTTCGTTCAGGATGACAAGAAAGAATGATTGAGGTAGTCATGTCCGAAGAAAAATTGCAGGGCGCCGGAACCGTGACCGAAGAGGCTCCCGGCGAGAACACGGTGCAGATCACATTTCTGCCCGATGGCAAGACCGTGCAATTCGAGCACGGCAAATTGCCCTATGAAGATCACGGCAAAGAAGAGTCAATTCTCGATATCGCGCTGAATTACGGAATCCCGCTCGATCACGCCTGCGGCGGCAATTGTGCTTGCACCACCTGCCACGTCTGGATCAAAGAGGGAGCAGAAAATCTTTCCCCCATGGATGACGACGAAGCTGATCGCCTGGACATGGCCGCCGACTTGCAGTTAAACTCGCGTCTCGGTTGCCAGGTGCAGATCGCGAAGCCGGGCAAGGTCGTAGTCGAGATTCCAGCCTGGAACCGCAATTACATTTCGGAAGAGCACCACTAAGAACCGGGCTTCGGTCTTGAGAATTCGCCGAATCCCGATAGCCGGAGTCCGAGGCCGCTGAGTAACTTTCAATGCCAAAATCTCTCACCTGGGACGATGCCGAAGACATCGGAATTCTCCTATCTGAAGCTCATCCTGAGCTCGATCCGCTCACCGTCCGCTTCACCGATCTGCACCGGTACGTAACGGAACTGCCCGACTTCAAAGGTGATCCCAAGACTTCGAATGAAGGGAAGCTCGAAGCCATCCAAATGGCATGGCACGAAGAATTCCAGGATCGCACGCAAGGATAAGGATTTAAGGATAAGGAACAAGGAGCGACCGGCGCAACGAAACGGCCGTGACCTTCCCACCCTGCCAATCTTTTACATTTCAATGACAAATGCAACTCAGTGCCAGCCTAGCTAGAATGACGGCGAAGAGTTGCGGCGAGGTACTCCGCAGCATGTTTGCCTTCGCTATCAACTTCTCTTCTCTCTCTCTC